>WNGN01000509.1_pt1 | contig 23886 bp, 17 predicted proteins | sample 5400561 | NCBI WGS metagenome assembly WNGN01 (sample SAMN13153379, study PRJNA577476) | soil metagenome | isolation source: 115 cm soil or saprolite under Garry oak tree replicate 2 | place: USA:California | collected 2016-06-15 | reverse complement strand
GCTTGATGCCAAACCGGTTGACCATGCCCTCACGTATCTCGTCGATCATCTGCCACCACAGATGCACCTGGTCATCGCCACCCGTGAGGATCCACCGCTGCCATTGGCCCGGTTACGCGTCGGGGGCCACTTGACCGAACTGCGCGTCACCGACTTGCGCTTTACCCATGCCGAAGCCGCCGAATTTCTCAACCAGGTGATGGGCCTGCCCCTCTCAGCCGAAGACATCGCCGCACTGGAAAGGCGCACCGAAGGCTGGATTGCCGGACTGCAATTAGCCGCGATTTCCATGCAAGGACAGCAAGACGCCGCCGGCTTCATCACCTCTTTCACCGGCAGCCACCAATACGTTGTGGACTATCTAGTTGAAGAAGTCCTCGGGCAGCAGTCCGAAAGCGTCCAGACGTTCTTGCTGCGCACGTCCATCCTCGACCGCTTCTGCGGCCCCCTGTGTGATGCTGTTCTGATGGATCCCGCTGTTTCCGGGCGAGAAACCCTGGAATATCTCGAACATGCCAACCTGTTCATCGTCCCCCTGGACAACGAGCGGCGTTGGTACCGCTATCACCATCTCTTCGCTGATTTGCTGCGGCAGCGACTCCACCAGAGCATTGCCTCATCTCCAGGAGATGCGGAAAGCCAGGTGAACGCATTGCGCATCCGTGCCAGCGTATGGTATGAAGACCATGGCCTGGAGATAGAAGCGTTTCACCATGCTGTTGCCGCCCATGATGTAGAGCGTGCCGCGCGCCTGGTGGAAGGCAAGGGGATGCCCCTGCAGTTTCGCGGCGCGGTGACCCCTGTCCTGCACTGGCTGAAGTCGCTGCCAAAGACGGTCCTGGATGCCAGGCCCTCGTTGTGGGTGATGTATGCCTCGGCGTTATCGATGACTGGCCACCTGACCGGCGTGGAAGAGAAACTACAAGCTGCTGAAGCAGCCTTGCAAGGCGTCGAGCCAGAAGATGACAAGACCCGCAACCTCGTCGGGCATATTGCCGCCATCCGGGCCTTGGTGGCTGCCGCTGAGAACCAGGTGGAACCCATCATTGCCCAGTCGCGCCGCGCCCTGGAGTATCTGCACCCCGACAACCTGGCTGTCCGCACTGCCACGATCTGGAAGCTGGGGATTGCCTACCACCTCCAGGGAGACCGTGCCGCGGCCAGCCGGGCCTATACCGAAGCTATTGCTATCAGCCAGGCGTCCGGCAATATCATCATCAACCAATCGGCTACCGTCGGCCTCGGTCTAGTACAGGAAGCAGGCAACCAGCTCCATCTGGCGGCCCAGACCTACCGGCGCGTCCTGCAATTGGCAGGTGATCAGCCGCTGCCGGCTGCCTGCGAAGCGTATCTTGGCCTGACCCGCATCTGCTACGAATGGAATGACCTGGATGCCGCCGGGCAGCACGGGCTACAGGGCGTCCACCTGGCACGGCAGCTAGAAAACACAGACAGAGTCATTGCCGGTGAGGTGTTGCTCGCCCGCCTGAAACTGGCCCGGGGAGATGTGGCCGGTGGGGTCGCTCTGCTCACCGAGGCCGCTCAGTCCGCGCGCCAGCACAACTTTGTGTCTCGCATCCCTGAAGTGGCGGCCGCCCAGGTGCTGACGTTGCTGCACCAGGGCCATCTGGCAGCAGCCGCTCACCTGGCGCAGGCGCACGAGCTCCCCATCAGTCAGGCTCGAGTACATCTGGCTCAGGGAGACCCATCCGCAGCACTGGCGGTGCTCTCTCCATGGCGCCAGCAGATGGAAGCAAAGGGGTGGGAGGATGAACGGCTCAAGGTGATGGTGCTCCAGGCGGTCGCTCTCCAGGCCCATGGCGAACAGGACAAGGCGGTGCACCTGCTCTTTGACGCCCTGGCGCTCGCAGAGTCGGGCGGCTTCATCCGTCTCTTTGTCGACGAAGGTCTCCCGATGGCTCACCTCTTGTCCGAAGCAGCGGCTATTGGGATGCTGCCGGACTATACAGGCAAGCTGCTCGCTGTATGTAAAGCTGAGGAGCAGAAGCGCGCAGACACATCGTATCTGCCCCCACCTGCCCAGCCCCTGATCGAGCCATTGATCTTCCCCCAGTAAAGTGGAGTGGTAGAATGTGGAAAGGCAGTCCTTAAAAAAGGAGAAGATCATGCCAAAACCACAACCTAGCTTTACAGCCGAGTTTAAGAAAGAAGCAGTCCAGCTGGCATATAGCAGTGGCAAACCGAAAGCCCAAATTGCGCGAGAACTAGGCATTTCCGATAGTGCCTTGTATTCCTGGTGCAAGCAATCAACGGATCATGGCAGCGATGCCTTCCCTGGGAAAGGTCATCAGACGCCCTTGGAAGAGGAAAATCATCAGCTCAAACGGGAATTGGAACGAGTGCGACAGGAGCGTGATATCTTAAAAAAAGCAATAAGCATCTTCTCACGCAGCCAGCTGTGAAGTATCAGTTCATTGCTGAGCATCAACAGGAGTATGCTGTGACGGTGATGTGTTGTGCGCTTGAGGTATCCGTGAGCGGATTCTACGCCTGGCGCACACGCAAACCCAGTCAACACAGCCGAGAAGATGCTGAACTTGCAGGCAAGATCAAAACCGCTTTCCAGAGCAATCGGTGTGTCTATGGGAGCCCACGTATCCATGCAGAGCTGCATGCACAAGGGCTTCATTGCGCTCGAAAACGGGTGGCTCGTCTCATGCGAGAACTGGAGCTGGTGGCAAAGCGTCCACGCCATCGAACGGTCACGACGAAAAGTGAGGAGGGAGCAGCAGTCGCTCCGAACCTGCTTCAACAGGACTTTCATGCTGATCAGCCAAACCAGAAATGGACCTCGGATACCACGTACATCTGGACACAAGAGGGCTGGTTGTATCTTGCGGTTGTGCTTGACTTGTTCTCGCGCATGGTGGTAGGATGGGCGATGGCGGCTGTCCAGGATGCACCATTGGTCGTCCATGCCTTAGAGATGGCTCTGGCTCGTCGCTGTCCCCAAGCCGGGTTACTGCACCACTCGGATCGTGGCAGCACCTACACTTCAGAAAGCTATGTCGCGCTTGTCCAGCACAATGCCATGCATATGAGCATGAGCCGCACTGCCAATTGTTACGATAATGCTGTCACAGAGAGTTTCTTTCACAGCTTCAAGGGTGAATGCATTGACTCTGAAGCATTTCAGACGCGAGCACAGGCCAGGAGTGCAACCTTCGACTACATTGAAACCTTTTACAATCGGACCCGTAGACATTCCACCTTGCAGTACGTGAGTCCCGTCCAGTTTGAACAATTGATGTGTTAATCTCCACATTCTACCTCTCCACTCAATCGGGTCAAGATCACATTGAGCCAACGCGAGTTAGAAGTACTCCACCTCATTGCTCAAGGACTCTCCAATCAGGAGATGAGCGAGCGGCTTGTCCTCGCCCTGGATACGGTGAAAGGACACAACCGGAAAATCTTTGGCAAACTCCAGGTCCAAAGGCGCACCGAAGCGGTCGCACGTGCCCGCGAGTTGGGTCTGTTGTAGCCTACACGTCAGGCTGCCCGCACACGCGGGTATCCGCGAACTGCCCGCAAGCGATCCATCAAGCCACAGCTCGAGAACTGCTCCTCTCTCGATACCCCCACAACAACACTCCAAACAACACTTTCGTGTCTATACGTGAAGACCCGAATGAAGCTATGCTCTTTGTAGATCCCATGGGATGCGCAACGAGTTACCAGCAAGGAGGCGATAGAGGACCACGTGGCGCGGACAAGTGGTCTTCATGCTATCACTTGTGTACCCACAATATGACGGCTTGCAATGCGCTACTCTCTCCTCGTTCAAGGGTAGATTGAACGAGAAAACACGGTATTGAAGAGCGTTTGAACGAGAGGAACAGACCATATGATGTCACAAAAGGAAGGAAGTTCAGCGATGCACCAGCAAGCAGACCCAGCGTATGGGAGATACGAGGGAAATCAGACCAGCGTCTCTCGCCAACAGTATGAGACATCCTATGAGCAAGAATTGAGAGATGGATCGTCCGGCAAAGCCTATCCGCTCCCACGTGACAAGACGAATATCCTGCGTTTCTCACTGGCTGTGATTGCATTGGGGCTGCTTGTGCTGTTCGGTCTGCTCTTCGGTGTGGTTGTCGGCGGGACGGTAGGGGGGCGGATTTCGCTTTTGCGTGTATAGCTCTCCTCATCATAGCGGGGGTGGGCATCATAGCAATAAAAAAGCACTAGGGGCTGCGGCTGGGGTGTGTAGCTCTCCGAACCTTTGCGGGTGCAGGCATCGACAAGATCGACTTCGCCATCATCACGCGAAGCATCAGGAGCGACGGGGGAAGAAAAATGGCTCATCTGATCGGCGACGTGTTTCCGAGAGCGAACGCCGGAACGGCAACGGTGTTGCATGGATCACGCGCCACGTGAAAAAGAATAAAACTCCTTCTGCTGCTCATGTGCCTGCGGGCATCTCGTTGCGCAGTGGGCAGATTGAGCCAGTGGGACAGACGGAGATGACCGGCCACAAGAGGAACAGGGTCATGTCAAGCACATTCAACTCAGAAATGAATCCAAGTCAACCACTGGTCTATCAGATCAGGATCAAGGGCCACCTGGGTCGTCAATGGTCAGACTGGTTTGAGGGCCTCACCATCACACTGGAAGATAACGGAGAGACGCTGTTAACCGGCTCGGTGGTCGATCAGGCCGCGTTGCATGGAGTGCTCAAAAAAGTGCGAGATGGAGGCATGCCATTGCTCTCGGTCAATCGCGTGAAACCCGGCCAGACAGATGTGTCAGATGTCAAACGGTAAATGGAGACAAGCTCCTTAGGGATGTATTGTCATAAACGCTTCTGAAATTGACTGTATGAAAGCAACTTGGAGGAAACTCATGAAAGCGATTGTGTACACACAATACGGATCACCGGATGTTCTTCAGCTCAAAGAGGTGGAGAAACCTGCTCCCAACGACGGTGAAATACTGGTAAAGATTCATGCGGCGTCCGCAAATCCCCTGGACTGGCATCTCATGAGAGCTTCACCTTTCTTCGTCCGCTTAGAGGGAGGGCTACGCAAACCAAAAGACCCGAGACTCGGTGCTGATATCGCCGGACTAGTGGAAGCCGTTGGCAACAACGTCACCCAGTTTCAGCCAGGGGATGAGGTGTTCGGGGCATGGACGGGTAGCTTTGCCGAGTACGCATCTGTTCCTGAAAACAGAGTGGCGTTGAAACCGACGAAGAGTTCGTTTGAGGAAGCTGCCGCCATCCCTGTGGCAGCAATCACCGCTCTGCAGGGTCTTCGCGATAAGGGACAGATCCAATCCGGGCAAAAGGTTCTGGTGAACGGTGCATCTGGTGGTGTGGGTACGTTTGCGGTGCAGATCGCCAAGTCGTTCGGGACAGAAGTCACTGGCGTGTGCAGCACACGGAATCTGGATATGGTCCGCTCGATTGGCGCAGACCACGTTATTGATTACACGCAAGCAGATTTCACCAAAAATGGGCAGCATTACGACCTGATTTACGATGCGGTGGGAAATCGTTCCGTCTCTGATTACAAGCGTGCACTGAACCCCAATGGAACGTGTGTCATTGCAGGCTTCCAAAACCTCCCGCGGCTCTTCGAACACGTGGTCCTGGGACCATTGAGGTCAAAGACCGGGAACAAGAAGGTCGGTCTCATGGGAATAGCGAAAATGAACCAGAAAGATCTGGTTTACGTGAAAGCGCTTTTTGAAGCCGGCAAAGTCGTACCGGTGATCGATAGACGTTACCCGTTACGTGAGACGGCTGAGGCTATCCGGTATCTGGAAGAAGGACACGCCCGAGGCAAAGTCGTCATCACGGTGGACTAGAACGACAACACCTAACACAGCGCTGCACCGCGAAAGCCGTTTTTCTCGTAGAGCCTCTGGGCCGGAAGCTGGAGGATGGAGGTATCCAGATGCAGGGTCTGATAGCCGAGGGCGCGGGCACGGGCTTCCAGCTCATCCAGAATGCGCTGGCCGTAGCCGCGCCCCTGATAAGCAGGATGGACGCGCATGCGTTTGATCTCGGCGCGCTCCGGACTGGTACGCTTCAAAGCGCCCATTGCCACCAACAAGCCATCGCATTCCCCAATCAGAAATTCTCCCCGATTCTTGAGATAGACTTCCTCGATAGCATAGACATCATCATCCCAGGGACCACGCCCCAGGTAGGCTCCGGCCTGCTGAATGGCATGCACATGCAAATATGCGACCGCTGCTCGATCGGCAGGCTCATAACGGCGCAGGGTGAACATGGAACGTGTCCTCACACTTCCTCGCGGATCGCGAGGCTTTCAAGCGGCGCGATTGGGGCTTGTACCTGTTAAGAAAGGATGATAAGCGTTGGGGCAACCCTCTGTCAAGCAGATTCTCCTGGCGTCACCACCTGGCTCCACCCAGAAGATTGAAATACTGATACGGCACGATGTTCCGTCCACTAAAACCCGGTGAGAGAGTCAATCTATGACCCTACTCACATCCAATAGATCTATATGATACGAGGAATCGCTATCCTGAACAAAGGCGTGCAGAATCCTTGGCGCCTATTTTTTGCACTAGAAACCTTGATTCGCGATGCCTTCTACGTTTATAATCTCCATATGGGAAATGAACACGTTCACTTTGAGAGATTATTAAACGTGTGTACGCGTATATACTTATATGGGCGTATATATTTAAGGAAGGTGTAGGACATATGACCTCTCCCGTTCCGCTCTTTTGTGATGAATGCGGCGCTGCCAATGGGATGCAAGCCATAGTATGTTTTGCCTGTAACCAGCCGCTCAATCCTTCTTTCCTAGCTCCAACAATACAAGCTCCTACAACTCCTGTTGTGAGCATGGCCCTTGCTCCTATTCCTACATCTTCTGACGAACCTCTGCGACCTGGTACTATATTGGCTCAGCGCTACCGCATCGAGGAGGAAATCGGTCAAGGCGGCTTTGGTATCGTCTACAAGGCCAGAGATATCAATTGGAACAGGCGCGTTGCCATTAAGCAGATCAACCTGCACGCGCTCAATGCCAAAGAGATCATCGAGGCTACTGACTCCTATAATCGCGAGGTGAAGCTGCTCTCCACGCTGGTACACCCAAATCTTCCACGTATCTACGATCACTTCACCGATCCCGAGCACTGGTACCTCGTGATGGATTTCATCGAAGGTGAGACGCTGGAGAAGTATCTCGAGGCTGCTGGAACAAGGCAGAAGAAATATTTCTTTGGACTCCTTCCAGCCAGGAAATCCCTGCCGGCGCCTGCTGCACAAGGAACACAGCAAGCCAGACGTTTGCAGGTGAGAGAGGTCCTCGATATCGGGATACAGTTATGCAAAGTGCTCAATTACCTGCACATGCGACAGCCACCTGTGATCTTCCGCGATGTCAAACCTGCCAACATCATGCGCAATCCGCGCGGGCACATCTACCTGATCGACTTTGGCATCGCTCGCCAATTCACTCCGGGGCAGACTAGAGATACAGGCCCGCTTGGATCTCCCGGCTACGCCGCTCCCGAGCAATATGGCAAGGCGCAAACTACCGTGCAGACCGATGTCTACGGTCTGGGGGCAACACTGCAAACGCTGCTGACAGGCAGGGATCCATTGGAGTTGTCACTGGCAGGGGCACTTGCGGGGCATAAGATTCCAAAGAAACTACAGCGTTTGCTGGATCGCATGCTGGAGCGAGATAGCACCCAGCGGCCAAAAACGATGCGCGAGGTGCATATGAGACTCGAACGCATCAAATTGGGCATAAAAGGGCTGGCAGCACGCTTCTCCCTGGGGCTTTTGATAGGCTCGTTGCCCGGTCCCATTCTCGTGATGCTGCTCTTGCTGACCTCCTTGCACGTCGCGGGGCTGGGTAACTGGCTTGAAGGGATAGCGCTCGCGCTGTACTGCACCTGGCCGCTGGCTTTCCTGGCGCAGCTTACAACAGGCATTGTGTTTCTCTGCTTAGCATCCAGGCGCATCGTGGGCCTAGGGATACTTATCATGCTGGCGCTGTATATCCTGGATCTGTTCGTGAGATGGATTCCGCTAGGAATGCCAGGTTTTGGCTACTAACAGGTTACTGCCCGGTAGAAAAACCAAGAAGCCTGAAGGAACGTACCCTTCAGGCTTCTCCACCACCCCTGCTACCCTGTTTTATTAGGACCAATTTACAAAGAAACATGAGATATCCGCTCAAGCAGCGTACTCCTCAGGCCACCACCCTTGCCACGTAGCTTCCAGGCCCCTGAGACGTACAACAGCTACTTCCCTCGCCACATTCCATCCCCAGGCACTCAAATATCATACCTCAGCCGCTTCCCTTTCCATCTTGCCGCCCCCCATTTTGAGATGTGGAATGCCTGTGTACCTCTCAAGCCAGCCCGTCTTGCCACTTTACCACCCTATTCCCCTGAGATGTACATGGATGATCCCCCTATACCATGCCCCGCTGTATAATCACAGCCTTCTTCTTCCACCCCTTAAAAGAGCTATCTCACTTTCCCCCTGTTACAAGACAAAATATACCATAGCGTCGTGACTAAGCAATGAATAGAAACATATCATGTATGACGTTTTTTTCATTTTGTGCGTGGAGTCAAAGATGCAAATCATTACAGTCTTTTCATTCTTTTAATTTGACGTTCTCGCTACCAGTACTATTTCGTTATTTTTCGTTTTGTGCCGCCGCAGGCGGCACAAAACGAAAGAAAAAAGGGGTTTGCGAGGACACCTCGCGCTCCGGCAGGGGCAGAGCCCCTGCACCCCGTGAGAAACCAACAAAGTAGTGCCAGTCAGCGCCTTCTAGTGAGGGCGTAGAGGCAAAGAAACCTGCACCCCGTGAGAAACCAACAAAGTAGTGTCAGGACATCCACCGGTTATGGTACAATAATCAACAGTAAAGCATAAGTCAGTTGGAGAAGAGCAGACGTGTAAGTCTATTGAGAGGAGGTCATGGGAGCAATGGGAACATACGTTATGTTGAGCCGTTTAAGTCCAGAGGGAGTGAAGACTCTCAAGAAAAATCCAGATCGAATCAAGGCGGTGAACAGCGAGGTTGAGGCGTTAGGAGCAAAGGTGCTGTCACAATATGCCTTACTGGGAGCATACGACTTCATCACAGTGCTGGAAGCTCCAGACCCAGAGACGGTAGCACGGGTTTCGGTGGAGTTGGGGATGCGTGGTACGGCTAGCTTTGAGACACTTGCGGCTATTCCTGTAGACACTTTTATTGCTTCACTGAAGAAGAGTTAGGCTACCTGTTAACTTCACATCTCTTGGCGGAAGCTGTACAACTTGCTACTGGCACACAGGTGCTGATCCTGAACTCGGCAGCGGACCTCTTTGTGCAGGCAGCGGCAAAGCAGCCCGGCATAGGTTCCATCGCGCTAGCCGAAGACAATATTGCCGCACTGCAATCTGTTCAGTCTGCGCTTGAGCGGGAACAGGGCGCCCGCAAACAGGGCATTTACCATACCCCTTTTCATAAGTATATCTCTACGCAACCGCCAGCAACCATCGATGTAGCAATTATGAATCTGCTCTACCAGCCGGGCAATGCCTGGATGGACTACGGACTACGGGCGGCGGTATACGCGCTCAAGCCTGGAGGGAGCCTGTATGTCGTTGGAGCCAAAGATCGCGGAGTACTCAGCATAGCGAAACGTATGCAGGCTTATTTCGGCAATGTCGAGACGCTGGCCAGCGGCAAGGGGCAGCGCGTGGTTCGCTCTCTCAAGGAAGCCGGGCAACAGTATGATGCCGTGTTCCTGGACGGCACATCTCTCGTCCCGGCAGGTTTTGCCTCCGGGAAGCTGGACGAAGGGACGCGGCTATTACTGGAAGCATTAGAGGTGCATACGACGGACGCAGCGCTGGATATGGGCTGCGGGTCTGGTTTCATCGGCATACACATTGCACGCCTGGCACGCAAAGGCAGCGTGACAATGGTTGATGCCAGCCTGGCGGCGGTGGATGCAGCACAGCAGAACGTTGAGCAGAGTGGCCTGCCAAATATAGCAGTAGTGGCGAGCAATGGGGCGCAAGCAGTGTTAGCGCAGCGCTTCGACCTGGTGGTGACCAATCCTCCATTCCACCTGGGTGGTATACAGACGACGCAGATCGCCGAGCGTTTTATCCGTGAGGCGGCGCAGGTATTGCGGCCTCGCGGGCGTTTCTACCTGGTTGCTAATCGTTTTCTGAAGTACGAGCCGACCATGCGAGCACGCTTTAAGCTGGTAGAGGAGGTCAGCGGCAATACGCGCTTCAAGGTATTGCGGGCAGCGAAGTCCTAATATGAAGAGACGTCAGGGTGAGCACATACCCACCCTGACGATTCAAGCAAAGCATGCTGGTGTGACCCAGGTGGCATGCCTGGGCACATCAACATGGCACTTGCGAGGGTATCCTCGCGCTGGACGAATGCACGCTGCACTATGCCGTTTTAAAACGTAACAGCACGCGGCCAAGCCTGATCTCATCGTTGTCATGCAGCGGCGTTGGCGTTTTCCCGTTAAGCCTCTGGCGATTGAGGAACGTGAAATTCGTGCTGTTCTCGTCCTCTAGCATGTACTGGCCATTTTCGACAAAGATGTGAGCGTGCATACGCGATACGCCGCCCTCTTCACCACCATGCGGAGTCAGGTCCACATCGGGGTAGATGTTGCTGACGGCGTCTTCGCGCCCAATCACGATATTATCTTTGCCGCTTATATCGAACTCTTGATTGTCTGCTTCGACGATGAGCCGCGCGTTCAATGCCGCCGGAGCTGCGACAGGGGCCGGAGCTGGAGCAGCAGTAGCATCGGGAGCGACGGCTACCACAGGGCTGGAAGGTGCTGCCTGCGCGCTGGGCGCACCCATCAGGCTAACACCGCAGTTAGAGCAAAAGGCCTCACCTGGAGCATTGACTGTTCCACATGAAGGGCACACTTCACCACCAGCTACCGGAGCAGGCGCTGGCGCCGGGGCCGATGCCACGGACACTGCCGGAGCTGACGCAGCTGGTGCCGCGCTTGCCAGGGGCTCGCCGCACTCATCGCAAAAGGCGGAACCATCGGGATTCTCATGATGTAACGAACAATATACTGGCATTTTACTATATCCTCCTTACGGAACTATGTCGTCTAGCCGCTGGGTTAGTTTTCGCGTCTTGTTTCCAATCGACTTTACCTGCTCCTGCGAGATCTGCTGGCCCTGGTTGATTTGCTCAAGGGCCGCACGAGTCTCCTCGTCGAGGACGCGGGTTACACTGGGCGCGAGGCGCGTTGTTGCTTTGCCGGTTTTTTTGTACTCATCCAACACACGGGTCACCAGGCGATGTGCATTGGCCTTTTCGGCAAAGTTCATCACATATGCATTCACCTGTGCCGCCTGGTTCGCATCATTTGTAAAGGTTACCTTGATATCATCACGTAAGTTCTCGCCAATAAGATTAGCGATAGGAACATCGTAGGTGAATTCGGTCTGGGCGATGCGGAAAAGGCCTGCCGGGCGTGGATCTATCATCAATTCCACCAGTACTGACTGCGCGTTATCTTTTTCCAGGTCGCCCAGGGGAATAACGATTTGCCGGTCTGAGAGCACCGACGGACCCAGATCACTGATGATAGGCAAGACTTTCACTGCTTTTTTAGGTGTGACCCCTGCGGGCAGGCGCAGTATTAAGGTTCCATTGCGCACGGCTACCGCGACAGCGCTCTGGAGCTGCTGCTGGAAGACGTTCAAGGCATCAGCAGGGTTCCTGATGAACTCGGCGGGCATACCGCCGCTCAATTCGCCTATATCGTCCAGCAAATTTTCATCCCAATCTGCCCCGATGCCCAGAGGATAGATGGAGATGCCGGCAGCTTTCGCATCTCTGGCAAGCTGGCGACAGCGATCCGAGTCGCCATAGGTCACGCCATCGGTGAGCAAAATCATGCGATTGATAGCGTTAGGGATATTCCAGCGGCGCAGCTCGTTGAGGCCCTGGATCATACCCAGTGACATCGCTGTGCCACCTGCATCACGAATCCGGTCAATAGCTGCTTTCATACCTATGGGATCGTTAGCCGGCATAGAAGGAATGATTACCTGGGACGTATCATCAAAGATGACCACAGAGACATAATCCGTGGGCTCTAAGCGATCCAGCACCATTTTGACCGCTTCTTTGACATTGTTGAGCTTGGCTCCCTTCATGGAGCCGGAATGGTCAAGTACGAGCGCAAAATTTAAGGGCATGCGTACCTGTGCCATCATTTCGGTGGGCTTGGCTTCTAATAAAACGTATGCGAGCTGGCTGCCACCAGTTACAGGCATGAAATCTTTTCCTAATTGGTGTGCCAGTGTTACCTCACCGGGCATAGTCTATGAACTCCTTTCACGTTAGGCTGGCCTTATAGTATATCATATCAGCGCGCAAAGACTACGACCGCGCTGATATTGTCCTCGCCACCATTGGCGTTCGCCGCGTCGATCAACTGCGCGCTAGCCGTTTGCGGGTCAGGTGCCGTATTCAATATGCTTTCAATTTGTGGGTTGCGTACCATCTCCCACAGGCCATCGCTACAGCTTAGCATGATATCGCCCGGGTGTAGCTGCTGTTTGAAAATGTCGATCTGCACATTGAGCTTATCACCCAGGCTACGGAAAATCTGACTGCGCTGCGGATGGGTATAAACCTCATCTGGTTCGATCAGGCCCCCGGCCACCAACTGCTCCACAAGTGAATGATCATTGGTCAATTTGTAGAGCTGTCCGCCACGCAGCATGTAGGTGCGACTATCCCCTACATTAATAATGTACGCGTGGTCTCCTACTATCATAAAACCAGTGATAGTCGAACCCATGTCGGTTTTATCGCGCTCGTTCACCTGGCAGAGAGCTGTGTTGGCATCCTCAACTGCACCTTTTAACAGCGCAACACAGCCATCTTCATCGAATGGCTGTGCGGATTCGCCTGCCTTTTCACTAGCAAGTGGACCAGCCAGCAGTTCACGCGCCATGCGCTCTGCAATAAGAGCGATAGTCATGCGGCTGGCAACCTGACCATTGTCGTGACCTCCCAACCCGTCGGCAACAATAAACACTCCCATGGGTTCCGAGATCGATTCGTGAACCCGCTGGAGCATCAAGACGAGGGTGCTATCCTCGTTCGGCTCGCTACGCCGTACATCACCGGCGTCTGAGTGGGTTGCAGCTTCCAGGTGGACTCCATCGGGGAAAGCATTTTGCGCTACTTGCTGCTGCTCAATCACAAAGGTGTGTCCCTGGTCCATGAAGGTGTTGACGATGGTTCCATGTAGCACGCGAGCATCTGCCTCGGGGCTTGCTGTCGCCGGGTACTCGTGCATTGTGTAGGGCGCGTTGAGCAGTTCTGCCCCACAGCTCATACAGAATTCATCACCTTGAGCATTCTGCTCGGAGGCACAGTTCCAGCAACGCTGGTACCCTTCGTGATCGATTACCTGGTAGACGTGCTCTTGTTCGCTCTCACTTACTACCTGGGTGATCTCGTAGCGACCCACGACGGTCGCGCCAACCGCCAACGTCGAAAAATCTGCGGCTGCTTTAGCCGTATCAGGCTGATCAGATGATGGTTGCATCGACTCACTCGCTTCCTCTTCCGTCGTACTATGAGCCACGTCACTAGTAGCAACTGTGCTTGTCTCAATTACCTGGTCCTTCTCTGTAGAAGCCAGTGGCATGTCGCCTTCGTCGCTGGTTGCCGGAGGTGACGGAGGAGGTGGAATAGCCTCATCACCACTTGCCGGAGGAGAGTCAAGCACTGTTGGCATATCCGCAATGTCCTGTGCCTGTTGACCCTGGCTATCTGCCGGACCTGGTGTAGATATGAGCGTTGGCATATCTGCAATACCGGTCGCGGCTTGCTCTCGTTCCTCTTCTTGCTGCCAGCGGCGGCTGTGATATGCCATCATCTGTTCAGGGGTAAGGATGAGCGTGGGCGCCAGGCTTACATCACTCACCGCTTCCGCCTCTATCTGATCATTGGCGGGAGCCTCACTCGTCTGTGTCGCTACGGCTGGCTCTGGGTAAGCCGGATTCGCCACTGCCGCTGCTGTCTGCTCTAGAGGAGCTTCTCCACTAGCAGATGGTATATTGGCTTGCCCTCCAGCGGCAAGAGTATTCACCGCTTCCGTGTGGAACGAGTGCCCGCACTTTTTACAGAATTTAGCATCATCACGATTTGGCGTATTACATGTCGGACAGAGCATCCTGCCCTCCTTATTCTTATTTAAGATCCTGGGCACCTGCAAGAGCAGGCCCTAGAGTTGTTTTTGTAATCGGACTATCTCCGTGTTGTTAGGATCCCTTTGAAGGGCCTCCTGGACCATCTGCCGGGCCTGTGCCTTCTTGTTGGTCTTGAGGTAGCAGGAGGCCATTGCACTATAGAGTTGCACCATATCCAGCCCTTGCTGTCTTGCCTGTTCGAAGGCAGTGAGCGCCAGTTGCCACTTTCTTTCCTTCATAAGCGCGCGCCCCAGCTCGTACCAACCTTCGGCCAGTGTCGGGTCAGTCTGAGTAACCCGCCGCAGTATGTTAATGCCGGATGATACCTGGTTCATCTCGATATACAGGCGTCCAAGCGCAATCAGGATGAGCGCGTGATCTGGATTAATCTTGAGGCCTTCCAGGAAATAAGCCTCAGCTTCACGTTTGTAGCTCTGCGCCATTGCTACCATGCCAAGCTGATAATAAATAGCAGAGTCGCGCGGCGCCAGTTGCAGAGCTTTCTTGAATGCCACCGTTGACTGCGGATAGAGGCCCAGGTCATGATAGGACATGCCAAGCTGAAAGCAGGCATCCAGGGCATCTGGCTTTATTTTCGTAGCCTGCTCAAACTGTTCGGCAGCGAACGTCATATTTTCAGTAAAGAGTTTTTTGTCCTGATCTTTTACTGATTGCCCATACTGGCGATACGTGCGGCCAAGGTTGTACAACGCATCGTATACCGGCTTACCGAGGGATTGTGCTAACTTAAACTGGTTGATTGCCTCGGCATAGTTTTTGTTATTGAGCTGCTGCAGGCCCTGCCTGAACGCGGCATCAGCGTTGGACGAGGCTGCTGGTGTTCCGCTGGCGGTGGCTACAGGCCTGGCTCGAATAGGCTGCTGCAGCGGTGTAGCCCGTATAGGCTGCTGTACCGGCCTGGCCTGAATGGGGACGCGAGCGGCAACTTGCGCCCGCACCTGTGGTGGGGGCAGCGTGGCACCCTGCGTGAGCGGCTGACCGTCGCGTTTGCAGAACTTCGCGCCGGGCCGGTTTTGAAAGCCGCACCTGGGGCAGATCAGCCCGTTGACTCCGCTATTCGCACTGTTGAATCCAGCGGCTGGCACCACAATCGTGGCGTTCGGTGAAATGGCCGGAATTTGTATGGTCGATGCTGGCGTAGTGCTGGGCAAGCAGGATTGTAACGCCACGCGCATTGCTTCAGCATTTTGAAAGCGCTGCGCCGGGTCCTGCTGCATAGCTTTGATAATCACTTGCTCCACGGGACACACAACGCCCGTGGTTGTTCGTACCGTACGCAGGCGCGGGTTCTTTGCGCGGATACTACCTGATGCCGGTGTCTGGATGGGATCCGGCTCGTAGTTAGTGAGCAGATGATACATGGTGGCGCCCAGCGAGTAAATGTCCGAGCGCGCATCGGTCTGTACCAGCCTGCCTGGATTCTGCGCGCTGCGGCGCTGCCCGGGTGCTGTGATCGACCCCAGGTGTTCAGGCGATGCGTAGGAAATGGTACCCAGGTTCTCCGTATTGGTGCGCTTATTTGGATCAAATCTGCGCGCAATTCCAAAGTCGATCAGTTGCACATCGCCTTCCGGTGTGACCATGACATTGCCCGGTTTGAGGTCGCGCAGGATAATGGGTGGTGTGCGCGAATGAATGTAGCTCAGTGCCTCGCAGACTTGCATCATCCAACGAATAACTCGCTCTTCATCCAGCGGACCTTTGTTATCTTCAAGCATCTTGTCCAGGCTGCGCCCAGGGACAAACTCCATTACAAAGTAGTAGTTACCCCGTTCCTGAAAGTTCAGGATCATCGAGGGAATACGGGGGTGCTTGAGATTAAACAGCAGGTCAATCTCTTTGTCGAAGCGTTCGATGGCGGTTTTACGTTCCTCCGCGCTCGTATTGGGCGGAATGAGCAGTTCTTTTACTGCGCGAAAGTAGCCGGGCTTCCCTACCTGTTCAACCCTATAGACAGTGCCCATACCACCTTCACCAAGCACCTGTACAATTTTAAATTTTCCATCAAGAATAGTACCGAGAGGGAGAGCCATATAGTAAGTCTTCTCCTTACGAGACAAGAGGTGTACCTGCTCAAGCTATAGCGTACTTACATGTACCACCACAGCGGTAATATTGTCTTCGCCGCCATTGGCGTTTGCCAGGTCAATCAATGTATCACAGATTTTCTGCGGGCTAGCTGGCGTGCTGAGCGTCTTGACCAGGTCTTGAGGTCTCACCATCTCCCACAGGCCATCAGAGCAAAGCAGCAGTGTGTCCCCCCCTTGCAGGGTTTGCTGAAAAACGTCCACTTCGACCGTCTTATGCCCGGCCCCCAGTGAACGATAGATCAAGTTACGTTGTGGATGCGTGTACACCTCGTCGGGCTCAATCTGTTTCGCCTCCACCAGCCTGGCCACCAGCGAATGATCCTTGGTGAGAGCTATAAGTTCGCCATTGCGCAGCAGGTAGGTGCGGCTATCGCCGACGTTAGCAATGTAGGCCGTTTCGTTCTGTACCAGAGCGGTAGTAACAGTGCATCCGAGTCCACGGGCAGCGGTATGTTGTTCACCATGCCGCAGGATGGCTTTATTCGCGTCCTTGATCGCCTCAGTAAGCTGGCGCTCAACTGCCAGCGACACCGGCGTATCCGGCAACTTACGCGTCTGCTGTGGCTTCACAACTTTGGTGGGAGTTATCTCTTTTACGGGTTTCAGTTCAACCGTCGTATCTCCCAGTTCAAGCAGGTTGAGTTTGATGGTTGGCTGCTCATCAACAGGGACGAAGAGGCTCCGCAGCCCTTCGCTGATCTTCTGTACGGCAAGCTTACTGGCCACTTCGCCAGCCTGGTAGCCGCCCATACCGTCAGCCACGATAAAGAGACCACGGTCCCCATTCTCCGATGATTCAATGCGTTTATAAGCCGAGTCTTCGTTTTGTTCTCGTTGTTTTCCTCTATCAGTTTTATCAGCAGCAGTAAGTTTAAGTAGCATAGGTAATCCCTCGTATAAATGACTTTTAAGGCTGTCATTTTTATGCTCACTATAGCATATAGTTGTATTCATGACAAATGCAGTTACATAAGTGTATAAGCACAAGGTAATATAGAAAATATTGCCTGTATGTTATTTACATATTTCCCAGGTAACTATTCAGATACCTTTCTTGTGCCGCCTGCGGCGGCAGGCGAGGAACAAGAGAAGGAAGCGAGGACACCTCGCGCTCCGGCAGGGGGACGCAGTCCCCCTGCACCCCCTGCTCAGACGCACTATGAAGATGCACTACACAGCAGGCGAGGAAAGAGCAGGAAGCGAGGACACCTCGCGCTCCGGCAGGGGGACGCAGTCCCCCTGCACCCCCTGCTGAAGAGTTACTTGGCAATAAGCAAGCCCTTCGTCCTAACGAGTTTGAGGGGGATGCAGTCCCCCTGCACCCTCTGCTGAAGAGTTACTTTCCCAGTATATACGAGGCAAGCAGGGAAAGGTTTTAGAAATTTTATATCTCCGACTTCGGTCTGGCCTTGAATTGAAGGCGAATCGCCGTGCCTTTGAAGCTGAAAGCCTGGCGCAACTGATTTTCCAGGTAGCGCTCATAGCCAAAGTGTACAGCCTGGGGATCATTGACGAAAAAGACGAAGGTGGGTGGGTTCACTCGTATCTGGGTGGCATAAAATACCTTCAAGGGTTTGCCACGAATAGTTGCAGGCCGGTAGCGGCGAATAGCATCCTGCACAACCTCATTGAGGCGCGAGGTCGGCACGCGCAGGTAACGCATATCCGAGATGTTGAGCGCCGTTTCAAGCAAAGACTGCACATGATAGCCGGTTTTCGCCGAGGCAAAGACGATGGGCGCATAAGGGATGAACTTCAAGCCTTCGGCAATGATTTTGCGGTAGCGTTCGGCGCTTTCGATCTCCTCCTCGGGATCTGGTAGCTGTCCTTCGCGAGCAGCACGCCTCTGAGCCTGGGCCAGGTCCCACTTGTTGATCACAACTATGACACCCTTGGCCCTCTCGTGAATCTCACCAGCAATATGGGTATCCTGCGCTGCCAGGCCTTCGCTCGCGTCGATCAATACCAGCGCCACGTCGCAGCGTTCAATCGCACGGCTGGAGCGTATGACGCTATATTTCTCGACGCCTGGGATAACATGTCCCCGGCGGCGAATGCCGGCGGTATCGATGAGCATCAATTTCCTGCCTTCGAACTCCATTTCGGTATCGATAGCATCCCTTGTCGTGCCCGGGACCTCGCTGACGATCGCGCGCTGGACACCGAGGATAGCATTGAGCAGCGATGATTTGCCCACGTTGGGCCGCCCCACGATAGCAATGCGTGGAACTTCATCCTCTTCTTCTGCGTTTTCTGTTTCATCTGCCGTGGGCAGCTCTTCGACGATACGGTCAAGTAAGTCGCCCGTGCCTGTACCTTGAATAGAGGAGATGGGGATGGGTTCGCCCAGGCCCAGGCTATAGAATTCAACGGCATCCTGTCGCCGCGCAGCGTTATCCGCCTTGTTCGCCGCCAGAATGACCGGTTTCTCCGTGCGGCGCAGCAGGTCAGCAACCTCCTCGTCGGCCGCGGCGATGCCGGAACGAGCGTCGACCATGAAGACGATCACATCGGCCTCTTCGATAGCCAGCTCCGCCTGCGCCCGTACGTTTTTCATGATGTCGCCAGGCTGCCCATTAAGCCCTACCTGGCCCACAGGTATAGCGGAGCTGAGTTCGAGGCCACCTGTGTCGATGAGGGTAAATTCGCGCCCATTCCAGTCCGTGTCGCCGTAAATGCGATCACGCGTGGTACCGGGCAAGTCCTCCACAACGGCAACCTGGTCCGCCAGCATGCGGTTGAAAAAAGTCGATTTGCCGACGTTCGGTCGGCCTACAATGGCAACAAGTGGCTTCATATATCCGTGCCCTCTCCACCCTTATCATAAATTGGGCACCCCTGGTGGGTGCCCACGCTAAAACCGTTTCTAATTTGGGTTATTATAACACACAGCAGCCAGAAACCATAGTCATGAAAACAGTTCAGACACCGAGCGGCCATCGTGGATGCGATGAATGGTATCCGCAAAGAACTCGGACACGGAGAGCACCGTTATATTAGGGAGATGTTTATGCTCAGGGAGAGGCACAGTATCCGTGATCACGATCTCCTTTACCGGAGAGTTTTTCAGGCGCTCGATAGCAGGTCCAGAAAAAATGCCATGGGTGGCGCAGCAATAGACATTGCACGCGCCTTGCGCGTGCACAACGCGTATCGCCTGTGTGAGTGAACCGGCGGTATCGATCTCGTCATCCACAATGATGGCATGCTTGCCCTCAACGGAACCAATGATGCCCATCGCCTCCGCAACGCTGTTATTGCCATGGCGGCGTTTCTCTACAATAGCAAGTGGCGCATTCAGGCGATCAGCAAGCTTGCGCGCTTTCTTTGCAAAGCCCTCGTCGGCAGAAACGATGACGAGATCACCTAGCTTCTTCTGAGCAAAGTAACGCGCCTGAATAATTTGCGCGGTGAGTTCGTCAACAGGGATGTTGAAGAAACCCTGGATCTGGCCGGCATGCATGTCCATAGTGAGCACGCGATGCGCCCCGGCAACCGTAATGCAGTCTGCAATCAGGCGGGCGGTGATAGGCACACGCGGCTGATCTTTCTTGTCGGTGCGGCCATAAGCATAGTAGGGGATGACAGCGGTGATGCGCGCAGCGGAGGCCCGTTTGAACGCATCGATCATGATGAGCAATTCCATAATGGAGCGGTTGACAGGGGAACTGAAGGGTTGAACGACGAATACATCGTGGCCGCGCACATTATCATTGATTTTGACAAAGATATTTTCGTTGCTAAACTGAAAAACATCGGCATCGCCAAGTGGAATGCGCAGGTGCTGGCAGATGGCGACAGCCAGCGAGCGATTGGCATTCCCGCTAAAGACACTCAAGTCGTCCATGTGCATGTGCGCAAATGTTGCCTCTCAGCCTTACTAAGCCTCGCCGAGCCGAATAAGAACCATCTTGAAGCGACAGGGGTAGCGCATTCTACTCCTTTCCTAGCAAGGTGATGCTGTGATACGGGGCCTGTTGACTCGCACCTTTTCTCATCCTACTGATTATATCATAACAAAACCGTTGTCCAGAATTTACCCATTTATGGACAAGTTAGAAACAGTATCTGTCGAGGTCGTGCTGTTGGGCGTTACCCTGGGCAACTGCACGGGCGGTAGAGCAGCAGAAACGGCAGCCGGGTCGGCAGGAATAATCTTAATCTGCTGCAGGTTAGCAGGCAGGGTATCCGTGTCTTTAGTAGTAGTATTTTTTCCAAGCGATGTAAAGCCAAGCGACACCGTCTTCGGGTCCACGCCCATCTGGCTTGTGATGAAGATGCGCGCATCCTTTACTGTCATGCCCTTGACGCGATTCTGCATGTAGAGCAGTTGGGAACCCGGGAACTGGTATTCGATGTAGCCACCAGCAGCAATGTTGATTTTGACCACCCCTGTAGCGCTGACTCCGGCTACAACCGGTTGACCGATCTGGAGCGCGGGGTGATCGACCAGGTGGTAGTGTGTGCCGAAAGTCTGCATCTGCTCCAGCAGCAACTGCCGCGCTACAGTTTTCACATCGCTGTTGACGAAGTATTCGAGGCTACCTTGCTCGGTCAGCGTGACGGTCACCGTCTTGCTAATCGACCCCACAGGCGGATCGGCCGTCTCCGCGAGATCGGCAAATTGTACAGAGCCGACGGCAGTGGCACCGGCGGTCTGCGCCTGCTTTTGCAGATCTTGCGTGATCTGCGCTACCAGGATTTGTTTAGCCTGTGCAGCCAGTGTATCTACGTCAGACGAGGATACTATTTGATGGCAGGTAAAGATGATACACTCTTCACCCGTGGTCTGTCCCGTTTGGGAGCCGGTTTTGCGGCTGCTTAACGCTCTGGCCGGAATCGACTGTGTGCCAGGGTCAACATGGTTTTGAGATGGCTCTGCTTTGATCTGAAAAATCTGACTGACAAGCTGGGTCTGCGGGCTAAAATGAATGCTGGCCGTTGAGAACAACTGGAGTCCAAAGATGATGATACCGGTCATTGTCAGCAGCACTGCAACAGTCAGGCCACCGAAGATAGCGACCCAAGGGCTCCTGCGCTGCCTGCCTCCGCCATGGCGTGGAGGCCTGCCAGTAGACACCTGCTCTGTATGACCCCGGCCCGCTATTTGCGAGGCGCTGACAGCAGTGGTAGGCGCATCGTAATCTTCGGGGCTAAACGCGTTTGAGGAGGAAGGCACGTCTCCAGTGCGCTGCAGCGTCGCGACCTCTTGTTTAGGGTCTGCACCGGCTGCAGGAGCAGCGCTCTGCTTACCTCTCATATAGGGCGCATTCCCCACTCTTGCCTGTGTAGCGATGGATAGGGCATCCAGGCCAGAAGTTGGGGGTAACGCGCGCGTAGCACTCATTTGCTGGTAGGCTTGCTCAAACGCGTCCTGCACCTCCTCCGCGTTGGCGAAGCGCTGGTCGATGCGCGAGGCCATGCAGCGCCGCACGACATAATCTAACGGCGGCAGGGAGATTCGTTGGTCTGATGTGGGTAGATATCCTGTCAACATCTGGTAGAGGATGACACCGAGAGAATAGATGTCATTGCTTGGAGCAGCAATTCCTGAGAGCCGCTCGGGCGCCATATAGGCAACGGTGCCCATCTCGTGACCCGCCACCGTCAGCGGCGGGCTGGCAGCTGTACCCTGGCTGCGAGCGATACCAAAGTCGATCAAGCGCACGTAGACCTGGCCTTCTCTGCCTTGATCGAGCAGGATGTTGCCGGGTTTCAGATCGCGGTGGACCACGCCCCGCCTGTGAATGTATGCAACGGCATCGACCAGTGCCGAAAAGAGTTGACGTACCTCTGGCAGCGGCAGCGGGCCATTTTGCAGGCGATGAGCAAGGTTGCCGCCCTCGATATAGGGAGTGACAAAGAAAAGACGCCCCTGTTCCTCGCCAAACTCGAACAGTGGCAGAATATGCTCATGCTTCAGGTGAGCGCTGACTTCGGCTTCGCGCAGAAAGCGCTCGCGCGCCGTAATATCGTGTACCAGGTCTTCACGGATAATTTTGATCGCTACTTCACGATCAAAAGCCGTGCGCTGCCGTGCCAGGTAGACCTCGCCCATGCCGCCAACGTCGATGCGACTCACTAAATCGTAGTTACCGAAGCGGACTCTACCTTGTCCTTCCATAGTCTGGCCGTGTCACTCTTTCGCTGCTGTGCCCTCAATCCATCTGGAATGCCATGCAGCATTCCAGAATGGAACTGAGAGAATGCCTATACTCTCTATTATATTAGACGTATTTGGCAACACTTTTGTCAAACAATGATACTGTTGGCGAATGAAGATATGATACAATCGAGCATGGCACCCGCAAGGGGTGCCACTACTATGACACGACTGCGTCGGCTTGGCAAGCCGTATCATGGTAGTGGCAGGACTTGCCCCTGCCATGGTTCCTCAGCATGTTTGCTTGCTTCAAAGCGGTTTATCGCTTCATTACCCAACTGCCTGGGGCACAGGCACAGCGCGCCAGGAGGGCTCAGCCGGCAAAGAAAGTGGAGGTGGGGATTCCCCCTTCAATCTCAGTCTTCCCGTCATGTAGATGAAGAATGCCAGCATACATATGGCTTCGAAGATGTTGATGAGTATATAGCCGGGCAGTGAAGTAAAGCCGAGATTCAACGTCCAGTTGTTAAAGAAAGGGCCGATGGGAGCAGGAAGCAGCACCAGACCCCATGAGCCGTTCCAGATGGCATGCTGTAAAACGGCATATAACCAGCAAGCAAATGCTCGCAAGAAACGGCGCCTCTTCCCGTGGATCAGGTAATACCAGCCAAGCGAGACCATTGCCGCGCCGAAGCCGTGCAGCAGGCCAGCCCCTGTACGCAGGAGCGCAATGTTCAGCCAGTCGTGATAACCAGAACTGATGTAAAAGGAAGTTTCAACAAGATCGAAGCCAATACCGCAGGCCATGCCCAGCGCGAAGGCCTCCGCCGCGCTCCGTACGCGCCCGATGAGCAGCACCACCGCCATAGGCTTGACCGTCTCTTCCACCACTGGCGCCACGACCGCCACCACAAACAGCAGTAGGCCATAAACGCCTGGATTCTGGCAGCTCTGCGCGTCTGGTGTATTAATGCACTGGGCGACGCTTTGCGCATTCTGTATATGAACGAACTGGGCAAGTATAAGCACAATGACGATCTCCAGCACGGATGCCAACACAGTGCTCAGAGTCGTTCCGCTGACGAGCGCGACCGTAAAACGCCGCCAGCTCGTGGGCCAGGCGGCCTTCAGGGGTTTGGCTACACGCGATCGCAGTCGCCTGATGCCAAGCGCCGCCAATGCCAGCGCTGGAAACACCCCGGCAAGAGCAATGAGAGTGATGGTCAGTGCTGGGTAAGCGACCTCCAGTCTCCTGGTTTGAAGCAGAAATGCAATGCCAAGCACGACCAGGTAGAGGATGAGAAATATCCAGAACCTGGGCAGAAAAACATTGGCTGAAGGCTTTTTCATCAACGAGCGAATGCTATGATAGAGGCCGGCAGTGCCTCCCAGTATACATACACAAATGAGTATGGCGAATGTCGAGCTGAGACTGAATTGCT
>WNGN01003873.1_pt1 | contig 23965 bp, 30 predicted proteins | sample 5400561 | NCBI WGS metagenome assembly WNGN01 (sample SAMN13153379, study PRJNA577476) | soil metagenome | isolation source: 115 cm soil or saprolite under Garry oak tree replicate 2 | place: USA:California | collected 2016-06-15 | reverse complement strand
CGCGCTGCCACCGTCGGCGGCCACCACCTCGTAGCCGTCACGCCCAAGCGCGGTGGACAGCGATCGGCGCACAGCCGCATCGTCGTCGACCACCAGGACCCGCACGTGACCCATTGTGCGCGGGACTCATTGTGCGCGGGACTTGCGCCGACCGACCCGGCTTACCTGCCGGGCACGCTCTGCTTTACTGCGTCCCAGGCGGCGGCCAGCCGTGCCGGGCTCACGCCGAGATCGTGGGCGATCGCGGCGAACGCCGGGCTGGCCGGGTCGACACCACCGTTCTTGCTGCTCAACGCGGCGATCTGCTTCAACGCGGGCCCTGCCGCGCTGGTGCTGACGCCCAGCCGCGTGGCGAATGCTCTCACCACCGCTGGCACGGTCTGGGACTGCGCTTCGGACTTCTTGGCGCTGGCCGCAGACGCCTGCAATGGCGCTGGCTTGCCGGACGGTGAACCGGACCCGGACGCCAACCCGGCGGCGGGAACGGCGATCGCCGTCGTGGCGATGACTCCGGCAACGGCGAGACGACGGCTGCGAACTGACATGGGGCGCTCCTCTCCTCGAAGGGGATGCCCCCAAGTCCAACGACGGGGCCCAAGATCAGCCTTCCAGTGACCTTAATGAAACCTAGGAACCCAGTCCCGGGTAGCCGGCCGTCGCGAGGACTGCGCCGGGCGGCGCTAGTACTGTCTCAGGCCCGCAAACCGATCCCTTACGGGCACATGCGGCGAAGTCGACGCGCGCATAATGCCGCGGCGCACAGCCGCGCACAGCCGCGCGAGACGGTCGTCCGCCGTGCGGATTCGGCGCTACGGGCAACGATCTGGAACGCCGCGGTGACCTTGCGTGATCGCCGGGGCGGATTGACGGTGAGGTGAATCAATCGTCGCTGGGGCCGTGGCTGGCCCAGCCTGCCGGGCCTCAGCCCGACCCGGGAGGCGCCCGATGACGACCACCACGCCCATGTCCGCTTCTGCCGTGATCGCCGTCACCGAGCCGGTGTTCACCGGGCCGGAGCAACTCGCGCTGGCTGGGTTCTTGGCCGGCTATACCGGCCTGACCCGCGACGCCTACGCCTTGGACCTGCGCCAGTACGCCTCCTGGTGCCGGCAGCATCACTTGCGCCTGTTCGGGGCCCGCCGCGCCGAAGCCGCCGGCAGCGAGGCTACGTCCGGGGTGCTCCAGCGTTACTCCGGCCGCTACCCTGGCCGCCTCGCCCGTCGTTCCCGGCTAGCATCCCGGCCTGATCCTGCGCCCTGGTCATCGCCCGGCGGTGCCGGACCGGAGGTCCCGAGGGATCACGAAAGCGGTCAGCCGGGCCTGTCCTGGCCTGAGCTCCTGCCATGTTCCGGTGAACTCCAGTACCGCGATCGCGGCAGTCGGGAACTTGACCCTGACCCGGTCGAGCGCACCCGGGTCGCCGACTCGGCCGCTGGCGAGCGCCGTTGTCAGCTCTTGCATGGCCGGGTCGTGCCCGACGATCAGCAGCCTGCGCGTCCCCGGCGCGGTCTCGCGAGCCAGATCCAGGAGCTCGCCGGCTGACGTCTCGTAGACCCGGTGGTCAAAGCTGACCGCCGGAGAGGAATCAAGCTCCCCCGCAGCCAGCTGCCACGTCTGGCGGGCACGCCTGGCCGTCGAGCAGACGACGCGGTCGGGCACCAGGCCTGCCGCCCGCAGCCACCGTCCCGCGACGGGGGCATCCCGGCGGCCTCGGCGCGCCAGCGGCCGCTCGTGGTCGGCGACATCGGGCCCGGCCGACTTCGCGTGCCGAAACAGCACCAGCTGCCGCGCCGCCCCATTAGCCATGATGCAACCCTCGCATACCGGCGTCGCCCCGCCCGGCCCGCGCTCGACACTCCTTTCCGACGGCGGGCCAGCGCTCGCCGCTGCCGGTGACGGTCAGCTAATGATGTTTAGCCTGCCGCGCGGGCTGTGACTGTCTGACCCGTCAGCAGACGATGTCGCTGACGTGTCTGAGCTGCGTCAACGTGCCCTGGCTCTGAGCCCTTGGCAGTGAGAGGATGCGACCGTGAGCGATGACAGGGACACCGAACTCGCCGATACCCTGGCAGAGGTCGGCCGAAGAGTCGGGCAGGCCATCACCGACGCGCTTGAGCGCATGCGGCCGGCCCTCGATGCGCTCGCGGACGTGGCGAACCGTCCAGAGGTCCGAGCGGTGTTCGAACGCGCTGAGAAGGCCATGCGGCGCAGGCCCTGCCTTTGCTTCTGCCCGAGGGCTCATCCGGCTGACCGCGGCATCTGCGAGAACTTCGACGCGGTGATTTCGGGCCAGTACAGCTCGGACTTGCTGGGCGATGTTGATGTGCCGTTGTGCGCTCCGTGCGCGGCGGCTCGGGCCGCGCGCGAGTTCGCTCGGTGATCGACCTCAACTCGCCAGAATTGCCGCCCCGGGACCCAGCCAGCGCAATCCCGCGCCAGGCATGTGGTGCAGATCGAGCTGATGGTCATGAGCTTGTCTTTCCACCAGCTTTCGATCTGTTCGATGCGGTGGTCGGGTAGCTGCTGGTCGACGAACTGGAGGATGGAGGCCTGGTAGCGGGCCTCGGGGTGGTTCTTGAGTTCGATGTTGCCGCCGTGGCCGGTGCGGGCGTATTCGCTGAGCCGTCCCCACAGGCTGTCTTCGCCTTTGGCTGATCCGATGTACTGCTGGCTTGTGTCCTTGTCGACGAGGAGGTAGATACTTTCTCCTGGCGGAGCCGTTGCTGCCAGGTCGGCGGCAGGGTGAGTACGTCGCTGATGTCGACGCGGAACCGGGCGATTTCGGGGAACGGCGGGTCGTCCATGTCGCGGAGGGAGTGGATTGGTTTGGGGTTGCGGGCGGCGTGCTGCCACCAGGCGCGGATACCGCTGCCCCAATCGTTCGACAGCCTCTGGACGTACTCGGCCATGCGGTCGTCATAATGCAGGTCGTACCGGTAGTACCCGGTGACATCCTGGCCGGTCAGCTCGTCTCTGGTTCCCGGTTCGCAGGTCGTGACGCCCTGCACTTGATACAGGCCGACGAACAGCGTCTCGTTCCGCGGCGGCCGGGGTCGCCACGAAACTCGCGACGAACCCGCCGACCTCGAAGACCTCGCTGGCCTGAACAGCCTGGTAGGCCTCCACCATCGCAATGCCTTTCTGACGGAATGCCGCGTACACGCCCTGACCGGCAACGCGATGATCCTGATGGCGGACCAGCCGCACCCTCGCCGGCGCGACCCCCGCACACGTCAGGACATCGTCAAACGTCAGCACCGCAGCCACCCGTTCCGGCTGGACGAGGACCGGTTCTGGTTCTCGCTGGCCTCCAGCGACGTGCTGTTCTACGCTAAGCGGCTGGCCGCGCACGGCGCCCCGGACGTGGAGATCCGCGAGGCCGAAGCGGCGCCGCTGCAGGTGCAGGGCCCCAGGTCACGCGAACTGGTCGGCGACCTGTTCGGGAACCAGGCCGCGGGGCTCGGCTACTACAGGTTCACGCGCGCCAGCGCTGACGGCCCGTGGATGAAGGCGCTGCTCAGGGCGCTCAGCCTGGGACCGACAAGATCGTTACCGAGCACTGCGGGAACGCGGGTCGGCTGGTCAGCCACGCGACGCCAGAAAGGCGCGGATCTCAGGCCGGGAGCTGGTCGTCGATGAAGTTGTAGAGCGGACCGCCGAAGGCCGTGGTCTGGTTGCCGAGCCGAACGCCGCAAACCCAGCCGTTGCCGTTGCCCGGCCGGCCGAAGGACAGGACACCGCTGGTCGGGCTGTCGACGAGCGCAGGAGCGTGATACCCCTCGGCCAGCAGCGTCTGCACCGATAGCAGGGTGTACCCGTCCGGACACCCGTTGGAGGGCAGCCCGGAGGCCGAGGCGGCGAGCGCGATGAGGCCTGCGGCGCTAGCCAGGCGCAGGGAGGAGCGTCGGTTCATGATTTCCCTTTCCTCGACGGGATTCTGACGACGAAGGTATGGCCTGGCTGGGGCGCGAACCATATGACGATCGTCTTATCTCTGGCCGCGGACGCTCATGTGCAGCCCGGCGCGTTCGGCCTGGCGGCGCATGAGGTGGGCGAGCTGCAGGGCGAGCACGCAGGTGAAGGCGTGCACGCGGATGTTGTGCTCGGTCCAGCAGAACATCGGGGAGAACGACACGACGTGCGGGTCTTTGAGCTGGCGGAAGCCGGACTCGGCTCGGACTGGGACCGGTAGCCGGCGATCACCTCGGCAGCAGGCCAGTCGTCGTGGCTGGTGATGAGCACGTGCTTGCCGAACAGCTCTTCTTCCAGGGCGGCGCGGGCGTTCTGGTCGATGCCCCAGGCAAGCCGCGCCGCGGAAGTCGGGAATAACGCCACTAGGATGGCGGAACTGAAAGGCAGCTAGGCAGACCTATGCAAGGCGCGCTTTTGTGGCTCTGGATCGTCGTATCCGCCCGCTTGACGGTATCCGTGCTCTTGCCGTCCTGGCGGTGCTCGCCGCTCACGCCGGTATCCCGGTCCTGCCTGGTGGCTTTGTCGGCGTCGATGTCTTCTTCGTCCTCAGCGGCTTCCTGATCACGTCCCTGCTCTGCGACGAGCTGGTAGTCACGGGACGGATCGACCTCGGCGGGTTCTGGACACGCCGTGCCCGGCGGCTGCTGCCCGCGGCGCTCGTCATGATCGTCGCGGTGGTCGCGGCGCGCCCGCTGTTCGTTCCGGATTCGGTCGCTGCGTTGCGCGGGGACGCGATCGCGACGGCGCTGTGGTCTGGCAACTGGCGCTGGGCGCTGCAGGGCACGGACTACTTCGCGCAGGGCGGGACGCCGTCGCCGCTGCAGCACACCTGGTCGCTCGCGGTGGAGGAGCAGTTTTACCTCGTCTGGCCGCTTCTGCTTCTCGCGTGCTGCGCGGCCAGACGGCGGCGCCTGCTGGCGTTTTCTCTGGCGGGAGTAGCGGTGTCCGCGCTGGCCACGTATGTCCTGGCAGGCGCGGCCAGCCCGGGACGGGTCTACTTCGGCACCGATACGCGCGCCCAGGAACTGCTCGTCGGTGCGGCTCTGGCCGCGCTGCTGGCACCAACCTGGCGATGGCGGGCCGCCACCCCGCTCGGCATGCGGTCGCCGCAGCTCGCGGCACGCCGGCCGCTGCCATTACTGCTGTCGGTCTGCGGGCTCGCAGTGCTGACCGGTGTCGCGGCGGCCGCCGATGGCGCCCCCAGCGAGTTCCGGCACGGCCTGCTGCTGCTCACGGCCCTGGCCGCCGCGGCGCTGGTGGCCGGCGTCGTCCTCGATTCCGGGCAGCCGGTGGCGCGGCTGCTGTCGACCCGCCACCTGGTCGGCATCGGCCGCATCTCCTATGGCCTGTATCTCTGGCACTGGCCGGTTTACCTCGCCCTCGACGGCGAACGCAGCGGCCTGCACGGCTACGTGCTCGCCGCGCTGCGCGTCGCGGTCACCAGCGTGCTCGCCGGCGCCTCGTTCGTGCTGATCGAACGTCCCGCGCAGCGCTCGCGGTGGCACCGCCGCCCGCGAGCGGGCTCAGTGTTCCTCCCCTTTCGGTGCGGGCCAAGCTGGCGCCACGGTTGCCCGCAGCTGCGCCGCGGACAATCAGCCGGCATCGCCCGCTCAGTGTCGCCGTGTTCGGGGACTCCGTTTCGCTGACGCTGATGCTCTACATGCCGCCGGAACCTGGCATCCGGTTCACCGACCACTCCGTACTGGGCTGCGGCATCGTGACCGGCGGCCCCTATCGCGTCTTCGGAATCCAGTGGCCGGACAACCCCATCTGCGACGCGTGGCCGCGGCGCTGGCTGCGACAGCTGCGGGCCGACCGCCCCGATGAGGTGCTGCTCATGGTCGGCCGCTGGGAGACGATGGACCACTACTACCAGGGCCGGTGGCAGCATCTCGGCGACCCTGCCTACGACCTTCACCTGGCCGTTCTGCTCGGTAAGGCGATTACCCTGCTGGGTTCGACCGGCGCGCGCGTCGTCGTGGCCACCGAGCCGTACAACCGAGGCGGTGAGCAGCCGGACGGCAGCCTCTATCCGGAGGACAATCCAATCCGGGTGACCGTGTGGAATCGGCTGCTGCGCGCGGTCGTCGCCGCGCATCCCGGCACCCAAGTGCTTGACCTCAACCGCAAGCTCTGCCCCAACGGCACCTTCACCTGGACCGTGGACGGCGTGCAGGTGCGCAGGGACGGCATCCACCTGACTCTGGAAGGAGTGCGGTGGCTGGCGCCCTGGCTGGTGCGCGAGCTTTACCGAGCCGCCCGTGGATGAGGCTATTCGGCCTGGATCCAGCTGAGCAGGCCCTCCCGGCTGACCGTGGCCAGGAGAGCTGGATGGTCGCTAGTCAGATACAGCTCAGTGACGAGGTGAACGCGGCCACGGGAGCTGTGTGCGGACCGTGCCGGGCAGCGACTTCGGCTTGTCGGGCCCGCGGGGCTGGTTGCCGCCGGGCATCGGGTCTGGGTCGCCATCACCACGACGGCGCAAGTAGGACTGCCCGATCTATATTGACCATCATGAGATAGGCGGATTTGGACAGACATCGGTTCTGTTACGCGCTTGTCATCGCAGGCAGAGCCCGACACGCCTCGCCGGAAAGAGTAGAGCGAGCATTCTTCCAGCTCAAACCGGGTCGGGCGTCCGGGGATCGAACCCGGAACCTACGGATTAAAAGTCCGGCGTTCGGACGCCCGGAGCGCTCTGCCTGCACAGAGCGATCACCGGAGCGCCCGGAAAGCGCAGAATGCGCAGGGGACCGGCGGAACGTGTTTCCACGAATGTTTCCACGGCCGTCTCCTCCTGGCCCGTTGCTCATTGCAGTGCGTAGCCGAAGGTGGTCCCATGCTGCTGGCGGGTGACAGTGTGCGGGAGGCCGCCAGGGATTCGTCCACTCTCGCGGGCTTGCCGACATGGCGCCGGTGCCGTCGTGCGGCGGGGTTGCCCGCTCGGCCAGCAAGGCCGGAGGTGGGTCAGGGAAGGCAGTGTCCCGCGTGGGTCCGTAGCACGACCGAGCCGGGCCCGGACGGCCTGCGCGGGTTGGGTTGCCCGGGCGACCCGGGAGTGTTAAGAATATTCTTAAGCCAGGCTTCGCTGGGAGGTGCTCGTGGAGTGGGAGATCTTGATGACCACTCAGGTGGAGTCCTTCCTCGATGACTTGTATGAGGCTGATCCGGTCAGTCATCAGCTGGTGAACCAGGCGATCCTCGTGCTGGAGCGCAATGGTCCGGCGGAGGGCCGGCCGCTGGTGGACACAGTGACGGCGTCGCGGATCGCGAACATGAAGGAGCTGCGGCCGCCGTCAGGCGGGCGTAGCGAGGTGCGGATCCTGCTGGTGTTCGATCCGTGGCGATCGGCGGTACTGCTGGTCGCGGGCGACAAGTCGGGGCAGTGGTCGAAGTGGTACCGGGCGGCGATTCCGCTGGCTGAGCAGTTGTATGAGGACTACCTGGCGGAGCGGGAGAAGGAGATGGGGCGATGAGCGGGGTGTCGCGGTGGCGGGAGTCGGGGAATCTGGAGCGGGCGGTGCAGACCGCCGGCGGGCCGGAGGCGTTCGGCGCTGCCGTGTCCGCGATGCTGGATGAGGCGCGGGGGTGGCGGCTTGCCGAGTTGCGTAAGCGCCGCGGGTTGACTCAGGAGCAGGTCGCGGTGCGGATGGGCGTGTCGGTGGCGCGGGTGTCGCAGATCGAGGCCGGCGATGTGTCGACTCAGGATGTGCTGAACAGGTTCGTGGCCGCCCTCGGCGGCACCCTGAAGCTGATTGCCGATTTCGGCGATGAGCAGCTGAAGATCGCCTGACCTGGCCAGGCAGCGGCCATGACTGACTAGCCAGGGGCCAGCAATCAAGGCCAGATCGCCGACTCGGTGCGGCTAGCTGGGCATCTGGCGAGTCGCCTGGGTGCGCACAGATCACCCATTCGCGCGCCATTGGCGCCGGCTACAGGCGGGACGTCGTCATGACCCTGTCCGCGGCAGATGAGTGAGTCCGGGTCGCGAGCTGGACCGCATGCTTATGCAAGATCACTGGCGCGTCTTCAACTGATCTGGACCATCGGTGCACGGATTGGGCCAGGAGAACTCGCTCGGGTGAGTCCAGACAGGCTGCTCAGAACAGTCAGGGTTCGAGGTCGGCCGCTCCTCGGCCGCTGAGCACGTCGAACGGCACCGAAGCCTGGTCGTGCACGATCTGCCAAGCGCCGTCGAGCTTCCGGAAGCAGAACGTGACCCGGACCCAGATGCCCTTGGTCGCCGTCCCATTCATCAGCGTGCCGTGGAGCCGGCCGAAGCAGTGCCCGAACGCCACGTCATCGCCCACTGCGACGCTCAGGCCGCGCACCTCGTAGTCCGCGTCCCGGAAGACCGCAAAGACGTTCGCCCAGTTCTTCAGCTTCGCTTCGACCCCGACATGCTGCAGCGGCGGCTCGACGTCGAAGGACACGACGTCTGTCGCGTATATCGGCCGCAGGCCCTCCAGGTCCTTGGCCCGGATTCCCTCGGCGATCCTGGCCACCTGCCGCTTGATCTGGGCCTCGTCCGCCTCGCGTTGGGTATACACCGCTGACATTCCTTCCTGTCCGCCCGCCGTCTCAGCTTCTCACCACCACCAGGCGGCGCGCGACAGGGCGGGCCGGGCGTGAGCACGCGTCCGGAACTTTCACCGGGCCACTGCCGTTGGCGTCCATCTGTGGCCGCTCGATCGAGCCACCCGACATAGGCTGAGCAGGAACTACCGTGAGGCGCTGCTAGCGCGGAGGGGAGTGGCAGCCGATGACAGGTGATCGTCCATCGAGCGCCCGGCCGGACCTGCGCGAGCGGATTGCCCGGCGGTTCTTCCGAGTAGTCAACCCGCTCGCCCGCCGGATGATCCCCGCCGGGGTGCCGACGGGTGCACCGAACATCCTCCTGATTGTCCGCGGGCGCCGGTCGGGTATTGAGCGCACGACGCCGGTCGCGATGCTGGACTTCGATGGACACTCGTATGTCCAGGCGAGCTACGGAGCGACGGGCTGGGCCCGAAACCTTCGGGCGGCCGGCGAGGCGACCATAATCTATTCTGGTGGCCGTAGCTGTCCGGTTCACGCCATCGAGGTTCCATCCGATGAAGCGGCAGCGATTCTTCGGCGCGTGCTCGAGCCATACCGCCAGTTGGGCTTCGTGCGCAGGCTGCTCGGCTCGCGCGTTAGGCCGCCCGTCGCCCTTCTACGCCGATACCGCATACGAATCGACGACACCCCACAGGATTACCTCGCCGAAGCTCGGCGTCACCCGCTGTTCGAACTCCGACCCGCGTAACGACCACAACGACCTGTTCGCCGTCACCGGCCCTGTGGCGCGCCAATGCACGCCTTGTCGGTCGCAGCCGCCGACGACGGGTCGAATGCTGCATCGTGTTGAACATGGTGGGCTCGGCGTCCGAGGCCGGACAGTTCACCCACGTCGCCGAGAACCTCGACAACGACGGCGTCACCGAGCAGCCGGATTGACGAGAACCAGCTCTCCACTTTGGCCGTGCCAGCACGCCTTCCTTGATCATCGCTGTCACCGCGCGTGACGATGCTGCCGCGAAGCCTCGTTTTGCGACCGCCTTACGGCGATGAGACCTGCGAGACTGATGGATCGGCGCAACAGCCGATCAGCGGCCATGAGCGTGCGCCCGCTGGACCCTGATCAATGATCGCCTACAGCGCCAGCATCGCCGCTGCGACCTCATCGGCGGCCGTGTCGGGGATCGCGGTCGCGGCCTGTTCGAGCACGAGCAGCCGGGCGCCAGGGATCATCCGCGCGAGCGCCTCGCCGTTGCCGACGGGGAAGAACCTGTCGCGCCGACCGTGCACCACCAGCGCCGGTACCGCGAGCGTGGGCAGGCGCTCTCGCCAGCGCGGCGTGCAGCCGGGCTTGGAGAACACCAGGCGCAACTGGTTGGCCATCTGGACCGCGGGCTGCGTGCTCGGTGTGCGGTCGAAGACGCGCGCGGCGGTCGCGCGTGCCGCGGCCGGGTCGTCGCCGAGGATTGCCGCGCGGGCGGCGGCGTACTCCGCTACGGCAGCGCGGCCGGACCAGTCGGGCGTCGGGAGCGCGAACAGTCGGTCCATCGTCGCCGCGTCGTGGTCGGGCAGGTCGTCGTCGACTGGGCCAGGTGCGACCGGTCGCGTCCCGGCGAGGGTGAGCGCCGAGAACGCGTCCGCGTGGTCGAGCGCGGCGATCTGGGCGACCATCCCACCAACACCGATACCCGCCAGATGCGCCGGTCGCTCGCTGAGTCCGCGGGCGAGCGCGGCGGCGTCGGCGGCGAGGTCGCGCAGCGTATAGGCCGGCGCCTCGGGGTCGACGGTCGTGGATGTGCCGGAGTCGCGCAGGTCGTAGCGCACAACGTGACGTCCGCCGCGAGCGAGCGCCGCGCAGAGCGGGTCGGGCCAGGACAGCATGGTCGTGCCACCCGCGAGCAGCAGGAGGGGTGCCGCCGCATCACCGAAGTGCTCGACCCCAAGCGTGACGCCGTCGGGTGTGCGGAACGAGCGGACCGCCGAATGCATCGTCAGCCTCCTGGTCAGCCGCGTCACTGCGGCACACGCTACTTTCCCGCTTCTGCCGAGTTGTTCGGTCGTAGATCCGACGAATGAGATTGTCGTGGCAGGACACTGGCAAGCGAGTTCGCGGCGTCTACCCAGGTCAGCAATCTACGTTTCAGCAGAGTCGGACGTTCGGCGGACGCGCGACTCGCGGCAAGAGCGCGCGTTCCGCTACTCACCGGCGAGAGTACCGAGTGCGGGCCACGGCGGACCCTGGCGGAGCAAGGACAGGATGTCTCGGCCGTGCTGGTGCCCATCCGGGAATTCATCGCGGATGTCCCAGCGCCAGGCAGCGACCATCGCAAGCACGAGCCGCCGACACTCCGCGAGCAGAACTTGATCGACGTCCGGATAGCGCGCGCTGACCTCCTCTGGCACGTGGGCAACATCAAACTCGATGGGTCCACGGCAGCACGTTTCGAAGTCGATGAACAGCAGGCCGTCACGGGTGCTGAGGAGGTTGCCAGGATGCGGTTCGCCGTGCAGCAGCTGCTCGGCAGCACCGCGGCTGTGGATCCGTTCACGAGCGCTCTGCAGCGTGCTGAGGAGGAGATGCCGGTCGGCCTCAGCGAGGGCGGGGGTTTCGTCTCGGTGCGTGACTAGCCGTTCAGCCTCTGCGGCTCGGTCCAGGAAGTGTGGGGTCGCGATCTCGACGCTTCGCATGCCGGTGTGCAGGCGTTGGAGCACGTCTGCGTATGCGCCTGGTAAGTCCAGGTCAGGAGCCACGACCTCGTAGTAGGTCCACAAGGTCACGGCGAAGCCGTCGCGTTCGTAGACCCGCGGCTCAACCCGCGGCTCCAGCGCTGCGACGGGGCTCGCGGTTCCAGCGAGTCGCAGAGCGAGCTCGACCTCAAGCGCGGCTACCTCTTGCCCCACCAGTGCTACTCGGGCGAAGACGCCACACGGCAACAGACGTAGAGCGAGCTTGTTCGAATTGTGAATCACGACTGCGTCGTCGACCCGCAGATGCAGCTCTCCGGCCAGCGCTGTCGTCGCGGCCATCGCACGCGAAACGAACTCCGCCTCCACAACGTGGATCCTCGCACTTGCTCGCTCATCGGCGTGAACGAGTTGCGCGGAATCCGGCAGGAGAGTGCATGTGAGTGGCTTCGCGACAGCCCGACTTGTCCGGCGCGGACGTGCTCCTCCGCGACGAAGGCGAGCGTGACGCCCTCCGCGATCGTCACACCGAGTGGTCGCGTATCACTCTGGGCGGCATCACAGGACGTGAGCTGTCCTGCAGCAGATGGCGTCCAGCTCCAGCGCACTGCACCAGCGCGGCAGCCGCAACCGCGTGCCCGCGCGAGAGAATGCCGGCATGGCCTACCAGCTCGAGATCCTTGACATGATCGCTGGCACAGAACCCGCCAGCCTCGTCGCTAGGGTCGGCGCAGCCATCGCCGCCAGTGGTTCCTGGGAGCGCTTTGTTGAAGTCCGCGTGAGCGCCGGGCCGACGGTGCGCATCAACCGCGCTGGCCAAGGCGGCTACGAGGTCGCGGTCACCTGGGGTTCCCAGCACGGGACCCTCACTGCTCGGGCTCTCGAGACTGCGATCGAGTGCGCAGACCGGCTCGCCTACGCCTTCTATCAGATGCGGGATGCCAAGATGGTCCAGGACTGAGCCAGCCACTGTGGCGTGCGACCGGCGGCATAGCGTGCGTTCTTGTCAGTCCTCGAAGACGGACCAGCAGATCGCGTCGCGCCGGGCTTGATCTGCGAGGACAAGTGCCCGAATCTGCCCGTCGAGTCGATCGCGCTGCCAGTCACGTTCGACGCGTCCCGCGCTGGGGTTGCGTGGGTGCGCTGCTCGCGCGGCCTTGATCGCATAGGCGGCGGCGCCGAGATCATGCTCCGGCACGCGGCCTACACAAGCTGGTTGACCGGCGGCATAGGCGGCATACCGCGCGGCCCCCAGCAGGGGGCTGGCCGCGCCCATCGCGTGCCCGAGCGTCCATCATCTTCATATCCCCACGAGCCCACGCGCGCGCCGCCTCGATCGCGTCCCGTGGGCGAGTATCCGATGGCTGGCCGTCCTCGAAGAAATGCAGCTGGCCGTCCTCGAAGAAATGCAGAACGTGTTCCGCGCACTGGGCAGCCCACAGCGCCAGGAGTTGATGATCCGTATCAGTGAGCGTCCCGCCACGGCGGATCGTGACCAGGCGAGGGTCGCGGACCTTGGGGAGGATCATGCAATCAGCGTGCCAGTCGTGCGAGCGGAATGAGTGACGACCCTGAATCGCGCCCACGCGCACATCGGCAAGATCGCCGGAGTCGCCACAGCAGCGGCAGATGGGCGACCCAGCCGATCAGCAGCGTCGGAACCGGAAGCGAGTCAGGCCGCCCGGCTCCGCCGCCAAGGTCACGATCGCCGAGCGTGGCTCAATGCGATACACGTTCCACGGCGGAGGTCCTTGCGACGGGGCGTTGAACGGGGCAGTGATCCCCGGCCCGCTGTCGTCGAGTTCGGCTGGCCAGCCGTTGTCCGCCCACGCCTTCGCAATGCGCGCCAGTGCGCCCGGCTCGGTCACTCGCGCAGCGTCACCCTCGATTACGACATCGGCGTCGCGGATCGACACCGCGATCGAACACCGCGGATCGCGCGCGACATTGCGCCCCTTCCGCGTGCTCGCGCCCGTCTGGAACCAGAACGTGCCGTCTAGCCACAGGGCGCCAACCGCAGTCACATGCGGACTGCCGTCCTCGTTGATGCTGGACAGCCAGGTCGTGCGGGAGTTCACCGCGTCCGGTGCTGGCGCCGACCCCGCATCGAGCTTCTCAACGACTGCGGCCCAATCCACTGGCGGCAGCCCATCCGCCTTGCCCAGATTGGTGATCTCCATAAGGCATCCTTCCTCACCCTCGATGTGACAGCGGCTGACCTCACCGCCGTTGTCACAGCATGCACCATGGATTAGCCGGAACGCTCTCCTTGGCACGCGCTGCACTCTGGGCGAAGTGCCGCACGCTCATCGGCATGAGCGGTCGACTCGAGTCGGCGGCAGCAACCCGTCAGCGCACCCAGATCGAGCCGACCGCATGCAGGTAACAGCCGCTCGCTGGCGACGATCCGGTCCTCCTGGACGGTCTCGCCCGCGCCAGCTGGCAGGTCATCGCGATCCGTGTCGTCCGGCAGGCCGGGCCATGAGCGTATGGCCTGGCCGGGCTGCGACTCGCGTGGTACCGCGGCGGGTATGACTGGCGGGGTGCGATTCAGCGAGTACTCCTTCGGCTCGGTCCGCGTCGACGGCGCGTGAGTTATGACCATGACCTGATCATCGACCGCGGGGCGATCCGCAAGCGCAAGAAGGCTGCCTCCCGCAAGTTCCGCGACGCCTACGGGCACACCCCGCTGTCGGCCGGCCAGGACATCCCTGGCGATGCCGCCGGCTGGTGATCGGCACCGGTGCCAACGGCGCGCTGCCGGTGATGGACCAGGTCCGCGAGGAGGCGCGCCGCCGGGACGTCGAGCTCGTGGCACTGCCCACAGCGCAGGCGATCGGCATGCTGGCTGAGGCTCCCGCCGATACCAACGCGATCTTGCACCTGACGTGCTGAACTGCGGGCATGCCGGGTGTCACGCGCGGGTCCGGCCCGGGCGCGGCTCGTCCGGCGCGGCGCGCCAGATCGGGCCGCCCGCGTGGGCTTGCTTCGGCTGCGGGGGGCAGCTGCGGCTCCTGTCGGGGCCCGGTCGCCTGCAGATTGGCGGATAGTTCCCGCCTGGGTCGAGCCACGCCCTGCCCGGCCGGATAACCCTCGCGCGGGCGCGGCGCAACCGGGCATTGCGTTCCGCCGTCTCAGCTAACGCGGGCGACCCTGGATCAGGGGCGCGGGCGGTATCAGGGGGTCGGCATGGTCGGGCGGACAACGGCCTGGCGGGCGCTGGCAGGGGCGTGCGCCGTGCTGAGTGCGTTCGTGCTGGCAGCCGGGTGCGCGCGGGTGGCTCCGCGCCCGGCGCCGTCCCCGAGCCGCCGGCCGGCGACCGCCGCGCCGGTCCGTCGTGCCGCCGCGGCGATCACGGTCATCCGCCTGTACCGGTCCGGCCTCGGGCTGGCCGGGCTGACTACGCGGCCGGGCGGCGGTGGGTACGCCCGGCTGCTGGAGAGCACCGACTTCGGGGCGACGTTCCGCGTGATCAGCCCGGTCACCGGCAGGTACACGATCGCTGACGACATCTGGGCGCTGAACAGGTCGCTGATCTGGTTCGACGCGTTCAGCACCGTGACCGCCCGGGAGCGGTTGTACTGGACCCGCGACGGCGGCCGTTCCTGGCACAGCGCGGCCGTGCCAGGGCACAGCCTCAACGCGGGCGCCACCTCCTCGATCCAGCTCACCACGCCCGAGGACGGCTGGATGACCGTGCAAGAACCCACCGGCCCCGGCGCTGACCTGTACCGCACCGCCGACGGCGGGGCCGCCTGGCACATGGTGGCCGGCGGCCCGCCCTCGCCGCTACGCCAGGTCGCCCCGGTCGAAGCGGACCCGGCCGGAGGCCTGTGGCAAGCCGGCGGCCTGTTCAGTGACCGGCTGGAGCACAGCACCGACGGCGGGAAGCGCTGGCAGGCGTTCAACCTCACCGGCGCGCCCAGGGCCACCGGGACGGCGGCTACCCCGCAGCCGTGGTACAGCCTGCCCGCGTTCTTCCCGCACCAGATACTCACCGCCGTCGCCGTGCCGCATCGCAATGCGGAGCAGCTGCTGGTCTATGCCAGCGGTGACCGAGGCCGCACCTGGGCCCGGGTCAGCGACCTGCCGCTGCCCGGCCCGGCCAGGCCGCTAGGCCTCGCGCCGGTGCGGGTCGCGTTCGCCGGCCCGCGCGCCTGGTGGGCACTGGTGCCAGGCCGGCATCCCCGGCTGTTCCTCACCGCCGACTCCGGCCGGCGCTGGCAGCAAGCCCGGCTACCCGCCGCCACACAGGCCTGGGAACTCGCCGCCGCCGGCGCCAGCCACGCCTGGGTGCTCGTCACAACGGCCAGCGGGTCGCCGGCGATCGCTATCACCGAGGACGGCGGGCGCGCCTGGCACCTGGTCACATTCCGCGGCACCCGCAGCCGGGCAACCCAGGTGGCACCCGGCACCGCCCTGGTTCTGAGCGCTCCGGCGCATCATGACGAGCCGCGAGTCGCCGCGCATAACGAGCCGTCGGAGCGCGTCGAACCTCACAAGCTGGCCGGGGGTGCCCTGCTTGATCGGACTGCGCTGAGCATTTCATCGGGAGGGGTCGTTGTGACATCGTCCGCACTCCAGCGCAGGCTTTCGGCTCTGCCTGGTTCAACATCCTGATCACTATCCGTGATCGGACACTGCGCGCCCGGGGCGTTGTAAACCGCGAAGTTGCGGACCAGATGTTTCCACGACACGCCCGAACGCGGGGCCGGTACGACAGGTGTAATACCAGGTCAAGCCGGGTGGGGCGTCCGGGGCTCGAACCCGGAACCTACGGATTAAAAGTCCGCTACTCTGCCAATTGAGCTAACGCCCCAGTGGCTGCCGCGCCGACGGGAGCCCACCGGGGCAAGCGTACCGAGTCCGGCAGGCGCTCCGCTCGACGCCGAACCCAGGCGCGCGGACGGAAACGCTCTGCCGTCCAGGGCCGTCGGCGCTGCTCAGCCTCGTTTATGTCGTCGCTGGCCATGGCCGGGGTTGCGCCGCTGCGCTCCGGGTCTTGCGCTCGAGACGGTCCCGCTGCGCTGCCGGTACCGTCCGGTAGCATCCCTCCGTGGAGAGCGCCTTCTACGAGCCCGCCGGTCACGACTGCTATGTCGCGACGGACGCGACCGCGGGGCCGTGGTCTCCCGACGCCCAGCACGGCGGGCCGCCGTCCGCGCTCGCCGCCCTGGCGCTCGAGGGGCACGAACCGGAGGACCGGCAGCGGCTGGCCAGGGTTGCCGTCGACATCTTGCGGCCGGTCCCGGTCGGCAAGGTCTCGATCAGGACCAGAACCATCCGCCCTGGCCGCCGGATCGCCTTGGTCGAGGCCGTCATGGAGTCCGACGGCCAGGAAGTGCTGCACGCGCGCGGCTGGCGGATCGAGCGGCCGGCCGGCGCGGTTCCCGAGATCACCGATGGCGGGCCGCCGGCGCCGGTGCCGACCGAGGGGGCGGGCACGCCGCCGCCGATCTTCAGGCGCGACGACCGCGGTTACCTGGCGTCGATCGAGTGGCGGTTCATGCCGGCCGACCCCGCCGAGCCTGCCGTGTCCGGCGGAACCGTCGGGTCCGGCCCCGCCGGGCAACGGCCCGCCACCGCGCAGGTCAGGGCCGCGTGGACGCGGCCGAGGATCCCGTTGCTGGCCGACGTGCAGTCATCACCGATGTCGCGCGCCCTGCTGGTCGCCGACTCAGGCAGCGGAGTCGGCGCCGCGCTGGCGTCGACCGATTTCCTTTTCATCAACGTAGACCTCGCGGTCACCTTGCCGCGGGACCCGGTCGGCGAGTGGCTGCTGCTCGAGTCGGCGACCTCGGTCGGTGCCGACGGCACGGGACTGGCGATGACGCGGCTGTCTGACCAGGTCGGTGCCTGCGGCCGCGCCTGGCAGACGCTGCTCGTCGCACCCCGGTAGCCTCCCGCGCGCTGGCCGCGGGAGCGGCCGTAGGCTGGTGGTTGGGCTCGCGCCGGGACACGGGTGAAGAACTGTCAAGTGTGATCCTGGTCACGTAATCTGGCGCAGCCCGAACCAGATGGCGGGCTGGTCCGTACTCATATTCGTGCCGTCTTGCCTGCGTCAGGCGACGGCAACGGACCACCACAGGGAGGGGTCCCCGCATGTCAAGCACATTCAGCAGGACGCTGATCGGCAGTCTCGCGCTGCTAGCCGCACTGGTAGCTGGCTGCTCGTCGTCCCATCCGACCACACACCACCACGCGACGCACACCTCCGCGCCGTCCTCGGGGAGCGGCGGCGGTGGCGGGATCCCGCAGAACAACGGCGGCGACCACGATGGTGACAACAACGGCGGGCCCAGCGACGGTGACGGCAACGTCTAGCCACGCCAAGGCCAGGCTGACCCTGACCAAGGTCAGGCTGGCCTGGACGAAGGCCGGGCTGACCCGGACCAAGGCCGGGCTGACCCGGACCAAGGCCGGGCTGACCAGGGCCGTCGCAGTCGTGGCGGTGGCTGTCCCGGTCGCCGTGGCGGGATGTTCATCCTCCTCGGCGGCTGGCGAGCCGGAGCGTCCGGGCGGCGGGACGTCGGTCCCGCCGGTCCGGGCGCTCACGGCCAAGCACGCGCCCGCGGGATGGCGCACCGCCAGCCTTCTCGGCGGCAAGGCCGTGGTCGCCTATCCTCCGGCCATGCACCTCGTGCAAGGGGACCGCGGCACGGTGTCGGCGGCGCAGTTGAGCGCGTCAGGGTCGTACCTGCTGTACCTCAACGCGACGCCGAAGCAGAGCACGGAGTCCCTGCGGAACTGGCCAGACTTCCGGATCGAGCACCTGACGGACGAGAACGCGTCGACCGCGCGCCTGATCGCCGCGAGCCGCGACGTCCGGTTCCTCGGCGGGACGGGAACGTGCGTCGTCGACGCGTACGTGACGAAGATCAACTCGCACCACTACACCGAACTCGCCTGCTTCGTGCGCGGCCGGACCACGTCAAGCGTCATTATCGCGGCCGCGCCGACGGCGAACTGGGTGTCCGCATCGCCCGTGCTGATGCGCGCCGTGGCCGCTTACCAGGTCAGGTAGGACACCCGGTGAGCCGCCAGCCGGACCGAACGAGCAGCCCCGGAGGGGACTAACCATGGCAGAGCGGACATCGGTCGGCCGGCCGGGCTTCGGCCGGGCGCGCGGATTTTCGAACGTGCTGTTGCTCGCCTCGGTGCGGCGACCCGAGCTCAGGCGGCGACCCGAGCTGAGACAGCGCGGCGACGTGTTCTACGCCGCACTCGTGCTCCGGCTGGCCGGCGTGGGCCTGCTGGCCTGGATCGGGTGGGTGCACTGGTATCTCTGGCACGTCCAGGGCTACCACTTCATCCCGACCGACGGCCCGTTCTTCCTGGCCGACGCGATCGCGGGGGTGGTGCTAGCCGTCCTGCTGCTCGCCTGGCCACGGCCGCTGGCCGGCCTCCTGTCCGCCGGGTTCACCGCATCGACGATTCTGGCGCTGCTGATCAGCCTGTGGTTCGGCCTGTTCGGATTCCACGAGCGGATCGGCGCCTCGTACGTCGTTCTGGCGCTGGTGCTCGAATCCATCGCCCTGGTCATCCTGCTGGCCTGGACCGTCATCGCCGCCTGGGCGCTGCCGGCGCGGCGCTGACGGATCTTCTGCTGCGGATACCCTGACAGCGGTGCCCGCACGCCCGCGGGCGCCGAGCCGTCATGGGTGGTGCCGGCACCAGCCGGACCGTCGGCGCCGACCGCAGGCACCGAACTGCCAGCAAGGAGCAACACAGATGACCGCCGTAGAGCTACAGGGCGCTTACAACGTCCGTGATCTCGGCGGGCTGCGCACCAGGGACGGGCGGCGGACCAAGCACGGCGTCATCTACCGGGGCGACTCGCTGGACGGCATCACCCCCGCGGACGCCAGGATCCTGTTCGACAAGCTGGGCATCGGCGCGATCGTGGACCTGCGGACGAAGGCCGAGACCGAGCTGAGCGGCCTGCTGCTCCCCGTGCCGCGGTACCGGTACTCCGTGCTCGTCGAGGGCAGGCTCGGGCGCGAGCCGTTCCCGTCCGACGACCCGGTCGAGCTGGCCAAGGTGTACATGACCAACCTCAGGACCGGGCGAGCCGCGGTGAAGGGCACGTTCGAGGTCATCGCGGACAACCTGCGGGCCGGGGTCGCGACGCTGTTCCACTGCGCCGCCGGGCGCGACAGGACCGGCATCATGGCCGCACTCCTGCTCGGGCTCGTCGGCGTGACCGACGGCCAGATCGCGATGGACTACGTTCAGTCCAACAGGAACGCACGGCGGGTCACCAAGAAGCTGGAGGAGAACCCGCTGTATGCGAACCGTGACACGCACCGGCCCGAGGTGATCTTGCTGCGCGAGCAGACGATCCAGGGGTTCATGCGGCTGCTCAGGGAGCAGGGCGGCGGACCGCGGCAGTTCTGCCTCGACAGCGGACTCAGCGAGGAGACCATCTCGGTGATCGAGGACTGCTTTGTCACCACGTCGGCCGAGGTCACTGGCAACGCTGCGGGCTGAGTTGCGCCGGACGCCGGGCATGTGCGTGCTCACCGGCGGGCAGACCGGCGTGGACACGGACGCGGCCACCGCCGCGCTCGACGCCGGCCTGCCCGTGCACCTGGTCTTCCCGCGCGGGTTCCGGCAGGAGGACGGCCCGCTCACTCCGTCGCGGCGGCTCGACCTGCATGGCGCTGTCCTGCACGAACTGGCCGGCGACGACTTCAGGGACCGCACCCGGACGTGCGTCGGCCTGTCCGACGCGGTCGTCCTGATCGACCCGGCCGGCGGCGACGGCTGCCGGGAAACCGCCGTCGCGGCTCGGGACCTGGGCCGCCCGCTGCTCGCGCTCGCCACCGAAAATTACCGCGGACTCGCGGTGAGAGACGAGGTCGCCGCCTGGCTCGAGCGGACCGGGGCTCGCGTCCTGATGGTCGCAGGCTGCCGGGGCAGCCTGCTGGCGGCCGCCAGGTGCCGGCGGTTCGCGGCGGATCAGGCTGCCGCGGTCGTTTCCGTTGCCCGCCAAAGACACGACCGGCTGACTGTCTGAGTCGCCGCAGCGGTCAGTCGTCGGGCGGCGGTCCCCAGTCGACGCTCGCGTCCGATGCCACCTGCGGGTGCCGCTCCAGCCAGCCGCGGGCGAACGGGCAGAGCGGCACGACGGTCAGGCCCTCGCGGGCCGCGCGGTCCACGGCCGCCCGGACCAGCAGCCCGCCGATTCCCCGGCCGCCGAGCGCCTCGGGCACCTCGGTGTGCATGAGCACGAGCCGGTCGGCCCGCCGCCGGTAGATCAGCTCCGCGACCGCTCCGTCGACCACCGCCTCGAACCTGGACTCGCCTCGGTTGTCGATCACCCGCTCGGCCTCGTTCATGCCACTATGGTCGCATCGCCGGCTTGGCCTTTCCCGGCGCGGCATCGGCGGCCGCGAGCAGCACCTCGGCTCCGACCGGCGCGAACCCGGCCGCGAGGAACGCCCGGACGCTCGCCGCGTTAGCGGGGGCGATCTGCGCCCAGAGCGGTTCGCCGCCGGGCGCAAGATGCCTGGCCGCGCGGGCGAGAGCCCGGCCGAGACCGCGTTCGCGCCGGTCCTGGTCGACCTCGATCGCCGTCTCCCACCGGCCGGCCACGCCCCGGCCGAGCAGCACGACGCCGCCGTCCGCGCGCCACGCCCTCACCCCGTCCCGGAAGCCAAGCGCCCGCTCGATCCTCGGATGCCAGGCATCGGCCCCGGGGGTCAGCGCGATCGGCGGCGGGCCGTCGAGCGGTTCGGCAACGCAGAGCATGTCGATACTGCCGGCGACCCGGCCCGTCGCGCCGCACAGGGTCTGCAGGAAGGCGGAGCTCAGCGAGGCCCCGAGTTCCCCGGGCGGCAGCTGGCCGGTCACCCAGTCCGGGTCGGCGTCGGTGAAGATGACCGCGTGCGCGGTGAACCCGAGCACTCCGGCGTCGCGCGGCGACGGTTGCGGCAGGACCGTGACCCCGCCGTCGGCGGGCGGGAACCGCCCAGCGGCCGCGTCCTTGAGCACTGCCGCGAGCCGATCCCCGGCGGCGAGCCGATCCGCCGCGCCGAGCCGATCCCCCGCGCCGAGCCGATCCGCCGCGCCGAGCCGATCCCCCGCGCCGAGCCGATCTCCCATAAACTGGCCCAAATCACCCCTCCGCCTCAGGCGTTCTCATGATCGTGGTGGATTGACTGGTCTATCCGACCCGAATCCACCACGATCATGGAAAAGTTGCGGCGGAGCACGATCAGCGGTAGGCGGAAATGCCCGTGAGGGCATGGCCGATCGCGAGCGTGTGGATCTCCTCGGTGCCCTCGTAGGTCAGCACCGACTCCAGGTTGTTGGCGTGCCTGATCACCGGGTACTCGAGCGTGACGCCGTTGGCCCCGAGTATGGTCCGCGCCGTCCTGGCGATGTCGATCGCCGTCCGCACGTTGCTCATCTTCCCGAGGCTGATCTGCTCCGGGGTGACCCGCCCGGCCTCCTTGAGCCTGCCCAGGTGCAGCGCGAGCAACTGCGCGCGCTGCAGGTCGGCGAGCATCCACGCGAGCTTCGACTGCGTCAGCTGGAAACTGCCTATTTTCTTCCCGAACTGCTCCCTCGTCGTGGCGTAGTCCGTAGCGGACTCCAGGCACGAGCGGGCTGCGCCCGTGGCGCCCCAGATGATGCCGAACCTGGCCTCGGTCAGGCAGGAGAGCGGGCCCTTCAGGCCGGTCACGCCTGGCAGGACGGCGTCCGCCGGCAGGCGCACGTCGTCGAAGTGCAGCTCGGAGGTCACAGACGCGCGGAGGCTTAGTTTCTTATGGATGTTGCGCGCGGTGAAGCCGCGCGTGCCGCGCGGGACGAGGAAGCCGCGGATGCCGTCCTCGGTGGACGCCCAGACGACGGCGATGTCGGCGATCGACCCGTTGGTGATCCACATCTTCGCGCCGGACAGGATCCAGTCGGAGCCGTCGCGCGCGGCGCGGGTCGTCATGCTGGACGGGTCGCTGCCGTGGTCGGGCTCGGTGAGCCCGAAGCAGCCGATCGCCTCGCCGGCGGCCATTGCGGGCAGCCACTCGTTCTTCTGGTCTTCCGAGCCGTACTTCCAGATCGGGAACATCGAGAGCGAGCCCTGCACCGACACCAGGCTGCGCAGCCCGGAGTCGGCGGCCTCCATCTCGCGGCAGGTGAGGCCGTAGGCGACCGGGCCCATGCCGGCGCAGCCGTAGCCGTGCAGGTGCATGCCGAGCAGGCCCATCTTGCCGAGCTCGGGGACCAGCTCGCGGGGGAGCGTCCCGGCCTCGAACCAGTCCGCGATGTGCGGCATGATCCGGTCACTGGCGAATGCGCGCACCGTGTCACGGACCAGTCGCTCCTCCTCGGTCAGCTGGTCGTCGACGCGGAGCAGGTCAGAACCTGCGGGGGCGGTGCTGCGCGGCATCGGCTTGGTCCCTTCTCGTCGCCTCGCCGCCAGCGTATGCTGCGGCGTTCCCGATGTCCGCTGCGCGGCCGGCGAATCGGGCATGATGGCGGATATGAGTAACAGCAACGGCAGCAAGCGGCTGGTCCGCCGCCTTGACGGGCGCATGGTGGCCGGGGTGTGCTCGGGCATCGCGGACTATTTCGGCGTCGACGTGAACCTGGTGCGGCTGGGCTTCATCGTGGCCACGTTCATCGGGTTCATCGGCATCCTGGCGTACCTGGCGGCGTGGGTGATCCTGCCCGAGGAAGGCGAGACCGCCTCCATCGCCGAGAACCTCTTCAAAAAGAAGCAGGGCTAGCCGGCCCCGGATAGCTGGCACCGCGCAAGACGGCGCCACGTCCCGGCTAGCGTGGCCGCCACGGCCACGCCGAGCAGGCCGGTCGTGGTGATCGCGGCCTGCGGGCCGATCAGCTGGGCGGCAACGCCGGCCGCCAGCAGTCCCGCGCCCTGCACCGCGACCAGCCCGGCATGGGCCAGGTTCACGGCGCTGGCCCGGTCCCCGGCAGGCAGCGCGCGGACGAACGCCGTCGCGGCGGCGAGCTGGTAGGCGCTGGCTGCCCCGGCCAGCGGCCAGAGCACGAGCACGGCCCACAGCGGCGGATGCAGCGAGCTGGCGGCCAGCGGGGCACAGGACAGCACGGCGAGCGAGCTCATGACCCGGAGCCGGGCCGACGGCCCGGCCAGGAACATGATCGCGACCGTCCCGGTCAGCGCGCCAGCTGGGATCGCCGTCATCAGCAGCCCGGCCATGATCATCCCGCCGTGCAGCACGTGCGCATACGGCGCGGCCAGGGCCTCCGGCACTACGGAGCAGCCGGGTAACCAGCCAAGCAGCAGCAGGGTACGGGGCAGCGGCTGGCGCAGGATCGCGGCGAACGTGACGGCGTCGATCAGCAGGATGCCGCGCGGCCGGATCGCGGCCACCATGGCGCCGCCGGCCAGGAAGCCGAGCACCTGCCCGGCCCGGCCGCTGATGCTGCTGATCTCGGTGCCGGCCGCGAGCTTGCCGGGCGGCAGCACGTCGGGGAGCATCGCCGCCCGCGTGTCGGAGAACGCGGCGCCGAGCATCACGGAGGTGACCAGCAGGGCGCAGCGGGCGGCGAACGGGGTCGGGGACAGCGCCATGAGGGCTACGAGTGCCGCCCTGGTCAGGTTCAGGCCGATGAGCAGGGTCCGCCGCGGGACCAGGCTGGCCACCTCGGCCAGCAGCGGGCCGCCGATGACCTGCGGCAGGTAGCTCATCGCGTACGCCAGCGCGGTGAGGAACGGAGACCTGGTCCGCTGGTAGACCGCGACGGCCACCGCGATCTGGGCTAGCTGGTCGCCTGCCGA
>WNGN01000503.1_pt1 | contig 23988 bp, 27 predicted proteins | sample 5400561 | NCBI WGS metagenome assembly WNGN01 (sample SAMN13153379, study PRJNA577476) | soil metagenome | isolation source: 115 cm soil or saprolite under Garry oak tree replicate 2 | place: USA:California | collected 2016-06-15 | reverse complement strand
TGGCCAAATACGTCGAGCGGATGCTTGCGCGCCACACACCGGATGATTAAGCGAGCGCCGCCCGCCCGAATTCTGTCTCTATATATAGTACGTTTCGAAGCGGCACTATTTTTGCCCCCAGATCCATGATCACGGCCGGGATGGTTCGTTTTTGGAATTGCTAATTATATGATAACGCGCAGGCCGGTCAAAGAAGCGAACCAGCTTATCGTTGGTGTTATCGCCTCGCCCGCCGATCTCCGTTTCGCCGTTACCATGCATCAGCCGCCGGACCTTTTTGAGCTTCGACTCGACCATCTCTGCGGCATGCTCGATCCACTCGAGCGCAAGATGTCGATCTTGTCCGGTCGCCGCGGCGACACTCGCCGTGGCGAGCCCGCGCCGGTCATCGTCACCGCCCGCGACCCACGCGAAGGTGGCGCGAATAATCTTTCGTTCCAGCAACGGCTCGACTTGCTTTTGCGTTTTTTGCCGTACGCCAAATATCTCGACGTCGAACTGCGTTCGACGCGGGGATTTAAATCTCTGCTTGAGCGCGCCCGAAAACAACATGTCCGCCGGATTCTTTCGTTCCATGATTTCAAATCTACACCATCGCCGCGCAGCTTGGGTGCCAGGGCAGCTTCAGCCAAAGCGCACGGCGCCGACATCTTCAAAGTCGCAACGCGCACCGATACCCCGGCCGAGCTCGCTCGCCTTGTCGATTTTGTGATGAATAAAGGTGTCGATCTTTCGGTGAGCGCGATGGGCATCGGCAGACTCGGCGCAATCTCGCGTTTGCTGCTCGCCAGCTACGGATCCGTTCTTAATTACGGTTCACTTCGCCAAGCACAAGTCGAAGGACAATTGCCGATCGAACTGTTGCGTTCCGCGCTGCGGCGTTGAAATTGGTTGAGGCGTTGGCGCGCTCCTTTCATTCAAATAACAAGTGCGCCAACTTTACCGCGGGAGCCGCTGAGCGGCAGCGAATGCGGCTAGGGAAGCCGGGCACCCGAGATTAGTAGCCGCCGCAAACAGCTCGCGCACACCGCCGTGTGCTAATTTAGATTAAAGCCCTCGCGCAATTGCATTCAAAGAAGGATATTAATCTAGGGACGGAAATCGAAAGTGAAAAATGGGTCGGTAGATTTACCCGATGAAGTGCCGGTGATGCCGTTGCCGGGTGCGGTCCTTTTTCCGCATGCGCTGTTGCCGCTTTATATTTTCGAGCCGCGTTATCGCAAGATGCTCGAACACGCGCTCCAACGCGACCGCATGTTTAGTGTGACGCTGATCAAACCGAGCTGTCCGGAATGGCACGCTCCGGAAGATTTCTTTCATTTCGCTACCGTCGGTCTCATCCGCGCCTGCGTCGGTCGCGACGATGGCACTTCGAATCTCGTTCTCCAGGGTTTGCATCGCGTCCGTTTCTCAAGTTTCCAACAAGAAACGCCGTTCCCGATTGCCAGGATCGACATCATCGAATCGCGCAACGACACCGCGACGGTTGAGACGGAAGCGCTCGGCGAAAAAGTTCTCGAGCTTTATCGCAAATTAAAACGGGCCGAGCGCCGGCTCCCGCCAAAAGTTGACCGCTATCTTGCCCAGCTCGGCGATCTCGAAATGCTCGCCGATTTGGTTGCTTCAACTTTCGTCGACGATCCCCTCCGGCGACAGCGCATGCTGGAAGAATCCTCCCTCAACCAACGGCTGCGGCTGTTGATCACTTATTTGCAGGACGAAATCGGCAGCGCCGCGGTTTAAGGTAGGGGCGATTGACCTCAACCGCCCGGGCGGTTCGGGTGAACCGCGCCCACCTGCTGCAAAGAATCCCGCTCGCCCGTGATCCGCGCGTACTCTTCCATCAAATAACGATCGGTCATTCCCGCCACGTAATCGCAGACCGTGCGATGCAAACCTTCTTGATCGATCCGCTTGGTTGCGACTTCGCCGAGCTGGTGCGGATCGGCCATGTAGCTCTCGAAAACTTTTCGCAGCATCTCACACGCGCGCTGGTTCACTTTCGCCACTCGCGGATGGTAATAAACGTTGGCGTAAAGAAATTTTCGCAGCGCGGCGTTCGCTTCCTGCAGCTCTTCACTGTAACGAATGAGGGGAGCTTCCTGCCTGCGAACGTCATCCGGGCTTTTTGGATTCGCCTTGGAAATTGAGGTCGCACTCGTCCCGACAACGTCTTGCACTTGCACGTCGATGATGTCGCGAATGATCAATTTATGCAGCTCCGGCTCACGCGCGTCCGGATAACGCGAGAGCACATTGCGTTCGCTCCGTCGCCAAACCAGATTTTGCTCCAGCTGTTCACCGTTCAGAATTTCAAAATCAACCGCGTCGTCGAGATCGTGGCTGTAGTAGGTGATTTCGTCCGCCAGATTCGCGATCTGTGCTTCGAGCGACGGGCATTTATATTTTTCTCCGCCCGGTGACGTCGCTCCGTAAAAATCCCGATGCTTTTGCAAACCTTCGCGGACCTCGAAAGTTAAATTCAATCCCGGGAACTCCGGATACGCGTTCTCGAGCAATTCGACTACCCGCGAACTTTGCCGGTTGTGTTCGAATCCGCCGTGGTCGCGCATGCATTCGGCCAAAATTTCTTCGCCGGAATGGCCGAACGGCGTGTGCCCGAGATCATGTGCCAGCGCGATCGCTTCCGCCAAATCTTCATTCAGCGCGAGCGCGCGGGCAATCGTCCGACTGATCGACGCCACTTCAATTGAATGGGTCAGCCGCGTTCGCAAATGATCGCCGGTGCCGTTCAAGAAAACCTGCGTCTTATATTCGAGCCGGCGAAATGCGCGCGAATGAATGATGCGGGCGCGGTCGCGTTGAAACTCGGTCCGGTAGGCGTGGCTTTGCTCCCGATACTTTCGTCCGCGCGAGTCGCCGGACTTTTGCGCGAACGGCGCGAGGGTGGTGCGCTCGGTCGTTTCCATTTCTTCGCGCGTTTTCCAACCGTCCTTCACCTGGCGGTCAATCCTTTGATGTCGATCTTGTCGGTTGCTCTGCCACGCCAGAGCCTTGGCGAAGGCGGGCCTCGTCCAATTTTTCGCGCAACGCGCGCTCCGCTTGCCGCGCTTGCAATCGCAGGACCAGCAGATCGAAGAGCGCAAGCAACAGCGCGGTAAAAGTGAGCCAGATGCAGGCGATCCAAAAGAAAATGACCCGCCACGGGTGTTCCCGCGGATTCAAGGCCGGCGCCAAAATTGTAAAACCTAAAATCAGCAACAAGAGCGCGAGCGCGAGCAAAACCAGCATCGCTTTCCGGCGGGTGTTCTGGTCGCGAATCACTCCGCGGGTCGCGTGCACGACAAACGACGTTGCCTCCAACTGTTTTTCGTCGGACGAATTTTCCATCAGGCAATTTGCCAGCGAACGCGCGCTAGCTACTTGTCGATCTTACAATTCAAATAATTCAAGACAATCGACTTCTCAGGAACAATTCGCAGTGCTTTGATAGCCCGGAATGAGAAAAGCGAAGAAGAAAACAGGATCACGCAAAAAGAAACCCTCGGCAACGAAGGAAAACCAGAGCCCAGTCTTAAAAGGGCGCCTCGAAGCGGAGTTCGCCCAGGCGGTGAAAAACGCGAAGACCTACGTCGTAAATCCTCAACGGTTGCAGTCGCTCTTTCAGGAAGCGGCAAAGCAGGCCGCGTCGATGCCGAAGGATCCGTTTGCAGAAACGTGGCCATACTTTCAGGCCATGCTCCGTTTGATCCGCGCCTATTCTCAAGGTGACTATCGTGACGTCCACGAGAGCACGCTGGTCGTAATCATCGCGGCCATCATTTACGTCGTAAATCCGCTCGATCTAATTCCGGACGCACTTCCGGCACTCGGCTTTCTTGATGACGCAACCGTTCTGGCGCTCGCCGTTCGCCGAAGCCGCCAAACTTTGGACGACTTCATGGCGTGGGAAACCGCCACCTGATAGGCAGGCAGCGGTTTTCCAGTTTCGCCAAGAACACAGCCATTGCGAGTGTGCCAAAACTGGCTCTCACTATAAAACGATATGAGGCGAGCGAGACAACTGAAGTCACGAGCGGAAAGATTATCAGCCCCAAAGAAGGACGACATCTCTCCGAAAAGGGCGCCTCGTAGTCCGGCTTTCTCGCAAGCTCTAACCAACGCTCGGTCGTATGCCAAAGATCCGGAACGATTACGTCAACTCTTTAAGGAAGCGGTAAAAAAAGCTCCAACGATACCAAGAGACCCGTTCAAGGATCTTTGGGCCTACTTTCAGGCGATGTTGCGTTTGATTCGCGCGTATTACCGCCGCGAATACCGCAATGTCCCTCTACAAAATCTCGTGATGATAGTCGGAGCGATCATTTACATCCTGAATCCGTTCGATCTTATCCCCGATTGGATTGCCGGCCTCGGTTTTGCCGATGATGCAGTTGTCCTGGCGTTTGCGGTCCGACAAACACGGCAGACCCTGGACGATTTTATGACATGGGAAATCGCTTCACGCGAGCGGCCTGCGCTCTGATTTCCGCATCATACCAATAACAGCGCCGGGTTTTCGAGAAGGTGGCGGAGTTCTTTCAAATACTCCGCGCCCAAAGCGCCGTCGATCACACGATGATCGCAGCTCATCGTGATCGACATTCGATGGCCGACGACGATCTTGTCGCTCTCGTCGATCGCCGGAACCTTGGTGACCTTGCCGATGGCGAGGATGAATCCTTGCGGAGGATTGATTACGGCTGAGAAACTGTCGATCCCCATGCCGCCAAGATTTGAAACCGTGAACGTGCCGCCCTGAAATTCCTCAGGCTTCATTCGCTTGTTCCGCGCCCGACTGGCAAGGTCTTTTACTTGCTCGCTGATTTCGCGAAGCGATTTGTTTTGCGCCGCGCGAATCACCGGCGTGAGTAATCCGTCTTCGATCGCGACCGCGATCCCAAGATCGACATCGGCATACTGGACAACCGCGTCGCCGTCGAACGAAGCATTCGCTCGCGGAACTTTGACCGCCGCCTGCACCGCCGCTTTCAAAACAAAATCGTTCACTGTGATTTTCGAGGTGTCCGCGCCTTCGCCGGCCGATTTCAATTCTTCGCGCGCAGCCATCAGTGGCGCGGCGTTGATCTCGATCGTGAGATAGAAATGCGGAATCGGGCCAAGACTTTCCACCAGACGTTGCGCGATGATTTTGCGCATCCCGGAAAGTTGAATGCGCGCACCTTCGCCGGCCTTGATTGAAGGAACGGGTTTTGGTTGCGGTTTTGCACCACCGCGGTCAGCGACCGCGGCCACAGATTTTGCTGCCGCGCGGACATCGGTTTCAGTGACCCGACCTTCGGGACCTGTCCCCTTCACGCTCGCAAGGTCGACACCGAGCTCGGCCGCAACCCGCCGCGCGACCGGTGACGCTTTAACTCGAGCCTCTTCGGTCCGAGCCGGCGGTTTCTTCTTTTCCTGTGGCGGCGCAGTTTCTTTTTCTTTTTTCTCAGCCGGCGCGGGTTTTTCCGTTTTTTCTTCGGACTTCTCTTCCTTTTTTTCCGGTTCCTTTTTTTCTTCTTTTTTTTGAGCTTCCTCGCCTTCGCCGCCGATAAACGCGATTTTATCGCCAACGTTCACCTTCCCGCCTTCTTCCACGTAAATTTCGGTGAGCGTTCCGTCCTCGGGCGATTCCCATTCCATCGTCGCCTTGTCGGTTTCGATTTCAGCAATGACTTCGCCGGCCGAAACTTTGTCGCCCTTTTTCTTTTTCCACGAGACGAGCGTCCCCTCGGTCATGGTGTCGCTCAATTTCGGCATTTGAACTTCGGGCATGGCTCGTTAGGCGTAGCAGACTTTTTTCACCGCGGCCATTAGCTTGTCCGCATTGGGCAAGACAAATTTCTCAAGTCGCTCGTTGTAGGGCATCGGCACATCCTCTTGAGAAACGCGTATGATCGGCGCGTCGAGCTCATCAAAAATATTTTTCTGGATGCGGTAACAAACTTCGGCGCCCACACCGCAGAAGGGACGATCTTGTTCGACAATCACCGCGCGGTGGGTCTTGGACACCGAATTGAAAATGGTGGCCTCATCGAGCGGCTTGATCGAGCGAAGATCGACAATCTCCGCGGAAATATCTTCCTCCTCGAGCTGAGCGGCGACCGCGATCGCAAGTGGAACCGTTTGGGCGTAACAAATAATCGAGACATCGCTGCCCTCGCGTTTCACGTCGGCCTGGCCGAGTGGAATGAGCACCTCTTCATCGGGTGGTTCGACCATTCCTTTCGAACTGTAGAGAAGCTCCGCTTCGAGAACGAGAACTGGGTTGTCGTCGCGCACGGCCGTTTTCAATAAACCCTTGGCATCGCGCGGCGTAGCTGGCGTGCAAACCTTCAGGCCGGGCGCGTTGGCATACAGAGATTCCGTCGCGTGCGAATGGGTCGCGCCAAGTTGGTGCGCGGGTCCATTCGGGCCGCGGAATGTAATCGGGATATTGAACTGGCCGCCCGACATCATGAACATGTTTGGCGCGTTGTTCACGACCTGATCGAAAGCGACCAGCGAAAAGCTTAAGGTCATGAATTCGATAATCGGGCGCAAACCGACCATGGCTGCGCCGACGCCGAGTCCGGCGAAACCGTTTTCGCTGATCGGCGTATCGACGACGCGCTTCGGTCCAAACCGTTCGAGCAATCCCTGGCTCACTTTGTAAGCGCCGTGGTATTCAGCGACTTCCTCGCCCATCAGAAAAACATTCGGATCGCGTTCCAATTCTTCGGCGAGCGCTTCGTTCAGAGCCTGACGGTAAGTGATTTCCCTCATGACTGTGCCTTTGGAGCTGGCGCGCCCTCGCGCCGTTTCTGCTCAAGGTCCGCGGGCCGTGGGCGGCCCGGCTCCATCGGTCCGTTCAAGTATGCATAGTCGTAGACCTTCTCGACCGGCAACTCCGGACTGCTCTCCGCGAATTTCACCGCCGCTAGCGCAGTCTCCTTCGCTTTCTTATCGAGCGCGTCGAATTGTTCGTTGGTCAGTTTGCCCTCACGCGTGAGCTGGGCGCGTAGACGAATGATCGGATCGTCCAGCCGATATTTCTCCAGCTCGTCTTTGGTTCGATAACTGGCCGGGTCCGACATCGAATGTCCGCGATAGCGATAGGTGCGGATTTCAACAAATGCGGGATGCGGATCTTTACGGATCGAAATGACGATTTCGCTCAGTTTGTCGCGCACTTCGCGGAAATTCATCCCGTCGACGATGTCCCCGGGGATGTCGTAGCCTTCGGCGCGATCGACGATTTGCTTCAGCGACGTGGATCTTTTCACCGACGTGCCCATGGCGAAGAGGTTGTTTTCACAAATCAGGACGACTGGCAGTTTGTAGAGCGCAATCAGATTCAACGCTTCGTGGAAGGAGCCTTGATTGATCGCGCCGTCGCCGAAGAAACAAATTGTGACGCGATCTTCCTCGCGATATTTCGAGGCAAACGCCATTCCCGCGGCAAGCGGAACGTGCGCGCCAACAATCGCGTGCCCGCCGTACATGTGATTTTTCTTGTCGAAAAAATGCATCGAGCCGCCGAGCCCTTGGCAACAGCCGGTTGCTTTGCCAAAAAGTTCGGCCATGCACGCATTTGGGCTCGTGCCGCGGGCAAGCGCGTGGCCGTGATCGCGATAAGCAGTGATGATGTAGTCGTCATCGCGAACGGCGGCGACTGCGCCAACGACCACAGCCTCCTGCCCAATGTAAAGATGACAGAAGCCGCCGATCTTCTGCGCTTGATACTGCTGGCTCGCGCGTTCCTCGAAACGCCGAATCAAGAGCATCAGCGCGAGCATCTCGACCTCGTCGCGTTGCTCGGCCCGCTGCATCGAAATTTAGGCGACGCGAGGCAATGTGGCTCCAGCGCGCGCCCGACTGGTTTTTCGCCCGAGACTCATGCACGCCACGAACAACGCTGTGAAAAAGAGATCGCCGAGAAGCGAGTTGCGCAAAAACATCCAGGCAGGCGTCGTGCCGTTGTAAACCGGCAGCCCGATGGTTTGCGCCTGCACGAAACCAGCGAACGTCTTCGGATAACCCGGCTCGTACACCCATGAGACGCAGTTCGTGACGAAGTAAAAGATCAGCGACGCTGCGATTGAAGCCGGCAGCAGCGTCTTCAACGAAGCGCGGTTTTGCAGCGACCAGCCGAGCAAACCAATGAGCCCAAATCCCACGTAATGCGAGATGACGAATGGGCTCCCCAGCGACGCGTGATAATGAAAGACGTTCAAAGCCACATCCGACAAGAGCAGTGAAACCATTGGAATGGTTAGCTTGTAGCGAGCCGGGAAATAAGCCGCGCCGCAAAGCGCGATCGCAGCCAGCGGCGTGAAGTTCATCCAACCGACAGCGTCGACTGGTCCAAAAAAGCCAACCAGGATGCGAAAAAGAATCGCTGATGCAACGAGCAGAAGAGCAGGAATCATTGGGAGAAATTTAGCCGTCCTGCGGGAGTTGCAAAGCTGATTCGGATCCAGCCGCGCAATCGGACAATCGTTGTTTAGACGAGTTATTTTTTGACGCGAATCAAAGCGTTAAGCCGCGCTTTGCGTCGATCGGCGGCGTTACGATGAATAATGCCGCGTTTGGCCGCTTTATCGAGTGCTGAAATCAGTCCCCTAATTTGTTCTGCGTCAGGGTTGGCCGCACTGCGGACTCGCTTTTGTAACGTGCGCAGCCGCGTTTGCACACTGCGGTTTTGGTTAGCGCGCGCGAGTGATTGCCGGGAACGTTTGGCTGCAGATTTCGTATTGGCCATGGCTTAGTCCCGAAAATTTACGGGGCGTGGACGGTCGTGCAGACTGCTAAAATGTCAAGATGTCGATCTTGAATCAGGCCCGCGGCCCGGACGCAACCTTGGTCTGCGAAGAATCTTTTCTCAGCGCTGAAGCCGAAGCGGGAGCGTCAAAACCGTAAACTTCGGGATCGGCCATCTTCGAAGCTTTTGGCAAGCGGTCCTGAACAATCTCAACTGGAGTGCCGATCGGAAGCTGGTTGTAAAGTGCGGTCACGTCGTTCGACCGCATGCGGATGCAGCCGTAACTGGCCGGCCGGCCAATCGTCTTCTCTTCGTTCGTTCCGTGAATGTAGATGCAGCGCTTGAAAGCATGTGCATTCGAGACTTGCAGTCCGCGCAGCCAAATAATGCGGGTCATCACCGGATCGCGCCCGGGAGTATTCGGCTGCAGAATCTCACCGGTCCAGCGACGATTATGGAAAACCGCACCAAAAGGCGCGTGGTCACCAATTTTTTGCGCGACCTGCAATAATCCAAGTGGAGTGGTGAGACTGCCCCAGCCGTCCCCCAATCCGTACTTCGACGTCGAAACCGGGTAGGTTGCTGCAATCGTTCCATTCTCGATCAGCATCAGCTTTTGATCCCGGACGCTGATGACCACGCGAGTGGAAAGAGTCGGGGCTGGGACAGTAACGGCGCGAAGTGGCAAAGCGCACAAAATCAGCGCAACAACGAGGGCGGAGGAACGAAACATCCGCGCTCTCATACTCCAGAAACGCGTCTTGTCACGCGGGAATTGGCGAAGGAGAGCGGGAAGCACCAAAGGTGAATTTCGGCGACCAAGGCAGGAGCGACGAAAGGGAGACATAGAAAAACCCGCCTTGAAACATGAGCAGGAACGGTACCGACAGGAACTGCCGGTGGGCAATCGCGAACCAGACAAAGTAGCTGAAGTAGATGGCAAAGGCCAGTTCTGCGATCGGCAGCGCCGATTTTAGCGGCCGATATTTGCAACTCCGCCACGCCTGCGATTTTCGCTCGATCCCGTACTTCGGTGTCCGCGTAAAATCCGATTTGTGATTGAAGATCGCTTCCAGGACCGCGCGCGCGTTGTTGAGGGAAAGACCGATGCCGAGCGCAAGCAAACATGGAAGAAGCAACATCTGTTTCATCCACGTGCGCGGGTGAAGCTCGCGTTGCGCGCAGACATAAAACATTGCCACCGACACCGACGCGGTAAGAAAAATCGGAATGTCGATCAAGAGAGTGCGCATCCAGCCGCTCTGTGGCCCGCCCGTCGATGGATGCAAGAGCACACACAAACAGGCGAGGAGCAGATACGCAAAGTTCGAGACCAGGTGACCGGTCGCTTCAGCCTTAATCGCGAAAGACAGCTCGCTGCGCCAGATCCGGGGCAAGAGTTTTTTGCAGGTCTGAATGGAGCCTTTGGTCCAGCGATGCTGTTGGGACTTGAAACCATTCATGTCCACCGGCAACTCGGCCGGCGTCACGACGTCGGGAAGGAAGATAAATTTCCAACCAGCGAGTTGGGCGCGATAGCTCAGATCGAGATCTTCGCAAAGAGTATCGTGCTGCCAACCCCCGGCCTCCTCGATGCAAGAGCGCCGCCAAAGCCCGGCTGTGCCGTTGAAATTAAAAAAGCGTCCGCTCCGGCTGCGCGCCGTTTGCTCGAGCAAGAGATGGCCGTCCAAAAACATGGCCTGCATCCGCGTGAGCAGCGAGTAGCCGCGATTTAAATGACCCCAGCGGGATTGGATCATGCCGATCTTTGGATCGGTGAAAAAATGGATCGTGTGCTGAAGCAAATCTGGCGGCGCAACGAAATCGGCGTCGAGGATGCAAACAAACTCGCCCGCGGCCGATTCGAGTCCGGCTGCGAGCGCTCCCGCCTTGAATCCGGTCCGATCAACGCGATGAATCAGCTGAACATCGAAGCCGCGCTGCCGCAATTCTTCGGCGCACGAAGCAGTCACTTCCCGTGTATCGTCGGTGGAATCGTCCAGGACCTGGATCTGCAACAATTCTCTCGGATAATCGAGCTCGCTGACCGAGCGCAAAAGGCGCTTCACTACGTAAATTTCGTTAAAAATCGGAAGCTGAACGGTCACTCGCGGCAGCTGCCGAAACCGGCCCGCCGGAACCACTGCGCGTTTGCGGTTTTTCAGGAAGAGATAAATGATGAAATACCGGTGAACGCCGTAAGCAGAGAGGCCGAGGAGCACGGCGAGGTAACACGCCGTCCAAATCACATAGCCGAGGCTTCCTTGCATAAGGTTGGCTGCCAGTTATTAAGACAGCAGGTGCGCATGATGGCGTTTCCGTTGCCAGCGTCAAATCAAAAATGGCGCGATTGCCTCCGCAAAACAGAGCCAAGGCGCGTCAAAATCCGCACGGTGTCGATCTTGGTCGCGCTGACATTGGTGTCAGCAGCAATTGGCGAGAATCAAGAAGAACCAACCGAAGACAAGCAACACGAACGGGAAGAGCTTGGCGTCAATGCCTACACCGCGCCTTCGATCGAAAGGATCTTTGCCCAGCTCGACCAGCTTCGGCCACTACCGTTCGATCAATTGAAGCGGGAGCTTCCGCAATCAATCGTCGCCGGCCGCGAGCATAAAGGATTAGTTTTTGGCGGATTGATTGCCGATGGCTTTCTGATTGTCGAAGCGGAAAGGAAGAATCTGGTCGAAAATTTCGGACGCGTCTTGATGGAACAAGCGCGCGCCCTGGGCGTGGGCGATCGGGTGATGCGCCACAGCGCGAGCGTCACTGAGCTCGGCCGGCGCGGTGCATGGCAGCAAGTGCGCCAGGAACTGATCGCAACCCAAACAGATGTCGAACAAGCAATGATCGAATTGCGCGACGAGAAGATGGCACACCTGATCAGTCTCGGCGGTTGGTTGCGCGGCTTGGAGATTTCGGCGGGAGCTGTGGAAACAGAATTCTCTCCGCCGCGCGCGAAGCTTTTGGCGCAGCCGGATCTGGCCGACTACTTCGGCGCTGAATTGAAAACGCTGCCGCCGACGGTTGCCCACTTGCCGCTTTTTGAAAAGATTCGCGCCAGCATAAAGAAATTGCAGCCGATCTTGGGCAAATCGCCTGAGGCCCTCACCCGGGCAGATATTGGCCTCATTCGCACGGAAGCAAGCGGATTGAACGAGGCGATTCGCCGGGGCGAATAATCAGGTCCCGGACAGGGTGAACGGCAAGCGCTCTGCTGATATGCTATCTTTGGTTACCCAGCGGTATGCCATTGCGATACCTCCCGAAGAAAGCCCGGCACGATCGGTTTGAACGCTTCAACATCGTCGTTTCGATCCTTTTGGCCGGATGGGTGCCTTCGATCGTAATACTCTTCGTCTCTTACACCGTTCTCGGCCCCAGGCTCGAGTCGAAAATTTTGCGCGACCGACAAACCTTTGTCCAGCTCATCAGCCGCCTCGTCGGTGATGACCTCAGCCGGACTCAGGGGATCATCGATTACTACCAAACGCTTCCTGACGTCTCGCGGATTCTGAATTCATCGAATCAGCAGTCAGCGGCCCAGCAATGGATCGGCACGACATTTTATTCGCACCCGCGGATCGATGGAATGTTCCTCACCGGTCGCGACGGACGATTGATCGCTTCAATTCCTTATGACCCGGCGATGATCGGAAAGGATTTGGATTCGAACCTGTGGCAGCCCGATGCGGATAAAACTTCAGGCGCTTTCGTTTCGCCGGTCCATCCCCGTTTTTCCGACAAGCGAACGGTCACCGACATCGTGGGCGCGGTGCGCACGCCCGATAAAAATATTGCCGGCTATCTCGGCGTCTCAGTCTTGGTAGAGCGAATCGGCCGCCGTCTTTCCACCATCCCATTCGCCGACCAATCAACCTGCCAGGTCATCGATCAAACCAGGCAACCGCTATTTACGAACGACTTTCGGCCAAACCCGGGGACATCCTCCGGGGCAGAATCGATTGTACCCAGAGAGATCAGCGAAACTAAAAATGGAAACCTCGAGCTCGCCGGCAATCTCTATTCGTTCAGTCCAGTCGAGTCGACCGGATGGACCGTTGTAGTCCGACAGCCCAAAGCCGTCGCTTACAAACCGGTGCATGATCTGATTGGCAACATGGCCGTGCTGGCGGGCTTGCTGATGGGACTTGCTGCAATCTTTGCCTGGCTTGGTGGAATTTTTTATCGCCGCCAAACGGAAGCCGCCCGCCGGATCGAGCGCGAAGTTATTTTCAGCGAAAAGATCCTCGCCAACATGCCGGTCGGCATCGCCTTTGTCGATCCGACCTCGAAGAAATTTTTGCAGGCCAACGAAGCATTTAGCCAAATGGCGCAACGCTTCGGCGGCTTAAGCCAGAGCCGCGAGATCGTCGGCGCGACCTACGACGATGTGAAGATTGCACCGGTTGATGCGATTGAGCGGGTTCTCTCGTTCGGCACGCCATTTCAGCTGATCGAGCAACCATTTCGGGACGAAGGGGACATGACTCACTTCGTCAACGTTACACTTTTGCGTTTGCAAGCGGCCGACGAAACGATTCAAGGCGTCCTTTACTTGGTGGACGACAGGACTCGCGACGTCACTCTCCGGCAGGAGCTGATCAATGCGAACGCGGCCAAAGATCAGTTCCTCGCGCTTCTTTCGCACGAATTGCGCAACCCTCTCTCCCCTGTGATCGCGATGGTCGGCGAATTGGAGGCGACCAGCCCCCGTTCGCCCAAACTGCGGGAAGCTCTCGAAGTGATCCGGCGCAATGTTGAACTGGAAGCCCGCTTGATCGACGACTTGCTGGATGTGACACGCATCGCCAAAGGCAAATTGCAACTCAGTTTTGAAGTTGTTGACGTGCACGAAATCCTGCGACGCGCCTACGAAATTTGCCGTGAGGACCTGGCCAAAAAATCAATCGAGGTAAAATTTGAACTCGACGCTCAAGGCGTCCATGTGGAGGGCGACCCGGCGCGACTACAGCAGGTGTTTTGGAATCTGGTCAAAAACAGCGTCAAATTTACGCCCACCAACGGCCGAATTACGATCGCGACGTCGAATATTCTGCCGGACGAAATTGAAGTTCGTATCACCGATACCGGAATCGGGATCGAGCCGGACAAGATCGAAAAAATCTTCAACGCTTTCGAGCAGGGACAAACTTCCATTACCCGCCGTTTTGGCGGCCTTGGACTTGGCCTCGCCATTTCCAAAGCGATGGTAGATGCCCACCGTGGAAAAATTCATGTCGAAAGTCCAGGGAAAGACAAAGGCTCGACTTTCGTAGTTCAACTGAAAACCGTTGCCGCGCCGGTTCCCGCGGAAAACGGCGCGGATGGCGAACGCCCAAGCGTCCCGGACGACAAGAAAACCATTTCACGTCGCCACCGACTTCTTGTCGTCGACGATCACGCTGATACCTGCACCGGAATGAAAATGATGCTCGAACGCCGCGGCTACGATATAACCGTTGCACACTCCGCAGGCGCCGCCTTAGAAAAAACGGAGCAGGAGGATTTCGATTTGCTGATTAGCGACATCGGCCTGCCCGACCGAAGCGGTTACGAGTTGATGAGCGAATTGCGAAAAAGCAAAGGCTTACCTGGAATCGCGCTGAGCGGTTTCGGAATGGAAACCGACGTGAACAAAGCGCGCAATGCCGGATTTTCAGAACATCTCACCAAGCCGATCAATTTCGACCGGCTCGAACAGGCCATTCGTCACCTTCTCGAATCGACATCTTAAAATCGCCACCGGCGAAGATGTCGATCCTGCCGCAATTCACTGACCGTTGGGTCGCGTCGCCTCCGCCGGAGCCTTCTTGGCCGCGGCTTCCTTTAACTCGCGGGACAATTTTTCGACGCGCTGTCGCATTACCTTGCCGGCCTTGAATTTCACGGTCGCGCGCGATGGAATGACGAAACTGCTACCCGGTTGATTTGGGTTTCGTCCCACCCGCGGCTTGGTCAATCGCGGTTGGAAAATTCCAAAGTTGCGCAGTTCGACCGGAACGTTGTTGGCCAAACTGTCAGTAATTTTGTCGAGGGTGCGCTGGACAATGTCGAAGACCTGGTGTTGCACCATTCCGGTCTGGTTGCTAATCGCAACCACGATGTCGCGTTTCGTAAGCTTTGCCATACTTCCAAAGAATGAATCGTTTGCCAGGGTACAATCGCGGGCACAATTGGCGAAGAAAAGTAAATTCTTTGGCCTGAGTCGCCTAAGGGCCCGGGCTGATCCCGCTTAGTGCGCCGTCGCCGGACGCCGCAACAGACGGTTCAGGTAATAACTGAACGCCGTCTGCTCAGCCAAATCCTTGCGTCGCGCTTTAAGCTGGCCCTGCATCAAACCGACTTTGGTGAAGACGCCGTTCCAATCCGTTTCCAGCCGGCGAACTTCCTCCTTGGAAAGATCGCGCACGCCGCGCACGGAAACCCCGCGCTGCAAAACGCTCATTGCTTTGCCCGAGACCTCCGCAACCATGTTCAGTTCGCGAAAAACGTACTCGATTTCCTGCAACAGATTGCCGCGGATTTCGGTAAACTGGCGTTCTTGCTCACTGGATATGATCGGCTTCGCCTCATCCAGACCGTAAGTGATCAGATCGTGGAGTTTCTTCCAGTTCTCCAGCTGCAACGTGACTAAACGCAGCTTCGTTTCGAGGTTCTTGTCGCGCATGGGAACGGTCCTAAACACTGACCAGCTCTAGGGTCTCGTCGAGCTTTTGCAGATTATCGATCAGCAGATGCGCCCACGGCCGGTTGACCGTTTGCTCTTGGCTGATGATTCCCTCTTCAAAATAGAATCGGCCTTGTCGCCACCGGAAAATCTCAGCCACCGCCGCCTCCCCTTCGACTGAACCGAACACTGCATGCCGCACCGAACCCTGCTGGAGATAGATCTCGCTGTTGCCGCGCCCAGACTTAAAAGTAAAACGTCCGCTTCGCTGGCTTAAGCAGCTCATTTGCAAAATCTCGGCCGCCGAAAATTGATTAAGGTTTCCAATCAGCGAATGGCACGGGTCGATTCCTTCCGAAGCTCCGCCTGCTTGCGAATCGAGCGACCGAACAAAACGCGCCAAAGTCGCTCCCAACCGTCGATCGCTCCGGGCTCCGGACAGCAATTCGATATTTTGCTCCTTTGCCCTCACGCTGAAGTCTGAGCGGCGCCCGCTCTGAAGCAAACAAGCGATGGTCAGAGATGGAAAATGCTGCCGCAGATTTGTCGCGTGCTCGATAGCCAGTGCCGCATCGCCTTCAATGATTAGGCCGTCGAAATTCTCCTCGAGCAATGCTTGAACCGCCTCTGACAGATTCCGCACAATCTGGGTCTCCAAAGACTCGATCTGGTCGAGAATGGCAAGCGCCCGATCCTGGAAGACCGGATCAGCGTTTAAGGCCAGGAGTCTAGTTTCCACAATTCCCAAACAGGTGGAAAAAACTATAGCAGGAACCTTGCCCACCCTCTTTTGACTGCCCGACCTACCCTACTTTCGCCACTCTTCCCGGGCCGGTGGCTCCGCAAAATGCTCCGGCGCGACCGCGTGTGCCGTCCGAAAATGGACCTTCGCTACCTCCCGCAGAATCTCTGGGCCCTTTCCCTCCACCAGCCTTCCAGCCGCGGCTTTTACTGCTGGCGAAACCCCTCGCTCTAATCGCACTCCCAGATTCTTTCCTTCCCGGTCAAGCCAGTTAATAAAGGCCTCGCGGGCCAGAATCGAAGCCGCCGCTACCGCGATGTCGGATTCGGCTCGTGGTCGTTGCTGGATGGCGATCTTGCGGCCGTGACGAAGCAACGATTGCTCGATGATCCGCGCATCGGCGAACTGGTCGGATAATGACCGTGGGCAGTCCGGTTTTTTGGCGAGCAAGTTTTCGATCACTCGTGCGTGACCCCAAGCCAGAAGCTTGTTCAGATTCCCAAACTTCTCATACAGTTCATTATATTTCGCGGGACCAATCAGGACCACTTCCGCCAGACCCATCGAAGTTTTTCGGATCTCATCGGCCAGCGCACGGATCCGCGCATCGGACCCGATTCGTTTGCTGTCTTGCACGCCGGCGTCAATCAGCCTGCGCGCAATTCCCCGATCCACATAAACACCCGCGATCACGAGCGGCCCAAAAAAATCGCCCTTTCCGCTTTCATCCACGCCAAAATGCGGCTCGAACATTTCCGGCGCGTGCACTTCCTCATAGCCAAGCTTCGCCTCGCCCAGAATTTTCGGCTCCAGCTCAAACTGCACGAACTCTTCCACGCCCTTGCCCTGCACCAGCACCTTTGGCCCTTTCTCGTAAACAGCGACGCTCAGCTTATTTTTTTGACCAAAAAAAATTGTGTATTCCTTCGGCGAGAATTCGAATCCGAGCTCATCGAGCAGCACACGCAGTGCCTTCACTTGGTCGAGGTTTAACGGATGCGTGTAGGAATTCACTTTGGTTTCACATTCTTGTCATTCCGAGCGAAGTCGAGGAATCTCTTGTTGTCTCCGGAAACATTTAGAGATGTCTCGACTCCGCTCGACATGACAAAACAGAGAGCCTTTCAGCGCGCAGTTCTCGGATGGTACCGCGAACGCGGGCGCGATCTTCCCTGGCGCCGGACACGAGACCCGTACGCCGTTCTCGTCTCCGAGTTCATGCTCCAACAAACGCAGGTCGGCACGGTCTTGCCACATTATAAAGACTGGCTCCGACGATTCCCAAATTTTGCTGCGTTAGCTCGTGCCTCGGAGGCCGAAGTGCTACACGCCTGGCAGGGTCTTGGTTACTACAACCGCGCTCGAAATCTTCACGCCACCGCAAAAATCGTCGCAACTCAACATTGTGAGCATTTCCCGAGGTCGATCGATCAGCTCCAACAACTTCCCGGAGTCGGGAAATACACCGCCCACGCCATTGCCACATTCGCTTTCGATCAGCCGGTGGCCATTATCGAGGCGAATACTTCGCGCCTTTTATCACGTCTGCTCGATTTGCGAATTCCGATCGATTCGACTGCTGGACGGAACGCGCTTTGGAACTCTGCCTCCGCTCTCACTCCAAAAAAGGCCCCGGCCGCATATAATTCAGCGCTTCTCGATCTTGGTGCGCTAGTTTGCCTGCCACGCCAACCGAAATGCGGAATTTGCCCGGTCAAAAGATTCTGCCGCGCGAAAAATCCGAAGTCGTTGCCAATAAAACGACCGCGTCCTGGAACAAAGCAGCTGGTCGAAAAACACGCGTTCATTGTTGAACACGACAAAGTCTTGCTGGAGAAATCGCCCGCGCGCTGGCGGGGGATGTGGATTTTGCCGCCGGTTAAACTTGACGGCTTCAAGCCGTCAAGTTTGCCGCACCCAATTTATACCGCAGTTTTTCCATTCACCAATCACCGGGTCGCCCTAAAAGTATTTCGACAGCGGCTGCGCCAGATCGACAATGGGAAATGCTGGTTCCCATTCCGCAAACTCGATTCGATTCCAATTCCGTCCCCTCACCGGCGCGCGATTGACGCGCTTCTGGGATTGAACGTTTCTTCTGTTCATGCCCAGCGCTGAAACCGTTCCCGACGCCCGCGGTCATTTCGGCCCCTACGGGGGAATGTTTGTGCCCGAGACCCTCATGTCCGCGTTGCACGAACTGGCCACCGAATACGATCACGCCAAGACTGATCGGCAATTTCAGAACGAATTGTCTATCTTGTTACGCGATTTCGCCGGCCGACCGACGCCGCTCTATCTCGCTGAACGCTTAACCAACAAGCTCGCGGGCCCGAAAATTTATTTGAAGCGCGAAGACCTGCTCCACACCGGCGCGCACAAAATCAACAATGCCCTCGGACAAATTTTGCTGGCGCAGCGAATGGGCAAGCGCCGCATCATCGCCGAGACGGGTGCCGGCCAGCATGGCGTTGCTACCGCCACCGTCGCCGCTCGCTTCGGGTGCGAGTGCGTGATTTACATGGGCCAGGTCGATATGGAACGCCAGGCGCTCAACGTCGCGCGCATGAAATTTCTCGGCGCGAAAGTTGTTTCGGTCACAGCTGGGCAGGCCACGCTCAAGGAAGCGATCAACGAAGCGATGCGCGACTGGGTCACGAACGTGCGCACCACTCATTATATATTGGGCTCGGTTCTCGGCTCCCACCCTTACCCCATGATGGTCCGCGATTTTCAAAGCGTCATTGGCGTTGAGGCGCGCCATCAAATTCTCGAACGCGAAGGTCGTCTGCCAGATTTGCTCGTCGCCTGTGTCGGCGGCGGCAGCAACGCCATTGGCTTGTTCCATCCGTTTCTGCACGATCGACATGTTCGAATGGTCGGAGTTGAAGCTGGCGGCGAAGGCATTCGCAGCGGAAAACACGCCGCCCGTTTTCAAGGCGGGCGCCTCGGCGTTTTGCAGGGGACGAAAACTTTTCTGCTCGCCAACGAAGAGGGCCAAATCGAGTTGACCCATTCAGTGTCCGCCGGCCTCGATTACGCCGCAGTCGGACCGGAACATTCTTACTTACGCGATCTCGGCCGGGTAGAATATACTTACGCGACTGACGATGAAGCACTCAACGCGTTCGGCATCCTCTCCGAAACCGAAGGAATCATTCCCGCGCTCGAGACCGCGCACGCGATTGCCTACCTCGTCAAGAATGCGCCCAAGATGAAGCGCGAACAGATTGTTATGGTGAATTGTTCAGGTCGCGGCGACAAAGATGTCGATGCCGCGGCGCGCGCGCTTGGCTTCAAGCAAAATTCACAACCATGAGATCGATGACCGGATATGGCCGTGGCGAGACCGATTACAACGGCACGAAGTTCAGCGTCGAGCTCAACTCGGTGAACCGGAAGCAGAGCGACATCGTCATCAATTTGCCGCGTGACCTGGCCGCGCTCGAGCCGCAGATTCGTCAGACTATTAACGAAAACATTTCCCGCGGACGGACCAACGTCGTCGTGAGTTATCACAATGGCTCCGCCGGCACGCGCAAACTCGCGCTCGATACCGAGCTGGCGCGCTCCTATCACGACGCGATGCGAGCCTTGCAAAAAGCTCTGGATGCGCCGGGGGAAATTACGATCAGCGCAATTTTGCAGGCGCCGGGAGTGATGCGAGCTCCGGAAGAAGCGGTTGATTCGAGCGCGGTCTGGCCGGCAATTGAGCGCGCGTTACGCGTCGCGCTCACCGACTTAATCAAAATGCGCGAGCGCGAAGGAAAACATCTGGCCAAAGATTTGATCCGCCGCTTGAAAGCGATGCGCAAACAAATCAAGGAAATCCGCGGACTGCATCCTGACGTCGTTAGAAAATATCGGGCGGCGCTGCTCGAGCGAATTCACAAGGCGGGCCTTCCGATTTCGAGTGATGACGAGCGGCTAACGAAAGAAATCACATTCTTCGCCGATCGCGCGGACGTTTCCGAGGAGCTGACTCGCGTGGAAAGCCATCTCGCGCAGTTCGCACATCATCTCCGCCGACACGAACCGGTCGGTCGCACTCTTGAGTTCATCACCCAGGAGATTTTTCGTGAATTGAATACGCTCGGGGCCAAAGCAAACGACGCCGCGATTTCGCAGCGCGTCGTTGTCTGCAAAGCCGAGCTGGAAAAAATCCGCGAGCAAATTCAAAACCTTGAGTAGCCGCTTTAGCCGTTACGGAGTTCTGTTTGTTCTTTCCGCACCATCCGGTGCCGGCAAGACCACCCTCGTGGACGCGCTGCGAAAAACCTCGGAGTTCATTTACTCGGTTTCGTGCACGACCCGACCCGCGCGCGCCGGCGAAGTTGACGGCGAGGATTACCGATTCTTATCTGAAGCCAAATTTAACACTTGCGCCAAAGCAGGAGAATTTTTGGAGCATGCGACCGTTCACGGACACCATTATGGCACGCTCCTGAAACCGATTGTCGAACATCTGATGAACGGCCGCGATGTCTTGATCGACATCGACACCCAGGGCGCGGCCACGATTCGTAGTTCCAAAGACAAATTCATTCGGGACGCGCTCGCAGATGTTTTCATCATGCCACCGGACGTTGAAGAACTGCGCCGGCGGCTAACCAAACGCGGCACCGAAACAGCCGAGCAAATCGAAACCCGCCTGACCGCCGCAATTCGCGAAATGGAATCGTGGCCGCAATATCGCTACACCGTCATTAGTCGAACGACTGAGGAAGATTTGCAGGAATTTCGACACATCATGAATGCCGAGCGATATTTAAGCCGACGCTTGATTCAAAAGTGATTGTCGATCCATTCGACTGACGCTCAGGACGAGCCTTACATGAGAAAAAATTCCAATCGGCGGCCCGAAAAAACTGGCGCGCGCAAAGTTGTGCGGTTGCGCGGCGCCGGCAAGACAATCGTTCTCGGCGTTACCGGTTCGATCGCCGCTTACAAATCCGCCGAGTTGGCAAGTCTACTGGTAAAGCAAGGTCACCAGGTTTTCGCGGTCATGACGCACGACGCGACCGAGTTCATCACGCCGCTGACTTTGCAAACGCTTTCCAAAAATCCAGTGATGACGAGTTTTTTCGACGAAAAAGAAAATTGGCGACCCGGACACATCGAATTGGCTGATCGCGCCAACCTTCTTTTGATTGCGCCGGCGACGGCGAACACCATCGCCGAGCTCGCGCACGGCTTGGCGAACCATCCGCTCGCTGCGATTGCGCTCGCCACCCGGGCGCCGATTTTGATCGCGCCGGCGATGAACGGAAAAATGTGGTCGCATCCCGCCACCATCGAAAACGTCGAGACATTGAAATCGCGCGGCGTCGAATTCATCGGCCCGGAAGAAGGAATGCTGGCCTGCGGTTACGAAGGACTCGGTCGTCTCTGGAAAGTCGACGACATCGCATTTCGCGCCGAATTTCTGCTCGCCCGCCAGGAAAATCTGATCGCGTGAGATTTCTCATCACGGCCGGGCCCACGCGCGAGCCGCTCGATCCGGTCCGTTATCTGAGCAATCGTTCGTCGGGAAAAATGGGCTACGCTATCGCCGAGGCGACGCTCGAAGCCGGCCACGAAGTCGTCTTGATTTCCGGCCCGGTCGGCATTAATCGGCCCCGCGGCGCTGCGGTGATCCCAATTTCAACAAGCGACGAAATGTTCGACGCCGTGCATCAACAAGCGCGCAACTGCGACATTTTGGTAATGTGCGCGGCCGTTGCCGATTACAAGCCAGCCAAAGTTTCCAAATCCAAAATCAAAAAGCGCGACGGTAATCTTTCTTTCGACTTAATTCCGACCCGCGACATTCTCGCGTCCCTGCCGAAAAACCGAAAATATATTGTCGTCGGTTTCGCGGCCGAAACTGAAAACGTCGAAACCAATGCGCTAGAAAAACTTCGGGAGAAAAATTGTGACATCGTCGTGGCGAATGATGTCAGTCGCGCGGATTCGGGAATGGAAAGCGACGAAAATGAAGTCACGATTTTGTTTCGCGGCGGCGAAATAAAAAAAATTTCACGCGCTCCGAAGAAAATTGTGGCACGCGAGCTCATAAAAATATTTGCAAATGTTTGCGAAAAACGTTTGACAAAAAAAATCGCGTGATTACTTCGTCGTTAAGTGAAGTCATTCCCAACTCTTCACGAATTTCCGCGAAAGCGGATTGAAAGGGGGGAATAGAAGTCGATGGCTAAGAAAAAAAGGAAAGCAGCAAAAAGAAAAGCGAAGAAAAGAAAGAGGCATTGAGGCCCGTCGCTTAATTAACGACTTCGAAATCTTTTCGGAGTCACAACTCCAAACTTCAACCCGGGAGGAGAATTTATTTTCCTCCCGGTTTTTATTTCAGTTAAGGCGTTGAGGTGTTGAGACGTCGAGAGGAAACGCTATTCTGCCTCAGCTCAACTTCTCAACCACTCAACCTTTCCATGAAGCATTATCTCGACGCGGCCGAGAATGCTGCGCGCGCGGCGGGCGGTCTTCTTCGTAAAAATTTTCACCGCTCGCAGCACGTCAACGTCGCCGAGGCGCACGATATCAAACTCGCGATCGACGTTGAGACACAAGAGCTGATCACTAAAGCACTGCTGAAACAATTCCCGGAACATGCGCTTTACGGCGAAGAGGGAATTGTCGGCGACCAATCGAGCGACCATCAGTGGGTGGTCGATCCGCTCGATGGCACCGTGAATTATTTTTACAAGATTCCGCACTTTTGCGTTTCGATCGCGCTGCGTTTGAAAGGCGAAATCATTGTTGGCGTGATTTACGATCCGATGCGCGACGAAATGTGGAGCGCGCAGAAAGGAGAGAAACCGCGTTTAAACGGTCAACATTTTCGCGTGAGCGCTCGCACCGATCTGGCCGAAGCCGTTGTTTCAGTCGGGCTCGCCAAAACGGATCACTCGATCGATTCGAATCTGCCGCTGCTTCAAGCAATGATTCATCGCGTGCGGAAATGTCGTGTCCTCGGCAGCGCCGCGCTCGACATGGCCTACGTCGCGTGCGGACGCTTCGACGCTTACATCGAGCGCGGAATCAGTTTGTGGGACATCGCGGCCGGATGGATTCTGGTCGAGAATGCGGGAGGCCTGGTCGACTTGCGCCCGCGTAAAGATATGAAAGACAAATACAGCATCGTCGCCTCTAATGGCGTAATCGATCTAAAATTGTGAGCACGACTCGTTGCGGAATCGGTTACGACATTCATCGGCTTAGCCAGAATCGAAAATTGATTTTGGGCGGTGTCGAAATTCCGTATCTACTCGGGTTGGAAGGACATTCCGATGCCGATGTTTTATCGCACGCCATTGCGGACGCACTTCTCGGCGCGATTTGCGCCGGTGATATCGGTCAACATTTCCCGGACACCGACGAATCAATTCGCGGCATCAGCAGCATCGAAATCTTAACGCGAGTGAGCCAAATGCTCGCCCAGAAAAAGGCGCAAGTCGTGACCATCGACGCTACCGTGATCGCAGAAGCGCCAAAGATTGCGCCGCATATTCCAGCGATGCGAAAAGCAATTGCCGCGGCGATTGGCGTTTCCGACACCCAGATTAGCGTCAAAGCGACGACCAACGAGCGCCTTGGTCCGATCGGCCGCGGCGAAGGCATCTCGGCGATGGCGATCGCGACGGTCGAACAAAGTTAAGAATGCCGCTGCGCTTCTTTAATACCTATTCACGAAAACTCGAAGAGTTCGCTCCGCGCGATCCCGCTTCGCCCAAGATCGACATCTACACCTGCGGGCCGACGGTTTACAGCCGCGCGCACATCGGAAATTTTCGAGCCTACATTTTCGAAGACCTACTCCAGCGCCATCTCGAAGCG
>WNGN01000762.1_pt1 | contig 23992 bp, 20 predicted proteins | sample 5400561 | NCBI WGS metagenome assembly WNGN01 (sample SAMN13153379, study PRJNA577476) | soil metagenome | isolation source: 115 cm soil or saprolite under Garry oak tree replicate 2 | place: USA:California | collected 2016-06-15 | reverse complement strand
CATCCGCGCAACAGCGCTCGGGGTGCCGCTGCGAATGCCTGAGAGCGACGAAGCTGCCGTCGGCGTCGCGCGGCTCGCGCTGCGCAGCATCGGAGTGCGATCCCAGCAATGAAACGTATCGCCGGTTTGCGCGAGATCGCGGATCAGTTCGACCTCTTCCTCGTGGATCAATACGGGGTGCTGCATGACGGCGTCGCGGCCTATCCGGGTGCCATCGACGGACTGGCCAGAATCAGGTCGCGCGGGAGAAAGGTCGTCGTGCTGACGAACTCCGGCAAGGACATGGCGGCGAACCGGTCGCGGCTCGGCGCACTCGGTTTTGCAGACTCAGGTTTCGATGCTGTCGTCAGCTCCGGCGATGTGGCCTTGCAATGCATCAGGAACGGCGCACTCGGCCCGCCGTTTGCGAGGGGCGCGGATATCTGTGTGATCGGACGCCGCGGCGATACATACGCCTTTTCATCGGACGACTTCCGGCTGGTAAACCGGCCGCAGGATGCCGCCTTCCTGGTCTTTGCCGGTTCGGACGCGCCGCGGACCTCGCTGGAGACCTACCGCTCGATGTTGACCGCCGCCGCACAGGCGCATGTGCCTGCGATTTGCATCAACCCGGACGTCGCCATGATCCGCGACGGCGAACTGGTTCCGGCTCCCGGTACCATCGCGAGGATCTACGAAAGTCTCCGTGGGCCGGTTGAATATGTCGGGAAACCTTATTCCGCAATCTTCAACCACGCCGTCGCGACCGCCGCGGTGGGTCCAGGCGCCCGCGTCGTCATGATCGGCGACAGTCCGGAACACGACGTGGCCGGCGCCAAGGCGATGGGGCTGTCAACGCTGCTCGTGCGGACCGGCATTCATCATCATCTGCCCGAGCAGAAGCTGTTGCGATTCTGCGACGGATGTGGCGGCGTTCCGGATTTCCTTATGCCGGCTTTCGAATGGTGACCCTCGACCAGCCGGCGTCCGCGAGAAAAGCGGACGTTTGAACACTTGAACCTGTACTGAAAAGCTTCGTAAGCTCAAGTCGAATTGGGGACCGGTAGTTGCATCGAATGCGGTCGCCGGTCGGGCCGAACGATAATCAACAAGCTGCGAGGACACGATGGTGCGATTTCAGACCGATCTTCGTGTGTGGCTCGCAAGCATGCTTGTGGGGCTGACAACCATCAGCGGCGCGCCCGCGGCGACGATGGTCGACGATGCCGCTTTGGCCTGCGGCGGCCTTGCCGGATCTTTGGACGCCGTGCGCATCGATTCCGCGACGCTGCAAACGCCTTCTCAGCTTGCAGTGTCCGAGCGCGCGCCCACGCCGGCAGCGCACATCGCGCCGGCCAACCCGGCGTTCTGCAAGGTGCTCGGCCATATCGAGCCGACCGATCCCAAGGCGCCACCGATCAAGTTTGAGGTAAACCTGCCGGTCGAATGGAACGGGCGCTCCGTACAATACGGCGGGGGCGGCTTCAACGGCACGCTCATCACCGGGCTCGGCCTGCCGCCGGCTTATCCTTTCGATAAGCCGTCGCCGCTCGCACGCGGCTTCGTCACCTACGGCACGGATTCCGGTCACGAGAGCAAGCCCGGCGAGCCGCCGCAGGTCTTTGCGCTTAACGACGAGGCCTTCGAGAATTTCGCGTACCGTTCGTACAAGAAGGTGCGCGACGCCGCCGTTGCCTTGATGGTGCGCGCCTATGGCAAGTCGCCGCAGAAAATCTATTTCATGGGATCATCCGAAGGCGGTCGCGAGGCGCTGACCATGGCGCAACGCTACCCGGATGATTTTGACGGCATCTTTGCGCGCGTACCCGTCATCAATTGGGTTGGACTGCAGCATGCCGGCATGCGTTCGGGACTCGTAACGATGGGCGAAGGCTGGATTCGTTCGGCCCAAGTGAAGTATGTCGCCGACGCCGTGCGGCAGGCCTGCGACAAGGCCGACGGCTCGGGTGATTCGCTGGTTCAAAATCCTGTTGGCTGCAAGGCGACATTCAAGGCGGATTCCCTGCGTTGCGCCGGCGGCCAGAGTGGCGATCTGTGCCTGACGGACGCGCAGATCAAGGCAATCGACACGCTGCACGCGACCTATAAATTCCCGTTCCCGCTCGCCAACGGCCTCGATGATTATCCGGGCTGGGGCGTGTCGGGCGAAGACACGCCGTCTTCCGGTCCGACCGGCGGATGGATCGCCTGGTGGCTGGGCACGGCGGCGCCCGCGCAACCGCCGACGCCGAACAACGGCATCGCCTGGGTCTACGGCGCCGGCGGCATTCAATATGTCTTCGCGCGCGATCCCAAGCTTGATGTCACGACCTATAGGCCCGAGGAGCACCAGCAGCGGCTGCTCGAAGTCTCGCAGCTCATGGATTCGACCAATCCCGATCTCGGCCGTTTCCGCGCGCGGGGCGGTAAGCTGATCATGCTCGAACATATGGCTGACTATGCACAGAGCCCGTATGCCGGCATCCGCTATTTCGAAAACGTCGAGCGCAAGCTGGGCAAGGCGGAGACGACGGAGTTCGCAAGGCTCTACACGGCGCCCGGCGTCGACCATGTCGGTTCTGGCGCGCCGGCGAATGTGGACATGCTGAGCGTGCTGGTCGATTGGGTTGAGAAGGGTCAGGCGCCGGGCGATCTCGAAGTCGTCGAGCAGAAGGTGGAAGCGCCTGCGTTTGCCGGCCTCCGTGCGTTGCCGCTGTGCCGATGGCCGGCTTGGCCACATTACAGGGGTGGCGATTCCAAGAGCTCGTCGAGCTTCCTATGCGCGGAATGATGCAGCCGGGTTGTCCGGTCTTTGGGGCCGTCCTGAATTCGAATGAAAACAAAGGGGGAGGCGCCACGCGCATCCCCCTTTCCTTCATGCGGACCCGCGGCCGCGCTCGACCCTCTGCGCGGGATGGGCGGCTATTTCTGGATGCAGGTATCGGCGGTCTCCCTGGTGCATTCGTCGAGGCCGGTAAATACCGGGTCATCCACCTTCTTGCCTTCGATCAGATCGATCATGACCGACGGCGCCTTGTAACCCATCTCGAACGGCCGCTGACCGACCAGCGCTTCGACGCGACCTTCCTTGGCGATCGCGACTTCATCGCCGATGGTATCGGCTGCGACGATCGCCAGCGCCTTGCTGGCGATCTGCGCCTTATACTGATCCGTGAGCTGACGATAGGGTTGCGGCGCGCCGAACAGCGGCCATCCGCCCTCGATCACGAACGCATCGAGTTTCGGATTGGCGGTGAGGATGTCCGACATGGCCTGCACGCCCCTCGGCCCGTCGTCATTGGTGAAGACCGGGCAACCCGCGATCTCGGTCCAGCCGCCTTCACCCTTGAGTCTGTCCAGTTCCTTCTTGCCGGACAAGGCATCTCGCGTTCCGGAGGCGCGACGCAGAATGTTGTCTGCGGCGGCATTTCCCTCGATCAGGCAGACCGTGCCGCCGTTCGGCTTTGCCTTTTTGAGATATTCGCCGAGCCGAAAGCCCATCAGGTAATTGTCGGTGCCGAGATAGGTCTTGCGAAGCGCGGCGTCTTCCTTTTCGGCGTCGAGCGTCATGACCGGCACTTTGGGCTTGGCGGCCTTGATCGCGTTGGCGATCAATGGCGCGTTCGAAGGCGAGATCGCAATCGCCACGGTGTCGGGCTTGCCAAGCATGTCCTGGACGATCTGGGCCTCGCCCGCCTCGTCCGAGGTCGAAGCAGGTCCCGTGTAGAAGCAGTGATAGGGAGAACTGGCGTTCTCCTTGTTCCACTTCTCGCAGCCCTGATGAATGGCCTCGAAGAACGGATTGTCGAGGCCTTTGACGACGATGACGAGTTGCTTCTTCTGAGCCATGGCCGATCCGGCCGGCAGACTCATTGCCGCGACGATCAATGCCAATAGTGCCTTGTTCATTTGTGCCTCCCAAGTTTTGCAGCGGACGTTTATTCGCCCGTTCTGCCGAAGTTCGCCTGATTCAAAACTTCACGAGGGCAAGGAAACCGCTTGATGTGAGGGGGTGGCTATCAGGTCCCAAGCATCCGCGCTATTTCGAGCTTGTCCTCGAATGTGATCCGCAGACAGGGTCCATTACGATAGCCATCAGCGTTCGACAAGGATAATTGGGACGCCTGATGAGTCAACGGATATGTTCGGCAAGAAGCATGACGAAGCTCTGTTTGGTGCGTTGCACCACATGCAAAATGATTTTGCTGGCGAGGGTACGGACTTGATTCCCGTCGAGATCATTGACTTGACCACAGGCCCTGTAATTCAATGCCTGTTCATATCTTTTCAAGACGCGCATCGCGGCATCGGTTCTGCGCAAGGTGAATACCGGAATGGCCCTTCTCGAACTGAAAAATGTTTCGAAGCATTTCGGCGCAATTCATGCCCTCAACGAGGTTTCACTGTCACTTGAGCCTGGCCAGGTGGTGGGACTGATGGGCGACAACGGGGCCGGCAAGTCCACCCTCGTCAAGATCATCGCCGGAAATTTTCGTCCCACGCATGGAACGATGCAGATGGAAGGCCAGGATTTGTCCATGCACCGACCGATCGAAGCCCGCCGGCACGGTATCGAGATTGTGCATCAGGATCTCGCGCTCTGCGACAATCTCAGCGCCGCCGCCAACGTTTTCCTCGGCCGCGAAATCCGCAAAGGCGCCGGCCCGTTTAAAATTCTCGACTATGCCGCGATGTATCGCCGGGCCGGACAGATCTTCGCCGAGCTGCGATCCGAAACGCGGTCGCGCGATCTGGTCAGGCAGATGTCCGGCGGACAGCGACAGGCGGTCGCCATTGCCCGAACCCGGATTGCCGACGCCAAAATCGTTCTGATGGACGAACCGACCGCGGCGATCTCGGTGCGGCAGGTCGCCGAGGTCCTTAATCTTATCCGACGGCTGCGCGATCGCGGCATCGCGATCGTGTTCATCAGCCATCGCATGCCGGATGTGTTCAGCATTGCCGATCGCCTCGTGGTGTTGCGCCGCGGCCGCAAGGTGGCCGACAAGGACGTCGCCGCCAGTTCGCCGGAGGAAGTAACGGGGCTGATTACCGGGGCCATCGAACACGTGTTGTGATTGCGTCTGGACGCTTGCTGGAAACCGAAAGTTCATCGATGGAAATTCAGTTCGACGACGGCATCAAGCGGGCGAGATTTCCGCTTCTCTCCTGGCTGACCTCGCGGCAGGCCTTCTGGGTCCTGGTTGCGGTGGGCCTGGCCTGCATTTTTCTGTCATTCGCGACCAACTCCTTTGCGACCTCGAACAATATTTTCAACGTCGCCCGCAACTTCACCTTCGTCGCGATCATCGCGCTGGGGATGACGATTGTGATCATCACCGGCGGCATCGATCTGTCGGTCGGCTCGGTGCTGTGCCTGTGCAGCATGATTCTCGCGGTCGTGATGCATGCCGGTTACAGCATCGAGGTCGGCATCGCCGCCGCGCTTGGAACGGCGTTGCTGATCGGCGCGATCAACGGCGTGCTGATCGCGTATCTGGATATCCCGCCGTTTGTGGTCACGCTGGGCATGCTGTCGATCGCGCGCAGCCTGGCGATGGTCGCGTCCAACAACACCGTGGTGTTCCAGTTCGGTCCGGATCACGACAAGCTGCTGTTTCTCGGTGGCGGCGCGTTGCTGTTCGGGATCGCCAACCCCGTGATCTACATGCTCGCGCTTACGCTGCTGACCGGTTTTCTGCTGCACTTCACGCGATTTGGCCGCTACGTCTTCGCGATCGGCGGCAACGAGCATGCCGCTATCGTGACCGGCGTGCCAGTGCGGCGCACCAAGGTGGCCGTCTACATGATTTCCGCGCTTTCGGCCGGCATTGCCGGTGTGATCGAAACCGGCTGGCTCGGCGCTGTCACCACCAATCTTGGGTCGGGCATGGAACTGCAGGTCATCGCCGCTGCGGTGATCGGCGGCGCCAATCTCGCCGGTGGAATTGGCACCGCCTTCGGCGCCCTGATCGGTTCGGCGCTGATCGAGGTGATCCGCAACAGTCTCGGGCTATTGGGCATTAGCGCGTTCTGGCAGGGCACCTTTGTCGGCTCTTTCATTATCATTGCCGTGGCCTTCGACCGGATCCGGAATTTCCGGTCGCCGACATGAGCGCGGCCGGACCATGGATTCCGAGATGGCGTTCCCGCCAGCGGGAGTGACCGGACAGCACGTCTCCACCATTCGATCAACGACGGACGAGAAATCAATGACAGGCAAGCGCGTGGTATTCACCGGGGGAACCGGCAAGGCCGGCAGGCATGTCCTGCCGCATCTGAAGAGCAAGGGCTACGAGTTTCTCAATGTCGACCTCAAGCCGTTCGATCACCCCGGCATCAATACCCTGATCGCCGATCTGACCCACAGCGGCCAGGCCTTCAATGCCCTGACCACGCATTTCGGCTTCGACGGTTTCGAAGCCGGCAGGCCGCCGGCGGCGCCGGACGCCGTCGTGCATTTTGCCGCGATACCGCGAGTATTGATCGAGCCGGATAACGAGACGTTTCGCATCAACACGGTCAGCACTTATAATGTCATCGAAGCCGCGGCGAAACTCGGCGTCCGCAAGATCGTGATCGCCTCCAGCGAGACCACCTACGGCGTCTGTTTTGCCGAAGGCGACAGGGATTTCAAAAGCTTCCCGCTCGAGGAGGACTACGACACCGATCCCATGGACTCTTACGGGCTTTCCAAGGTCGTGAATGAAAAGACCGCGCGGGCCTTCGCCATGCGTTACGGCATCGACGTCTATGCGCTGCGGATCGCGAACGTCATCGAGCCGCATGAATACGACATGTTTCCCGGCTTCCTGGCCAATCTGCCTGCGCGAAAACGCAATGCCTGGAGCTATATCGACGCCCGCGACCTCGGCGAGATCGTGCATCTGGCGATCCAGAAGGACGGGCTCGGCTTTCAGGTCTTCAACGCCGTCAACGACACCGTCACCGCCAACATTCCGACCCGCGAAGTGCTGAGAACCTGTTGTCCCAACGTCCCGATTACCCGCGAACTCGGCGATGACGAGGCGCCGCTGTCGAACCGGAAGGCGCGCGAGGTGCTGGGATTCAGGGAAGCGCACAACTGGCGGAAATATGTCAAGGCCGGATAGCGGCTGCGATACTTGATCGGCGCGCCTGATTTCATTGGCTAAATGCTGGCTGGCGACGCAGCGCTGATCGCACCTGTCTCCAGCCAAATTCCCTGCTAACAGGGAATTTTACAGGGAAATTTGCGATTTTGAGGCCCCTGCCGCATGACTCCCGCGGTTTCCTCCCTTGGAGGTTTGCGTACGCCGGCCCCGGTGCGCGCCGCCACCTTCATGAGGCCGGCATCCGCAAACCTTCACATGAGCGGTCGTTCCATATCCGACACTGGCGTCACTGGTGATAGCGCGCGTTTGAGCGCCCATGCATCTAGTGGCCCGTTTCTAACGTTCGTACCCCGGTTAGAATCAAAGGACCACAGCAAATCATTGTTGCTAGTGAAGCTTTGGATTGAGCTGCTACTCAGCACTGGATTTCGTTATCGTCTGCGCAAGTGACATCAGCGAGCCCGCTTGCTTCAGGATCAACTCACATTGTTTCCGCGCTTGCGTCCCCGATAGCTCGACAAATTCCGCCGCCGTTGTCGCGCCGGCCAACTCTCGCGCGTACTCCAAGGTCGTGATCACGTTCGCTTTCATCAATTCGAGTGCCTCGGCGCGAAACTCCGCTGCGGTTCCTTTGAGGACCGTTAGGAAATTGTTTTCAAGGACAGCACCGCCGTGGCCCTTCAACGCCCCATCGCTTCCCATCCGCGTCTCTGCGAAGTCCTTCGCATGGTCCAACGCTGCATTGAGGGTGAGTTTGATGTTTTCAAAAGCTCTGTTGTGATATTCCTTGGCAATCTTCACCAACATCTCGGCGGTGCTGTCAGAATCGACGAGTTCGCCGCTGCCCACCGCCGCCTCATTCAGAGATTCAGGCACTGCAACGGGGATCGGAGCCGTCACTTGCCCTGCAACCATTGTGCGGTCGTGCGTCTTCGCTGCGGGCTCAGATCGCGGCGGATCGTCCGGGGAAGCGGCAATCAGGCTGGCAGACGTCACAAGCAAGCCATCGTCAATGGCACGGCTCGCCGCGGCGGTAAGCTCCACCAGCGAGCGACGCGCGGGGCGTATATCGCTAGCAGGCCGCCTTATTCGAGTCTTGCTCATGATCAAACGACCCCTCGACGAGTTTTCTCAATACCCAGCGCCACAGCTCACGGATTTCCTGCGAGGCTCTTCCCTCTTGCGCAAACTCGGTCACGCCTAACCCTGCCCCGAGCGCGTCCTGATGGTCATTGCGCTGTCCGACATAGGGAAGCGCAAGCACGCCGAGCGAATTGAGCGACGTTGCAGCTTCACTCAATCGGCAGCCCCGCGGTGGCGTCTGATTGAGGACGAGGGCAAATCGGCGGTTGAGCCTGCGAATAGCGATGAGCGTTGGTATTGCAGCTTCGATGTCGGCCGGGCTCGGACGCGCCGGGATCAGGCAAAGATCGGCCTTGGCGATGGCGCGCAGGGCCAGCGCGTTGTTCGTGGCGGCAGTATCGACGATCGCGAGCCAGATCCCCTCAGCTTCGAGGCGCGATAGCGCCGGCTCGAGTTCGACGGGGTCGGCGACCCGATCGACGCGTGGATAGGGATTTTCGCGCCGCTCTTTCCATTTCGATATCGTGCCTTGTGGATCCGCCTCGACGAATGCGACGCGCTCCCCGTTCTCCATCGCCGCGACTGCAAGCCCGACGGCCAGCGTGCTCTTGCCGCTTCCGCCTTTTTGCGTGACCAGAGCAAGGACGTACAAAATTGGGGCCCTACCAGATGCGGCGGCGTAACACTCTACGTCGTGAGTCGTATCAAGCGCGAGCGTGGAACTCACAACTAAATCCATATCCACTCCGCCACAAAAATTCCGGTCGCGTCTCGCTTCGGAATTGCCGCTTGGGACTGACCGACAGATTCGTAATCTGGTGGCTCTGCGGGTGCGCACCGCCGCCACGCAATGCCCTTTGAAATGTCGAGGAAATTTCCGCGCTTTCCTCGACATTTCGGGTTGGAGACTTTTGCAGCTGTAAGCTGAGGATACTGGATACGCATCTGTCTCAGGATTCCTGAGGCGGATCCACTTCGGTTCGGGTTGAGAAAAGCGCGAAAACCGAATCCGATGTGCAACACGGCGGCAAGCCTGCGGGGTCAACGCTGAACGAAATTAAGACGCTGGAGATTGTGTCTGCTCTGCAACAAACACCGGAATCCGGCGACTGGTGCGTTCTTGGTATTCCGCGTAAGGCGGAAACGACGCTACAGCAAGCTTCCAGAGCCGAGACCGTTCACCCTCGTCCTTGACCTCACGCACCCGCATCGGGCTCACGACCGTCTCATCGCGAATTTCCACATCTGGATTGACGCGCAGATTGTGCACCCAGACTGGATCGTTTGGAGCGCCGCCGACCGATCCTATCAGGACGTAGTTATTGCGATCCTTTACTCGCATCAGCGGTGTCTTTCGGATGGCACCGGTCTTGTTGCCAATGTGGGTCACGATAACCACGGGCAGCCCCGTATCACGCAAGGTGGTGCCTTTCGTCCCACCACTACTTTCGTAAAGCTCGACCTGCTCGCGCACCCAGTCCCTGGGGCTAGGAATATAGTTTGCCATTGCCAATGCCTCCATGGAGGGGAACGTATCGGGATTGGCCTGAAATCCAATCCTCCCAATTACTTTGTTGAGCGTCTCCTGAACGGCGACGGCCGTCAACAACTTCGATCATGCCAAAAAAGTCCACTCACTGTATCGAACGCATTTCTCCATCTGCCGTGGACCACATCCATGTTCGATCCGAAACACGAGTCTAAGCCCCTGAAGGTCCACAATTCCCGGGATGTCATCGCGTGTAGCAACAGCAATCTCATGATCCGCTATTTCCATCGGTACCGCCACGCTTTGCTCGGGTTGCCACGCATAGGGGGCGGGTCGCGACCACCACCGTCTCCATCAAAATACGACCTTGCCGGCGGAGACTGAAGCGTACTGCCTCGTCCACCGTGCAGTGCATTTATTCTAACGTCTTCAAGGCGAGTCTCCGGAAAACGGGAGTTTTCTTGGATTCGGCTGGAGACTTTCGGGAGTTCTCGGCGCAAAAAGTTTGAACACCAGTCTCTGGAGACTATCGGCGATGAAAAAAGCCCGCATTTGGCGGGCCTTTCTCATCAAGGAAAGAAAATTCTCCAAAAACAAGAATGCCTGGCTGGGGCGGGAGGATTCGAACCTCCGCATGGTGGAATCAAAATCCACTGCCTTACCACTTGGCGACGCCCCAATAGCTGTCCGGAAAGCGGCGGGACTAGCCTTTCCGCGGATTCCCTCTGGCCCCGCCGGTCTATAGAGGGAGTTGAGCCATTTCAACAGGCTAGGCCTGAAATTCGGGTTGAATCGGATCCAGGTTCTTATCGCTATGAAATGGGGTATATCTCCACGCAACCCGGCTCCTTTTCGCCTGAAAATGCGGTGCTTCCCGGCCTCGCCGCACGCGATTCCGCCCAATCGGAGAGTTGAGAGAACAGCGGTTTCGTGGGAAGACGGCAGCCTGCGGCTCCTGTCCCCATGCGAGACCCTGATATGACCTACCGTGCGCCGATCAACGACATGCTGCTCGCCCTCAATCATGGCGCCGGGCTGCAGGCTGCGGTGAAAGCCGGCCATTACGGCGATTTCGACGCCGACATCACCGCTGCGGTGCTGGAGGAAGCCGGACGTTTTGCCTCCGACGTGCTGGCGCCCCTCAACCGGGTCGGCGACGAACACGGCATCAAGCTCGAGGCCGATAAAGTGACCACCGCCCCGGGTTGGCCCGACGCCTATCAGCGCTGGTCGGCCGCCGGCTGGAACGCGGTGTCCGGCCCGGAGGCGTTTGGCGGCCAGGGCCTCCCGCTGGCGATCAACGCCGCCTGCACCGAGATCTGGAGCGCATCGAATATCGCGTTCGGCCTCTGCCCGCTATTGACGCTGAGCGCCATCGAGGCGCTCGACGCCCACGGCAGCGATGAGCTGAAGCAGATCTATCTCGAAAAGCTGGTATCCGGCGCCTGGACCGGCACCATGCAGCTCACCGAGCCGCAGGCGGGATCGGATGTCGGCGCGCTGCGCACCCGCGCCGAGCGCGCAACGGATGGCAGCTATCGCATTTCGGGCACCAAGATTTTCATCACCTATGGCGATCACGACATGACCGATAACATCGTGCATTTCGTGCTGGCGCGATTGCCCGATGCGCCCGCGGGCACCAAAGGCATTTCGCTGTTCCTGATCCCGAAGTTCCTCGTCAACGCCGATGGCTCGCTCGGCGCCCGCAACGATATTTATCCGAGCGGCGTCGAGCACAAGCTCGGCATGCACGCCTCGCCGACCTGCACCATGACCATGGGCGACAAGGGCGGTGCGACCGGTTACCTGATCGGCGAGGAAAATCGCGGCATGCTCTGCATGTTCACGATGATGAATCAGGCGCGGCTGGGGGTCGGCCTCGAGGGCGTAGGCATCGCCGACCGCGCCTATCAGCAGGCGCTGGCATTCGCGCAGGAACGCCGCCAGGGCCGCGCCGTCGGCAAGAAGGGCGATGGCCTCGACCCCATCATCGTGCATCCCGACGTCAAGCGGATGCTGATGCAGATGCGCGCGCTGACCGCAGCCGCGCGCACGATCTGCTACGCCACCGCGGTCGCGCTCGATGTTTCGGTACGGGCGACCGACCCAAAGGTACGCAGCCTGGCCGCCGCGCGTGGCGCGCTCTTGACGCCAATTGCAAAAGCGTTCTCCACCGACATCGGCAACGAGGTTGCTTCCCTCGGCGTGCAAATCCACGGCGGCATGGGATTCATCGAGGAAACCGGCGCCGCGCAACACCTTCGCGATGCGCGCATCACCCCGATCTACGAGGGCACCAACGGCATCCAGTCGATCGATCTGGTGACGCGCAAACTCGCCGCCAATGGCGGCGCAGCGGTGTGGGCCTTGCTTGACGAACTCACGGAGATCGTCAAGCGGGTCGAAACCTCGAATGATCCGGCGTTCGGCACCACCGGCACAAAACTGCGCGACGCATTGGGATCGCTCGATCGCACCAGCCGATGGCTGCTGGAGCGCGTGACTTCGGCGCCGAACGATGCTTTGGCGGGTGCCACGCCTTATCTCAGACTGTTCGGATCGACGCTCGGCGGATGCATGCTCGCCGGTGAAGCGCTGGCCGCGCGCGATCTCGGCGAAGGCGCCGGCGACCCGCAGCGCTACGTTACGCTGGCGCGGTTCTTTGCCGAAAACATCTCGGTGCAGGCGGCCTCGCTGGAGCGGACGGTGATCGACAGCGCCGAAGCGGTGAACGGCGCGGATGCGGTGTTGCTGGGGTAGAAACATCCGAAGCGAAGCAGACGCCGTCATTCCGGGGCGCGCGAAGCGCGAGCCCGGAATCCATAACCACGACGGGGAGTATGGATTCCGGGCCTGCGCCAAAAGGCGCATCCCGGAATGACGAAAGTAAATATTTCGTTCGAAGCTTCTCTTAACCGGAACCGCTCCATGGCACTCGTCCTCAACGAAGAACAATCGATGCTGCGCGACAGCGCGCGGGGTCTCATCGGCGACAAGGCGCCGGTGGCGCATCTGCGGCAGCTGCGCGATGGCAAGGATGCGACCGGATTTTCCCGCGAGCTGTGGCGGGCTTTCGCCGAGATGGGATTTTCCGGATTGCTGATCCCTGAGGATTTCGGCGGCAGCGGTCTGGGTTGCGTCGAAGCCGGCGTGGTGATGGAGGAAATCGGCCGCACCTTGATGCCGTCGCCGTTTCTTGGCACCGCCGTGCTCGCGGCTTCCGTCTTGTCGCGCGGCGGCAGCGCCGCGCAAAAATCCGAGCACCTGCCGAAGATCGCGGATGGTTCGCTGCTGGCCACGCTCGCCATCGACGAAGGCGCCAAGCATCGCCCGTTGCAAACCAGAATGGCGGCGGTGCGCTCCGGCAACGGCTTCAGGCTCAGCGGGGCCAAGGCCTTTGTGGTCGACGGCCACATCGCCGATCTGTTGATCGTGGCGGCCCGCACCGCGGGCGCCGCTGGCGAGCGCGATGGATTGACGTTGTTCCTGGTCGATCCCAAGAGCAAAGGCATCGAGACCGAGCGCACGGCGATGGTCGATTCGCACAACGCCGCCAGAATCGTGTTTGGCAATGTCGAGGTCAATGCCGACGGCGTGCTCGGCGAGGTCGATCATGGCGGCGCACTGCTGGAAGGCGTGCTCAATATCGGCCGGGGTGCTGTGGCCTCGGAAATGGTCGGCCTCAGCGAGGAGGTGTTCGGCCGCACCGTCGGCTACCTCAAGGAGCGCAAGCAATTTGGCAAGCTGATCGGCGAATTCCAGGCGCTGCAGCACCGCGCCGCCCAGCTTTATATCGAGATCGAGATCACCCGCGCCGCCGTTCTGAAGGCGCTGCAGACGCTCGATGGCAATTTTGACAATGCCGGTGCCGCGGTGGCGGTCGCAAAGGCACGCGCGGGTTCAACCGCGACGCTGGCGGTTCAGGAAGGCGTGCAGATGCACGGCGGCATGGGCATGACCGACCAGTTCGACATCGGCTTCTTCATGAAGCGTGCGCGGGTCTGCCAGGAACTGTTCGGCGACAGTAATTTCCATGCCGACCAGCTGGCAAGGATGAAGAGTTATTGAGATCTCGCCCCGTCATTGCGAGCGAAGCGAAGCAATCCACGGCCAAGAAAGCTGGATTGCTTCGTCGCTTTGCTCCTCGCAATGACGGTGGAGGTGCCTACCTGATCGGCGGCGCGTACTGGATGCCGCCGGCGCTCCAGAGTTGATTGAGCCCTCTGGGAATGCCGAGCTTCGATCCTGAGCCGACATTGCGCTCATAGACTTCGCCGTAATTGCCGACATTCCGGATGATGCGGGCGGCCCAGTCCTTGGTCAGGCCGAGGTCTTCGCCGTAGGTGCCTTCGGTGCCGACCAGCCGCATCACGTCGGGCTTCTTCGACTTCAGCGCCTCGTCGATGTTCTTTGAGGTGACGCCGAGCTCTTCGGCGTTGATCATCGCATACAAGGTCCATTTCACGATCATCATCCAGTCATCGTCCCGCTGCCGCACCACGGGCGCCAGCGGTTCCTTCGAGATGACGTCCGGCAGGATGACGTGGTCGCCCGGCTTCGCAAGATTCAGCCGCAGCGCATATAGCTGGGAGACGTCGGCGGTGAAGGTGTCGCACTGGCCGGAATCATAAGCCTTGAAGACCTCATCCAGCTTGGCGAATTTCATCTCCTGGTATTTCATGTTGTTGGCGCGAAAGTAGTCGGCGAGGTTGAGCTGCGTGGTCGTGCCATCCTGCACGCAGACCTTGCTGCCGTTGAGGTCGAGCGCCGAGTCGATCTTGCGGGCGGCGGGCAGCATGAAGCCTTCGCCGTCATAATAAGCGACGGCCGGGAAATAGAGGTCGTAATTTGTCTCGCGCGACATGCTCCACGTCGAGTTGCGTGAGAGAATATCGACCTTGCGGCTTTGCAGCTCCTTGAAGCGCTCATTGGCGTCGAGCGGAATGAATTTCGCTTTCTTTGGATCGTCGAAAATGGCCGCGGCGACCGCGCGGCAGAAGTCGACATCGAAGCCGGTCCAGTCGCCCTTGTCGTCCGGGATCGAGAAGCCCGGCAAGCCTTTGTTGACGCCGCACAGCACTTCGCCGCGCCGGACCGTCCGCTTCAGGGTCCGCGTGTCATATCGTTCATAGGTGATGGCGGCGGCCGCGACCGCGACCGCGACCGCCAGCCCAATCAAAAGGCCGCCTCGGAATGTGCGCATGATTTATCTCTCGCAATGATCGGAAGAAAATGGGCGGACGGTGAAAGCTAGCCGTCGCGGTTACAGTTCCGGCTTCTGCCGCACGACAACCTTGGTGCCGACCGGAACACGCTCATAGAGGTCGGCCACGTCGGCGTTGACCAGCCGGAAGCAACCGGAGGAGACGGCGGTGCCGATCGTATCGGGCCGGTTGGTGCCGTGGATACGATAGACGGTGGTGCCAAGATACATCGCGCGGGCGCCGAGCGGATTTCCCGGACCGCCGGCCATGAAGCGCGGCAGATAGGGTTGGCGCGCGATCATCTCCGGCGGCGGTGTCCAGTCCGGCCACTCCGCCTTGCGCGAGATGTTCAGCAGTCCCTGCCACTGGAATCCCTCGCGGCCGACACCGATGCCATAGCGCAGCGCGCGGCCGCCTCCCTGAATCAGATAGAGATGGCGCTCCGCGGTCTGGATGATGATGGTGCCGGGCGCCTCCGTGGTGCGATAAAGCACCGCCGTACGCTTGTATTCCGGGTCCAACTCCACCGAGTCGTCCGCCAGAAGTCCCGGCTGGTCGCCAACATCGGGTTGTTGTGCAAAGCTCTGCGAGACCGAAAGCATCAGACCGGCTGCGGCAATTATCATCCAGATCAGGTGCCGAAATTTCATCATAAAAATTCTCCTCGTTCAGCTCAACGGGATTGGTCTACCATCCCCGGCGAACCACCGGAACCACCAAAATCGCAGTAGTCTGGAGTAATGTATCGCCGATTATTTCGGCGCGATCCACAGCCTCAAGCCATAGGCCAAGATGCTGACCGTGCCGACCCCGCCGAGCCAAAGGGCGGCGAACCACAACAGGCGCTGTGCCAGCGGGCGCGGATTTTGCTCAGCAGGCGTCAATGATAGCCGCTCCCGGGCCGTACCTTGCCGCGGAATACCCAATAGGCCCACGCGGTATAACCGAGAATAAGCGGCACCAGCACGGCCACGCCGAACAGCATGAAGATCTGGCTGTTTTCGGGCGATGCCGCCTGCCAGATGGTGATGCTCTGCGGCACGATATAGGGGTACATGCTGATGCCGAGCCCGGCATATGACAGTGCGAACAGCGCCAGCGTCAGAAAGAACGGCTGGGTGTCCAGTTTGTTGGCGAGGCTGCGCAACAGCAGCACGGTAACGCCGGCGACCGCGATCGGTACCGGCGCGGTCAGGATAACGTTGGGCCAGGTGAACCAGCGCTGCGTGTATTGGATGTGCAGGAACGGCGTGGCGATGCTGACCGCGCAGATCGCCCCTAACATCGCGAACAACAGAAACCAGCTCAGGTGATAGGCCTTGTCGCGAAGCTCGCCCTCGGTCTTCAGCACCAGCCATGTCGCGCCTAGCAGCGCATAGCCGATGACCAGCGCGAGGCCCGTCAAGATGCTGAACAGCGTCAGCCAGTCCCACCAGCCGCCGGCATAATGCCGTCCTTCGACATGCACGCCTTGCAGGATGGCGCCGAGGGCAATTCCCTGCGCCAGCGTCGCCAGCAGCGATCCGCCGGCGAACGCGATGTCCCAGCGATTTCGCGTGCTCTGCGTCCGCCAGCGAAATTCGAAGGCGACACCGCGAAAGATCAGGCCGATCAGCATCGCAATCATCGGCGTGTAGAGCGCCGGCATCAGCACCGCATAGGCCAGCGGAAACGCGGCCATCATGCCGCCGCCGCCGAGCACCAGCCAGGTTTCGTTGCCGTCCCACACCGGCGCGACGCTGTTCATGATTACGTCGCGGTCGGCTTTTTGGGGAAACAGCGGAAACAGGATGCCGAGGCCGAGATCGAATCCATCCATCACCACGTAGACAAAGACCGCGAATGCGATGATGAACGCCCAGATGGCGGCGAGGTCGATGCTGCCGGTCATGAGGCGGATCCTTCCGCTGCCACACCGGCCGCCGGTGTGATGCCCGCGGCGCGGGCCGGGATGTCGCTGCGCGGTCCCTGTTCGCCGTGATGCGGCGGCGTCGCCATCATCCTCAATATATAAATGACGCCAGCGGAGAACACCGCGAAATAGACGATGACGAACCCGATCAATGACGAGCCGACCGCGGGAGCCGCGAGCGGCGAGGCGGATTCAACCGTGCGCAGCAGTCCGTACACGGTGAACGGCTGGCGCCCGGTTTCGGTGGTGATCCAGCCCGCGAGCACCGCGATGAAGCCCGCCGGGCCCATCGCCATCGCTGACACGTGCAATAACCGGGATTGGTAGAGCGTGCCGCGCCACCGGTTCCACAGGCTGAACAGGCCGAGTCCCATCATCAGGAACCCCATCCCGACCATGATCCGGAACGACCAGAATGTGATCGGCACCGGCGGCCAGTTCTCGCGCGGCACGGTGTCAAGGCCGGCCAGCGGCGCGTCCGGCGAATGCTTGAGGATCAGCGAGCCGAGCTTCGGAATTTCGACGGCGTATTTGACCTTGCCCGCGGCTTGATCGGGGAGGCCGAACAATATCAGGGGTGCACCGTTCTTGTGGCTCTCGAAATGGCCTTCCATCGCCATGATCTTGGTCGGCTGATGCTCCAGCGTATTGAGCCCGTGCTGATCGCCGGCGAGGATCTGGATCGGCGCCACCAAAGTGGCCATCCACATCGCCATCGAAAACATCACCCGCGCACCTGCCTGATTTCGGTCGCGCAGCAGGTGAAACGCGCCGACCGCGCCGACCACCAGCGCTGTGGTGAGGTAGGCCGCCAGCACCATATGCACGAGACGGTAGGGAAATGACGGATTGAAGATGGCCTTGAGCCAGTCGGCGGCGACGAACTGCCCGTCGGCATTGACCGCGTAGCCGGTCGGCGTCTGCATCCAGGAATTGGCGGAGAGGATCCAGAACGCGGAGATCAGCGTGCCGGTCGCGACCATCAAGGTCGCGAAGAAATGCAGTTTGTGGCCGACCCGCTCGAGCCCGAACAGCATGACACCGAGGAAACCCGCTTCGAGGAAGAAAGCGGTCAGCACCTCGTAGGCCATCAGCGGGCCGAGAACCGGTCCGGTCTTGTCTGAAAATGCCGACCAGTTGGTGCCGAACTGGTAGGACATCACGATGCCCGACACCACGCCCATGCCGAACGCGACGGCGAAGATCTTCAGCCAATAGTTGAACAGGTTGATGAAGACCTCGCGCCCGGTCCACAGCCAGAGCGCTTCAAGCACCGCGAGATAGCTGGCAAGTCCGATCGAGAAGGCGGGGAACACGATGTGAAACGACATCGTGAACGCGAACTGCGCCCGTGCCAACACCACGGCATCCCAGCCCTCGAACATTCCAGTCATCCGTCGCCGTTTGATCGTGCCTCCTGATTACCACGCAATCCGTGGCGGGGATATCGCGAATGCTCGAATACCAGCCTCTCTCGCAGTGTCTGATGAAGGTGCTGCGCGTTCGCGGAACCACTCAGCTGGAAGCGTTGAGCAGCCGCGCGATGGTGCGGTCGATTTGCTCGTACTGGCCTTCGCCGTCGTGCTGGAACACGATCTTTCCGCTCTGATCGACGATGTATTGCGCCGGCCACTACTGGTTGCGATAGGCGTTCCAGGTCTGCTGTCCATTGTCCTGCGCGACCGGATAGGTGATGCCATGCCGTTTCAGCGCGGCTTGCACGTTGGAGGCGGATCTCTCGAACGGAAATTCCGGCGTGTGGACGCCCACCACGACAAGGCCGCGGTCTTTGTATTTCGCATACAGTTCGGTGACGTGAGGCAGCGTGTTGACGCAGTTGACGCAGCCATAGGTCCAGAAATCCACCAGCACCACCTTGCCGCGCAGGTCCGCCATGCTGAGCGGCGCGGAGTTGAACCAGGTGCTGATGCCGGCGAAGTTTGGCGCGGCGCCCTGCACGGCGGCGACCGCGAACGGAGCGGTCTGGTCGCGCATAACTTCGCCGCCGATGCAGGGTAAGGCGGTGCTCGTTAGACAAGTGGCAATGACCGAAACGGCTGCGGCGAGCGATCGTATGGTCATGGGAAACTCCTTCGTCAAGCAAGGGGTTGATTACAGGCCGAGCTGGCCGTTCGGGTAAAAACCTGTCAGCCACGCCACGATCAGCGTGTCGTATTGGAAGTAGGAGGCGACCGCGAAGGCGATGACGACAACGCCAAATCCCTGCTGCAGCCTGGGTGAGATTCGCGCGATGCTGCGAATGCGGGTGGTCACGGCCTGTCCACCATAGGCAATCGCCAGCATCGGGATAGCGGCGCCGATGGCGTAGACCACCAGCAACGTGCTTGCCCATGCGGCGTCTTTCGATGTCGCGACCACGGTGAGGATCGAACCGAGCACCGGGCCGGCACAGGGCGTCCAGACCAGACCGAGCGTGGTGCCGAGCACGAAGCCACCGATATTGCCTTGACGGAACGCGGCGTCGCCGGTGGAGCCATGGTTGGTGAGGCCGCCGATCCGGATCGAAAGCCATTCGAACGGCGCGGGCCAGATCATCAAAAGTCCAAAGCCGAGCAGCAGGGTCGCAGCGCCCGTGCGCAGAACATTGGGATCGAAATCGAAAATGCGGGTCATCGCGCTCAGCAGCAAGGCTGCGGCCGAGAACGATATGACAAAGCCGAGCGCAATCAGCGCCGGCCGGGCTTTGCCGGTTTGGCCGACCGATGCGCCCAGCAAAATCGGCAGCATCGGCAGCGTGCAGGGCGCGGCCACAGTAACCACCCCGGCGAGCAAGGCGAGAACGAGATTGAACATCGAATGGTCCCACGAACGATCCCGGCGGGGCCTTGTGGCCACGGTGGATGTCTCAGTGGTTTTTCGGGACGCGAGGCGAAGCGTTACCTCGCGATGCCTCACGTGTTCGTGAGGCTCTCACAGGTGCGAAAGCCACGATGCCGAAACCCCAGATACAGAACGACCCGGAGGGGGGCATCCCGTCCGGGTCGCTGGAGGTACTTTGGAAGGTCAGAAGATCGGTCGGCCACAAGATTGGTGTTGCTGATTGTCGGTGTAACAGCCAAGTTTTTCCGGGTGATGTTGCGAATTGTTTCAATTGTTTCGTGGGCGTTAACTATTTCGCAAAACCGGACTCCGCTTTTGCGCCGTCAAATAACCCGCAACTAATTGAATTAGTTGTTGTTTTTCACGCGGCAAGGGTGTCGACGCCGGCTCCCTTGAGCAGCTCAGCGAGCTGCTTGCGGGCATAGAACATCCGCGTCTTCACCGTGCTCTGGGGAATCCCGATGATCGCGCCGGCCTCTTCCACCGACTTCTCATGGTAATAAACCAGGTTGATGATCTCGCGGTGCGCCGGGGACAGCTTGGCCACGCAGGCGCGCAAGATGGCGCTGGTGTTGCTGCGGTCCAGCGAAGCCTCGGGCGTGTCGGCCTCGTCGGCGATTTCAAGCACGTCCTCCTGGTCGATATCCTCGTGCCGGCGCTGACGCATCGCGGTCAGCGCCTTGAAGCGGGCGATCGACAGCAGCCAGGTGGAAACCTGGGAACGGCCTTCGAACTGGCTGGCGGTGCGCCACACATCGAGGAAAACCTGGCTGACAAGGTCTTCTGCCATGGTGGTGTCGCGCACGATGCGAAGGACGAAACGGTAAACCCGCACATTGTGACGGGAGTAAAGGGTGTGCATCGCGGTTCGGCCGCCACCGGCAATGCTTGCCAGCAGCATTTCATCCGAAGTCGCCTGGGCAGCGATGATGCCTTGTTCGGCTGCGGCGTTGATGGCGACGACGTTCTGCATGACTAACTCCCGATAATCGCCGCTTGGCGGCGTTGCGTTAGGCCGATTGTTAGTCAGCGAACGTTTCGGGACGTCTGCACGCCAAGTGGAAAATGGTTTCGTGCACGGGAGAATTGTTTCGTCGCAAGGTCGGCGACGAAACATTCGGGACCCAGACCAAAGCAATTTCAAGCAGATGGGTTTTAGGCGAATACCCGTCAGGCCTTTTCGCCGGCGGGCGAGAACAGATATCCGCCGCCTCGGATGGTGCGGATCACCGCCGGTTTGGTCGGATCGATCTCGATTTTGCGCCGAATTCGCATGATCCGCAGGTCCACGGCGCGGTCGAAGGCCTCGGCGTCACGCGCGTTGGCCAGTTCCAGCAGTCGCTCGCGCGACAGCACCCGCTTCGGATTGGCCGCGAAAACCTTGAGCAGGCCGAATTCGGAAGCGGTCAGCGGGTGCTCATTGCCCTCGTCGTCGCGCAGCGCCTGCGCCTCGAGATCGAGCCATTTCGTTCCGAACCGCACCAATTGGTCTTTCGCCGCCTTCGCAGCCGCGGCTTCCGGGGGTGCCACCGCCCTGACCGGAGAACTGCGCCGCAACACCGAGCGGATCCGCGCCATCAATTCGCGCAATTCGCAGGGCTTTGCGATGTAATCGTCCGCGCCGAGTTCCAGCCCGACGACGCGGTCGATCGGGCTCGCGGTAGCGGTCAGCATGATGACCGGAACATTGGTGCGGCTTTTCAGGTCGCGGATGATCGAAAGCCCGTCTTCCTCCGGCATATTCAGATCGAGCACCACGAGATCGGGCACGCTGATTTCGATCGCGCCGCGCAGGCTCTTGCCGCCGTCGCAAAGCGTCACGGTAAAGCCGTGCATCTTGAGGTACTCGCCGACCATCTCGCGGGCCGGCGCTTCGTCATCGACGATGATGATATGGGGACTCTGGCTCATGGAATCTCTGTCGCGGGCAATATGACGGTGAAAGTCGATCCTAGTCCGGGTCCCTGGCTATCCGCGTTCACCCGGCCACCATGCATGTCGATGATGCGCTTGACGATCGAAAGCCCGAGACCCGTCGAGCTTTCGCCGGCGGTGGGTTTTGCGGACAGCCGCTGGAAGCGACCGAACAATCGTCCGAGATCTTCGGGAGACAGGCCTGCGCCCTCGTCGGCGATGCGGATGATGGTGTTGTTCTGCTCGTGAGAAACCACCACCGCGATCTTGCCGCCGATCGGACTGTATTTGATGGCATTGCTGATGAGATTATCGATCGCCTCCCGCATCCGGTCGGAATCGCACATGGTGACGAAATTCGGCGGCGCTGATACCGTGATGGCCTGCTGCTTGTTGACGGCCAAAGGCTGATTGGCATCGGCGACTTCGCTGACCAACGCCGCGACATCGACCGGCTCGCGGCGAATGGTGATGTCGAAGGCATCCGCCATCGCATCCGAAATCAGATGGTCGACCATCGAGGTCAGGCGCCTGGTGGCATCGCGTATGTGTTCGACCTGGGCCGTGACGCTCTCCTTGGAAGAGCCGGCGCCGATCAGTTCCGTCAGCATTTCGGTGCGGCCCAGGATCACGCCGAGCGGATTCTTCAAATCGTGAGCGACGGTGCCGAGAATTTCGTTCTTGAAGCCGTTGGCGCGCTGCAGCCGCAGCCATTGTGCAGACAGCCTGCGGTTGGCCTGCATCAGCGCGCGGGTGCGCTGGGCGACGCGGTCCTCGAGCTGTGTGTTGGCTTCATGCAGTTGCTGATAAAGAATGACATTGTCGAACGCGATCGAAAGCCGGCTGCCGAAAATTTCCACCAGCGACCGGTCGGTTTCGGATAGCTGGCGCTCCGCCTGCAGCAGCACGACCACTTCCCGCCCGCTGCCGGTGCGAACGTAGAGAACGGTGCGCTGATCGGCAAATTCATGTTTGCGCCGTTTGAAGGCGGCTTCCACCATCGACCGCAGGTCGGGGTCGAGCGACTTGGATCCGGTGGTGCCGATGAAACGGCTATAGCAGCCCGAACCGGCGAGCACGGAAAAATCATCGCCGACGACGCCGCCGTCGCGCAGCACCAGAATGCCGGCGCAGTCGACATTCAGAAGCGACGCGATCTGTGTCAGCACGCCTTCGGCGAGGCGTTGCATCGATCTGAAATCGTACAAGGTCGAGGCGGCATCGATGATGATTTCCAGCCCGCGCCGGGTTTGAACCATGCGCTCGAGTTGCTGATAGCTGCGCAACGCCGCGGTCAGCGAGGTAAACAGCTTGTCGGCCGTCAGCTCGGTCTTCGCCTTGTAGTCGTTGATGTCGTATTGGACGATCACGCGCCGCTCGGGGGCCTGTCCGGGTTGCCCGGTGCGCAGGATGATGCGGACGGTCTCGTTCTTGATTTCATTGCGGATGTACTCGACGAGATCGAGGCCGGCGGCGTCGGTTTCCATGATGACGTCAAGCAGCACGGCGGCGATATCGGGGTGCGCTCGCATCAATTCCCGGCCCTCGGCCGCCGAATAGGCCGAGAGGATCTCGAGCTTCTGCCCATTGAGATTGTAGTCGCTCAGCGCAAATCGCGTGCCTTCGTGCACGGCCTGGTCGTCATCGATCACCGCGACCTTCCATCGGCGCGCGGTCGATGCCTCCGGAGCTGCTCCGGAATCGTCGATCAGGTGGAGGACATCGTCCTGGTCGGCCATTGAGGGGTCCCGTCGCTTGTTGCGTCTGCGGTTGTGGAGCCGCCTTTGGCGGCCCGCGGCATGATAATGCGAAATGTGGTGCCTTGTCCCAGCCTTGAATCCAGCATCATCCGGCCGCCAAGCTGCTGTGTGACAAGATTATAGACAATGTGCAGCCCCAACCCGGTGCCGCCCTCGTTGCGGCGCGTGGTAAAGAACGGGTCGAACGCCTGCCGCTGCACGTCCGGCGTCATCCCGGCGCCATTGTCGGCAAAAATGATCTCGACGTCGTCGCTGCCGCGGGGCCTCGCCGAAATCGAGATCGTCCCGGAGCTTCCGTCGGGAAATGCATGATTTGCCGCGTTGAGGAAGAGATTGGTCAGGATCTGCCCATAGGAGCCCGGATAGCCGTCGATTACCAGGCCCTCGGGCACGTCGACCGACAGGACGATCGCCGCCTTCTTCAGGACCGGCCGCAGGCTGGCGATGATCTGGTCGGTCGCCTCGCTCAGGCCGAACTGCCGGCGTTCCGCATGCGAGCGGTCCACCGCCACCTGCTTGAAGGACTGGATCAGTTCGCCGGCGCGATGCAGGTTCGCCACCAGTTGCTGGGCTGCGTCGCGCGAGGTCCGGACGAATTCCTCCAGTTGAGAGCGGCGCAACCGGCCATCGGATCTCAGCTCGGCCTCGAACATTTCCGTGCGGCGCGCGAAGCTGGACGCGACCGTCAGGCTGATGCCGATCGGGTTGTTCAC
>WNGN01000831.1_pt1 | contig 24006 bp, 18 predicted proteins | sample 5400561 | NCBI WGS metagenome assembly WNGN01 (sample SAMN13153379, study PRJNA577476) | soil metagenome | isolation source: 115 cm soil or saprolite under Garry oak tree replicate 2 | place: USA:California | collected 2016-06-15 | reverse complement strand
AAAGCCTTTGAACCTGTACACATCCTTGTCCTTTCGGCCCAACAATCCAACTGTACTTTATGCCGCCAACACGATTGTTTCTCCTCTACTTTGATTGGTGACTATTGTATCATGCTGGTAAGCAATTTGCTAGACAGCGAATTTTCGTCTGTCAGGCGCGTTATAAAGACGCTCTACCAGGGTGCAATAAATTGCGTAGCTACGAACCGTTTGTGTTCTCGTTCACAGCAGCAGGCAGGCTTCGGCTGCAAGCCAGAAGAGTTTTTCGCGCACGGAGGCGTGCTCAACCCAGTTGCGGTCATCCCACTCGCTGCCGCCCAGGTCATCGCCGCCATAGAGCAATTGCGCGAATTGGACGCCTCTAAACCGGGCAACAGCAAAAAACGCCGCGGCTTCCATCTCGACCGTCAAGCATCCTTCTGCCTTGCGGAGCTGCACTTTTGCGGGCGTTTCACGGTAGAGGGCATCGGTGGTCCAGGTTTTGGAAAGCAGGTAGTCGACCTGGTGAGCCTTGAGCACCGTTTCAAGTGCGGCAACGCCTTGCGGGCTGGCATCGACTTCCCTGCCTGGTGGAAGATAGTGATAGGAGGTGCCTTCATCCCGCACGGCTGCCACCGGCACGATAGCATGTCCGACTGCAAGTGTACTATCAAGTACGCCAGCCCCGCCGCAGGCGATGAATTTCTTGCAGCCAAGGGCGATCACCTCTTCAAGCATACCTGCTGCTAGCGGTGCCCCAACGCCAGGATGAAAGACGGCCAGACGCCTGCCTTCGACTTCGAGTTCATAGACCGGGTGCGTCCCGATCTCACTCTTCAGGTGTTTGATGACACGAGCTGCATGCCGTTGAGATAACTGAGTGATTACATCTTGAAAGAAGCAGGCGACGGCATGCTCGGGGATATCGATGGGTTTGATGATACGCCGGGGTTCTAGCATAGCTTCCAGCGTGCTATCAAATTCCAGGATGGGGTAGTCATGTTGCATGTTCCTTCTCTCCCTGTATTTATTGGATTCGGCCTCCGCGGGCGACCATAAAGGCCTGCACACCATCCCCCGGATGGCGTCCCCAGCCACTCCTCACCGCACTCGCCCCTACGGTTCTGCGATATCGATTCTTACGCCCAGGCGCTGCAAGTCCTCAAAGAAATGGGGGTAGCTTTTGCTGATATGCTCAACGCCGCCGAGCGTGAGACCGCGACGACTACGGAGAGCGACGATTGCCAGGGCCATGAGCAGGCGGTGGTCGTTGTGACCATCGACAACCACACCGCCTTCGATGCCCTGGGGCTGCCCCTGCACGATAATGGAGTCCCGGCGGGGAATGACTGCGCAGCCGGCTCGTTGCAGTTCAAGGCACAGGTCATCGATACGATCGGATTCTTTGTAGTGGAGGTTCTCTATATTGTAGAAGATACTTTCTCCATCAGCGAAGCATGCAAGCGCTACCAGGACGGGCACACAATCGATGGCACGGTCGCCATTCATCTCGATGCTCCGTAAGCGGCGCCCTCCACGCACCGTGATATTCTCCCCATCGATATGCAGATCGGCGCCCATCGCCTTCAGCGCTTCCAGCAATGCCTCACCATCCTCTTCGCCGGGGCGCAGGCGAGCCAGCCGCACCTCGCTCGTGGGGTCAGTCGTCACAGCACAGGTCGACAGCAGCGCGGCAGCGGAAGGATAGTCGCCTGGAACAATGTAATCACGCGGCTGGTAGGCCTGTCCGCCGCCAATAAAGAAACGCCGCCATGTTTCGTCATGTTCGACAACGATACCGGCCTCGCGCAGCACGTTCAGCGTCACCTGCACCATGGCACGTGATTTCAGATCATCGACCACTACAATTTCCAGTGACTCTCCAAGCAGCGGCGCGAGGAAGAGCAGCGAGCTCAGGTATTGCGAACTACGCGCGCCGGAAATGGTTACTTTGCCGCCGTGCAAGTGGCCGCCGTGTATGGTGACGGGTAAATAGCCTTCGGGACCTGTGCCCTCGCATATCGCGCCGAGCGAGTTGAGGGCTTCCAGCAGTTCGCGGTTAGGTCGTTTTCCCAGAGAATGGGGATAGTCGGTGAGAAAAGTGACCTCTGGCAGGAATGCGCCCACACCGAGCAGCAGGCGCAGGACAGCCCCGGCGTTGCCGGCATTGATGGTGACAGGTTCTGCGCGGTGCGGCCGCCCCACGCCATGAACACATAGCACCTGCTGCTGCTCATCGCGCCAGGTAAGCTCCGCTCCTAACGCGTGGCATCCACGAAATAACGCGTCGCTGTCATCGCTGGCGGCGGGAAACGAGACCGTACTATCACCCTGAGCCAGAGTCGCGGCCAGCAGGTAGCGCAGGGTATAGTACTTAGACGAGGGCAATACGGGCTCACCGTAAATGTGATGTGCGGGAGCTATATATAGCCTCTTCCCTGTATAGGCAGGAACATTAAACATATCTTCTTGCATAGATACTCTATTCGTTGGAAAGCCGGGGCCTTCCAAGTCTTCCTCCTAAAAAGCAATCATACTTCCTCTAAATTGTAACTCATTGCATGAGAGCACGTCGAGTTTACGAAGATACGTTTGTATCACACGCTGATCTGTAAATGTCCTACATTTGTTCGTCTTTTAGCTCATTCCCAATATACGTTTCGCTTTACAGAGTGACATACAAATGAATTTCACTGTTATAACAAAATATAGTGGAAATTCTAATTTTATAAATAACCGTTATTTTTATCATTTGCACGTCATCTCCACTTGACCTTTAGTGTATTTTCTGTTATACTCTGCACTGTTCGGCTAGTAACCACTCAGGTAGCTTTCCTGTGCCGCCTGCGGCGGCAGGGGAGGAAAAAGGAAGCGAGGACACCTCGCGCTCCGGCCAGGGGACTGCGTCCCCCGGCATCCCCTGCTGAGCAGTTACTTCGGCTATAAAAGGAAGCGAGGACACCTCGCGCTCCGGCCAGGGGACTGCGTCCCCCCAGCACCCCCTGCTGAGCAGTTACTTCGGCTATAAAATGAGCTAGAGAAGAGGTAAGATCGTGTACCAGCAGCAAGTTGTCATTGTAGGAGCAGGCATCGTAGGGCTTTCGACCGCTTACGCTTTACTGAAGAGAGGTATGCGCAAGGTTGCAGTATTAGAGCAAGAGAGCGTTGATCATGCGCGATCTACTTCGCGCGGGCCTTCGCGCTTGCTGCGCTTCGAGTATGGGTCCGACGCGCAGTATGTACAGATGGTGCAGTTGAGTTTGCAGCGCTGGCGCTATCTCGAGCGTATGACGACGCGCACTCTTTACACGCGAACGGGCCTGCTCATGCTGGGAACGGAGGATGATAATTACACCCTACCTAGCCATCACCTGCTGCAAAGCATGGAGCAGCCCAGCGAGCGTCTTTCAGAACAACGCTGCCGGCAACGTTTTCCCCAATTCGCTACGCACGCGTACGATGTACTGATATATAACGCAGAAGCAGGAATACTGCACGCGTCGACCTGTCTGAGCGTGCTTAAAAGTTTAATACTCGAACTTGGCGGAGAGATTTACGAGCACAGTCGCGTGTCTCGTCTCATCTCGGGTGAGCAGCAACAACCCCTGCGCATTCACCTCAGTTCGGGTGGGGAGGTACTGGGAGACCGGGTAGTACTGGCGACCGGTCCCTGGGTACATCACCTGCTGGGAGATTTGCATGTGCCCGTGCACTTGACACGCCAGTACTTGCTTTATTTTGCTGGCCTGTCTCCAGCATCCTTCGGAATACATACGTTTCCCGCATTTATTGCGCACGACCTGTATGGTTTTCCGCTGCAGCGCGCAGCAAATGCAAGTGGCCAGATGTGGCTAAAGGCTGCCTCGCATTCCTTCGGCTCACGTGTTGACCCCGACGATACATCTGCCCCTGATGGGCACATCCTTGACCAGATAACCAGGAGACTACGCGAGTTATTACCTGCTCTGCACTGGACAGAACTGGCACACGTCGACTCGTGCATGTACGACGTGACCCCTGACCAGGATTTCATTCTTGACCGCCTGCCAACAGACCCGCGCGTCATCCTTGCCACCGGTCTCTCAGGTCATGGATTCAAATTCGGCCCGCTGCTGGGCGAATTGCTGAGCAGCATGGTCTGCGATACGCAGCCCGTGGTGCCGCTGGAACGTTTCCAGTTGGCCCGCTTCGCACGTAGCCGGGTATACCAGGGCAGCTCCGTGGCCTGAAGTATTATATACGAGAATCAGAATATCTACCGCATTCAACGAATGTTCCTTTCCTTTAGTGGGAAAGAATCACATTAATCCAAGTCGGATAGCATAAGCAACGGCAGCAGTTCGCGGTTGACCGTACGAGGGCTAATAATCAGTGACTGTGCAATTCTGCGATCAGTATACCCTTGCGCTACCAGGTGCAGTACCTCTTGTTCTCGATTTGTCAGTTGGAAGTCGAGAGCGTACATGATATTCCTTTCCTCCTCTTTGGTGTTGCTTTTTTCCCTGCGTAACGAGAGCGCTATTACACTTCAATACTACTCAGTAGCCAGGCAGGATGAGCCAGCCACAGAACCGCCAGCAGGAGCAGGGCAATTCCTATGACGGGGCTGAGACGCTGACCGCCCGGAAACGTTTTTTCCACGACCATCACCCCGGTCAGCACCGCCATCGACACCAGGCTTCCCACCCCAAGGCCAAACATCACCAGCATCAGGGCCCAGCAGCAGCCGAGACAGAACATTCCGTGGCGCAGCCCCAGCCGCCAGGCCGCTCCCGATCCTTTGCGGTAGTAGCGTACGAAGAAGCTAAAGGGGGTACGGCACTGCTTCAAACAACGTTCCTTCAGCGGGCTGAATTGAAATCCGCCCGCCAGTGCGAGGGTGGCTGCCCCAATCACCCAGGAGTGCAGGTAGAGCCACACCCAACTATGCACCAGCCGGTGAATCTGGGTGTCGCCCAGGAAGGCTGCAACAGCGAATGCCGTCCAGACGACTGCATATCCTGCCAGGAAAGCCATTTGTACTACGAGTGGGCGTTTCTGTTTTCGGCTGGCATGCACCATCATGTACATCATAGGCATGCTCGATGGAAGCATCATCGCCACCGTCATCACCTGCCAGCAAGCCAGGAACACCACCAGGGCCGTGAACGTTGGAAGATGACTCTCCTCGAGCAAGTAGTGATGGTTGATCAAGTAGGTCTGGTTGGTAATTACTGCCAGCAGGGCAAGGGTCCACGCAGCAATTATCATGGCCCAGGGCCACAGGACAAGTGCCCGAGGGCGCGAAGTAGATCGTGTACGCTCCTGGTTTTTCAGTTCAGTCGAATTCGTTGTACCCATCAGGCACCTCCTTGTACTTGCTACATTACCTGGTTTTACGCTTCAAAATGGAAGTTGCCTTGAATGGCGTTGCGCCCGCTGAACTCCCAGGTCATACCATGCTCGGGAATGTTCACGCGGTGGCGCGAGGCCTTGGAGACGTAGGCCGGAGAGCCGGGAATGGTGCTGAAGACGGTATCGTGGATAGTAGTAGCCTCGCCATTCGCATCGGTGTAGGGTGCCATTTCTGCATTGAGAAACTCACCAATGCGCAGGGTGCCTTTGCCCCCCTTGACATCATACTGGATTGGTGCCGCAATGATGGCTATACGCTCTCCTACCAGCCCTGCCAGCCCTGCTAATGGCCCTTCTACCTTACCGGTCCAAGCGTCAAGAAGAGCTCGTTGTTGTTCAGGTGTTGCCCTGTCATCAACATAGAATACAGTGCGCCAGTTCCCAGCCAAGACATTGCCTGGGATTTGCACAACCTGCACAACTGTGAGGTTCGAGACATCCACTCCTTGAATTTGTCCCTGACTAATGTGGTGTGCTACGAAGGCGTCGCAGTTCCCTCCGTCAGGATCGTCCCCTATCCAACAAGGACAGGGTGCCATACATGAACATGCTTCTAAGAGAAAACCGTCAAGGACATAGCTCTTCTTCGCGTCTGCCTGAGTCGCCATAGTGTTCCTCCTTGTGTAAACTACTGCAAAACAGTATCGATTGTTGAGCGAAAGGAATCCTTTAGATTCCGATCGTTGTCAGTAGTGTACTCAGAAAACGCTAACATTCCATCAGGAAAAATACAGAGGTTTTAAGCAAACAGCACGTAGATATATGCAGGAAGAACACGGAGGAAATGTGATACTGGGAGGTGTGAAGTGCGCCTTATTCCTGCTATCCCTGCGTGTTTCCACGCAGCTTTGTTCATTCGGCCTGTTTCATGAGCCCAATTTCGACGGCCCATACCGCGATCTGCGCACGCGAGGAAAAAGCCAGTTTGGATATGTGACTTTTCTCATAGTTTGTCTGCAAATGCCCCCATTTCACGCTTGATCCGATGACTCCAAAAGTATTCGATTCTGTGCCGTTGGAGTCAATGTTTGTCCGAAAGTGCAAATTGGACGCTAACGATGTCCAAAAGTTATAAAAAGGAAACGTTCCTCACCATTCGTCTGTCTGGAAGTACGACACAGCACTATGGATGCTGTGCCACGAACTGCCCGATTTGCTCGTACTCGCGCTCACTCAACCTGAACTCGGCTGCTGCGATCGTCTCTTCTACCTGGCTGGGATGACGTGCGCCGACAATCGCTGCAGTGACTGCCGGATTGTGCAGTGTCCAGGCGATGGCAACAACTCCTGCTGTGACCTTGTGCGCTTTGCCAATCTCGGCCAGCAGGTTTGCCAGCTCCAGGTTACGCGAAAGGCGTGGCTCCTGGAATTCGGTGCCTCTCTTGCGCCAGTCGTCCTCGGGCAGGTTCGCGATACGCGCCCTGGTCATCTTGCCTGTGAGCAGACCCGAAGCCATCGGTGAGTAGACGATCACGCCGATCTGGTGCTGCTGGCTATAAGGGAGGATCTCCTTCTCGACATTGGGATGCACCAGCGAATAGGGCGGCTGAAGCGTCTCAACGGGCGCGATCTTCTCCGCACGCTGCATCTGCTCGACACTGAAGTTCGAAACGCCGATATGGCGCACTTTTCCCTCTTGCTTCAGTGCGGCGAGGGTACTCCAGCCTTCTTCAATATCGGGATCAGGATCGGGCCAGTGGATTTGATACAGGTCGATGATGTCAATACCGAGCCGCTTCAAACTGGCTTCAACTTCGCGCCGCAGAGAGGCGGCTTTGAGGTTATGACCCATATGCCCGTGCTCGTCCCAGACCAGGGAGCCCTTGGTGAAGATGTAAGGCCGCTCGCGACCCTTGATAGCTTTGCCCACTATGGTTTCGGAGTGACCTAGACCATAGACCGCGGCGGTGTCGATCCAGTTGATGCCCAAATCTAGTGCACGCCTGATCGTCGCAATGGATTCCTGGTCATCCTGTGGACCCCAACTCGATTCCCATTGCCCGCCACCCATCGCCCAGGCACCCAGGCCAACCGGCGTAATCTGCAATTCCGTTTTGCCAAATTGCTTTTTCTGCATATCATTCTCCTTTTCTCATACAATGCACGATACATTGTTGTCGTAGAACCGTTTTGCGAGCAGATCCCTATCGCGTAGGTGAAAACGTCGATCCGTTTCGCCTCATCGTTTCCCTGCTCTCTGTCAATTAGTATAGCGCTCTATGTGCAACGTGTCATGATACTGGAGTGGGATTGTGCGGACAGGCTGTGCTCACACTTTCGTGTTACTGCGATAGTGACGCTTGACCTCACACTCTGTAGAATGGTATCTTACCTCTATCAGAGTCTAGAGAGTCAAAATGATGCAGCAACATGCAGGCAGGAGGCGTTGCCATGGTTGAGGCTACGCTGTTCTATGATCAGCTCCTGGCGACCAAATTCTTTCTACCTTCCTCTTCACATCCCCTCCTCCCGCGTCCCCACCTGACCTCTCTGCTCAATGAAGGACTACGACGCAAACTCATCTTCATTTCAGCTCCTGCCGGCTTCGGCAAGACCACTCTGGTCTCAGCCTGGGTGCAGTCGTTCTCACAGCATACCCCTGAAGCGCAGCATGTGGCCTGGGTTTCCCTGGATGAAAGCGATAACGATCCGGTGCAATTCTGGGCCTACGCACTCACGGCACTGGATCGCCAGCAGCCAGGTCTCTGCACTCCCCTCCTGGGCTATTTGCACACGCAGCAAGCGCCTACGCCGCCCTTGCGCCACGTCTTGCAGGCGCTCATCAATGCCTTGGTGAGCAGAACTGAGCAGTTTCTCCTGGTCCTCGACGACTATCACCTGATCACCGAACCTGAGATTCACAGCTCCCTCACCTATCTCGTGGAGCATCTCCCGCCCCAACTGCGTCTCATCCTGGCCACTCGCGCCGATCCTCCCTTGCCACTTTCTCTGCTGAGAGCACGTGGGGAGGTACTGGAAGTACGCACCAACCAGTTGCGTTGCACGCCGGAGGAGGTTATGGCTTTTTTCAAGGAGGTGATGGGCATGCAGCTCCCAACAGACATTATCCAGGATGCGACCACCAAGACGGAGGGGTGGCTGGTCGGCTTGCACTTGCTCGGCCTCTCCTTGCAGGGATACACTGATCCTGCCGATCTGCTAGATGAGGTGAGTGGGAGTCAGCGTTATATCCTGGATTATTTGATGGAGGAAGTCTTGCGGCGGCAGCCGCCACCAGTGCAGACGTTTTTGTTGCATACCTCTCTCTTAGAGCGGCTCTCCGCTCCCCTTTGTGACGCGGTGCTCCAGCAGACGGGCAGCCAGGAGACACTCGAGTTCCTGGAACGTGCCAATGTTTTTGTGGTGCCCCTGGATGGGCAGCGACGCTGGTTCCGCTACCATGCCTTATTCGCCGAAGCCTTGCGCTCACGACTTGAGCAGACAGAAGGAGAAGTAATATCCACCCTGCACCTGCGAGCCAGCCGCTGGTATGCCGAGCAGGGATCCCGAACTTCGGCAGCACGTCATGCCATCAGTGCACAGGACTGGCCTCGAGTGGCCGATTTGATCGAACAAGAATCTGCATCCATCTGGGGGCACAGTGAGCATGCGATGGTGAGGCGCTGGCTTGAGAAGCTTCCTGTCGAAATTGTGCGCTCACGGCCACGTCTGTGCCTGGCGTATGCCAAGACCCTGTTCATGGTTGCTCCGTACACGACCATGGACCGCTGGCTTTACGATGCAGAAACGGCTTTGCGAGGTGAGTATCTAGCCCCAATGAATGAGACTGCTGGCACTGGAGCATCTCCCCCAACTGAACGGCACAAGCGAGACCATCTGTGGGGAGAAATTGCTGCCTATCGCGCCATCATTACCGGCTATTATCTTGGCGATGGGCATGCCACCCTGGCTCTCTGCCAGGATGCCCTTACCCATCTTGCAGAAGAGAATCTCTTAACTCGAGCAGAAGTCGCATATGCGCAGTCGCTGGCCCATCATTCCTTTGGTGACATCGTGGCAGCCATCCAGTGCGCACGGGAGGCGGCGACGCTCGCACAAGCTGCAGGAGACATCTCATCCACCATTCTCTATCTGAGCAGAACAGCGTATTCCTTGCTCTTGCGTGGCAAGCTCCATGAGGCGGTGCAGGTTAGCGAGCAAGCTGCGCTCCTGGGAACAACACCCGTTGGACTACCACATGCAATGGTGTGCTGGGCGTCCATCTTCCACGCGGACGTCCTGCGAGAGTGGAACCGACTGGATGAGGCGTTGGATCTGGTTTTACAGGCAGTGAGGCTGAGTGAGCAGACCGAAACCGTCGTCGCGTTGTATTTAGGATACACCGAGCTGATGCGTGTCTACCTGGCACGTGGAGAGATGGAGGCAGCGCACTCTGCCTTCCAGCATGCAGAAGAGGTCCTGGAGAAAACCTACAGCCCATACCGGCGCGATGCCTACCTCATCGTGGATTGGGTCCAGTTCTGGTTGGCAAGTGGCGAGTCAGAACGTGCCACCCACTGGGCACGGGAACTCCTCCAGCAGACTAGAGTACATTCCCCATTTGCCCGTGAACGCGAGGATGTGGCACACGCACGCATTGTGCTGGCTCAGAAGAGGCCCATGGTGGCCCTCGCGCTCCTGGAACCGCTCGAGGCTGGTGCAGAAAAGCAGGAACGCTGGAGCCACGTCATCGAAATAAAGGTATTGCAGGCTCTGGCTCATTCCATGCGCGGCGAAGAGCGAGAGGCGCTCACCTTCCTTGCCCAGGCTCTGCAACTGGCTGAACCGGAGGGCTACATACGCCGCTTCGTGGATGAAGGGTCGCAGATGGCTGTTTTGCTTACCAGGCTCAGGAATCAGCAACGCAAGCACGGACCGACACCCTATTTGGACACGGTGCTTGCCGCGTTTCGCCAGGATGGCACCACACCTGAGCATCAGTCTGAGGCAGCAGGACAACGCACAACAGGACAACCGCTGCTCGATCTCTTGAGTGAGCGCGAACTGGAAGTGCTCCACCTGCTGGTACGGGGGGACTCAAACCAGGAGATTGCGGAGGGGCTGGTGATCACAATTGATACGGTCAAACGCCATGTGAGCAATATCTTCTCGAAACTCGGAGTACATACCCGCGTCCAGGCGGTGGGGAGAGCACGCGCCCTTGGCTTGCTCTCCGAGGAGCCGTGAACGGTTTCGCGTTCCTGTGACTATTCATCGTCACGCGTTGCCGATTTCTTTTTCTTTTCCCTAGAGATCAGTATAAGGTGCAGCATGAGCGTTGTCATGCCACGGGAGTGGGATAGCGAGGAAGGATACTTACGACACATCCATCCCACGAAAGTGTCAAGGACGAAACCAGGCAGAATCCCACCTCAGTGTCATGATATTTCTTGCGCTGAACACTATACTTTCATATAGGAAGAAAATCGTAGGGAAAGAACATCGTAATAAAAACACACGCAGAGCAGATTTTAGAGAGGGATAGGTATGACTACAAAGGAATTTGCCAAACCCAACATTGGCTTCATTGGCATGGGGCATATGGGAAGCCATATAGCCCTGCGACTGCTTGCATCTGGATACTCACTCACCGTCTACGATCGGACCATGGAAAAAACTCAACCAGCAGTGTCGCATGGTGCGCATGTCGCTGCAACGCCACGGACCGTAGCAGAGCAAAGCGACGTCATTATGTCGAGTGTGACCGATGATGTGGCTCTACAATCCGTGATGTTTGGACCAGAAGGGGTCATGGCAGGAGCACGACCAGGAACCATCGCTATTGAGATGAGCACCGTTTCTCCCACGGTCTCACGCCACGTCTATGAGGCAGCAAAGGAGCAAGGTATTCAGATGATCGATGCTGCCGTCTCGGGGAGTGTCCCGCAAGTCGAATCAGGCAGCCTGGTCATCTTCGTCGGCGGCGAACAGGAGACCTACCAGGCGTGCAAACCCATCCTGGCTGTACTCGGTACGTCGAGTTTCTATATGGGTCCAAGTGGCATGGGCACGACGATGAAGCTTGTCGTAAACACCCTATTGGGTCTCACCTTGCAAGCACTGGCTGAGGCACTTATTCTCGGAGAAAAATCCGGGTTAGAGCGAGCACAGCTCATAGAGGTGCTGAAACAAACCGCCGTCGTCTCACCCAGGCAGAAGGCTGCTTTGGAGAATGCAGCGCAAAGAGAGTATCCGGCGAACTTTCCCCTGCCACTGATGTTCAAAGATTTCGGCCTTATTCTTCGCCAGGCATCCGAGCTTGCTGTTCCTATGCCAGCGACAGCAGCAGCACAGCAGGCATATGCAATAGCGGAAACCAAAGGCATCGAAGAAGATGTTGCAGCCATCATCAAGGTGATGGAGGAGTTGGCCGGCGTCTCTGCAGGCTAAAGTTTGTCCCTGCACTTTTGGAAGTATAGTTTGTCCGCAGTGGACAAATTATAAGTAAAGTAACACATCTTAAGCAGCCTCGGAACAATCTGGGGTGACCGATGGGGTTCGAACCCACAACCACTGGAGCCACAATCCAGAGCTCTGCCGAGTTGAGCTACGGTCACCATACGCTCTTGCGTACAGCCAGTATAGCGAACGGCCTGGGTATTGTCAATAGCCGCTTGGACATCGTCAGTTACTGACTTTCGTGAGGTAGTACCAGCGCAACACGCCAGTGCCGGCCTGCAAGGCGTAGGTGATGCTGTTATCTGCGCCAACGTAGACCGAGCCGTTGTCGACTATAGGCGTGCCGAAATTCGACCCATCGCTCTGGTAGCGCCAGAGGACGGAGCCGTTGTTCGCTCGCAGCGCAACGAGGAGACCGCCGTTCACACCCGCATAAACCAGGCCGTTGTCGACCGTCATGTCGCTTACCTGGCTACCGGCGGCGTAGTTCCAGAGGAGAGCGCCGGTGCTGCCTTGCAGCGCATAAACATAGCCCTCACTGCTGCTGATAGATGTGGTCGCATAGACGACGCCACCAACCACCGTCATTGACTGCGGCCAGCCGTTCGTATTGTTGCCCTTGTAGTGCCAGAGCACAGTGCCATCGCTGGCACGCAGTGCATAGACCGATGACGTGGCTTTTTTCTCGGGCACTGTCTTCTGCAAGGAAGCGGCCGCAGTATATACCTGGAGCGCAAATCCTCCATTATGAGCAGGAGCGGATGCGTTCTCATAAGAGATGTTCGTTGCCACGAGGTACAGCACACCATTGTTCACGATGAAAGGCGCATAAAAAGGAGAACCATCGAGCTTAGTGCGCCAAAGCACAGCGCCGGTGCTGGCCTGTAACGCCTCAAAATTGTTATCCAGGGCGGCATAGACAATGCCGTCAATCGTGTCCAGGATTGCCAGGTGGTCGCTGGACTGCCAGAGCAGGGAGCCATCGCCGACCCGCCAGGCATCCACGTGGTTCGGACCCGGGTTTGCAAAGACCTCACCATAGATCACGCCATTGATTACTTCTGCTATGACGACGCCCTGGCCTTTCAAATCGTGACGCCAGAGCACAGAGCCATCTTCTGCACGTACGGCAGCTAGCAGACCATCATTCGAAGTAAGGTAGGCAACCCCATCGACTACGATTGGATCGTTGATAAAGTCTTTTCGAGTATAGCTCCAGAGCAGTTTCCCATCGCGCGCGCGCAACGCATACAGATGGGCCGGTCCATTGTTACCTACGTAGTCACTGGCATAGACCACACCATTGATTACCAGTGGCGCATACGCGGCTCCGCTCGTCTTATACTGCCAGAGCAGTTTGCCATCGCTTGCGCGCACAGCGGTTATAGCGCCATCAGAGGCGCCGATGTAGATTACGCCATTGGCTAGCGTGGGGTTCACGCCATGGCTCCCAGAGAGGGGGGAAAGGATAGGCGTTGGCGTGGGCGTTGCATGGACAACGGCAGAGGTGGAGGATCTATGCTGGCCCGATTGATTGAGTATGGTAGGGAGGATGGGCAAGACCATGACAATCAAGAGGAGTAAGATTCCTGCTGCTGTGACGAGGGGCCAATTGCGCCAGATACTGGCGGGGCTGGCACTCACAGGTTTGGCACCCGTCGGGCTGGCATTCACGGGCCTGGCATGCGCTGACCTGGCACCCGCAAGGGATGCCACTACATTTCTCTTTCCTTCGGTAGAAGGGAGATCGGTGACTTCGACTGCCGGGTCATCTCTCGAGGTTTCCTGTTCGATCTGATCCATAACACGCCTCCGCTGGCAACTCGCTGCCTGTCTTCTGATCACCAGTATAATTGACCGACCTGAAATGAATCTGAAAGTATATACGGCCGATAGGCCGCCTACCTCACTAACTGACTTTGGTGTGGTAGGACCAGCGCAACACACCGGTGGTGGCCTGCAAGGCATAGACGATACCATTGGCTGCGCCAATGTAGACTGTGTCGCCATCTACAAGCGGTGTATTGAAGACCTGCCCGGGAATGGTGTAGTGCCAGAGCAGGGCACCGTTGGTGGTGCGCAGGGCAGCGACGGTACCATCGGTCGAGGTCAGATAGGCTACTCCACTGGTTACCAAGAAGTTGTCAGCAGAGGCTTCAGTTGGATAGCTCCAGAGCAGACTTCCATCGCTGGCTCGCAAGGCAGAGATAATAGTCTTGCTCGGGCCAGCAGTTGTATCGATATAGACCAGACGGCCAACTACTGCCAGCAGACCAACCCCGTTGTTCTTATCGTCAGGCGCCTGGTAGTGCCAGAGCACAGTGCCATCACTGGCTCGCAGGGCATAGAGAGATGAAGGTCCTCCTTGTTTGAAAGGTATTTTCGTGTTGATAGGGGCTGTGAACTTAGAGGCTGCGACCTGCAGCGCATATCCGCCAGTATGAGTAGAATCGGTGGTATCAGGCGAGTATTTTGCGGCAAGGGTATAGACCACTCCATCAAGGATAGTTGGCCCAGAAAAACCAGTGCTGGCAAGCGCATAGCGCCAGAGCAGGGCGCCGTCACGCGCCCGCAGGGCGGACAAGCCATCTCGTGAAGTCACATAGAGGACATCATTGATGATCACTGGCGCATAAGCATAGCTAGGGGAGCGCCAGAGCAATTTGCCATCGCTCGTTCGCAACGCATTTAGATAACCATCTTCGGAAGCGACGTAGACGATCCCATTGACTGCCAGCACCGTAGGCACAGGTCCCCTGGCAGTATAACGCCAGAGCAGGGCACCATCGCTGGCTCGCAGGGCAGATAGAGTGCCATCCTGGGAAGCGATGTAGACCTCCCCCGCGACAACGGTTGGCTGGTACACATAACCGTTGTACACAAAACTACCATTGGTGTAGCGCCAGAGCAAGGCGCCATCGCTGGCTCGTAAGGCATATACGTAGCCTGTTAGATAGCCCAGACCCTGGTCTACATTCGCGTTCACGTAGACGATGCCATCGACCACTACTGGTGGATCATTCACTGGCCCAGCAGTGGTGTAGCGCCAGAGCAGGCCTCCATCAGATGCTCGCAAGGCATATACAGCGTTATCCATCGCGCCGACATAGACCACTCCATTAACGGCCTTCAAGCTCAGGCTGTGGCCCTGCCAGGACAGTGAAACGCTTGGGCTTGCCGTGGGTGTTGGTCCAGCATAGGAAGACAGGTGCAGTTTTTGCGCGAGTAACAGCCAGGACAGGCCGATACCTAGTATAAGTAGCGTAACCAGTAGCCCCTCTGCTATGCGTAGTGGCAGGGAACGCCTGGAACTGGCCAATACTGGCGGTTGCAAAGGAAGACTTGAGTGCGCAGCTGTAGCCAGATCAGATATCTCAACGAGAACATCCGCCTCTTGCATTGCCGTATGCAGCGGGAAAAAGCGTTTAGCAAGGCCGATGAGGCGGGCCTGGGAGGATTTCACCAGGTGATGCCGCTCTGTTCTAGCAGGAGATTGATCCCGAGCCTGGGGAGTGATGGCTGTATCCTGAGCAAGCGAAGATACAATTTCGGTGTGCGCCTGTTGGAGCGCCATCTGCGCTGCCTCGCGCACAAATGTATCCTCATGTGCGGCGTGCAAGATGTCTAGCAGTGGCCCGGTTGGCATTCGCTCGCCCAATTCCCCTAATGTCAAGGCGGCCATTTCGCGCACCATCCACGAGGGGTCGGATAGGACCATTACTAAGCGATCTACAGGGGCACGCTCACCCAGTTTGCCCAGCGCCCGTACTGTTGCGGCGCGGACCGACTCATCCTCATCGTTCAGGGAGGCCAATAGCGGTTCAAGCGGTGTTAGCTCGCCCAGTTCGCCCAGCATGTGCACTGCTGTTGCGCGTGTGTTCCAGTGGGAATCGTCCAGGGCAGCCAGCCATTGATCAACCAGCGAGCGTTGTTCTCCGTTCCAGGGTTCCATTGCTTCATCTCCATTCGTTGGCCTGCGTTTCCAGCGTCCTGCGCAGGAGTTGTAAGCCGCGATGCACATTGGCTTTGACTGTGCCAACAGGTTGATTCAGGAGTTCAGCCACTTCGCGCAGGCTGAGGTCTTCAAAATAATGCAGATTGACTACTGAGCGGTAGGGCTCTGGTAGTGTAGCTACTCCACTCTCCAGCTCATGTCTCCATTCACGCCGGTATGCCTCCTCATCAGGCCTGCCAGACTGGTCCTCTATTGCGAGCAGGAGGCTGTCTTCCGACACATCGAACGGGACTGATGGAGGTGCGGATCGACGAGCACGATTGCGGAAGATATTCAGGGTGATCTTATAGAGCCACTGCTGCACGCGCAGCGTGCGTATGCGTGCAACAGGATAGTTCTTGAGAGCATGATGAGCACGTAGAAATGCCTCCTGAACGACGTCTTCGGCATCCTGCGCATTGCCTGCCTGGCGCAAAGCAAAGGCATGCAGTCGATGCTGGTACATCGACATCATTTGTCCAAAGTGACCATCGAGATCGGCTGCCAGTAGCGCTGGCAACTCCTGGTGATGCTGCTCCATGCCGGGCTTTGCCACCTTGTTATTTGTTGCTTCTATTTAGTAGAACACATAAAAGGCGGAAGGTGTTGCGATGACGGACAAGAGACAGGATAGTACCACGCAAGCCGAGAGATATGAAAACAAACGCTTGAGGAGAGACATCCACCATGCTAAAATAAGAGCTACACCGCAGGAGGAAGACACGATGGCAAATCAAGGACAGCTTGACCTGCTTAAACAAGGAAGAATAGTCTTCTGGAATACCTGGAGAAGAGAGCATCCATCTTTAAGACCAGACCTGAGCGGAGCCAGGCTCTGGGGAGCGAAGCTCAGCGGAGCCAACCTCTGGGGAGCCGACCTCAGAGAAGCCAACCTCAGCCAAGCCAGCTTGAGAGAAGCCTTCCTCGACGGAGCCGACCTCAGAAAAGCCAACCTCAGTGGAGCCCAGTTCAGCTTTTCTGAGCTTGAAGAGGCTAACCTCAGCAGAGCCAGACTCAAAGGAGCCCTCCTAATAAAAGCTAACCTCAGCAGAGCTAACCTCAGCCAGGCTGACCTCAGCGGAGCCAATCTCACCCAAGCCTCCCTCGAAGAGACCGATCTCAGTGGAGCTAACCTCAGTGGAGCCTCCCTCGGTGGAGCCAATTTGATGAGAGCTAATCTCACAGGAGCCTATCTCTACGGGGCTGACCTCAGCGGAGCCGATCTCACCCAAGCTGATCTCAGCAATACGAAGCTGAATGAGAAGACCCTGATAACAAAAGTACAAATCGGGCAAGCGAAACCAAGCACGCATGCCTGAGTTGGCAGTGGCATTCCTCCTTGATGACGTGCATCATGTGTCAATTTCCCTCATCGGCCCCTATAGCATGGCGTAGAAGTGCGGGTAATTCGGCCAGGTCGCTGTCAAAGCGGCGGGCCGCGATGTGACGGTCGGGGCGTATGAGGTAGAGCGTACGCGGGCCGACGTTGTACGCGGAGGCGGCTTTGCCTTCCCCGTCTAGCAATATACAGATGCCATCAACTAAAGGCGCTGCGGGTGGCATGGATACAACCAGGTAGAGCGATGTGGGAATAGGCGGTAGGAGGGCAAGCACTTTTTGTAGCTCCGACAGGCACGCGCCAGCGCCGGCACAGAAGTAGAGCACCACAAAGCTCTGGCCAAAACGATCAAGTAGGGATACAGGTTGATTACTTTGAGCGTCAGTCAGTATAACCACTGGGGCCAACGCGCCCGCCAGCGGGCCGAGTTGATAACGTTTGAATACGGATCGCTGCTCCGGCGGGATGCGCCCGGCTGGAATTGATTGGTTGTCCTCGGAAATGATGGGCGAGTCGCGATAGGTGAAGGGGTTGGACATGTGACCCGCGTTGACATGGCGGCGCATAAATTTGAAGGGCAGACTCAGGCGCAGGATCATGTCGCGCTTCCAGCGGGCAAAGCCGGGCGATGGTACCAGGAAGCGCATGGTATTGTCTGTCAGCCGCAGGTTTTCGATGGCAGCGGCATGGCGTTCGTCATGATAGGTTTCTAGCAGGGTTTCTGGCGCGAGTCCTGCTCGTACCAGGATGAGCTTCCATACGAGGTTCCAGGCATCCTGGACGCCACTGTTCAGGCCGCGGCCGCCGAAGGGAGACATGAGGTGCGCGGCATCTCCCAGGAACATGACGCGCCCATGTTTGAAGCGTTCGAGTACGCGCTGCTGATAGGTGTAGATGCTCTTCCAGACGATCTCATATGGGCGTTCGCCGACGGTGGCAACGATGCGCCGGTGGAGCGAGTCGGGCTGCCTGGCGGCATCAAGGTCTTCGCCGGGGGGGAGCTGGTAATCGAGGCGGTAGATGCCATCCGGCTGGGGATGGAGCAGGGCCGTGCGCCCGGGGTTAAATGGCGGGTCGAACCAGAACCAGCGTTCGCGTGGGGTCTCCAACTGCATGAGTACATCCAGGATAAGGAAGTGGTGATCACGAGATGCGCCGGGGAAGTCGAGTCCGAGCAGGTTACGCACGCTGCCACGTGGGCCATCGGCTGCCAGCACATAGGGGGCATAGATGCGGTCAGTACCGCGTGGTGTTTTGAACTCGACACATACTTGCTTGTCATCCTGCGAGATGCCGATTACTTTGTGTCGCCAGCGCACTTCGCAGCAATCCATAGCCTGCAGCGCTGCACATTGCAGGTGTTCCAGCAGGTTCTGGGGGACGTTGACGAAGCGTGGGTAGCGAGCGTCGGCCTCGGGTGGGGCCGTCAGCGTTTTGTAGAGCTCGGTTTTGCGAAAGAAGACGCGGCCACCGGTCAGGGTTATTCCCTTTTCTGCCATTTGCCGGCCGACGGGGCTCCAGGCGCCGAGCACCTCCAGTGTGTGCCGTTCCATAAAGATGGCGCGGGAGCCCTCGATGGCAGGACCTTCGCCATCGTCAAGCACGATGCACGGTACACCGTAGTGCGCCAGCCCCAGGGCGGCGCTCATGCCGACAGGGCCAGCGCCTACGATTACGATGGGGTCACGCCAGCCTGGGCGAGCCTGCAAATGTGCTAAATCGTGCTGTGCCATGCAAGAAATCCAATTACGATGCCAGTTCTTTCCACAGGGCAGCGTCGCGCGTTTCGGTCCAGATGCGCGGGCGGGTGCCGCTCAGTTCATCATACATGCGCTGTACGTTGAAGGGCAGGCAGTGCTTGAAGATTGCCCAGGTGCCAAAACGCGGGGTGAGCGCGGACTCGGCGTCATGGTACGTCTCAGCGATACTTGCCTCGCGCAGGACTGCTGCACGAACCGTGTTACGCAGGATCGTCAGGTATTCCTGTGTTTCGTCGATGGCCTGCTCCACGGCTGCGTCACGTACGACAGGTCCCCTGCCTGGCACAACGACCTGCGCACCCAACGCGCGAACGGCCTTCAGTGTGCTTATCCAATCCTGGATGTAGGCATCGCCGCAGTAAGGGGCTGCGCTCGCCTCTACCAGGTCGCCAGCGAACAGAACATGATCCGCGGGCAGCCACACGGCAGTATCACCCTCGGTATGTGCGCGTCCCAGCCAGCGCAACTGCACTTCTCGATCTCCCAGGTCGAGGAGCAGCAAATCGTCGTAGCAAATATCGGGATGCGTGAGGCCGGGGATTGACTTGATATCCTGGAAGAGCCTTGGGAAGCGCCGCGCTTCTGATTCGAAGTCCTGCTGACCACGTTCGTTGATGAGGTAACGCGTGCCGCGATGAGCTATGATATGCTCGGCTGCAATGCCAGAAGCTCCAAGCACGCGTACAGCGTGGTAGTGCGTCAGCACCAGGTAACGTATTGGCTTATCCGTGACGCCGCGAATGGCAGCAAGCGTTTCGCTTGCCAGCGCCGGGGTGGCACGCGCATCGATGACGACAACGCCACGCTCTCCAACGATGAAGCCGGTGTTGGGATCGCCACCGGTAATGAGGGCGTATGCACCTTCTGCCAGAGGTTCGAGCTTTGCAGGCTCCGGCGCGGACACTGGGGCATTGGGATTTTCCAGTCCAGAATCGGCCATAAAATAAAACCCCTTGCTAGATTACAACGGTTATAGTTACATATGTTTTCGATGAACATTGTAGCATAGTTACCAGGGTATGGGCGCATATTAAGGAATTCTCATGCCAGTAGAAGCAAACAGGACGCTCATTCGCAGGCGATCAGTATCTTCCGGATAGCCAACGGTAAGATTGTCGAACGTTGGGGGCTGAATACGGACCTTATACGGCAACTCGAGAAGGAGGTTTGAGTGACCGGCAGGGCGACCGCAAGGGTCGCCCTACATTTCTCCTCATCTGGTCATGGCTGACTTCCCGAAACGCGTTCATACTGGACCTGATGAAGGTTCTAAGGACACGCTATGCCCTACGGCGAGACTTCGTCAAGGCGCTTTTGCCTGGTAGCAATGCCGAATTGGGCGATGATGGCCGCTGCGACCAAGAAAGCGGCAATGATCAGCATCATGACCACTGCTCCCGTCGTATGGCCCAGGGAAGCGATCAGAGTGGGAATGAGCGGCGCGATGAGAAGGATACCGACACCGCCTCCCAGATGGCCGACACCGTCTACCAATGCAAAGCCCGTTGCGCGTGCCCTCGTCGGGTAGCTCTCCGCAGACCAGGCATAGGTCATCGGCACCCACAGGTTGAAGCCAAAGAAGGTGATGATCGCGCCAATAGCAGCCAGGGCAAAGCTGCTCGATGCCGTTAGCGCAATCAGAATGCCACCAATCACGGTGAGAGCCGCCGAGATGGGCAGCCACAGTTTGCGTTCCAGTCGTTCGCCATAGAAATAGGCAAAGACTGCCGTCGCAATAAAGCCAAAGGTGCCGAAGGCCGCGATCAGCCCTGCTTGCGGTGCCGCTGCTTGTGGCGGAACCGGCAAAATGGCGGCCAGCAGGACCGTGAGGCCCTGAGCAATCGCGTAGACTGTGACATAGCCCAGGAACCAGACGAAGAACAGCAGAATCGTCCGCCTCAGGTAGAGAGGATTACCGAATATTTCGGCGTAAGGAATTTTACTGGGTCCTGCTTGCACAGGAATCACAGTAGGTGCGGGTAGGTCAGGCACACTCCTGTGCGCTCGTTCCTCCATACCCGTCACGATGCGGTCAGCTTCATCCACTCGTCCGCGAGAGATCAGCCAGCGCGGCGACTCTGGCAACTGGAAACGCAACAGTATGCCGATTACTGCCAGTAGGGCACCGATGCCATACATGATCCTCCAGCCAGGTCCTTGAAACACCGGGCCAGAAACAGTGGCTGTGGCGAAAGGCAGGCCTATCGGGAAGGGGGTTGGCGGCGTGGTCAGGATCAACCCAAGCCAGATGCCAAAGAAGGCACCGAGCGAGGACATGATGAAGATCAGCGAGGTATACCTGGCACGACTTGCAGTTGGGGCCATTTCATTGATATAGGCATTGACTAGCGCCAGGTCGGCGCCAATGCCGAGGCCGGTGATGGTGCGGGCGATGACGAAGTTGGTGTAGTCGCCTACGAAGGCGTTGTACAGTGAACCGAGCCCTGTGAGAACCAGGGTAAAGAGCAGCATCTCCCTTCTGCCGAACCGGTCCGCCAGCGGAGCCAGGATCAGCGCACCGACGACGTACCCGGCAAGGTTCAACTCGACCGGGAGTCCGAGATAGTTAGCCGCTGTTGGAGGGATACAACCCGGGACGATCTGAGTACAGGTCTGGATAAATGAGACGGTGACGTCAAAGATGTCGAAGAAGGTGAATAAGAAGCCTACGCCAATGATGCCGATGAAGAGATAGGAAAGCGACCAGATTGGGATGCGATCCTGGCGGGCAATGACGCCAGCAGCGCTGCCCGATCCTGTGAGTGGGGTTGAGGTACTACCTGCTTCGGATGCCATGTGATACTCCTTTACTAAAAGTTTGTAGGCCACCTGCGCCGGTGGTCAAGTATCAAATCAGGTCCGGTGGTGAATGTGCGTTACTGCGGGGATAAAACACGAGAGCCAGGTGGCTTTTTTGCCATCCTGACCCCATGGTCATATCTCCATGTGGATATATCGAAATTGTAATATGGAAGGGGGGAAATGTCAATGATATGGGCGGCTCAGTCAGGGTTGTTGCAAGTTCGGGTTTTCTGCCTTCTGAATAGTTACTCGTTTTTCCGCTTTTCTATACATAGCTCGTATATAGATAGCAAGAACATACTGATGCAAGGATTATTAGCAACGTACTTGATTTGTGAATCTATTGGAAAGAAGGAAGCATCTTATATGCAAATATCAACAGAACGTAACTCTACAGGCCTCGCCCCATCCCAGTTGGAGCAGCTTTGCCAGCCGGAACAGCTTGAACGTACATTGTATCTCCTCTTCAACATGAACCATTGGGCCAAGGCGCGCGAACAGCTATTTTTCGTTGACCGCCAGGGACTCTACGCGGTAAAAGCGGCACTATTACGACAAGCCTATGCGATTGGCGCTATCGAAGCTACCGCCTACATCGACGGAACACCCGGTTTCGGGAAAGACATTGCTCTCGCTATCGCCGCAGACGTAGCAGCGGAGGGAGTAATAGAGCGCCTTGCGGGATTATCTGATCCTGATCCTTATATGTCGGATATTCACGAGAAGTTCAATTCTATGGCCTGCCAGTTTTATGCCGATATGACAGGAAAAGAAGTAACTTCTGCCTCTGATGTAGGAACACTTGATAACGAAGAGGTGCGAGAGTATATCTATGCCAGACTGCAAGAGCTAGAGTTCGAGGCTCGCACTACGCATCAGCCTATTCCATGCGATGAACTTGCGGCATTATGTGTTGCTCCGACTGATTTACTTTGTATTCAGGATCATCGTTATTACTACCTGGAGACCTGGGATAGCTGGAATAGCCTGGATGCAAGTGATCTCAGAAAGCTCGATCCCGAAGGCTTGAGCCTGATCGCCTTTCAATACAATAGTTCTAGAGCTCACTATGCGTTCCACCTTCCGTTTCGCACAGCAGAAGCGGTCCTTCCGGCACAACAGATTCACAAGCTGAAGGATGCGCCTTCGACCAGTCGCGAGTTTGGTGAGTACTATGGCCGTCCTATTACTGAATCAGAAAGCTTGCAAAGGCCAATTAGGGAAATCCTATGGGAACTGGGAGTTGATATTGGAGCTATCTGCCCGCGTCAATTGAACAATAAGCAGGAGTACATGCTAGCACAGATTTTGCGGGATGCTCAATGGGACGAAGATTGGGGCTACAACGATGAGGATGAGGAGCTGGATTCGACTCCTTGACCAGTTCGTTTGCTTTAATGAACGCACTCGACAGCACAGCTCCTACCGGGAACTTCTCGATGGAGGTTCATATTTCGGGGGTGGAGAAGCATATAGGCTCCTGGCGGGTGCCATCGAACTCGATGTAGTCTCGCGGGCAAGCGCTACTCGGCGACGATGACGCGTAGCAACAACCAAGGCCCCTACAATGGCTATAAGCAAACCGACGGCGAATATGCCCAGCCCCACGTCAAGGCCTGCACCTGGAGTGAAGTAGGCATTCGGGTTCTTATCGTAAGCTGTGGTGGTGTACCTGGTAGAAGGGTTACCGCCATCATCGTAGAGTTGGATCGCGAGTATTGTTTTGGGAGATTGGCCTGCGTAGTAAATATCTACCTTCTGCCCCCGGATGACATGGTCATTCCAGGTTGGGTGGAAGTCGTTTTTGTTAAAGATGAAGAGGTCAATGCTAGTGCTAATTTGAAGCCAGCTAGCATCATATACATAATTCCCAGGGGTGTCCGCATGAGAATGCACATAATCGCTCTGTATAGCACCCGAGGTTTTCTCGATGGGGACTGAATTGTTCAGGTTGAAAATGGTGACTAAGAGGCCAACGAAAGCGATGAGGGCGCCCTGGAGTAGAATGCCTACCGGGCCTCTCACTCCGGCCATACGCCTTGCATAAACTCCTGCTGCACGTCCAGAAAGCATAGGCACCTCTTTTCTCTATATTGGCATTATTATTCCCGTGACACTCATGTAACGATTAAGCTGCACTTTATCTAACTCTCAGTTCTTCTTACTGAGATCCACTCATAGTTCTTCTGGCGGGCCCGCGGCCCATAGGTATTAAGTTAAGATAAGGTAGGCAAAACAGACTCCTTGTGAGAGGATAGAACTTATCTGAAAAAGAAATCCATCCCTCAAAGGAGTCTAGAGATGTCTACAGTCGCACAGATCAAAGAGATTGTACAACG
>WNGN01001594.1_pt1 | contig 24087 bp, 20 predicted proteins | sample 5400561 | NCBI WGS metagenome assembly WNGN01 (sample SAMN13153379, study PRJNA577476) | soil metagenome | isolation source: 115 cm soil or saprolite under Garry oak tree replicate 2 | place: USA:California | collected 2016-06-15 | reverse complement strand
AACCGGGTAGGCTTGGCCGGAGTCGACCCGGTCAAGGAGGAGCGTCCATGCGGACGGTCATGTTGATCCTCGGGTTCATCCTGGTCGCCACCGGGGTGGTGTGGGTGCTCCAAGGGGTCGGCACCCTGAAGGGGAGCTTCATGACCGATCAGGCTTTCTGGGCCTGGATGGGGGTCCTGGCCATCCTGCTGGGACTGCCGGTCATCCGTCAGGGGTTCCGCCGAAGCTGATCATGCCAATCCGAGCGCCGGCGCCCAAGCCCAACCGGCCGCGAGATCCGAGCGCGCCACCCAAGCCCCAGCGCCCCCGGGACGAACTCGGACGCCCGCTCCCGCACGGGGCGGAGAACCGGCTTCACCTCGAGGACTACGATTCCCTGACGATCGAGGAGAACCATCGCCTGGGGACGCATCACCTGAACGCCCAGCGGTTCTTTCCCGCTCACGAGGCGTGGGAGACGTGCTGGAAGCAAGCGAAGGGCACCGGCGAAGCCGAGTTCTTCAAGGGTCTCTCACAGCTCGGCGCCGGCTACACGCACTACCTCCGAGGCAACCAGCACGGAGCGGCCACGTTGCTCCAGCGGGGCGCCGCCCGCCTCGAGACGTACTCCTCGCCACATCGCGGTATCGATGTGGCCGCGCTTGCAGCGCTGGCGAGAGCTCAGGCGGACGACGTGGAGAGAGCGCAGAGGGCGGGTCGGCCGAGCCCGCCGTTGCAGTTCCCCAAGATCTGAACGCGCGAAGTCTCAGCCCGCGATGCCGGGGTGCGAGGTCACGCCCCATGGCGGCGCGCCGACGATGAAGACCGGCGTCCCCACCGGCACCAGCGGGTACAGGGCCTCGGACTCGGTGATGTGCATGCGAATGCACCCATGCGAGGCATAGGTACCGATGGAGCTGTCGACCGGGGTTCCGTGGATGCGGATGCCGGGCGCGGAGAGGTACAGCGCGCGGGTCCCGAGCGGGTTCCCCGGCCCCGGCGGGATGACCAGCGGTTCGCCTGCTCCCCAGCCGTTCGGCGCCGGGTTGTGCCATGAGGGGTTCTCGACCTTCTGGATGACCTCCCACGCCCCGTCGGGGGTGACGAACCCCTGCTTGGCCGTCGCCACCGGGTATCTCCGGATGATCGTCAGCCCGTCGTACAGATAGAGCATGTTGTTGGACACGTTCACCACGAGGGTCTTGCCGAGCTTCGCGTCGGTGACCTTCGGCCGGACCAGAGCGGTCGGGAGCGCCAGCGCCAGGACGCGCCCCACGACAGCGTCGCGGATCTGATCCGCGCTCGGGGCCACGGACAACGAGAGCCCGGCGCGGGCGTGGGTCTTCACCAGCTTCCCGCTGACCAGGCTCAAGCTCGCATTGCGTGCGGGCTCCGCGATCTCGCTCGCGGCCTGGTTCACAAAGGACTGGATCGAATCCATGCTGAGCGTGAAGCCCACGGTGAGGGCGATCGACACGGGCTTGCCGGTGATCCGGTGATATAGCCGCGATACCAGGCCATTCGACTGGCTGAGCTCCACGGCGCGGTCGACGGCCGACTGAACGTCGGCCGAGAGGCCCAGCTCCGCGAGCGTCTTCGTCCAGATCCGGTTGGACGCGGTGAGAGTCATCTCCTGGTCGAGAGACCGATCGATCACCGCGGTGACCGCCCGGACGGCCTGATCGCGATCCATGGTGCCGACGTCGATGCCGTCGATCGTCACCCCGGGCAGGATCAGACCGGCGTGGGCCCGGTCGTAGCGGAGGGCTCCGAACGCGGTGCCGGCCAGGCCCACCACGACCAGCCCCAGCACGACCACGAGCACGATCGCTCGCCGGCTGAGTCGCCTGACCCGATGCTTGCCCCTGTTCATCACGTCGGTATCTTCCCTCTTCTCTCGGCAGGAATGATGGCAGGGATCAGCGTACCGACGAAATGAAACGGAAGAGGGCCCACGGGTGGGCCCTCTTCCGTGCGCGAGTGGAGATGTTTGGTGGAGCGTTTCCTACCGGTCCCCACCCGTCTGGTCTCGCCCAGAGTCCTGCCGTCCGGACTGGTCCTCGGACTCGCTGTTCAGTCCGTGGTCGTCGTTCGCCTCGAGCTCATCCCGGTCCTCGGCCGGCTCCCGCTCACCCTCGGCCTCGCCGCCGCGAGCCTCCTTCTCCCCGATCCCGTGGTCATCGGCCGGCTGGGTCTCGTCCTGAGCCCTGTGGTCCTCTTTACGCACGTCTACCTGTCGTGCCACGCGGTCCTTCGCCTGGGGCGAATCGTTCGAAGAGGCAAGTGCTGCCGCTCCGACCCCCGCGCTCAGGGTCAGGGCAGAGACCCCTCCGATGAGCGCCTTCTTCCAGATCCGCATCTGGCCACCTTCCTTTCTGCTGTCGGACTCGAACTCCATGGGATCGACGATAGTGGGGAGCGCGGAAAGCCCGACCCTGGTCCAGGTGCTCCCCGAGTCATCCTTAGGTAAGGAAGGGGTGAACCTGCCAATCGGGCTAGTCGTCGCCCCCGCCGCCGCCCGATCCGGAGTTCCCAGATCCACCGGAGGAGCTGGGGGAGTCATCCCCGGATCCGCTCCCCGAGCTCCCGGAAACACACGTCGGGTCGTTCACGTGTTCGGGTTCGAGGCAGCGGCCGGATCGGTCCTCGGATGGTGAGAGACCCGGAGTTGGCGTGGCGGATTCGTTGTCGCCGGACCTGCCCCTCCCCGTTTCCGATCCGCGCTGATCTTCGGGAACGACCACAGTGATCCTCCCGCCCGCTGGCACCGGGGGGACGTTCGCCGATGCGTCGAAACCGATTGAGATCAGGTACGCACCCAGCGTCAGGGCGAGGGGAAGCACGATCGCCGCGATGATCAGCAAGGCGCGACTCATCCGTCTCATCCAAACCACAGTAAGGATCCCGAGCTCCGAAGGCGGTTAAAGGATGGTTAAGGAACGGCAGGCGCGGGTGGGAGGATCACCTCGACCGAGGTGCCCGTGCCATCGGTCGATCCCGAGAGCCCCACATCGCCGCCCCACCTGCTGACCAGCTCGGCCACGATGGCCAGGCCCAGGCCGGTCCCGGGTCCGGCCCGGCGTCCGGTCGATCCCCGGTAGAAGCGCTCGAAGACCCGATCCCGCTCGCCCTGCGGGATGCCGGGGCCGTCGTCGGACACAACCACGGCGGGCCCGCCGTTCGCCTCATCGGCAACCGCCACCCGAACGGTGGCGCCCTGGGGGCAGTACCGGATGCTGTTCTCCAGGAGGTTGTCCAGGACATGGCCGATGTCATCCCGGTCGATCCATACGAAGGAGGGGCCGTCGGCGCGCACCGACACATGCTTTCCCGACTCCGCCGCGGGCCCCTTCCACCGCTCCACCGCCTGGTTCGCGACCTCGGCCAGATCGAGCCGGGAGCCGGTCGACTCAACGCTCGATGCCTGGGCCAGCTTCAGCAGGTCTTGGACGAGCCCGGCCAGCCGATCGAGTTCGGCCTCAGCCTTCGCGGCATCTTCGGCGGCGAGCCCGCCCAATTGTTCGATCGCCTCCAGCCGCAGCCGCAAGCCGGTGAGCGGGGTCCGGAGCTGATGCGATGCGTTTGCCACGAAGTCCCGCTGGGCGATCAGGTTGGCCGACAACGCTCCGGCCATCTGGTTGAACGAGCGGGCGAGCGTGGCCACCTCAGCCGGTCCTGCCGGTTCGGCCCGGGCGTCCAGTTCTCCGCGTCCCAAGCGGACCGCCGCTTCCTCCAGCCGGCGCACCGGATGGGCCAGCGACGTCGCCAGGAGCCACGCGAGACCCAGGCCGACGAGGATGACCACGAACCCGATCAGCCCCAGGCCGATCCAGGTTCTGTGGACCCTGGCCCGGATCGCGCCGAGCGAGTCCGAGACCCTGACCGCACCAATCGACTGCGCGTTGTGGACGACCGGCACCGTCACCAGCAGCAGAGCCTGGCGTGCTGACTGGCTGAACCGCTGGGCCGTTGTGATGCGCCCGCCCTGGATCGCTGCGGCGAACTCGGGCCGCTCGGACGTCATGTAGACGGTGCCGGGAGCAGCCTCTCCCGACGTGTCGATGACCATCCGTCCCTGTTGGTCGACCACCACGATGCGAGCGCCGAGGCGTGAGGCGGCGTCCGAGACGATAGCGCTCATCGGGGGCGTCGCTTGCGGGACGGGGGTGGCGGCAGCCTGCAGGGAGGCCAGGTCGTCGGAGATCCTCGCCGAGACGATCGCCGCATTCGAGAGCACAGTCGCCGTGAATTCCGAGGTATCCGCCCGATCGATGCTCACGGCGAGGGGGACCTCCAGGACGACGACTGCCACGGTCAGGAGATATGCGGCGGCCAGGATGAGCCGGGCCCGGAGGGTCACTATCCCGCCAGCTCGTCGGGGGCGGAGAACCGGAACCCCACGCCCCGGATCGTGTGGATATAGCGAGGTAATGCCGGGTCGTCCCCGAGCTTCTTGCGCAGCGAGCTGACGTGGACGTCCAGCGTCTTGGTCGGCCCGAACCAGTTCGGGTCCCACACCTCGTCCATGAGGTCGATACGGCGGACAACCCTGCCCGCTTCTTCCATGAGCATCCGCAGGAGCTCGAATTCCTTCAGAGCCAGCGGAATCTCCAGGCCGCCCTTGGTGACGGTCCTGGTGTCGAGGTTCATGACTACATCTCTGATCTGGATCACAGCCTTGGTGCTCGGGGCAGGGCTGCTGGTGCGGCGGAGCACCGCCCGGATGCGTGCGATCAGCTCCGCGGCGCTGAAGGGCTTGACGATGTAGTCGTCGGCTCCGAGCTCGAGGCCGATCACGCGGTCGACCTCCTCGCCGCGGGCGGTGAGCATGACGACGGGCGTTCGCGCGGTGCTCCGGATCTGGCGAAGCACCTCGCGGCCATCGCCATCGGGGAGCATCACGTCGAGCAGGACGATCTCCGGGGATCGCACACGGAACGCTTCGAAGCCCTGCGACGCCGTCGCGGCCACGGTCGTGGCGAACCCCTCCCGCTCCAGGGCTGCCGCGAGCGGCTCGGAGATCGATTCCTCGTCTTCGATCAGCAAGATGCGCCGCTTCGTCATGACTTTACGGTAGACGGGTGGGCTGACCTTTTCCCACACCCTTGCCCAACCTTAACTCGCGCTTGGACCAGAGGGCACGGATCGCTAACAGGCCGCGTTTTAGCCTCCTCCCGTCACCGACGAGAGGAGGACGGGATGAAGAAGTTGATTGAGTTGGGGCTGGCTGGCCTGACGGCGGTCACGCTCTTCGCGGCGACGCCGCAGGCATTCGCCCGTGGCGACGCGGGACGAGCGCCGCTGGTGTTCGCCTCAGGCGCGTGCAGCGCTGCCAGTACATGGAAGCTCACGGTGACGCCCGAGAACGGGAAAGTCGAGGCCGACTTTGAGGTCGACACCGGCGTCGTCGGCCAGACATGGAAGGTGAGGCTCTTCGACAACGGTGTGCGGTTCTTCAGTGGGAGTGTGGTGACCAAGGGTCCGGACGGCTCCTTCGAGGTCCGCAAGCTCACAGCAGACCGGGCCGGCTCGGACACGATCCTGGCCCAGGCCAAGAACCCGACCACCGGCGAGACCTGCCAGGGCACGGCGACCCTGTAGCTCACGTCGAACGGAGTCCGCGGAAAGGGAGGCCCTCGCTCGGGCGAGGGCCTTCCTCCGTTCGCTCCTCACCCGGATCCGATGACGCGGAACGTCTCCACCCGCTCCTTGCGCCCCTTCACGGCGAGCGGACCGAGGGACGTCACCGGAACGGCGGGGGCCGCGCGCACGGTCGAGTCCGTGGCCAGGATCTCCCCGGGTGCGGCCTCGGACTGCAAGCGCTGAGCCACGTTCACCGCGTCGCCGACGACCGTGTACTCAAGACGGCCACCGCCTCCGACCGTTCCGGCGATCACCGTCCCGGTATTCACCCCGATCCCCATCCCAAGGGGTGGCAGGCCATCGGGCAGCGCCTGTCCGTTCAGCTCGCTCTGCCGTGCCTGCATGGCCACCGCGCACCGGAGCGCCCGCTCTGCATGGTCGGGGATCGGGTCGGGCGCGCCGAACACCGCCATCAATGAGTCGCCGGCGAACTTGTCGATCGTCCCCATGTGATCCAGGACCACCTCCGCCATCGCGGTGAGGTGCGTGGCGAGGATGCTCGCGATCTCGCGAGCGGGGAGTTCCTCCGCCAGGGTCGAGAAGCCTCGGATGTCGGAGAATAGGACGGTGACCTCCAGTTCCTCCTGGCCGATGGCCTTCCCCGGCGACGCCGCCAGGCGATCGGCGACCTGCGAGGGAACGAAGGAGCGGAGTGTCCGGGTCGACGCCTCCCGATCCACGACCGCTTCGTGCAGGCGCTTGAGCTCGTCGACCGCCTGGGTGCCCCCGGTCTCCCCCTCCAGCGCCAGACGCCGGAACAGGCCGGTGACCTGCCGGTCCATGGCCTCCGGCGTGGTCCCCAGGGCATCGGCCATCTCCGCGTAGCCGTAGCCCTTCGCCATCATGTCCAGGAGCGCGCGATCCTCCTCGGGCCGCGTGCTGCTCCTGGAAAGCCGCGCTGCGATGGACGGGTCGATGGCGGACCCACCGGCCGCCACCTCCCTGATCGCGCGGGCGAGCTCGTCGCCCTGCCCCAACCGATCCTTGAGCAGGTAGGCCAGACCGCTCTGCCCGCCGCCAAGCAGGGCCAGCGCGTAGGCCTCCTCGTCGTGGGCCGACAGGACGACCACTCCGGTCCCCGGGTGCCGCGCTCGGATGGCGTGGGCACATTCGATCCCTTCGAGCTGGAAGTTCGGCGGCATCTTGATGTCGGTCACGACGACGTCGGGTGAATGCTCGGCCGCCGCGGCCAGGAGCGACGGCGCGTCCTCGGCCACGCCCACCACCTCGATGCCATCGGTCGCCGCGAGGAGCGCGCGGACGCCCTCCCGAACGAGCACGTTGTCGTCCCCCAGGACGACGCGGATCGGCTCAGCGGACACGGTCAGCTCCGGATCCGTTCCGCGCGCGCATGTACCATCCCGTCATGGCCCTCCGGGTCGTGTTCGCTGAGGATAACTACCTCGTCCGTGAGGGGACGGCGGCGCTGCTCGCGAGCGCGACCGATGTCGAGCTCGTGGCGACCGTGGCCGACCTCCCCGCGCTGCTCGAGGCGGTCGAGGACGCCAGGCCGAACGCCGTCTTGACCGACATCCGGATGCCACCGACCCACACCACCGAGGGCATCGACGCGGCACGCCGGATCAGGGCAGAGTACCCGGAGACCGGGGTCGTCGTGCTCTCCCAGTACGCCGAGGAGGACTACGCCTACGAGCTCCTGAAGGACGGCGCGGCCGGACTGGGGTACCTGTTGAAGGAACGGGTCGCCGACCTCGACGAGCTGGTCCGCGCCCTCAAAGAGGTGTCTCGTGGCGGCTCCGTCCTCGACCCGAAGGTTGTCGAGGGGCTGGTCGCGCGGAAAGAGCGAGTGGCACATTCGCCGCTCGGCCAACTCACCGAGCGGGAGCGCGAGGTCCTCGATCAGATGGCTCAAGGGAAGAACAATGCCGCGATCGCCAAGGCGCTCTTCCTCACCGAGCGGGCCGTCGAGAAGCACATCAACTTCCTGTTCCACAAGCTCGGGCTCTCGGACGAAGTCGAGGTCCACCGCCGGGTCATGGCCGTGCTGGCGTTCCTGCGCGAAGAGGGCTTGCCTCCCGAGGCGTGATCGCCCGCTCACGGAGCCTCCACCGACGCGCGATCGACCGGGAGGCGCCCGGAAACCGTGGTCCCGGCGCCGGGCGATGAGCGCACCGCGAGCATTCCCCCCATCGCCGAGAGCCGATCGGCCATCCCTTGCAGGCCGGTCCCCGAAGACGCATCCGTCGGATCGAACCCGCAGCCGTCGTCGGTCACCTCGAACTGGAGCTCGCCGTCCTCCTGGGCCACCCGCACCTGGGCCCGCGAGGCGCCGGCGTACTTCGAGACGTTCGCCAGAGCCTCCAGGACGCAGAAGTACACGGCGCCCTCGGCTTCCTGGGCGTATCGGCTCACGCCGTGCGCCTCGACCGATACGGGCACCGGGCTGCGGCGAGCCTGCGAGTCGAGCGCAGCCGCCAGCCCCTGGTCGGCCAGGAGCGGTGGGTAGATCCCCCGGGCCAGATCGCGCAGGTCCTCCAGCGCCTTCGTCACGTCGGACTGGAGCTGGGACAGGAGCGGCAGGACCTTCGAGTTCGGCTCCAGGAGCTTCTCCGCCAGTCCCAGCTTGACCGCGAGGGCGACGAGCTGCTGCTGCGCGCCGTCGTGGATGTTCCGCTCCAAGCGTTGGCGTTCATGGTCCTGCGCCTTGACCAGGCGCTGGCGAGAGGCCCTCAGCTCCTCGATCAACCGCGCGTTGCGAAGGACCAACCCGGCCTGGGACGCGACGTCGATCAGCAATTTGTCCTCCGAGGGCGTCAGCGGATCTCCGGGTGCCTTCTGCACCGACAGCGCCCCCAGCAGCACGTCCTGGTGCCGGACCGGGACGGCGCGGGTGGCGGCGGGGAGGTCGGGCACCTCGCCGTCCTGGAGGGGTGCCGCTCCGGCGACGACCGCGCCCGGTGGCCAGGACGCCCCGGGTCGAAGCTCCGAGCCCACCCGAACCCAGACATCCGCCCGGAGCGCGCCGGTCGCCTCGGCCAGCACCTGGGCGGTTCGAGGGAGGACGTCGTCAACGGAGTATGTGGCGGCCATCCGCTCGGCGAATTCGGATAGGACCTCATAGGGCGTGGCTCGTTTGCCGTACACGAGCCGGTTGGCGAATCTGCGGGCCCGGGCCCGGATGGGCTGGAACGCCACCGCGACGATGGCGGTGGCCAAGATGGAGAGTCCCACGTTGCCCTTGGAGCCGATCGCGGTGCCGATGCCGACCACGATGCCTACGTAGACGGCGGTGATGAAGGCAACCAGGAGGCCGAACACCACGGTGCGGTTGATGACGACGTCGACCTCGTACAGGCGGTACCTGAGGATGGCCACCCCACACGCCACCGGGAGGCCCACCCCGAACCCGACCACGATGATCAGTGTGAAGGGGAGGCCCGAGTTCGACCTGGCGATGATGGATGCGGCGACCGTGACAACGAGGGCTGCCACGGTGCCACCGGCCGCGTAGGCGAACCACTTCATCTGCTGGCGCTCCTCGCCCCGGGCCCGCCGCATCCGCCGAAACAGGGCCACGGCCGCCAGCAGGAGGAGGAGTATGCCGGCGAGGAAGTAGATCAAACTCCCCCAGCCGGTCAGGAACGAGCCGATCGCCCGAACTCCGATCGGCCCGCGGACGTCGGGGAGGTTGGCGTTCAATTGGATCGGACTACCGTCGAGTACGCTCAGCACACATGCCGAGGCGGTGAAGACGACCCCTCCCCGGGCCAGCCATCGCCACCGGGGGGCGGACAGATGCCCGTCGGGGAACAACAGAAAGAGAAACAGCAGCAATCCGGCCGGGAAGATCACGTTGCTGATCCAGTTCTGCAGCCAGGCCCCCCATCGGGTCAGTCCAGAGGCGGGCCCCGCGACGAGTTCGCTCCGAACAGCCAGATAGGTCGCCACGCCGCTCACGGCGCCGATCGCCGCGATGGCCAGCAGGATCCAGCCGATCGGGTTCTCCGCCCGGCGCGAGGCGATGACGGCGCCGACCGCCCCGACGCTCACGGGAACGACGATGTCGATGAGGTCGGCGTTGGCCAACGAGTCGAAGCCGGCCCGGTCGAGCACGAGCAGGAGTACGCTCGCGGCGACGCATGCGAAGCAGAAAAGGGCGATCGACCAGGCCAGCCGCCGTGCCGTCGTCTCCCTCATCTCGCGACGCAACATACCGCGTGCGTCGATGCCCGCCCACCGGGAGGGCACGTCAACTTTCGGGCGGTAGCCCCAACCAGCGCCTCCGTGCTAGCACCACCACGCGGGAAGATTGTTCCGGCTGGATGATGTACTAGGCTCGCCGGCGCACAGGGTCAGGAGGTCAGGGCAGTCGTGGTGAGTCGCATCATGGTTGCGACGGACCGCTCGCAAGGAGCCACGCGCGCGGTCGACTGGGCGGCGGACATGGCCGAGCGGTTCGGGGCGGAGCTCCACCTACTCCAGGTGCTCGTCCCCGAGAACCAGCCTGGCACCGAAGCCGGCGCGGCCGAGGCCACACGGGCGAGGTTCGTCGCGAACGAGCTGACGGGACTCGCGGAGCAGCTGGCCGGGCCCAGGGGGAGGGCCCGCGTGGTGGTCGACGGCGATCCCTCCATGGCCATCGTGCACGCCGCGGAGGAGGCCGGCGTAGACGTCCTGGTCGTCGGGAACCTGGGGATGAGCGGTCGCAAGGAGTTCCTGCTGGGGAACGTGCCCAACCGCGTGTCGCACAACGCGCGGTGCACCGTGATCATCGTGAACACCGCAGAGGGGCGAACCGAGGGGTTCATGCCGTCCGCCCCCGGGACCGCCGCCCGGGCAGCGGACGCGGAGGTCGAGGGCCACCTGCTCGGCCGGGCCACCACCATCTCCACGATCCTGGCCAAGCACGGCCTGCGCGAGCTGTTCACGCGCGGCAAGCGCGGGGACCAGGACACGACCCGAGTGCGGGCCCGTCGCTTTCGCCAGGCCCTGGAGGAGCTCGGGCCGACCTTCGCCAAGCTCGGGCAGATCCTCTCCACCCGGCCCGACCTGCTGCCGCCCGCCTTCGTCGAGGAGCTGGCCACGCTTCAGGACAACGTACCGCCGCTCTCGCAGGAAGAGGTCGTCTCGGTGATGGAGCAGGAGCTCGGCGTTCCCTGGGAAGACGTGTTCGAGTCGATCGTGCCCGAGCCGATGGCGGCGGGGACGATCGCGCAGGTGCATCGGGCCACGCTCACCGGAGGCGAACGCGTGGTGGTGAAGGTCCAGCGCCCGACCGCGCGCCAGGACATCATGGAGGACCTGGGCCTGCTGGAGCTGTTCGCGGAGAAGACGGCAGATCGTGCGGCCTTTCGCCAGGTGGTGGACATGCCGGCGATCTTCGAGCACCTCTCGGCCTCCCTCCAGCGGGAGCTGGACTTCCGGCGGGAGGCGGCGAACATCGCACAGATGCGCGGAGTGCTGGAGTCCTACCCGCGCCTGGACGCCCCGGGCGTGTATTCGGACTACACCACCTCGCGGCTGCTGGTCATGGAGGAGATCCAGGGGGTGCCGATCCGGCAGGCTCCGGAGGGCAGCGCTCGAATGGAAGCGGCCCGGCAGCTCCTGGAGTCGTACTACGCGCAGATCCTGACCGACGGCTTCTTCCACGCGGATCCGCACCCTGGCAACCTGATGTGGTGGCAGGACAAGATCTACTTCCTCGACTTCGGCATGGTCGGGGAGCTGGGTCCGGAGATCCGTGAGCTGCTCATGCTCCTGCTGATGGCCTTCTGGCAGGAGGATGTTGGCTTCCTGACTGACGTGACGCTGATGCTCGCGGGGCAGGACCAGCGGGCGGATATCGATCTCGAAGCTTTCCAACGGGACCTCGGCCAGGTGATGGCGAAGTACCGGAACGTCTCGCTGAAGGAGATCCAACTGGGGCCGATCCTGCAGGAGATCACGGAGATCGCCATCCGACACGACGTATCGCTGCCTGCGTCCCTGGCCCTGACCGGGAAGGCCCTTGCCCAGATGCAGCTCGCCACCGCCGAGCTGGACCCCACGCTCGACCCCTTCACGGTGGCGGGACAGTTCCTGACCAAAGGGCTGCTCCATCGCATCCGCGACCGAACCGACCCCAAGAAGCTCTTCTACGAAGCTCAGAAGCTCCGGGTGCGGTTCACGCGGCTGATCGAATCGATCGAGCGGCTCTCGGGGTCTCGTCCCGGTCCGAAGTTGACCGTGAACTTCCGCGGCACCGAGCGCCTGGAGGACACGATCCGGCGGGGGAGCCGGCGGCTCGCGCTGGCCCTGTCCGCCGGAGGTGCGCTCGTGGCCACCGCCATCACGGCGAGCTCGACCCACGTGGCTCCCTGGGTGCCCCTCACCCTGGGAAGCGGGGGTGGGGTGCTAACCCTCGGCCTGGTTGCCGACCTGCTTCGACGCCGCTAGCTGAGCTTGCCGCGGCGGCTCGGCCAAGGCTTGATCGCCGACGATCTCGCTCGATCCGGCGGCCGTGCGAGGGGCCGGCTTCACGCCTCCCTTCTTGATGGCCTTGATCAGGCGCCGCTCGACGATGAGGGCGACGAGAGACATCCCCGCGCCCAGGACGATGCGCTCGAACCGGCGGTAGAGGCGACTGCGGCGCTTCTTCGCAGGTCTTGCCGGAGACAACAGCTCACGCCGCCCGGGCGGCGGCCCACGCATCTGCCAGGCGCTGGGGGCTGAACGAGGACTTCGGAATGTAGGCGGCCGCCCCGCACTCCGCCGCCCGCGGCCCGTACTCCTCCTCCTCGTAGGTGGACAGAAGCAGGATGACGACACGGTCCGAGCCGGCCAGGATCTGGCGCGTCGCGTCCAGGCCGTTGATACCTGGGAGGTTCACGTCCATCAGGACGAGGTCGGGATCGAGCTCGCCCGCCGCCAGGACAGAGTCCTCACCGGTCTCGCTCTCCCCCACCACCTCGAAGCCTTCCGTCGCTTCGACCACCATTCGCGCGGCCAGCCGGAAAGGCTCCTGGTCGTCGACGATAAGGACTCGAACGGTCACGCTGCCTCCTTCGTGTTCAGCGTCCCATCTCGCACGGTCCGTAGCAAGGATGCTTCCACGACAGGTGAAAGTGTGGCCAGCACGCCTGCTGGGGCCTGCTTCGAGGTGTTTCCGGAGGGGTGAGATGTGAAAAGATGCCAACACACGGAACGAGGGGGAAGGGAAGGAGGACGCCACAGATGCCCGGGATGGTTCCTGAAGACGTCTACGAGTTGACCGGAGCCGCGGACCCGAGAGTCTCACCCGACGGTCGCACGGTCGCCTACGTTGTCTGGAGCACGGACAAAGAAGCCAACGAGTACCGGAGCGCGATCTGGCTGGCTCCGGTGGATGGCTCCGAGGCTCCCCGCCGATTCACCTCGGGGACCAAGCGCGACGCCGCCCCGCGGTGGTCCCCGGATGGCGCCCGTCTCGCGTTCACCTCCAAGCGGGACGGCGAACACATGCAGCTCTACGTCATCCCCACGACCGGCGGGGAGCCGGCGCGGCTGACCGACCTCAAAGAGGATGTGGCCGACGTCGCCTGGTCGCCGGACGGATCGCGGCTGCTGTTCGCATCGCGAGTTCCAGACGCGGCCTACGCGGAAGAGGACGAGAAGAAGCGCCCACCACGACGATTCACCCGCCTCCACTTCAAGCTGGACACGGTGGGGTGGACCGGGGATCGCCCGCAGCACATCTTCACCGTCGCTGCGGATGGCTCCTCGGAGCCGGTGCCGCTTACCTCGGGCGAGTACGAGGAGTCGGGCCCGGCCTGGTCCCCCGACGGCAAGCGCATCGCGTTCGCCTCCAGCCGCCACGAGGACTGGGACATCGACCACATCGGCGACATCTACGTGATCGATGCCGACGGCGGCGAGCCGCGGCAGGTCACCCACGGCGATGGATACTGCGAGGCGCCGTCCTGGTCCCCCGACGGCTCGACGATCGCCTACGTGTTGGTGCCCGGAGTGTTCGACGACCCCAGGCACGGGCAGATCGCCGTCGTCGGTCCGGACGGTGGAGAGCCCCGCGTGCTCACCTCCTCGCTGGACCGCACGTGCGCGCCGTACCCGTTGATCCGCGAGCCGATTTGGGACGCCAACGACCTGGTGTTCTCGATCGAGGATCGCGGCAACCTCCACGTCTACCGCGCACCTGCCGACGGCAACGGCAAGCCGGAGTTGGTCGTGGGTGGCGAGCAGTGGGTCACCGGGTTCGACGTCGCGAGCGGCACGCTTGTCCACACCGTCACCACACCCACGATGCTCTCGGAGCTGTTCGTCGAGGACCGGCAGGTCACCGACGTCGGACGGTCCTTCACCGAGGGTCGTGAGCTCCCGGCCTCCGAGCGCTACACGGCGACCTCCGCAGACGGAACCGAGGTGGAAGGGTGGGTGATGCGCCCCGCCGGGTTCCAGCCCGGCACGAAGTACCCGGTCCTGCTCAATATCCACGGCGGCCCCTTCACCCAGTACGGGAACAAGTTCTTCGACGAATTCCAGGTCTACGCGGGTGCGGGCTATGTCGTGTTGTCCTCGAACCCTCGCGGATCCTCCGGCTACAGCGAGGAGTGGGGCCGAGCCATTCGGGGCCCGGTCAACGGTGGGCCAGGGTGGGGCAGCGTCGACTACGAGGACGTCATCGCGGTGGTCGAGGAGGCGCTCAAGCGGTTCGACTTCTGTGACCCGGAGCGGATCGGCGTCATGGGCGGCTCGTACGGCGGGTACCTGACCTCGTGGATCATCGGCCACACGGACCGATTCCAGGCGGCGGTCTCCGAGCGCGCCGTGAACCAGTGGGTCTCCATGTGGGGCTCCAGCGATTTCGGATGGGACTTCAAGGGCTATATCGGCGCATTCCTGCACGAGAATCTCGATGCCTACATCCAGATGTCACCGGCGACGTTCGCGACGAACATCACGACGCCGCTGCTCATCCTCCACTCCGAGAACGATCTCCGGTGCCCGATCGAGCAGGGTGAGCAGCTCTTCACCACGCTCCGCCTCCTCAAGCGGGACGTGGAGATGGTCCGGTTCCCCGCCGAGAGCCACGAGCTGACCCGCTCGGGCAACCCCGTGCACCGCGTGATGCGCTTCGAGATCATCCTCGACTGGCTCGAGAACAAGCTGAAGAAGCGTTCGGGGTAGGGACCCAGCCGGCGCGGACATGACGCCCCTTCAGGCCGGGGTCGACGTCGGAGGGACCTTCACCGACGTCGTCCTCCAAGCCGGCGACAGTCTTTCGATCGCCAAGGTTCCGTCGACGCCCAGTGACCAGGCGGCAGGGGTGCTCTTGAGATCGGACGCCAGAACCGGCCCAAGCTCTACGACCTGTTCGCCGACCGGACTCCCCCCGTCGTGCCGCGCGAGCTCGTGGTGGAGGCGCCCGAGCGGGTCGCCGCCGACGGCTCGGTGCTCAGATCGCTGCGGCCGGCCGACGCGTCGGCGGTGGCGGCTGCGGTGGCCCGCCTCCATCCGGAGGCGGTGGCGATCTGCCTGCTGTTCTCGTTCCTGCGCCCAGAACACGAGCGCGCGGTGGCCGCCGCGCTGGAGGGCCTCGGCGTTCCCATCAGCGTCTCGAGCGAGGTCCTTCCCGTCTTCCGGGAGTACGAACGGGCCAGCACGACGGCCCTGAACGGGTACGTCTCGCCGCTCCTGGGCCGTTACCTCACCACGTTGGAGGGGGCACTGCGATCGTCCGGCCTGGGCTCCGAGCTCGAGGTGATGCGCTCTGGCGGAGGGACGTTCACGGCCGGAGTGGCCGCGGCGTATCCGGTCCACACCCTTCTTTCCGGCCCTGCCGCGGGGGCGTGGGGGGCTGCGGCGGTCGGCTCGCTCTGCGGCCATCCAGACGTGATCGCCTTCGACATGGGGGGGACCTCGACCGACGCCACGCTGATCCAGGATGGGCTGCCCCGGGTGACGAGCGAGGGAAGCATCGCCGGGCTTCCGTTCGCCGTCCCCTCCACGGAGATCCACACCGTGGGAGCCGGCGGCGGGAGTGTCGCGTGGCGGGACGGGGGCGGCGCGCTCAGGGTAGGCCCGCGCTCGGCCGGTGCGGATCCGGGGCCGGCGTGCTACGGACGTGGCGGCCTCGAGCCCACGGTCACCGACGCGTACGTGGCGCTCGGCCTGCTTCACCGGGACGCGCCTCTGGGGGGCGTGCTTGCGCTCCAACCGCGGGCTGCACGAAGAGTGCTGATCGAGTTCGCGGGGACGCTCGGCCTGGGTCTGCTCGAGACGGCAGCCGGCATCGTCCGGGTGGCCGAGGCTCAGATCGCCAAGGCGCTCCGGGTCGTCTCCGTCGAGCGAGGCCGTGACCCTCGGCAGTTCGCCCTCATGGCGTTCGGAGGCGCCGGACCCCTGCACCAGGGCTCGCTGTCACGCGAGCTGGGATGCACGGTGGTGATCGTGCCGCGCCATCCGGGGGTCCTCTCGGCATTGGGGCTCCTGGCGGCCCCGATCTCGACCGACATGGCGCGGACGTGTCTGCACGAGATCGGCTCGCTGTCGCGGGAAGAGCTGGACCAGGAGTGGAGCGCGCTCGAAACACGGGCGCAGCGAACCCTGGCCGCGCAGGGGAGCCAGGCGACGCGCATCGTGCGGTCCGCGGACTGCCGGTACCGGGGGCAGTCCTTCGAGCTGGAGGTCACCGCACCACCCGCCGACGCCGGCGAGGATCTCCCGGCGCGACTGGCGGCGGCCTTCCATGCGGCCCATGCCGAGCGCTACGGCTACGCCCACGAGGCCGAGACGGTTGAGGTGGTGAACGTTCGCCTGCGCGCCGAAGCGCCGAAGCCTCCCTTCACTCTTCCTGCCGCTCCCCCCGGCAGAGGCGCCGCCGGCGCGGGGCGAGGGACGCGGCCGGTCACCGTGCAGGGCCGTGAGATCGACTGCCCGGTATTCGATTGGGACGCGCTGGGCGAGGGCGACCGCCTGGCCGGTCCGGCGGTCGTTGCCGGGGCCGACTCAACCTGTCTCCTCCTGCCGGGCCAGCGCGCCGAGGTCGACGGGCTGGGCAATCTTCTGATCAGAGAGGGATGAGGCCGGTGGATCCCGTCACGCTGGAGGTCTGCCGGAACGCGCTGGCCGGGGTGGCGGAGGAGGCGGGCGTCGCCCTGCGCAGGACCGCGTACTCGCCGAACATCAAAGAGAGGATGGACTGCTCCGCGGCCGTGTTCGATCCGGCGGCGGAACTGGTGGCTCAGGCCGAGCACATCCCGGTCCACCTTGGCTCGATGCCCGCCTCGGTCGCCGCCGCCCTCGAGCGCCACCGCGAGCTGCTTCCCGGCGATCAGGTCGTGCTTTCGGATCCGTTCGCCGGCGGTACGCATCTGCCCGATTGGACGCTCGTGGCCCCCGTCTACCGACAGGATCGGTTGCTCGGCTTCGTGGCCAACCGGGCGCATCACGCCGACGTGGGCGGCATCGCACCCGGGAGCATGCCCGGCGGGGCAACCGAGATCTTCCAGGAGGGCCTGCGCATCCCGCCGGTGCGTCTGTGGCGAGAGGGCCTCGAGGATGGCGACATCCTCGAGCTCCTGCTGGCGAACACGCGCACTCCGGACGAACGCCGCGGCGACCTGCGGGCGCAAACGGGAGCGAACCACCTGGCCGGCCGGCGGTTGGTCGCGCTGGCCGAGCGGATGGGAGTCGAAGCGCTGCTCGAGGGGATGGAAGCGACGAAGGACCACGCCGAGCGGGCCGTCCGCGCGGCCATCGCGGCGATCCCAGCAGGGACCTACCGCTTCGAGGACGTCATGGACGACGACGGCGCGGGAGAGCTGGACATCGCCATCCGGGTGGCAGTGACCGTGGAGGCCGACCGGATGCTCGTCGACTTCGCCGGGACGGCGCCGCAAGCCTCCGGGAGCATCAACGCCCCGCTCGCCGTGACGCTCTCGGCGTGCTATTTCGTGCTGCGCGCGGTGACCGACCCGGAGATCCCGGCCAACGCCGGCGCCCACCGGCCCATCCGCGTGCGGGCGCCGAGGGGCTCGCTGGTGAATCCCGAGCCGCCGGCGGCGGTGGCGGCCGGCAACGTGGAGACCTCGCAGAGAATCGTCGACGTCTTGCTGGGCGCGCTCGCCCACGCGCTCCCAGACCGCGTACCCGCCGCGTCGCAGGGAACGATGAACAACATGCTGATCGGCGGGAACGACGCGCGCTCCGGTCGGTCCTTCACCTATTACGAGACCATCGCCGGCGGCCAGGGCGCACGTCCGGGCCGCGATGGGATGAGCGGCGTGCATACGCACATGACGAACACGCTCAACACGCCGGCCGAGGCCCTGGAGATGGCGTACCCGCTTCGGCTCCTCGAGTACCGCCTGCGCGACGGAACGGGGGGACGGGGGCGATGGCGTGGGGGGGACGGCGTGCGCCGGTCGATCGAGATCCTGGCGGACGCAGCGACGGTGTCGCTGCTCTCGGAACGCCGAAGGCACGCCCCATGGGGACTGGCGGGTGGAGAAGCCGGCGCGACGGGTCGCAACGCGCGGGTGCGCGGCGCGAACGAGGAACCGCTGCCGGCGAAGGCCACGTTCCCGGTTGGGGTGGGCGACATCCTGGTCGTGGAGACACCGGGCGGTGGAGGATTCGGGCCCGTGCGAAGATACCGGTGATGGAGCTCGCCCACCAAGCCCCGGACATGATCAGGTAACGTGTGGTGCCATGACGCCGGAGGCGTTCGACGAAGCGACCGAGGTCGTTCGCCAGGCGAACGCGCGCGGCGTGCCGCTCAAGCTCATTGGCGGACAGGCGGTCAGGCTCCTGTGCCCCCTTTTCCCGCACCGGGCTCGGACGGATCAGGACATGGACTTCGCTTCGGTCTCCTCGGCGAAGCGGGCGGTGATCGACTACTTCGCAGAGCACGGGTTCTTGGGGGATCCCCGGTTCAACCTTCTCCACGGGGACCGTCAGATGTACTTCACGACCGCGGACGGAAAGACCAGCGTCGACGTGATCATGGACCGCCTGAACATGTGCCACATCCTGGACTTTCGCGACCGGATCGACCGAATGCCGCATACGCTCGATGTCACCGACCTGCTGCTCACCAAGCTCCAGATCGTCGAGCTGAACCGCAAGGATCTGCACGATATCGTGCACCTGCTCTCCGCATTCGAAGTTCGAGAGGGGGACGACGTGAGCACGATCGGCCTCGCTCGCATCCGCAAGATCGTCGGGGATGACTGGGGCTGGTGGCGCACCGTCACGCGGAACCTCGACACGATCGTGCACCTGGGAACCGGCGAGCATGCGGACCTGGTCCCTGAGGCCAGGCAGTTCGACCCGATGGTCCAGGCGAAGCACATCCGCGAGTTCTGCGACGTGTGCCCGAAGTCGCTCCGGTGGAAGATCCGGTCGAAGGTCGGTGATCGGATGCAGTGGTATGAGCTTCCGGAGGTCGTCGAACACTAGGCCCTCGCGGTGGACGGGGGGAGCGCGTGACCGGGGGGGATTACGACTTCATCATCATCGGCGGCGGTTCCGCCGGGAGCGCGCTGGCGAACCGGCTCTCCGCCGATCCTTTCAACCGAGTCCTGGTCCTGGAAGCCGGGCGCCCCGACTACCGCTGGGATGTCTTCATCCAGATGCCGGGTGCGCTCACCTTCCCCATCGGGAGCAGGTTCTACGACTGGAAGTACGAGTCGGAGCCAGAGCCGTTCATGCATGGGCGGCGCATCTCCCACGCCCGGGGAAAGGTGCTCGGCGGCTCGAGCAGCATCAACGGGATGATCTTCCAGCGCGGCAACCCGATGGACTACGAGCGGTGGGCCGCCGACCCGGGCATGCAGACGTGGGACTACGCGCACTGCCTCCCCTACTTCAAGCGCATGGAGACCTGTCTGGCCGCGAGCTCGGACGATGAATTCAGAGGCCACGGCGGTCCTCTGATCCTGGAGCGGGGCCCGGCCAGCAGTCCGCTGTTCGGGGCGTTTTTCGAGGCGGTCCAGCAGGCGGGGTTCGAGCTCACCGAGGACGTCAACGGGTACCGGCAAGAGGGCTTCGCGCCGTTCGACCGAAACATCTTCAGAGGCCGGCGTCTCTCGGCGGCCCGGGCCTACCTGCATCCCATCATGGGCCGCCCCAATCTCACCGTGAGGTGCCGGTGCTTCGTTACCAGGATCCTGTTCGACGGAACGCGAGCCGTCGGCGTCAAATACACGAACCGCGGCGGCCAGGCCCGGCGGGCGCTCGCGGGTGAGACCATCCTGTGCGGAGGGGCGATCAACTCGCCGCAACTCCTGCAGGTCTCCGGAGTGGGCAACGCAGCCGAACTGCGGGGGCTGGGCGTCGAGGTCGTCCACGAACTCCCGGGGGTCGGCGAGAACCTCCAGGATCATCTGGAGGCCTACGTCCAGCACGCGTGCAAGCTTCCCGTCTCGGTGGCCCCCGGGCTGAATTGGCGCAATCGCCCGTGGATCGGGCTGGAGTGGCTGCTGTTCAAGAAAGGTCTCGCCGCCACGAACCATTTCGAGGCCGGTGGATTCGCACGAAGCAATGACGAGGTCGGGTACCCGAATCTGATGTTCCACTTCCTTCCGGTCGCCGTGCGGTACGACGGGTCGTCCCCGGCCGGGGATCACGGTTACCAGGTCCATGTCGGCCCGATGTACTCCGACGCGAGGGGTTCGGTGAAGATCACCTCGCCCGACCCACGCGTGCACCCCGCCCTCAGGTTCAACTACCTCTCGACCGACCAGGACCGCCGAGAATGGGTGGAGGCGATCCGCGTTGCGCGGAGAGTCCTTCAGCAACCGGCCTTCGACCCCTTCAACGCAGGGGAACTGTCGCCCGGCCCGGAGGTTGTGAACGACGACCAGATCCTGGAGTGGGTGGCCGGCGACGGGGAGACGGCCCTGCACCCCTCGTGCACCTGCAAGATGGGGACCGACGCGCTCTCCGTGGTGGACCCCGCCGGCATGAGGGTCCATGGTCTGGCGGGGCTCCGAGTGGTGGACGCGTCGGTGATGCCGTACATCACCAACGGCAACATCTATGCCCCGGTGATGATGGTGGCCGAGAAGGCGGCGGACCTGATCCTGGGGGACACCCCGCTGGCCCCCGAGCAGGTCGAGTTCTACCGGCGCCGGGCCAGCGGCCCGGGGTCCGGCTAGGTTCTGGCGTTGCTCACCCCGCAACCGCCGACTTGCGCACGGCAATCTGCAGGCGGAACATCGCGCCCGAGCCCATCTCTCGGGGGGACCTGGTGCCGAAGATCTTCTACGTCACGGATATCCACGGCTCCGAGATCTGCTGGCGGAAGTTCCTGAACGCGGGCCCCCACTACGGCGCCGACATCGTGATCGTGGGCGGCGATATCACCGGCAAGGCGATGGTCCCCATCGTGGAGCGAGGCGGCCGCTGGGACACCAGGATGTTCGACCAGCACGTGACCCTGGAGACCGAGGATGAGGTCCGGGAGATCGAGAGGAAGATCCAGAACCGCGGCTACTATCCCATCCGCGTCTCCGAGGAGGAATACCGCCACATGCAGGAGGACGAGGACGCCGTCGACAAACGGTTCAAAGAGGTCATGATCGAGGGCACCGAGCGATGGATCGCCATGGCCGACGAGAAGCTGGCCGGCAAGGGGATCCGGGCCATCGTCTCTCCGGCGAACGACGACATGTTCGAGATCGACCCGATCCTGAAGAGGGGCCAGCTGGTCGAGATGGGGGGTGAGGACCCCATCGAGCTCGACGGGTTCGAGATGGTGTCGTACGGGTGGACGAACCCTACGCCGTGGAACACGTTTCGCGAGCTGCCCGAGGAGAAGCTGGGCGAGCGACTGGAGAAGGTGCTGGCGAAGGTGACCGACCCTAGCCGGACGATCTTCAACTTCCACGCCCCACCCTTCGGCAGCGGCCTGGACGAGGCGCCGGCCCTCGACGAGAACCTGAACATCAAAGCGGGCGGCAGGGCGCTGCGTCCGGTGGGGTCGACGTCGGTCCGGTCGGCCATCGAACGCGTCCAGCCGGTCCTCTCCCTTCACGGACACATCCACGAGGCCAAAGGCGCAACCCGGATGGGGTCAACCTTGGTGTTGAACCCCGGGAGCTCATATGAGGAGGGGATCCTGCAGGCGGCGCTGATCACGCTCGACGCGAAGAAGCACACCGTCAAGAACTACCAGCTGGTGAACGGGTGAGCCCCGCGCGGGGCAGAAAGGGGAGGTGATCCCACGTGGCGACGGTAGGCGAAGCTCCTACCTTGTTCCTCCGCAAGGCGACCGGCCTGGTGAAGGGGTGGTCGCGATTCGACGCGTTCATCTACTCATTCATGTCGGTCAACCTGATCACCCTTGGGCTTTACTACGCCCTGTCGGTGCTCGCGTTCGTGCCCGGTGGGCAGGTGCTGCCGGCCATCATCTTGTCGGGCATCTTCATCACGTTCCTGGTGATCACCTACGCCGGTCTGATCTCCGCGATGCCCCGGGCCGGTGGCGACTATGTTTGGCAGAGCCGGGTCCTGGGCGGGGGGATCGCCTTCGTGCTGGCCGTCACCGGCTGGTGGTTCATCCTGTGGCACTGGGCGCCCATCTACGCGAACATCCTCTCCGTCGAGGTGCTCCAGCCGCTGTTCGCCATCTTCAAGTGGCACGGCGCGGTGACCTGGCTCGGCGGGCACAACGGGATCTTTATCACGAGCCTCGGCACGATCGTCCTCGCCGGGTTCCTGGTCTCGTTGGGCATGGAGGGGTACGCGAGAGTCCAGCGCTTCTGCTTCTACGTGGGGATGATCGCACTGGGCGTCATGGTGCTCATCCTCCTGATCGGCAGCAAGGCCGGGTTCGCCAGCGCATTCAACCGCGAGGCGACGAACCTGTTCGGGGCGAAGGGCGACGTCTACGCGCAGACCCTGAAGACGGCCGCCACCGGGAACGGCGTCCCGGCCATGAAGCTCTCCCTGACCCCCTTCTTCGGGGCGAGCCTGCTCTTGGTGCCGTTCATGGCCTTCTGGATCCTCTGGCCGAACTGGGGCGCCACGCTCTACGGCGAGGTCCGGGGTGCGGGCGACTTCAAGCGCGTCATGAACGGGATGATGTGGGGCCTGTGGGTCACCATCGCCTTCGCGGTGGTCCTGGTCCTGCTCATGGCCAAGACGTTCGGGTGGCAGTTCTTCAACGCGGCGAACGCGAACTACTGGTTCCCCCTCTACGGGGGGACCGCCGCGCCCACCATCCCGATCTTCCCGTATCCACCGCTCCTGGCGAGCTTCTATATCCACAGCGCTCTGTTCCAGGCCATCATGGTGCTCGCGTTCGGGACCTGGTTCCTGGGATGGGCGGGGACGCTGTTCCTGTCCTCCACGCGGGTGGTATTCGCTGCAGCCTTCGACCGGATCCTTCCGGAGTGGGCAGCGAACGTCTCCGAGCGGCGGCACGTGCCGTTCGGCGCGCTCGCGCTGATGCTCTTTCCCTCGATCATCGTGAGCGCGTTCTACGCGTACAGAAGCGGGTTCATCACCTATACGCTCGACGCCACCCTGGTCATCGCCGTGACGTTCTTCGGGACGGCCATCGCGGCTATGGTTCTCCCGTGGAGGAAGAAGTCGCTGTACCAGAACTCGGCGATCGCCAAGCTCAAGGTGGGTGGAGTCCCGCTGATCACCGTCTCGGGTGCCATCACCGGTGGGTTCCTGGGCTGGATGCTGTTCAAGTGGTTCACCGATGACCTGTACGCCATCAACAACAAGTCCTCGCTCAGGTACTTGGCGGTGCTGTACGGACTGGCCGTGGTGGTGTACACCATCGCGTACGTGGTGCGGCGACAACAGGGGATCAACCTGAAGTCGATCCATCAAGAGATTCCCGTCGAGTGATCGACTCGCGTGGCGAGGGGTGGTCCGGCAGGACCGCCCCTCGCGCGTCGAAAGTGTGTGAACATGGCCGATGAGCTTCGGATGCTCATCGGGGGCGAATGGGTTGCCTCCGAGAGCGGCGCCACGTTCGAGGCGACCGCGCCGGCGACCGGGGAGGTGATTGGCACGCTCCCCGAAGGCACGCGAGCCGACGCCGAACGAGCCATCCGGGCGGCCGGCCGCGCGTTCGAGTCGTGGTCGGGGCTCTCCGCGTTCGCCAGGGCCGGGGCGATGCGGCGGATCGCCGAGGCGATCGATCGCCGCCGTGACGAACTGAGCAGGACTCTCTCCCTCGATCAGGGCAAGCCGCTGGAGGCAGAGGCCCGCGACGAGGTCGAGGAACTGATCGCCTACTTCGACATGGCCGCGGCCGACGCCACCCGCGTGGAAGGCCTGATCCCGCCATCGGCCGGAGCCGGGAAGCGGGTGTTCCTGTACCGGGTTCCCCGCGGAGTGGTCGGGGTGATCACCCCGTGGAACTGGCCCTACACGATGCCCGCGGAGATCGTCGCGCCGGCGCTCGCCTACGGGAACGCGGTCGTGCTGGCCCCCGCGCCCAGCACGTCCGTGTGCGCGGTGCGCCTGGCCGAGTGCATCGCCGAAGCCGACCTACCGCCCGGC
>WNGN01000497.1_pt1 | contig 24124 bp, 26 predicted proteins | sample 5400561 | NCBI WGS metagenome assembly WNGN01 (sample SAMN13153379, study PRJNA577476) | soil metagenome | isolation source: 115 cm soil or saprolite under Garry oak tree replicate 2 | place: USA:California | collected 2016-06-15 | reverse complement strand
AGCTAACGTAGTCCACACAGTGGCTGTAGATCTTGTCCAGCCCTTCTCCCGCTATATCCACCAGTTCATTGAGGAGACGATCCAGCGGGGCGTCGCATTCGCTCATGAACACGAGGCTGGGAGGGATCGTTCTACCGTTCAAATCAATTGATTCATCCAGCACGAACAACCGCGCAAAGTGGATATTTGAGAACTTGCCAAAAGGGATAACGCTATTACACGCGGCGTTATCACTCATGGTCTTGAGCAATTGCTTGATATCTTCCACCTCTCCGGCCTTGATCTCGGTGATTATGGTCAGTGCTACCTGGTGTGTCATACCAAGCTCCTCCTTACAAAATGGTGGTGTAAGGGCCATGCCTCAGATTGAATAACGAAAGTCTCCAGCGTCCCTTTTTAGATTTATCGCCCGCTGCCATTTGCAGCGGCCTTCATGCTTCAGGAAAAGCCAGGGCAAAGTTTATCAACTTGTTTTCGTCCCAAAACACTATGCCCAGATACAGGCCTGGAGCAACTTCGCGGATTTCATCTCTTATCCAGTGAGCAACGAGCGATGTTTTAGAGTAATCAATGACAATACATTCTCTCTCATCAAACCAACTCTCGCCCTTGTAGACATTGGCGACGATTGCTCTGATCCCTGGCGGTAAGATTTTGTTGCATAATTGGCCAGTTTCTGGATCAAAGACTTTGCCCTGCCAGGCAAAGATGTGAGCGAACTTTGCTGCAACGTCGGTAAGTTCTGTGCCAGGGTCGATGATAACCGTGCCTTCCCCTTCTCCCCTGGGGATATCACCTGCCGGGCTATTGCGGAAAAGTTCATCAAGCTGGGCTTGAGACATCTTCATCAGTTGAGCCACATCAAGAGCCATTGTATATTTCCTCGTTTTCATCAATCAACACAGCCTCAAGAAGCTGCATCATTCAACATTTCGCAACGAAAGGCCTCTTGTGTAGAGTGAAACTCTATCTGGCCCTTCCTTCGATAATCTCTACGTACAAGACGCGCAGAGACGCGTTTTTTGGAGGATGAACAAGGTTTAGGAGAATGACGGCCCCACGGATGTGCGCGCCGAACCCCTGCCTGTGGACTTGTCAAACGGTGGTGCCGAGTGCACGGCTGATTTCCAGCGCTAGCTTGTCGGGGGCCTCCAGGCTCACGAAGTGACCTACGCCGGGGAGAGGTCTCCATTCCACTTCGCAGCCCGCGTCCTTGCCGCTCTTCAAGGCCACCTCGGCGGGTAGCGCATCGTCCTTCTCCCCCCCAGACCAGCGTGACGGGAACGGTAAACGGCGTATCATAGACGGCCTCGAGCTGCGCGAGCTTTTTCGACGCAAGCTGCGTGCGCACCATCTCGCGGTAGTAGTTGATGGGCCCACGAAAATCCTCGGGCTTCTGGAAGCGTGATACCAGCTCGTTCACAAGCGCCACGTTCATGGCTCCCTTTTTGCCCTCCCTCAGTGTAAAGGATAGCTTCAGCACCTTTCTGCCCAACGCCGTCGTCAGAAAAAATTCGGGAAGCCACGGTAGCTGGAAAAAAGGTACCCACGGGATACGAAAGGTCTGGAAGTCCTCAAAGTGCAGTACGGCCCGCACAAGTGTCTTCGGATGCGTGCAATTGACGACGACAAGCTTGCGGATGAGATGCGAGTACCAGTGTGCAAAGATCCACCCCAGCGCGCCCCCCCAGTCATGCGAGACGAGCAACGGCCTGTTGATGCCGAGTGCCTCAATCAATGCCTTGATGTCGTCGGTGAGCGTGAAGACGTCGTAGCCGTCCCTCGGACGTGCTGTTCCGGGGTAGCCCCGAAGGTCTGGCGCATACATACGGGTTTCGTTCAACGTTTCCATCACCTGCCGCCAACTCATCCATCCTTCGGGGAATCCGTGCAGACAGAGGATGGGAGGCGCATCCTCCCTTCCTGTCATTGCCACGTGAAAGGTGATGCCGTTGGCCTGTACGCGCATGTGCTCAATGCTTGCTATCATGGATCACCCCTTTCCAGGATAGATATCATGAGTGCTCCTGGCAAAGTGTCACTGTCGCACCAGGTTGAACCTTGCCTAAGAAATACGGCCGACCCTCATCAGAAACAGCCCCAGTTTCTTAGAGCTATTTTTGATGAGGCTCTGTCCACATCCCTACATGACCGGGAAGGTTTCGAACACCGTAATCTGGGCACCACCCTGCAACACTGGGCAGCGCCTGGCCGTCTCGACTGCCGCATCAAGTGAATCGGCCTTGATAATGGAGTACCCACTAGCCATCGTCCCCACTGGACCATCACTGACGGTCCCGTCGCTCGCGATGCGTTTTGCCATCGGTGTAAACGGATTGCCCCCGTCTACGAGAGCACTCCCGAGTTCACCGAACCAGGCCATCCACGCTTGCATGACTGCTGCTTGTTCTGCTTGACTCTCGGGCATGCTGCCACCGCTATAGAGTAGGACAAAATTCGCCATTGCTATTCCTCCTTCTGGGAATACTAATTCAAAATATACACCCGTAATCAATACGGCGCATTTTCACATTATACACCCATCATCAATACGTCGCTTTGCCTCCGAATCTATTTCATTGTCAGCATGAAGCATAGAGGAAAGTTCTTATCATCCTGTAGAGCCGGTTAAAGCGGCCGACCGCAGGAACCACTTCTGGAACAGCAGGAATGCGATCAACACGGGTATGATGATCATACTGGCGAAGGCCATGATGTCGCCCCAACGCAGGGGAGCCTGGTCAAAGAAGACATCCATCCCCACCATCAGCGGTCGATATGTATCGCCACGAGTGACCAGCAGCGGCCACAGGAAGTCGCCCAGGTGGGTGAGAACCTGCCAGATCGCGACGGTGGCAAAGACCGGGCGGGAAAGCGGGACGACTAACTGCCAGTAGATGCGCCACCGACTGGCTCCGTCAACGAGAGCCGCCTCCTCGAAAGCCTTCGGGATGTCAATGAAGAACTGGTAGAAGAGGAAAACGGAGAACGCGTCGGCGATGAACGGGATGATCTGAACCTGGTAGCTGTTTATCCAGGTGGTAGAGCCATCGAACCAGGGAAACTGGTTGACCATGAGCAGGAGCGGCACGACCACCGACTCGAACGGGATGACGATCAACGCCACGATCACGACTACTAGGAGCTTGCGGCCAGGGAACGGTATGCGTGCAAGTGCGTAGGCGATCAGGCTGTTGACCACCAGGCCCAGCGCGACGATACAGGTGATTAGCAACGCCGAGTTGAACATATAGAGACCGAAGGGAAGTCGATGGAAGGCGTTGCTGTAGTTCTGCAGCGAGATGTCGCCATAGGGGATAAAGGCACTCACAGTACTCAAATCTTGCAGGAGCTGGTTCTCGTTGGCTTTCAATGAAGAAACCACCATAAACACCGTTGGGAACAGAAAAAAGATCGCCAGCAGGATCATCAAGAGGTAGTTGAGTGTCAGCCAGGCATATTTTCGGCCAGAGGACAGAGATCTCCGCGACGCTTTTTGGGGGGGAGTGACGGAAGCTTTCACTTTTTGAGTGGTCAGTGCCATGATTTACATCTCTCTTTCTTCAGTCACAATGACGCTCCGCAGGACCGGAATCACTCTCATGAGAACAATGAGAAAGAAGACCACCGCGACAGCCGAAGCATAACCGACTCGCACGTTGTCGATGCTCTGATGCACTACATACCACACTACGGTCGCTGTTGCGTTCTGTGGGCCGCCCTGAGTCATGACCTCCACCTGCGCATAGAGTTTAAATGACAGGATAGTGGTTGCGATCAGCACGAAAATAGTGGTATTGCGCAACTGGGGGAGGGTGATGTGCCAGAACTGGCGCCACCGTCCCGCGCCATCGACCCTGGCAGCTTCGTACAGCGGCTCTGGGATCCCCTGTAACCCCACCAGGTAGACTACCATCTGGAAACCGACGCCCTGCCAAATCGACAAAATCATGATCGCCGGTAGCGCCAGTTCTGGATTACTGAGCCAGTCATAGGGCCCCAGGTGTCCGAAGCTGATCGCCTTGATGAACTCGTTGATCAGCCCCTGGCCAGGATTGTAGAGGAATGTCCAAACTACCGCCACGACCACCAGGGGGGCGACTACCGGACTGAAGTAAATCGTTCGGAACACGGTAACGCCGCGCATCTTCTGGTTGATCAAGATCGCCAGGAAGAGAGCCAGGCTGGTCTCGACAGGTACTACAATCATCCCGAATAAGGAGTTGTTTAGTAGGGCCCGGTGGAGTGAGCCGTCTCCCAATATCTGTAGGTAGTTACGCAGCTCTACGAAATTCGTGCGCAGTGGTCCTGAAATCAACCGCTGATTGGTGAACGAGAAGTAGATTGCTATAAAGAAGGGGATGATCAGGAAGATCAACAGCAGAATCAGAGCAGGCGCGGCAAACGCCCAGGCAGAAAAATATTCCTTACGATGCCAGCGAGGCTTTTTGGGTTTCGCAATTGTGCTAGTCTTGGTACGCATCGATATGCTCATAGATTTCCTCTTGTGCATAAAATGGGGTCGAGGGCAGACGTCCCCCCCACCAGGAGATGATCAGGATGAGTGACCACAAGGGTCGCCCTACTGCCTGGTTGGATAGCCCTGGTTGTCTTCGATGTCCTGGTCTATCTTTTGAACCGCTTTGTCCAGCTCCTCCTTCACATCGGCTCCAGCGGCGATATTCGCCACTGCCACAGCAAAAGCGGAGGTAATAGTGGGATAGGCTGGAGTGATCGGGCGCGGCTCCGCTATACCTTTTTGGAGTTGCTGTACGAATACCTGGAGCGGGCCATTCGGCGCATACAGCTTGGACTGGGCGATAGCCGATTTGCGTGCAGGCACGGCCCCATTCGCGTTGGTCATACGCGCTATCTCATTGGGCGACAGGATGAAATTCAACACTTTCCAGGCTGCGTCAGGGGTTTTGCAGGATGAGGTGATCCCCCAGTTCCATGATCCCATGCCAGTTTTCGCACCATTGCCCAGGTTCGGTGCTGGCAGCACAAGCAAGTTGTCTCCCAATGCCTTGCTGTAATCTGGATAGACCCAGTGGCCGACCCAACTCAGTGCGGACTTGACAGACGTGAAATCGGTGTTTTCGACTGGAAAGGGATTGCTGTAGCCCTGCTTGAAGAGGCCCTGAAACCAGGTCATCGCTGCCACTGCGTCCGGGCCGTTCAGCACTCCACTTGACGACTGGTAGTTGCTGCGGTTAATAAGATCCCCCCCAAAGGACTCAACAAAAGGAGAGAAGCCATAAGTGAACCACTCGCCGCCAAAAGCCATCTGTAAGTCCAGCGGATACTCCACGCCTGGCACGTTCTTCAGCTTAGCCAATATGTCGTTGAATTCTGTCAACGTCCAGGGGTTGTCGATAGTGGGGATGCGCGCGCGCACCTCGCTCAGATACTGCTTGTTAGCGTAGATGCCAAGACCAGAATCAAACTGGCCCAGACTGTACAGGTGATGGTTATACATACCCTGATTGATGATCGATGGCAGGAAGTCAGCTTTCATCTCCGGGGACACATACTTGTCGAGTGGAACGAGGTACCCAGACCAGGCGTAGTTATACAAGGTCGGGCCGTCGAAATCGAGCAGGCAGGGTAGACTATGGGCCAGCGCTGCGAGGTTCACCTGGTCGGTGTAGCGACCCTCGGGCAACTGCACCGCATCGACCGTTATGTCCGGGTTCCTGTCACTGAAAGCCTTGAGGGTGGCATTGAGTGCATCACGCTCAGGTCCCTGGCCAGAGTGAAAAAACAACTGTACCGTGATTGGGCCACTAGCACTGCCAGCCGTCGTCGATGAAGTTGAGCCACAGGCCGAGAGCAGCATACTCAGTACTACCAGTAGAAGAAAGATCTCTCGCCGGAACTTACGCATGGTCACATGCCTCCTGTTCCCCAACAACGGTGTCAGTAAGTATCATCCAATTACAGACTATAGCACGTATTACTACCTTCCACAAGGCAGGCGACCACGCTCTCCAGGGCTGGTGCAAATATGCCTTTTACCTACCCAGAGATGAGGTGGCGTGACGAATCGCTCGCTTTTGTCGTATTAAAACGGAGTGTATAGCCGTTCTCGCGGTTTTGGTTCAGAGAGTGAACACATTTTTCATTTCCTTAAGCAGGTTATAATAGAGTGAGCCTATAATAGCATCAGCTCTCGCTGATCTGCTGCTTTCAAAGCAGCACGGAGGTATTCGATAGTGACAACTCGTCCCGATATTGTGTTACTGGTATTGGATACACAACGCCTTGATCGCCTTTCGTGCTACAGTTGCGCGGAGGAAACATCGCCCTTCATCGATGAATTTGCCGCCGACGCTACGCTCTTTGAATGTGCCGTTGCTCCCGCCCAATGGACTATTCCCTCCCACGCATCGATGTTTACGGGCGTGTATCCTTCGACACATAACACTGTGCAGTCCTTTTCTGTCCTACCCGATTCACTCCCCACACTGGCCGAAAGATTACGCGACAGTGGCTATTTCACAACAGCCTTTTGTAACAATCCCCTTGCGGGAGTCGTCAATAATGGACTGCGCCGCGGCTTTCTCAGCTTCTTGAACTATAGCGGGTTGATGACCTCGCGTCCGAATCAAGCAGGCGTCCATCGCAATCTTTATGACCGCTACCGGCAGGTCTTCAAAGGTTTGCTAACCGAGGCCATTTCTTCAATGCAGGATGTCTTTGCACGTTCCGACTTCCTCCTAAACCTCTCGTTCTCTCCTCTGATGGTTCCCCTATGGCAAACGGCTTTGAGCTTCAAGGGCAACACGGGCAAATCGCTCAATGACGCAGCGCAACTGCTTATCGAGCGCAAAGATATAGACGAGGATCAGCCAATATTCAATTTTATCAATTTAATGGGCGTGCACATGCCTTACCATCCCTCCCAAAAATTTATAGAGCGATTTGCTCCACATGTGCTGCATAATAAGCAGGCACAGCGGTACCTGCGGCACTTTAATAGCGACGTCTTCGGCTGGTATGCCCCCTTGTCGAGCAGCATTGATGAACTGGAGAAGGCTACCCTCGACGGCATGTATAACGCGGAAGTTGCCACGCAGGATGAACTGGTGGGGACATTTTTCAAAAAGCTGCATGAGAGTGGTAGGTTGGATAATACCCTGGTGATCATCTGTGCCGACCACGGGGAGCATCTTGGCGAGAAACGATTAGTAGGACACTCTCTTTCGCTGTACAACGAATTGGTACGAGTGCCGCTGATTATCCGCGATCCGGGCAATGACCTGCCGCGCAGTACGACGGTTGAGCACTTTGTCTCGACACGTCGCATATTCCAAACGGTGCTGACAGCCGCAAACCTGGCTGACGAAGTCGAAGAAGTACTGACCCTGGCCCAAAGTTCAACCAGCGATCCCGATAGCGGGACGGTTTTCTCAGAGGGAGTACCGCCGCGCAACGTGGTGAAAATGCTGCACCAGCAGCGCCCGCGCGAGACAGAGGAGTTGGGCTGTGATCAAACACGGCGCGCCGTCTGGAGGGATACGCACAAACTGATCCAGACCGGCGAGAATGGCCTTGAGTTATACAGCGCTCTTGAGGATCCCAATGAAAGCTTGAATTTGCGTGATATACTGCCTGAAAGGGTTGAAACCCTCCAAGAACAACTGCACACATTTGTCAGTCACGCCGGTGTAATGGTAGCAAGCCAGGAGCAAGCAGATGGCTTTGACGATCCAGAAGTGCTCCGCCGGCTGCGTGACCTTGGTTATATCGAATAACAACGAAATGAGCGAGGACTACCTGTTATGTATCCACCATTTGGCCCCATTCTATTGCAGTTAGGACCACTATCTCTCCATTGGTATGGACTCATTATGGTCGGCGCCATATTGATTGCCGCCTGGGTTGCCAGTCGCTACGTAGCGCGCCATGGGCAGGCGAGCCAAACAATATGGGATATGCTGCTCTGGGTACTCATACCGGCGTTGATAGGCGAACGACTCTACTATGTATTCATTCAATCGCCGCGAGGGCCGACCGGCCTTGGTCATTACCTGGCCAACCCTATAGAGATTCTAGAGATCTGGCGAGGCGGCATGCACATTTATGGCGCCTTCATCTTTGGCGGAATTGCCCTTGGCCTCTATGCCCTTTGGAAAAAATTACCACTGTTGATTTATCTCGATGCAGTCGCACTGGCCCTGCCTCTGGGCCAGGCTATCGGGCGCTGGGCTAATTTCATCAATCAGGAACTCTACGGTCCGCCAACAACGTTGCCATGGGGATTACGCATTGACGCCGCGCACCGTATTCCTCCATATAACAATTTGACCCTCTATCCCGAGAGTGTGCGCTTCCACCCCCTTTTCCTTTACGAGTCAATCGCAAATTTGCTTGGTTTTGTGCTCATTTTCTGGATTTCGCGCCGCTTCGAGAAACGCCTGCGCAATGGAGACCTCTTTCTAATCTACTTGATTTTCTATCCATCCGTGCGCTTCTGCCTCGAGTTTCTCCGCACCGACTCCTGGTTCTTCCCGGGCACGCCATTTAATGTCGTACACCTGCTGTCCGCTGTAGCAATCGTCACCGCTATAACGCTCCTGATTGTACGTCACCGCAAACCAGCGGCTGTGGCTGCACAAGCTGCTGAGGGTACTGAGGGTACAACAAGTGTTGGAAGTAACGAAGCAAGGAGCGTCGAAGGCAATACAGAATCTGTTGAAGAGGATTCTGGGGAGGTTGAGCACGAGGCAGAGAAAGCGCAGCCGGTGGATCAAACACTTGAAACTGCTGACGTGATAGCTATTATCCCGAGTGCGCATGGCACACTTGAGGATGAAGACGACAAGGATATGGAAACGGTCGCTACACAATCCGATGGCATGAAAGCCGATAGTTAGTTAATACGCCGTTTTTTCTAGTGCTTCCAGATGAAAGAATCGCTGCATGGTCGCAATCTCATCGAGGCTGCGAACATAAATATTTGGGAATCGAGCGCATTGAGGTAGAGCTCACCTTTCTCCACCGCGGGAGAAAAGAAGAACACGGAGCTCTTCTTATATTGCCAGAGTAGAGAGCCATCCTTGGACTGCAAAGCATAAAGGGCGTTATGGCCCGTACTCACATAGCGAACTTTTACTGGTAAGTGAGCCAAAGAGGCATGAAGAAGTCTTTCAGGCGCTCTCAAAATGTTCCGCGCGACAGATAGTGCTTTCCATCCTCTCATACCTGCTGCTTGCAAGCGACTATATGTGGATGCAGGTGAATGGAGCTCCTGGCTTGCGGGTTCAGTTTCCAATATGGATTGACGCCACATGCGGCTGTTTGAAGAAGCCAACTCCGATTGCCACTGAAAAGCGAAAAGATGCTCTTCGCGCTGTAGTAGATGCATTGGAAGACTAGAAAGTGGTTCAACGTCAGGTAAACTGTTGATCTGCATGCCTATTTCCTGATAGTAGACGTATGCAGCGGCGCAGGCTGAACAAGATAACAGGTGGTTTCTGAGGGCAAGGCGCTCATAATATGGAAGATCATCCTGGTATTTCATGGCAAGCTTCTCCGCCCAACCGGCACAGGGCACAAGGAATGAATCTTTCATTTGAACGACCTCACTTTCTCCTTTGCATCTTTTCCGTTCGCCAGGCGTTCATACGCCTTACGAAATTGATCACTGCCACGGCTAACGTATATGCTGATACTCTTTTCACTGAGGTTCAAAGATTTAGCGATTTCGCGCTGAGATAAACCCACGTAATGTTGTAGGAGTAGACAGGCACGATACTGTGGGGATAGGGTCACCAGGGCCGATTTGATGTGTTCTGCCTCTTCTATCTGCTTTTCAGGCCCCGCTATACTCATTGACTCAGGCGTATTCTCCACGTCCTGTTCTTTCCAGAGCGGCCAACGGGTCTTCCGGCGCCGCAAATAATCGATAGCAGTATTGGTAGCTATACGAAAGAGCCAGGTATCGAAATGCAATTCATCATGCATAGATGGTAGCGCTCGCCATACCTTGATAAAGGTCTCTTGAGCCAGATCACGACCCTCCTCGTCGTTGCCAACCATACGAGCAAGATAGGTACAAATCCGAGCATTATAAAGCCGAAAAAGCGTGTCGAAAGCAGCTATATTCCCTGTCTGTGCATCTCGTACGACTGTCACAAACCAGTCCATTTCAACGGGCAAGGTGGCAAGAGTAGGATCACGCGCTAACTGAGACATTAGACGGGTCCCTCCACATGAAAATTTTTGTCTACTATTATGACGATGGCCGTTGAGGAAATTCTAACAACAATTGAGACATATCTGGCAAATTGGCAGAGTCTTGAGAAAGGATATACCTGCGCAACAATAAAAAGGTGTTGTAACCGGTACACGAATTAATTAATGTAGGAAGAGCTATGTAGGATTTTGCCTACTACTTACGTCTTTATGAAGAGAGAACGTCTATCCAAATCTGAAGATGAAACGGCATACGTAGGAGAAGCGGCATGAAAAGGAATTCAGCCTGCTCGTCCAGTTTAAATAAAGCGAACGCATGTAATACGACACAGGAAGATGATTTCTCACCATCAGCTGCTGAAATGCCACAAAGTGATCAAAACAGCCAGGAAAAAGAGGTGCTCCGACGTGTTTTGCAACAGAGTGATACATGGACAAAGGAGTATCTACGTGCTTGTTTAAGTGAGGACCTACTCGTCTGGCTGCGCCTGCAACCGAGACGAGTAGAGGCTTGCGACTGCGAGGACGAAGAATACCTGGTGCAAACTCTTGAATATATCTATCAGGCGGGTGGTTATGGTAATGTGCTAGAGTGCAATTCCACTGATGACATACTGCGGTACATAAACGCGAGCCTGAACGGTCTCCTTATCGATACATTGAGAAATCGTTCTACGTGTACAGATTAAAGGTTCAGAGCGTCTACCGTCTCAAGTACCTCGTTGGCATGCTCTTCCGGTTTTACCTTGTGCCATGCCTTGCGTACAATGCCATCTTTATCGATCAAGAAGGTCTCCCGGTTGACGCCCATATACTTTTTGCCAAACATGTTCTTCTCCTTGTAGACGCCGTAAATTTGCGAAACAGTCGTATCAGTATCAGAGAGCAGGGGGAAAGGCAAGCCATATTTTTCCGCGAATTTCTGGTGAGAGAGAACATCGTCAGCGCTGACACCCAGTACTACGATACCACGCTTCTGCATAAGATGGTTGGCATCACGGAAGTTGCACGCCTCTTTGGTACAGCCGGGAGTGTCATCCTTGGGATAGAAATAGAGAACGACTGTGCGGCCTTTCAACTCAGCCAGGTGCACCTGACCATTTTTGACAACATCGTCACTTCCTACCGCGGGAAGGGTAAAATCAGGAGCAGGCTGTTGCTCCTGGATAACTGAATCGCTCATAAAAAATCTCCTTGAAACTTGAAAAAAATTGAACGTCGCCACATGCAAGACGAGGTTCCACTACAAATCGGGGCCAGTTTCCTGGGTGACAGTATGCCGAAATGGGGCGACTGCCGCCCGGGACGCGATAAATCGGGTCCCTACATGATCTCCCGGATGCGGCCGGGATCGCCCCTCTATTTTCATATTCGTGATAACACGCCGACCTTGAAAACTATTTCGTTTTCCCTAAAGCGAGAGCATGCGCTGCAAGGCAACTCTGGCCCAGAGTGCTGTTTCACCATCGACAGTGACCTGGTTAATTACCTGATCCTCGACGAGACCCTCTAAAACCCAGGCGAGATAGGCCGGGTGTATGCGGTACATGGTTGAGCAGGGGCAGACGATGGGATCGAGGCAGAAGATGAATTGTTCCGGGTGCTCTTTGGCGAGGCGATGTACCAGATTTATCTCGGTACCGATGCCCCATTGACTGCCGGCAGGGGCTTTCTCGATTTGTCCAATGATATACTCGGTGGAGCCGTAGAGATCGGCGGCCTCTACGACTTCGCGGCGGCATTCTGGATGGACGAGAATCTTGATGCCAGGATAGTCGGCGCGGGCTTTGGCAATCTGCTGCACATGAAAACGCATATGGGTGGTGCAGTAGCCCTTCCACAAAATGATCCTTGACCGCTCCAGTTCCTCTTCGGCATCGTCGGAGGCCATTGGGTCTTTGGGATTCCAGACGGCCATCTGATCTTCTGCTATGCCATATTTCAGGGCGGTATTGCGACCAAGATGCTCATCGGGGAAGAACAAAACGCGTTTCCCCTGGTTGAAGGCCCACTTGATGACGGCAGGGGCATTGGAGGAGGTACAGACGATGCCACCATTGCGCCCACAGAAGGCTTTGAGATTGGCGGCCGAGTTCATGTAGGTGACGGGTACAATGCCGGCATCTTCACCAAGTGTGTCATGCAGCATTTGCCAGCATTCTTCGACCTCGGCGATGTTGGCCATATCGGCCATGGAGCAACCCGCCGCGGGATTGGGCAGGATAACGCGCTGGTGAGGGGCGCTGAGAATATCGGCGCTCTCCGCCATAAAGTGTACGCCACAGAAAACGATGTAGTCGGCCTGCGGACGAGCTGCGGCTAGCTGCGCGAGCTTAAACGAATCGCCACGAAAATCGGCATACTTGATAATTTCATCGCGCTGGTAGTGGTGCCCAAGGATGACGAGCCGCTCCCCGAGTTTCTCTTTAGCAGCGGCAATGCGCCGATCCAGTTCATCGCCAGACATCTCTGCATACATAAGGGGGACATTATCGATACGGGTTGAGTGAGTATGTTGTGCGCGAGTTCTGGTGGAAAGGAGCGGCAGAATGCGCTCTTCTTTACTTTCCGCACAGGCTGTTTGCAGGGCCATGAGTTTTCTCCTTTTTCAAAGTTACCTGAGATGAGTTTTTTTGCGTTGATCATCAGGCAAATTCCAGGGATATATCAAAGTAGGGTGCTGAATGGGTTAAGGCACCGAGCGAGATAAAATCTACACCGGTAGCTGCGACGGCGGCTAAACGCTGCGGGTTGGTGCCAATGTTGCCGGAGGCTTCTAAGAGCACACCCGGTGCGTCACGGCGCGCCAGCTCAACCGCGCTACGCATGGTCTCAACATCCATATTGTCCAGAAGGATTACATCAGCGCCAGCCTCCAGGGCCAGACGCACTTCTGAGATTGTTTCACATTCCACTTCTATCTTGAGAAGGTGCTGAGCGGTGCGACGCGCGGCATTGACGGCCTGCACAATACCTCCAGCAGCCTTGATATGGTTATCTTTGATGAGTACTCCGTCACTGAGACCAAAGCGGTGATTCTGTCCACCGCCGAGGAGAACGGCGTCTTTCTCCAGGCCACGCAGGCCAGGAGTTGTTTTGCGTGTATCTAGAATGCGTGTTTGCGTGCCTGCCACTGCCTGGACACAACGGGCTGTAATAGAGGAGATACCGGAGAGATGACCAAGGAAGTTGAGGGCGACACGTTCAGCGCTTAATATGGAGCCAGCCGGACCACTCAAACGGGCAAGGACCTGGTCAGGATGGACGTGCTCACCATCCTCTACCAGATGGTCGATGACAATGCGCTCATCGAGTTGATGAAAGGTGGCGGTTGCAACAGCGAGACCGGCTACAACGCCTTCCTGGCGCGCAATGATATTGGCCTGGGCGAGTTGATCTTTTGGAACAGTGCTCAGCGTTGTGATATCGTAATCTGCCCCGTCCTCATTGAGGGCCTGTCTAATTACATCAACAGGTGGCTTACGCATAAGTGATCACCTCCCGTTGTGGAGTGGTCGTTACTGGCCTGGAAGAATCTTTTACATAGGGATAGTGTACGCCTGTGAGCGATTCATCGAGGCGCTCAAAATCGCTTCGCCAGTGACTGCCACGGCTCTCGCGGCGTTGCAGAGCGGCAGCTATAACCAGTTCAGCCATGAGCAGCATGTTTCTGGTCTCTGCCCACTGTGGTAGATGCACAGGCCCTTCATTTCCTGAGCTGGGCATAGCAGGTAGAGAGTGGTGCAGTGTTTGTATTCGCCGCCTGGCTTCAAGCAGGCCTACCTCATCGCGGCAGAGTGAAACGTATTGCCACATGATGCTGCGTATCTCACGACTGATATGGGAAAGGGAGGTTGGTTTGGCGATCACGAGGGTCGCCCCTACATTTCCAGGGAGGCCATAAGCCTCGGATACCGTAACAGGGCGACCACCAGGGATCGCACCATCAATGGACGGGGTGTTATCGATGGGATCGGGGTGTTGCAGGGTGTCGGCGAGGCGGAGGCCGAAGACGAGACCTTCGAGGAGAGAGTTGCTGGCGAGTCGGTTGGCGCCGTGTACACCGGTGCAGGCGACTTCGCCGACGGCGTAAAGGGCGGGAAGGGTGGTGCGCCCGTAGGTATCGACCATGACGCCTCCCATGCAATAGTGTGCAGCAGGGGCTACTGGGAGTAGATCCCGCGCGAGGTCAAGGCCGTATTTCTGACATCTGGCGGAGATGTTCGGGAAGCGGGCGTGCATTTTTTCAGCAGGGAGATGGCGCAGGTCAAGGTACTGGCAATCGGTGCCTTCTGAGAGCATTTCGCTGAGGATGGCACGAGCTACAACGTCGCGCGGCTCTAGCTCGGCGCGTGGGCCATAGCGCAACATGAAGCGCTCACCAGCATGGTTACGCAGGTAGGCGCCTTCGCCCCGTACGGCTTCTGAGATCAAGTGGGATCCGCCACCAGCCACCAGGACTGTGGGGTGGAACTGCATAAATTCCAGGTCGGTGAGCGCAGCGCCGGCACGCCATGCGAGGGCAAGGCCATCGGCAGTCGCGCCTGAGGGATTCGAGGTATGTAACCAGAGTCCACCGGCTCCGCCGTTGGCCAAGACTGTTGCATTGGCTGTTATGGTGAAGGTATGACCACTTTTATCAATTGCCTCGACGCCGGTACAGACTCCATCTTCTACAAGAAGATTACTGGCATAGGTTTCTTCATATAACACAATGCGAAGACGTTTTTGCAACGCGGTCATGAGTGCTCGTTCGATCTCTGCTCCGGTAGCATCTCCACCCGCATGAAGGACTCGCCAGCGACTGTGTGCGGCCTCGCGCCCCAGTAGCAGGCCATCGGGAGTGACATGTGAAAAGTTTGTCGCACTTGTTGCACTTGTTTCAATTGTTGCAATTGTTTCAGTTGTCGCGTTTGTAGTGATGGTGTCGCTGCCAGGCTGAGCACGATCAAATTGTACACCCATGTGGATGAGCCACTTTACAGCAGCAGGTGCCTGTTCTACAAGAATTCGGACGGCCTCTTCGTCACAGAGACTGGCACCAGCGGCAATGGTGTCTTGAAAATGGAGTGCGGGGCTATCGTCGACTCCCAGAGCAGCGGTGATGCCTCCCTGGGCATAGCGAGTGTTGCTCTCGCCCAGCTGACCCTTGGTAAAGAGAGCAACGCGCATGTGCTCTGGTAAACGCAAAGCGACCGAAAGTCCCGCAATTCCTCCTCCGATGATGGCGACGTCAAATGTCTGTCCGCGTGTCATACCATGCCCCATATCGTGTGCCATGCATGTGTCCTTCCTACATGACATAGTGTTCAAAGTACACTATACTAAGTGTAAAAAAAACACTTAGTTACAAGTCAAAAAAAGAATAGGTGTTATTTGTACACTAACCATGCTACCCAGTATACCCGATAATTTTGGGAAATACAAGGGATTATTGGGCGACCGCGGGGGATTATTGGGCGACCCAAGGGCATTGCCTCCAAGTAAATCATTTGTAGAAACCGACTGAGATGAAGGATCGAGTTGTCATGAGCCGAAACATGAAGGATACTGCTTTCAAAACAACCTCTTTGTACGAAAGGAGCATCCTTCTGATGATTCATGATACTGCAACCGAACCACCTTCTGCTGCTGGTGCGCCGCTCAAGGACACCCTGGAACACCTGCTGGTGAGCTTGCCTGTGGAGGCAGCTCCCTCCTCGCGCTCGCGAGGCCGTCCGGTGTCGCTCAGTGCGTGGCATCTGAGCCTGGCGGTGCTGGTGTGCCTGCTGCGGGGCTTGCAGAGCCAGGCAGAGGTGTGGCGGCTGATTGCCTTCTTTGGCGTTGGCCACCTGCCTGCATTGCCCCTGTCCGATCAGGCGGTCTACGACCGTTTGGAGCAAGACGGGGTCAGTGCTTTTCAGGCTTTCTTTGGGCAACTCTCGGGGTGGTTGGCCACCCGGTTGGCCCCTTACGAGGACCGGCGCCTGGCCCCCTTTGCCACAGGGGTGGTGGCTCTGGATGAAAGCGTGCTCGATCAGGTCAAGCGCTGGGTCGCGTGGGTGCGCGAGGTGCCTGCTGGTGACAGTCGCTTGTTGCCAGGGCGGTTGGTTGGTCTGTTTGATGTGCGCTTGCAGCAATGGCGGCGCCTCGACGTGCTGCTGGATGCTCCCGCTAATTGTAAGGTGCATGCCCGGGCCATGCTCAGCGGCTTGGCCACCGGCACGCTCATCCTGTTTGATCGCGGCTATTTCAGTTTTCCCTGGTTGGATGACCTCTCGCAGCAAGGTTACTGGTACGTCTCTCGCACGGTCGGCAAGACGCGCTACCAGATGCAGCACCTCCTCTCTCAAGCCGACGGCGTCTGCGATGCCCTGGTGTACCTGGGAGTGCATCGCTCTGATCAGGCCGCTCAGCTCGTGCGGCTGGTCTGTTTTCGTGTGGGGAGCCAGCGCTACTCCTACTTGACCAATGTGCTCGATCCGGCCGTGCTCTCGCTGGCCGACATCGCGCGCTTGTATGCGCGCAGAGGGGATATCGAATTGGCTTTCCGAGAACTCAAAGAGCACCTGGGTCTGCGCCTGCTGTGGAGTGCCAAACTGGGCGTGATCTACCAGCAAGTGTGGGCTAGCCTGATTCTGGCCCAACTGCTGCATGCCTTCCAGGTGGAACTGGCCGCACGAGCTGAGGTGGATCCCTTTGACGTCTCGCTGGCCCTGCTGACGCGCTACGTGCCACGGAGGCTTTCGCAAGGAGAGGACCCGATGGCGTTCCTGCTAGCCTATGGGCGCGCCATGGGCGTCATTCGTCCCTCGACGCGCAGGCACATCCAGGTTCCAGTGGTGCCTTTGCAGGAGGTGAGCTATCCGCCACCGGAGCTCATTCAGCCACGGCAGGCACACTATGCCCATCGCAAATGCGGGTCTCGCTATGCTACTCAATCCTGAAAGGAGTCCTTTCTACTTATGATTTACTTGGAGGCAATGGACCCAAGGGTCGCCCCTACTAGTATACATTGCAGTGAAAAGGGGTGGAACGCTTTTCCGTTGAGTGGGACGGGTGGGAATGAAGTGAGGTATAAGGGGGGTTGATAGGAGATGATACGGGGTAATAATGGGTTAATAATGCCGGGGCGCAATAACATGCGCTCCGGTATTATGGAAGATGGGATTAGAGGCCGTTCCAGTTATAGGTGGTATCGGGGACGGCGTTGGGACTGTTATACATTAATGTAATGAGTGTATGGGCTTGCAGGGGGATCTTGTGGAAGTCCCCATTGTAGGGTTTGCCATTAACATAGGCCTGCCAGCCGGTCTGGTCTAATTGTGGAGGGTAGCCAAGAGCGGCGAACTCGGTTGACCACTCGTCGAGGAAGTTCCCAAGCACGAAGGAATGGTTCACCGGAGATTCCATATGGATGACACCGGATGTGTCGTGAGTATGAAGCCAGTAGAGACACGATTGATCTTTGGCAATGCCGATTTGAGAAGGAAGTGGCAATACTTGTCCATTAATATACGTGGTGATATGCGCGTGAATATGAAAGGCAAGTTGTTCCTGCTGATCACAATAGATATTGTCTACGGGCGGATACTGGGGGTTGACAACTTGTGGGGTCTGAGTCTGATTCTGCGTATTATTAGCATAGACGACATAAGCAATAAGGGCGCCGGCGATCACCACAATTGCCGCAATAACACTGATGATCGTAATGCGTCTTGTTCTCTCCCAGCGCTTACGTTCTGCTTCGCGGCGTATTTGTTCTTCGCGACGTTCTCTTCGCAGGTCATGCTTTGTAGGCCGACGACTGACTTGTTTGCTCATTTAGAATGCACCAACTTTCAAACGTGGATAAACATGGAATAATTCAAGCTTTTTGCTTCTTGAAGAATGCTTCGTTCATGCTACCACTGCGATAACCTAAAAGATCGAGGGTGACGTAGGTATAGCCTATTTTGCGAAGGCCATCGGTAACGGCCCGACTCATTTCTTCTTCAACCAGGCGAGGCATATCGGCACGTTCGACCTCAATGCGGGCAATGTTGCCGTGATGGCGCACGCGTAACTGATGAAAACCGAGATCGTGCAGCAGTTTTTCCGCCCGGTAGACCATTTGTAGGGAGGTTTGATCGACCTTTATACCATAGGCAATACGGGAGGAGAAACAGGCCATGGCCGGTTTATTCCAGACTGGCACCTCGAGTAAACGGGCAACCGCGCGTATTTCAGTCTTACCCATACCAGCTTCTTTGAGAGGTCCACGCACCTGAAATTCACGCGCGGCGCGCTGCCCAGGACGGAAGTCGCTTTCATCGTCTTTGTTGATACCATAGGCGATATAGCGGAGATTATGCTGCCTGGCCAATGGTTCCAGCTGGCTAAAGAGTTCATTTTTACAGAAGTAGCAGCGATTGAGGTCATTGGCCGTGTAGCGTTCATCTTGCAGTTCGTTTGTCTCGAGGGTGAGCACCTGAGTACCCATCTGGCGAGCAACGGCGATGGCAGCTTCTGTCTCTTCAGGGGCATAGGCAGGAGAAGAGGCGATGGCGCCGATGGCGCGCTGACCCAGGACATCGTGCGCGACTTTGAGCAGTAGCGCGCTATCGACCCCACCTGAATAAGCTACCAACACCGATTCCATTTCGCGAAGAATGTCCTGCAGGTGTTCGTATTTGGCCCGTGTTTCGGCGTCTAAAGCCTCCGCATTGGCGGTATTTATGGGTGGAGCGGACAGGGCGACCGCAAGGGTCGCCCCTACTATATACGAGTTTTCCTCATGTGCCATGGTGCTTCGATCCCTGATTGTTGAAGAGCGGACAGGGCGACCCAAGGGTCGCCCCTACTATATACGTTAATGTGCGATGTGCGAAATTACATCTGGGAGATATTATATCATTAAGGGACAAGGCTTTCTATTTGTTTGAGGGCTGGTTGCAGGGGTGATTCTAAAGATGAAAAAGGAATTTTATGGTCAATACGAGTAGCACGGCGGCGGTTATTCTGGCGGCGGGGAGTTCCAGCAGGATGGGTGGTGGGCGTCATAAATTATTGTTGTTGCTGGATGAAAGGCCGGTGCTGGCGCATGTGATCGAGGCTGCGCTTGCTGCGCAGGCGCGTCCGATTGTGGTGGTTTTGGGACACCAGGCAAAGCAGGTGCGGGAACAGATGGCTGCTTACCTGGAACAACCAGGGGTTATTGTGGTGGAGAATCGCGACTATTTGCAGGGTATGAGCACATCGATGCGCGCCGGGTTAGGGGTGTTGATTGAGAGAAACTATGTGGAGGGGGGACAGGAAGAGAAACGTGAAGGAGATATGGAGAAGTGGAAGCAGGCGGATGGAGGAGAAGAGAAGGCAGGGGAGGAAGGAGATCAATTTGAGGCGGATAGCGCGCTGATTATGCTGGGGGATCAGCCGTTAATTACAGCGCGGGTGATCGACACGTTGATTGACACCTGGAGGACAAAAAGGAAACGGATTGTGGCGCCTTTGTATGGAGGGAAACGGGGAGGGCCGACGCTTTTCGCGGCGAGTTTGTTTGGCGAGTTGATGGAGGTCAGCGGTGATGAAGGGGGACGCAGCGTGCTGGAGAGGCACCGTGAGGAGGTTGAGACGGTTGAAGTGGGCGATGTCGCGGCCAGTTACGATGTGGATACCTGGGAGGCATACCAGGAGGTGGTGGAGGCGTGGCAGAAGTTAAGGGAGAATAGGGGAGAGTATTCGGCCAAAAAAGATCAGGAGTGATCTAGCAGGGGTTCTACGAGGGCGATGATTTGCTGGTGAATTTGTTGCGGGGGGAGCGAAGCGTCGAGGACTTTGATGCGTTCGGGGGAGAGCCGGGCGAGGACGAGGAAGGCTTCACGGACACGCTGGTGGAATTGCTCTGCTTCAGTGTCGAAACGGGTTTGTGCTTCGCGCAGGCCGCTGGTGTCTCTGGTGATATCGGTGCGGGTATGCACCTGGGTGGGATCGAGGTCGAGCAAGATGGTCAGGTCGGGCATGTGTCCCTGGGTGGCGATCAGGGAAAGGCGGGCGACAAGCTCTATGCCGACGCCGCGGGCATGCCCCTGGTAGGCAATACTGGCATCAAAGCAGCGATCGGTGATGATCAGTTTTCCTGCTGCAAGTGCTGGCAGTACAACATTGGCAAAATGCTGGGCGCGGTCGGCCTGAAAAAGAAAGGCCTCCGCCAGCGGGGTAATGGCAAGGTCAGAGCGGTTGAGCAAGAGATTGCGTATCTCCATGCCGAGAGGGGTGCCGCCCGGTTCGCGCGTGCGCACGTAGGGTATGTTACGAGGCGCCAACCACTGTTCCAATAACGCCATTTGGGTCGTTTTGCCGGCGCCATCCAGTCCCTCAAAGGAGATCAATCGCCCTTTACTCACACGCGGCTTCCTTTATCTGTGCGGTAGACGTCATAATCCCAGTCAAAATAGGGTTTGGGGAGCATGTCCTCCGGCGTCCAGTGCTGGTCGCCTTTGCCGTACTTGCCACGATACTCTTTTAATGTTTCACCGACAAACTCAAAGGTGAGCTGGCAAATGCGGAAGCCAACGGGGGCCAGGATAGTGGTCTGGGTGTGGTTGCTTATTTCCATGGTCCAGCGACTAATATAGCCGACGTCGCCGACTCCGGCACAGCGACAGACTGAGAGGCCTGAGCGCGCTACGGTGCTGCGCGAGTACATTTTGGCCAGGTAGCCATTGTGGCCGCCGATGATTTCCTGGGTGTGCGCGAGGATGGTGGTGCCTGGCCGGATGGCGATTTTGCCATCCCTGGCTTTACGAGGCTCGCCCCAGTAGAGGCGAATTTCATCGGGGTTGTCGAGGTGCATGACTTCTATATTGGCGTCTCCCTGGAAGTACCATTCGCCGAGACGGCAGTCGTAGGAGTTGGTGCCGAGGTGTCGCTGATCAAACGGCTCAATGACGATATTGCCGTGCGCCAACTCTTCCATGATCCGCTTGTCAGATAATAGCATTGTGACGAGGCTCCTTTAAGATATGTGAGTTTGTGTGTTACAGTGTAACACTTCGACGTTTGCTGGGCAACGTTTTTTATGGGGGCAAGAAAAATGGAGTGCTATAATCTTTTGCAGAAGGTGGGAAATTCCTCCCGAGGTATTTATGAAAGGGGTTGCTTTGATGTCAAGAGTTGCCGTCTCGATGATCCACCCAAACAAGAGCTACTTTACAAGCCCTGAGGCGCATCAGAGCCAGCTGCAGTTTGTGCACGAGGATGATCTAGCCGCTGCTTTTCACACGATGGTGCAGCATGATTTGCCGGAAGCGTGCAATGTCGTGGGAGATGAACCTGACTCGATGCCACATATCGCCGCGGCAGCGGGTTTGAATGTCATAGAGATTCCGCATGAAATGATAGTACAATCGGTTATCTCTAGCTGGCAAAATGGGGAGTCTGTTTTCGGGCCGGAGTGGGTGGGCGGGGAAGGCTCTCTTATTTGTTCTAACGAGAAGCTCAAGGCCACGGGGGTATGGAAGCCGCGCTATACGACCGCTGAGGCGTACGCGGCTACTGTTGAGGTTGTAGCGTAGTTAAAGAGGGCGAGCACAAGACCACATGTCACGAGGACGACCACACGTCCAGGGCGAGCACAAGGTCGAAGAAGGGCGAGCACAAGGCATCGCCCCTACTATGGACGAACGAGCCTGGGAAGCCGATCTGGAGAAGAGGTGTGATTCTTAACGATCGCCCTGCAGAAGATGAGCCACACATGATTCAATCATTTGCGTCATTCGTCAACAGAGTCCATTTGGGGAAAGGTTGATGTTCTAAAACATGTCCTCTTCCTCTTCGTTCACAACTAACACAACTGGTTGGGCGCGGGCGGCGTCTACTTCGACCCAGATGCGTTGGGCGAGGAGACGGCGCTCATCGTCGTCGGTGAGGGCGGGTTGGAGGGGGAAGAAGGCGCGGTCTTCGCTGTGGCGATGTATCCAGCGGCTGATGATGTTTATTTGATCTACTTCGGCCTTGCCCACGATGCTGGGCGGTTCTCCAAGGACTGCGGCGACGTCTAAGAGTTCGAAGACGGCTTCCTTCATGCTTTGCGGCTCGTGTGGGATAGATTTTTGTTGAACGAGGCGGCCATGGCGGATGAGGAAGAGTTCGTTGTGATTTTCACGGGCTGATGGATAGACGATGAAGAGGTTGTTTGCTTCGACGGCACCGGTGATTAAACGCTGGCCAATCAGGACTTCGTCGGCGCTGCGAATGGTGTCGCGCAACCAGGCGGCGCGTTCGTAGTTCATTTGCTGGGAGGCTTCGAGCATCTGGCGGCGCAGGCGGTCCAGGAGGTCTTCTCGCTCCCCGCCGAGAAAGGCGCAGACTTGCTCTATGACTTTGGCATATTCCGCGGGATCGACATTGCCCCTGCATGGGCCTGGGCAGCGATCCAGGTGGAGGCGGAGACAGGGGTCGGAGGGTTTGGCCTGTGGCGGCAAGGAGCGAATACAGGTGCGTACGGGAAAGACTTTCTGGATCAGCTCGATGGTGACATCGACGATGCGCCGGCTGCGGAAGGGGCCGAAGTAGCGCGCTCCATCGGCGGCAACTTCCCTGGTAGAGTAGATACGTGGGAATTGATGTTGTACGTCGATTTTTATAAAGGGGTATAGCTCGTAGTTGCGCAATTGGACGTTGTAGGCAGGCTGTAGCTGTTTGATGAGTTGGGATTCTATGAGCAAGGCTTCCAGCTCGGAACCTAAGACGCGGGTTTCGATCTCGTGGACATTCTGCAAAAGGCCGTCCATTTTGCGCGTATAGCCCAGCGGATGGCTATAGTACGAAGCCAGACGATCTTTGAGGCACTTTGCCTTGCCGACGTATATGACCTGACCGTTGGCGTCCTTCATCAGGTAGACGCCAGGTTTGGCAGGGAAGTCTCGCTTCCAGGCGGGATTGAGGAAGAGGCTGCCATTGGGGCGAGGTGGAGACTCCATTTTTTTCGCGAGCTTGCCATCGGCACGCCAATCGTCAACCTGTTTGGAAATGGAGGCGTCGGTGATATCGCCACTCCAGGCAACGGGCAATTGCAAACGGCGGCGTAGATTGCCAAGGGTCTGGATACCCTGCTGCTGCGCTAAGGCAAGCAGTTTCAAGAAGACGGCCGCGGTGACTTTGGCGTCACCCATGGCACGGTGGCGATTTGCCGCGTGAATCTTAAGGTGTTCCGCGACAAGATCGAGTTTGAAGCGGCGCAATGCGGGGAGATAGCGACGGGCGAAGGGAATAGTATCGATGCCATCGAGAGGGAAGGCCTGGCCAAGAAGGTGCATCTCATGGGAGAGGAAGCCGATATCGAAACCGACGTTATGTCCAACGATAATGGCGCCCTCAATAAAGCGCAGGAAGTCGGGAAAGACCTGCTCCCCACTAGGGGCTTTAGAGACCATTTCCTGCGTGATACCGGTGAACTGGACGATGAAGGGTGGCAAACGACGATTGGGGTTGACGAGACTCTGGAAGGAGTCGATGACCTCGCCGCCACGGAGGCAGATAGCTGCCACTTCAATGACGCGATCTGGTCCGGGGCGCAGGCCGGTGGTTTCGGTATCGAGCACGACAAAATCGACCTCATCCAGGAGCAAGTGCGTGCTACGCCAGGCAGAGAGTGACCACTCGTTGTCAGCGGTCTGTTCAAATAGCGAGGAACTGTTGAGCGTCTGGCGAAGCAGAAGGGTCCAGACGGAGGAGCGTTTCGTGGTATTGGGAGTATCTTCGCCGGCGCCAAAGAGATGCTGGATGAGCAGGCTTTCCGCGGCGGGCTGCCCGATGCCTTCCAAAAGTTCATGCGCGCGGCGCAGTAATGTACCTCGCTGAGGTACTCCCTCAACAGCATCCTGAAGCATAGTACGCAAGCCCCTCTTTTGAGTAAATATTCCCTCTATTGCGCGACAGGTGGTATCATTTGTACATATGTACG
>WNGN01001149.1_pt1 | contig 24191 bp, 18 predicted proteins | sample 5400561 | NCBI WGS metagenome assembly WNGN01 (sample SAMN13153379, study PRJNA577476) | soil metagenome | isolation source: 115 cm soil or saprolite under Garry oak tree replicate 2 | place: USA:California | collected 2016-06-15 | reverse complement strand
GGAGTATTGTGCCCGAACTGTCTCTCTACAGAGGTTCGAGCTCTCGTCCGTTCCTCCAACGTTTCAACATGATCATTACCGTCAGTGGGCCTCACGGCACGGGCAAGTCAACCTATGCTGCTCGACTGGCTGAAGCGTTGCGCATCAGGCACGTCTCAGCCGGCGCCGTGTTTCGACGAATCGCGAAAGAGAAGAAGGTCTCTCTCGAAGAATTGGGCGAGAAGGCGCTGGAAGATCCTTCCTTTGACAGACTGGTTGATGAGCGAACTACAGCTGAAGCCGACAAGGGTAATGTTGTTGTTGACGGTCAACTCGCAGGCTGGATTCTGAAGGAAAGGTCGGATTTACGGATCTACCTCACCGCTCCTGAAGACGTCCGTTTGGAACGAATTGCTAGGCGGGACAAAGTAAGCTTCCAAGAGGCTCGGGCTCAGACTGAGCAGAGGGAATCTGTTCAGCGGGAAAGATATCTCAGACACTACGGGTTTCAGGTTGAAGATCGCTCCATCTATCATCTCATTCTCGACACTAGCCTCGGTTCGATTGAGGATACAGCCAAGGTTCTCGTTTCGGCAGCTCTGATGGTTCGAAGAGCGAAGACAGCCCAGCGAAACCGACGAAACCTTAAATGAGGATTTCGACCGTGACAGCGGTCTAGGAAGATTGTCCCGATGCCCACCATCGAAGTCGGACGCATCTGTGTGAAACTTAGCGGTCGGGAGACGGGACAGAAGTGCGTAATTGTTGACGTGATCGACAAGAACTTCGTCTTAGCTACTGGGCCCCAGAAGATCTCTGGCGTTCGCCGTAGAAGAACAAACGTGAAACACCTCGAACCTACTGAAGACTCCATCGATATCAAGAAAGGAGCTTCAGACGAGGATGTAGCAAAGGCTATCGGCAAAGGAAAGAAGGCCGAAGCATTCAAAGAAGCCGTTCTGCCAAAACAGGTTCTCGTAACAGCCTAACAGACCCCACGCCGACGCATAAGACTCATCTCTTCTCTCCAGGCGTCTGTTCTTGAGTTGAGATTCTTTAAGAGACGCGGAATTCCACTATTGAAATGGAGATGATAAGTGTCTCAGCGGGCCCCCTGGGAAGAACAGAGAAAACTCCTGGTCAAGCTTGAAGAAGAAACCGACCCAGCCCTCGGCTGTCCGCCGACGAAGAGGCCTCTCAACCAGCATCTTCGTTTTGGACTAATCAACCTGGACAAGCCCTCTGGACCGTCCAGCCACGAAGTTGTAGCCTGGGTCAAACGAATGTTGCGGCTGAAACATGCTGGCCATGGCGGAACTCTAGAGACCTTCACCAAGTCGGAGCAATCCAATGGTCACGGGCGTACTTCCACTAGCTCTCGAAGACGCAACAAAGACAATCCAGGCTTTCTTACTTACAGGCAAAGAATATGCCTGTCTGATGGCTCTTCACGGTGACATGGAAGAGAAGAAAACGCGAGCAGTCCTCGAGGAGTTCGTCGGGGACATTCTTCAGAGACCTCCTGTTAGAGCGGCTGTAAGGAGAGATGTGAGAAAAAGGAGAATCTACTACATTCGAGATATCGAGATCAATGGCCGCGAAGCTCTGTTCAGGGTTGGATGTCAGGCAGGAACCTACATTCGGAAACTCGTCTACGATGTTGGCGAAGTGCTTGGGGTTGGTGCACACATGCGTGAGCTTCGACGGACCCGTGCAGGAAGTTTCACCGAGGACGAATCATTCTCATTGTATGACCTGATGCAACTGTCTGAGGCTAACGGTGAGGAGAGAGAGTTGTTGGCGAGACGAATGGTGAAACCGATGGAGTCAGCCTTCGAATTTGTCCCACGCGTCTACATTCGTGATTCTACCGTAAGCTCAATTTGCCACGGAGCAGAGCTGGCAGTTCCCGGAATTGTCCGTCTGAGTGAGGGTATTGTTCCAAAGATGTCGATTGCGTTGTTTACTCTGAAGGACGAGCTCGTCGCCTTGTCGAAGGCACTCATGTCGAGTGAAGAGATGATGAAGACGGATCATGGGCTGGCTGCGAAAACTGTGAGAGTCATAATGCCCACTGAGACTTATCCGCGTTTGTGGAAAACGAAGACAGTCACTATTCAGGCTCAGAGTTGACTCGCAATGACCGAGAGTCAAGTCTCGTTCGTCTGCAACTGCGGAGAAGAGATCGTGATGGAAGTTAAAGCAGAAGAGGAGTACAATATTGCCTGTCCAAAGTGTGGACAGGAGTACCGCTTCTTCGGTCAGAGTGTGTTGAGATGGAAATCGGAGTAGCTAGGATAATTGGAGGATCAGCGCGGCCGCGGTTGCTAGCCATAGCGGAATGGTCACTAGTGCCCAGATGGCTCGATTCCAGGTCAGAACTTTCTGTCCGTCGAGTATGAAGAAGGGTATCATGTTGAAGGCTCCAAGCCAGAGATTGATGAAGACAGCCCAAGGGAGAAAATTGCGGCCACTGATGATTATTCCATTGATTCCGATTACTGGAAGGGTGAAGTAGGCGAGAGCGAAGACTCCTGCCACAGCAACGTTGACTAAGGGTCCCACGAGCGAAATGATGCCGTTGGTTTTTCTGTCCATCGCGTCACCAATGTAGCTGGATCGGGATGCGATGTAGACCGCGCCGGGGGTTGCGAAGACAAAAGTGCCCTGCGATGCAGCCGCAAAAACGAGAGTCATGATTGCTCCTATAGTCCACAGCCTGAACTCGGCCCAGGCCCCGTATCTCTGCGCTGTGAACTTGTGCGCTAACTCATGGCCGAGGAAACCGGTACCGATAACAATCATGCTCAGGAGAAACACTTCGAGAAGGGCTATCGGAGTGGCGAACCACGCGAACATGTATCTTGTCGAGAAGCTTATTCCAAGGACAATCCATGCAGTAGTGAGAGCTACCAACTCGCGCCTAGGCATCATGCCCATTCGCGGTGATTGAAGGAGTCTTAGAGTTGCCCCCGTTCGGCGGCGCTCTAGCACTATGGGCTGCCTAGGGGCGCGGGCCTGCTGAATATTGGGACATTCATGATTCTCAGGAAGGCGATGGTAGACGCAGTGGGTGCGGCCGCAGTACCGGCAGACGTAAGGAATGAATTCTTCTGCTCCGCATACTGCACAGCGTTCCAAGATTACCCCGTGTTAGAGGGTGTTAGTCACTTAAAATCGTGCCTCCAAAGGGAGCTGGTTGTAGTTACGAGCACTTGGGAATCAGAGTAACGCCAGGCTTAGAATGATTATTCCTAATGTAAATAATTCAAGGGTGGCGTCCCCCGGGCGCGAGCACTGCCATTCGCCCGTCAAGGGTTGTTGGCTGGCTCGCTCCCATCGCCACTCTCGTTAATCTTCTGAAGAAACAATTCAGGATTTCTTTGTTCTAAGGGGCTATTATTGTGCGGGTTTCGAATACTGGATTCTTTTGAATGCGTGTCTCGTCGTGCTTCCCAAAAGGGAAAATAGTCGTTAGAACGGTTGCCTGTTTGGCCGGGATTCCGGAGCCTGGTACCGGGCAGTCTGCTTAGCACGCGGGCCCATGTCTGGAATAGGCTCTCCTGTCAGCCTGTGCCCCTTCGGGGCGCGTGGGTTCAAATCCCACTCCCGGCGCCAACAACAAGACAACCTTCTCTCGTAAGGTGTGAAGGAGTTTTTTGTTTTCAGATACCCCCCCGGGGGGGTCGAGAAAAAGATAGCAGAAAAAAATAGTTAGTGGAAAAAGGAAAGATAACAGAAAAGAAAAGTTAGTAGAAGAAGAAAGATAACAACTAGAGAGGGAAAAAACGAATTCTTCGGGACGCTCTGATGCTCCGTCGGGCCCTCCCAGCGGGTCTCTGCTTTTGAAGCTCCAAGTCGAAGAGTGACACCACTGCCGGTAGTCGCAGTACAAACCTGTGGTTTGGCTAACAGGTTTGCCCGTAAACTTGTAGGCCTCAGAACCCGTCAGTGTTTCATCGTGCTAGGCAGTCCTTAGTCAAGCTCGAGCGAAGGCTCGCAGTTATCATGTTCACAGATATCGTAGGTTATTCAAACGCCAGTCAAGAAGCACCTCCTTCAATTGGATAGTCAATTCTTGAGTCCGACTTCCGAAGCTAGCGCTTCGCCTTTTTGAGCTCTAGCCATAGCCCCATCAAGGAGGCCGCACATAGTCCAAAACCAAGGGCTGCCAAGGCATTCCAGTCAAGCAACTGGTTTCCTTCAGAAGTCAAAAAAGTGAACCCGATGCCCAATGCGAAGCCCATTCCAATCAATAGTCCCCAGAGCCTAAGCCTGTTAATTGAATAACCGCTTTGCACGTTCATGGTTCTCCAATCATATGCTTCGAATAAAACATTCCTATGAAAGCGTCGGATAGGTTGGAGCAGTCCTGTCGGTCGTTGCGTTTGGGCCTGGACGGAGACATATGGAGTCTCTGAGGAATTTTCTCGCCAGAACAAGACCAGTGGTCATCAGTCCATCGATGACAACAGATAAGACCGCGATCAATGTACCAAACGTGCCTGTGCCGTGAAGTCTAGTCACGACCAACGCGGATGTTCCAATAACTATCAAAAATCAGCTACCGGCTTATGCTGGGTAATGGCAATTCACTCCGTAGTAGATTGCTCCGGTAAGCACAAATGCCGTTCCGACGATGAGGACACCGGCCTCGACGAACGGGGCAGCCACCTCAGCGGGAGGGAAGAACGCTGCAGCCCCGATAAAGAGTAGAGTGAAGGTTGAACCGGAGACGACCGTCAAAAGCCCTGCAGCTATGAAGGAGGTCGCCGTATTTTTGCACTGGTCGTAGGCGTTCTGGGCTTTGAAACTATTCGCTAACTCCACTCCTTTGTCAATGATTGCTTGGGCTTCTTGAGGAGACCAAGGCCCCGGCTGGTTGTGCGCTGCCAACCAGTCTATAGGGTCCAGGCGAACGCTCAAGCTCGAACGCATTTCGCCAGGTACCTGAGGAATTATTCTAGACGAGGTAGAACTGGTTGTGGCAGACTGACCCCAATCATCTCCGCTACCAGTTCCGTAAAAAAGGTCGTCTCTCAAGGGGATTGGGATCTCTCCTGTAGGATCCGTTCCGGAACAGGGGCAGTCCATGACGAACGAATACAGGTTCAGGCTTTGAGGAACTGATAACCTCCCGGGCTTTGAGTCTCTGCTGATGAACCGTCCTACCTTTGGGTCATACCATCTCTGGTAGTCGTAGTAGAATCCCGTCCGAGTGCTTAAGGGCATTCCCTGGAATTCGAAGGGGGGCGGCCTCTGGAATCCAATGGATTTACCATTATCTTGGCCGAACGGCTGGTAGTTGTCCGTGAATTCCACCGTCGCATCGTATCTTGTTGTTAGGCGAACGCTGCCGAGCTGGTCTGTGTGGTAGTACCGGGGTGTGTTCAGACTCGAAACTCCAATCCAGCTTACCTTCATGCCTTTCGCATAGACGAAGTCTGTGCCGTTCTGCCATAGAATGCCACTGCCTGCGTATGCGAAATAGATGTTCGCGGATCCTTCTTTCGATTCTAGCATTCGTCCTTCCCCGTCGTAGGCATACATTCCCTGGGTTGTTCCGTTTCCAGCTTTCAGCAAGCGTTTTGCAGTATCCCATGTGTAAGTCCAAGTCAGGCTGCCGGTTGTCTTAGATACGAGGTTGCCAATTCCGTCATAGGAATAGGACGTGCCAGTTCCTGGCGCCGACGATGATGATAGTTCGTTGTTTGAGAGAGTGTAGAGGTAGCTTGTGACTGTTCCGTTGAGGCTCTGTTTCAGCCTATTCCCAACACCGTCGTACGCATACCAGATCCTGTTGTAGGTTCCCGAGCTAGTGACAGTGGCGTTTGTGAGCCTCTGAAGAGGGTCGTATCTGTACTGCTCGTTGACGGTACCACCGTTTATCATGCCAATGACGCTGGACACTGTTCCAGTATTGTTGTACGTGTAGGAAAGCTTCAGCAAGGTTGTGTGGAGGCTGGTGTTGTTCAATTGTTCGACGAGCATTCTGTTCATGGGACCGGTCGACGTCAAGGATCGGCTCGGACAACCAGCCTGCTTCTGTACCACGAATTATCCCGCCGTGAAACCTTCGCCTTAGACATCTTTTTGCAACTTCTCACCCGTATAGCCCCTTATACCAGTAGAGCTAAGACTATACAGTTCGAAATGGCAAACGGTCTTGACATAACCACCCTGACCTCCGTGCTGTCGATTACAACATTCATAATCGGAATCCTGTTGGGTGTGATTATCAAGAGAGCGATCAAGCTCGCCCTGGCTGTCGTAGCCTTGGTCGTGTTACTTGTGGTCACAGGCTACCTCAACTTTGCTTGGAGCACGCCTTCGGCGAATACAATCTATTACGTCTTCAACGGAGCACAACCAGTGGCAGCTCAAGCAGTCGGACTCGCTAGTCTTTTGCCAATATCCTCAGTGGCCTTTCTAGCTGGGGCCGCGATAGGACTCTGGAAAGGCTGACCTTGTCCACGGGACAACCCTCGCCCGGAGCATGATCTGGCTGCCGTCAAGTGACGTTGACGGCTAGGCTTGATCGGACGATGTCTGAGGTGCTGGATCCTCGAACAGTGACTGTTACCATGAACGTTCCCGGTTGATTGTACTCGTGGGTCACTGTGCATGTGCCTAAGCTACCAGCAACCGTCACTGACTTGCCGTCGCCAAACCTGAAGGCGCACGTGAACGGCGCTGTCCCACCGGTGTAGGTGGCCGTGAAGGTCAGGACCTGGTTCGATGCTGTTGTCTTGGGCGAGATTGTGAAGCTGGTGATAGTGAGAGGCGGGATCGAGAACGTGTATGTCTTGGAATGTCCGGGATAGATTCCGGCTGTTCTGCCCACGTTGAGTAGCACCGTCGAGCCCTGTGCTATCATGACGTTACGTACAAGGCCGAAATGGTCGGCTGGATTGAGGTCTGTAAAGGTGACATTGTTCCGTCCGTTCACCACGAAGCTTGTAATGTCAAAGGGTCCAAAGTTGATCCAACGATCCGTGTAGAGGGTGTAGTCGCCGGATCCACTGAGATGGTTCAGGCCAGCAGGAATGTCCACAACGAGATGACCGTTGACGAAGACCTGTAATTGGCCCAATCCATTCTCGTAGTCGTCGAGATCAAAGCCCTTGAAAGACAAGAGAACCGGTTGGCCCGCAGAGGTAACTGACAACGGCTCACATGGACTCGTCGCGCCACTATTGTTGGCGTCGCCCCCGTAAGACGCTTGGAATCCAAAGTCACCTGTAGAGTTGAAAGTGACCAGTCGAGAGTTGGGAACGACTCCTCCCGTAACGTCCACGATTGAAACGACCTTTCCAGGAGCAGTACAGAGATTGTTGCTAAAGCCAGAGTATGCCAATGTCCCAGTGGCTTGGAAGCTCCCCGTGAGGGTTGAAGAGTCAGAGACTGCGTTCCCTAGAGTTACGGACGAGGAAGAGAGTAAGGTCGCCAGTGTTGGACTAGCCTTGTTCACGGTCAGAGATTCACATGGGCTAGTTGCGCCACTGTTGCTAGCATCACCAGAGTATACGGCGTTCCAGCTGTACGACCCAGGAGAGTTGAACGTCTGTGACATGGAGTTCGGCACCAACCCGTTGGCCACGGTGATTGGGGTCCCGACAGTAGTAGCAGTGCCTCTGCAAACAGATCCAGTAAAGAACTCGTAGGTGACCGTGCCGGTCGCCTTGTAGAAATTCGAAAGAGTAGACGAGTCGCTAACCGAACCACCCACAGTCGTCGTTGTTGCAGACAGAGTTGTAGAGATCGTTGGGTTGATCATGTTGACCGTTAGAGGCTCACAAGGACTTGTCGAACCGAAGTAGTTCGGGTCACCGCTGTAAGTAGCGTTTAGGCTGTAGGTGCCAGGAGCCAGAGGGCCAGTAGACGTAGAGTTGGGAACACGACCGATAGAGTTCAGAGTAACAGTCTGCGAAACACCAGTTCCAGAGCAGCCACCGTTCGAGTAGAAGGTGTAGCCAACAGTCCCAGAGAGAGGGAGACCAGGAAGACCCGGCAGAGTTCCGCACGGGCCTCCTCCCCTGCAAACCACAATGTAAAGGGAAGCAGTATCATAAGCAGAAGCACCAGTAACCTCAGAGCCAGACCAGGCCGCGTTGGTGGAAGCGTCAAAGACAACAGTCGAAGCATAAGACACAACCTTACCTACGGTGAAAGGCTCACAAGCACTAGTCGCTCCGACGTTGTTAGCGTCGCCGCTATAGACGGCGTTGAAGCTGAAGCTGCCAGTAGAGTTGAAGAGGACAGCTCTGCTGTCTGGAACTAGTCCGTTTGTGACGGTCACAGTAGAAATGACTGTCGCAGTCCCGGCACATGCTGCGCCGCTGAACTCATTGTAAGTGACAGTTCCACCCGCTTGGAAGACGCTGGCCAGAGTAGAGGAATCAGCGACGGATCCACCAACGGAAATCGCAGTGGCAGACAAGGTTGTTGCGATGGTCGGGGTTGCCTTTCCACTAACGGTTATATCGACGAAGCCCGAACTGGGCAAGTGATACCCGTCATTAGGATGACTGGCTGTCATCCTGTGGACACCAGCAACCGTCGGGGAATAGATAATGGTGCAACTGCCGGAGACACCAGAACCCGCAAGCTCGCATTGGTTCGTTAGAGTTGAGAAAGTGCCTGTACTATTGGTCGATAGGTCAACGTGACCGTAGGGTGTGAGGGGAGTACCGGCCGTATCGGTATCCGTAACAATTATCGTGCAGGTAGAAGGATTAGGTGGAACAGCCAAGCTCACCGGACTGTCACAAATGACTGTCGTGGAAGCGGTCCGTCCGTTGACAGTGATGCTGAACGCGGAACTGGAACTACCATCATGAGACGAATCGCCGCCATAACTAGCCGAAACACTCACAGGGCCAAGATCATATCGTAAGGGATTGAAGTGAACAGAACAAGTCGCGGTCCCGGTCGCACCTGCAACGAGGTTGCAAGTTGTCGAGTCGAACGAGCCGGGCACAGATAGGGTAGTGCTGAAAGTAACAGTTCCTGAGGGACTGGTAGCACCACTGGTACTCGTATCAGTAACTGTAGCAGTACAAGTGGAAGCTTGATTCACAACCACAGGAGAACCACAGACGAGAGTCGTAGAGGTCGGGTGTATCTGGGAGGGAGCAGTGACACCAACCCTCACAGTGACTGAGCGCGAGAGAGACCCGATTGTTCCGTTCACCACGACGAGGTAGACGCCAGGAGTGGTGCTAGTGGTTGTGGATATGGTCAGAGCGGTGGAATTCGTGAAGCCTGGCGTAAGCTTCAGACTGACGGAGCCGAGAGTTGCTGCTAGCTGTTGGGTATTATGCCCGATTGTGAGCGCCACGGTCCCGGAGAAACCGTTGAGGCCGACCACGTCTATGATTGACTTACCGGCAGATCCTGCCTGGATTGATATTGTGGATGGGAATGTAATCAATGTAAAGTTCTGGGCGAGCACGTAAATTTGTACGAACGTGTTATGAACAGGGACGCCGCTGGCATTTGTGGCTGTTACATCGACCCTGTAAGTTCCCGTCAGAGTATTGGCAGGCACGGAGATCTCTAGGCCGTCCGAGACCAGTCCTCCGGAGGGCAGTGTGATCTTCCCGGAGTTCAGAGTTGTTGTGAAACCGTTGGCCGATGTGGTGCTTAGGTTCACCGTTCCGCTGAAACCGTTGAGGCTTTCCAACAAAACGGAGAAGGTCCCAGTCGTACCGGCCGGCACCGTTCCAGAAAATGGAACCACTCCAACACTAAAGTCAGGCCCGATCACGCTCACGAAAATGTAAGTTGTGTGAGACAACAAGCCACTGACTCCCGTGACCGTGATCGCGTAGGAACCTGGAGCAGTGTTAGCTGGCACTGTTACGTTGAGGTCGGCTGAAGCCTGCGCTCCTAGTGCAAGATTGATGTCTGTACTGCTGAGGCTAGCGGATAGAATCGGGGACGAAATGGTCAGGGTAACAAGTCCAGAGAAATCGAGGAGGCTTCTCAGCGTGATTGTGGAGAGGGTCGTCTGTCCAGCCTTGAGCGGCGAAGGAAACGCTGGATTCGAGACTATGGTAAAGTCCGGCCCGATTACCTCTACGGAGATGCCAATCGTGTGAGATAGTGAGCCATTCACTCCCGTCACTCCGATGCCGTAGAAACCCGGGGCTATGGTGGCGGGCACGGATATCGTCAGGTTGGAAATGGCGGATGTCGTAGTCGGAGTGAGCGCGACGCTCAGCGGATTCAGAGATGCAGTGACACCATTCACCGAAATTGAGAGTTTCACAATGCCTGCGAAGCCGTCGATGCTATCGAGGCTGATTGTCGAATTTGCGCTCTGGCCAGCCATTAGGATCAATGAGTGGGGGTTTGCGGAGATCCGGAAATCAGGACCCGCCACAGTGACGAATACATCGGTGTAATGTGAGAGTATGCCGCTGGTACCAGTCACGAAGAAAGTGTAGCCTCCTAGAGGGGTAGAGGTCGTTGTGAAAACCCTAAGCGTGGCAGTGCCTGTTCCACCTGACGATAATGTGACAGTTGAATTCAACGACATCGAGAGGGCTCCAAAGCTGTTGGCGCTAAGTTCTACAGTTCCTTGAAAGCCATCAAGACTGGATAGGCTGATCGTCGAAGTAGCGTTCTTGCCTTGCTCGATTGTCAAGAAGGTTGGATCGGCAGAGATAGTGAAGTCTGGACCCGTCACGATCACGGGTACATTTACTGAATGGGCAAGTATGCCATTGGTACCGGTCACCGTGACATAGTAGAAGGAGCCAGGAACTAATGTGGCCGGAACTGTGACGTTTAGACCTGCCGTAACCAAATTCATTGTTTTACTAAGGGTCACGTCAGCTGGGTTCACGGACGATTGGAGACCGTATGGACTAAAGGTAGTAAGGAGTATTGGGCTGGAGAAGCCATCGAGGCCAGTAAGAGTAATCGTTGAGAGGGCAGACGCTCCTTCGGCGACTGTGAGTCGTGACGGGATGGCGAAGATATTGAAGTCCGGACCGGTTAAGTCGACGGTTATCGTTATCGAGTGCGACACAATGCCTGCAAACGCGGTTACAGTCAGATAGTGGACACCCGGCGTGGGAGCGAATGCATTGATCGTGAAGTTCGAAGACGCTGATCCACCTGCTGACACAAAGACAGTACTGGGGCTGAACGATGTTGCGAGGTCTCCTGACGCCGATAGGGTCACCGTGCCTGCGAAGCCAGCAAGGCTGCCAAGGGTAATGACGGATATGCCGGATCCACCCTGCGGCACATTCAGAAAGCCCGGATTTGCCGAGATTTCAAAATCAGGGCCCACCACCCGCACACTAATGTCGACCGGATGTGACACGGTACCATTGGTACCAGTCACAGTGAGAGAGTAGAAACCGGTGGCTGTTGTGGATGCGACGGATACGCTTAGCGTCGCAGAGCTCGTTCCTCCGGGAGTGAGAGATAGACTCCCCGACGCCAAGACTGCCGTAATACCCGGTGGTGTGGCGGGCGACAGTGTGACAGTCCCACTGAATCCGTTGAGGCTGTTCACTGCAATAGTGGAGTCTTCGGATCCTCCTTGGGCGATCGTGAGGGCGGATGGAGAGGCGAATACGCCGAAGTCGGGGAAAAATGTTGTTGGTCCCGTAACCAGTACCGAAAGATAAACAGCGTGACTGAGCAAACCACTCGCGACGTTGACTGTTATGAAGTAGCTCCCGGGAGGAGTGCCAGTTGGTGCTGAGACACTAATGTTCGATGAGGTCCACCCACCTGGCGAGAGACTCACACCCGGTGGGTTGAAAGAAACGGTCGGGCAGATTCCGCTAAAGCAGGGCTGTACTATTGAGTCCAGAGATACGCTTCCCTGCAAGCCATCCAGGCTCGGAATTGTTATTATGGTGGAATTGGATTTGCCCCCCGCCTGAACGGTCAGAGAAGTCAAACTCGCCACTGTACTGAAGTCTGGAGCAGCCACAATTACGGGTAGATAGAGTGCGTGAGTTAGGATGCCGCTTGTCCCAGTCAAGTAGACAAAGTTGAAGCCGGAGGGAACATTGGCTTGCACTGAGATTGTTAGGATAGAGCCCGCTGATCCTCCAGAAGCTACGGTAAGGTTCAGAAAGTTTGGAGAGATCGCGATGGCCCCTCCAGGTAATGAGGAGAGGGTTACTTTGCCGCTGAACCCGTTAAGGCTGCTTAGCAAGATTGACATGGGCGCTGAGCTGCCCGGAGTGATGATTAGAGGAAGAGGTGCTGATGAGACTGTAAAATCCGGAGCGGTGGGACTCACAACATTGACACTTAGATAAGCGTAGGCTGTCTGGGATGTGGAATCAGCAACCACCTGAACACTATAGGATCGACCGATCGTCGTGGTCGAGTTGGTATCGATGGTAAGTGTCGAAGTTGCGGTCCCATTTGCGGAGAGGAAGGCACTCATGGGAGAGAGAGATATTGAGGGGCAGCTGGAATCTTGACAGTTTTGTCCGAACACCGTCAAGGACTGATGCAACGATATAGTGCCCGAGAAGCCTTGGAAGCTGGAGAGTATGAGTGTCGCGGCGATACTCGTGCCTTGGATGATGGTCACGAAGTTCGTATTGAAGGAGGCTTGGAGCGAGGGACAAGGGCAGGCGCCTACTGTTACCGAAGTATCACGGGATAGACTGCCGTTTGTGGCTGTCACAACTACCGTATAGAATGAAGGGTGAGGTGTGGAAGTTGGAACAGTCACGGAAACCGTTGTGCTGTTTGATGCACCGCTCGACAATTTGAGGACATTCCGCTCCAGAGATACCGTAGGGCAGGTCGCACCCGGGCACACGCCAGGTGGGCCTCCCCGTAATGATGCGCTCAAGGCGAGGTTTCCGCTGAACCCGTTCAGGCCGTCCAGTGTGATGGTCGAGTCGCCTGAAGTGCCCGGCGCTAGAAGTAGGGTTGGAGGGAACGCGGAGATGTCAAAGTCAGGTGTTAGAACAGGAGGAGTACCGATGTTGACGGAGAGGAAGGCCTGTTGAGACAGATTGCCGCTGTTGGCATAAACGTTGATGTTAGAGGAGCCCTGTGGAATGGTGGCGGGCGCCGAGACCTTGAGTGTAGAGGTGGCCGTCCCTCCCCGGGTAACGGTAACGTTCGTTGAACTGAAGACGTAGCCCAGAGGGCTACCGTAGAATTGTGTAGCCAGCGCTATATGACCAGAGAAGCCACCATTGCTGGCCAGAGCGATGGTGAAGTTTCCGTTCTGGCCCGGCTCAATCGTAAGGCTGGAAGGACTTGCTGACATAGAAAATCCGAATCCGGAATTAGGCACGCTAACAAAAACGCTCTGCGTCTGATCTAGGAGACCACTGATTCCTGTGACGGAGACGGAGATGGAAGACCCCGGGGAAGCACTTGGGGCGACCGAGATCGTGAGGATGGCGCTACCTGTTCCCCCTGAAGAGAGGACGATGCTTGTTTGGCTGAGCGAAATAGCCGCCGGTCCATAAGACGAGTCAGCCAGTACCACCGTGCCACTGAAGCCGGAAACGCTTGTCAGAGTAACAGCAACGGCAGCCGATCTGCCAGGGTCGAGTGTTAGAGAGGATGCGTTGACGGACATTCGGAACTGGGGGCCCATTATGTTGACTGGGATGAACGCGGATTGTTGGGATTGGCCGCTCGTTCCAGTCACGTATACACTGTAATCTCCAGGGACGGCGTATGTGCCAACAGAGAGGCTCAGGGTGGAGTTTACCGAGGCCGCAGTCGAGGAGAGATGGACCGTTGTCGGGTTCAGGGAAGCGGTGATACTTGGAGAAGAAGGAGACGCTGAGAGACTTATGGTGCCGGAGAACAAACCCAAGGCCTTAGCGGTGATTTTGGATGCCGCTGTCGAGCCCCTTGCGATTGTCATGTTTGTTGGGCTGGATAGGAGTGCGAAAGTAGGAGGTTGAACAGATACTGCGAACAAGGCATCGTGAGACAAACTGCCAGATGCGTGCGCTGAGAATAGGTAGAGTCCCAATGTCGTAGAAGCATCCGTAGAAAACGTCAGCGTTGTTGTAACAGAGCCACTCGACGGGATCATCACGCTCGTGCTGCCCAAGCCTAGCGCTGGGAGGTGAGCTAGAGATGAATTAGTAATAGTCGCACTCAGATTCACAGAGCCCGCAAACCCGGTGAAGCTGGTAAGATTCAGGGTGTAGCTAGCAGACTGTCCGAGATGTACGAGCGGAGATCCCTGAGTGATCGCGTCGAAGCCAAAATCCATAGCGCTAGAAGGATTCCATATGTTGGTGCTTGTCGCCTTGATCTTGATCGAGAATGTCTGGGACGAGGAAGAGGAGAATGTTGTGGTTGCATTCTCAGCGACGTCAAGCAGGAAGCCCGTCTGCTGATCCCAAGCAAACGAGAGGCTGTTTATTCCCGACTGGGGAATGCTGCGAAAGCTGAGCAAGTTGACGGTCCGCAATGCACCGGCATATTCCCTCGTAACCGTCTCAGTGAGAAATCCGAAAAATGAATTGGCGGAAGATGTCTGGAATGGCGGGTCTCCGGCGCTGAGACCACCTGCAAGGATGAAAACATTGAGAGTTCCGCTTCCATCTGCAACGCTACCAAACAGGTTCTGCGACTGGCTCGTTCCATTCTTGAAAAGAAACGCCTGGGTAGCTCCAACCGTCTTCGAGACTAGATCTACGCTCGTAACAGTCTCGGTTATCGACTTGCTATCATTGAACACCTGGAAACCTGACGGAGGAGGACCGGTCCCAGTCGTCGCGACACTGATCTGCCCATATGTCACAGAGTCGCCTACATGGACCCCAGGAAGGTATACAGTCTGGGCATGAATCGGAATCGCTGGGATCGCCATCAAGGCAAGAATCATCAGTGCGAGGAGTTTGCTCGCGCTCTTCCTGAAACGGACGGTGATCCTCGAAGTCTCCCTCTGTTTTGCTCTCTGCCCTAAATGCATAATCAAGATGAAAACAGATTGCGAATCCTAGGCCCCGGATATAGCGTTTGGTTTTCACTGTCTAGCCGGTAAGGGCGTTCTTTCGATTTTTATCCAGGGATATCTGGGGTCAGATAGACGAATTCACTCGATTTTTTGGATACCGTTAAGTACGTCTAGCCGATAAGACCATTCTAATCGAGGAAGTTTCTCACAATGGACTTGTCCATGCGAGAACGCGCGGCCGTCAAGGTAGTTACTGATGAGTCGCAGGCGAGGCTGATATCTGATCCCATGAGGAGGGAGATGCTCCGGCTCCTCTCCCGGCGAGCTCTAACCGAGAAGGAGCTTTCGAAAATAATGGGCCTCTCTCCACCTTCCATTGGTCATCATCTCAAAGCGTTGAGGGAGGAAGAGCTCATCTCAAAAGTACGAAGTGAAGCGGGAGGACACGGGATAATTCAGAAGTGGTACATTGCAAACGCACAAGCATTCATTGTCGACCGTGAACGACTCCCCAACGACGTTAGACGATATTTCATGCCCATTGACATAGAGAGGGCGAGGGGTGTCACAGCCTGCCTATCTCTGTTCGGGGAGACTGTCGCACCATCGACTAGGAGTATGGAAACTCTGACCCACCAAGTCTGCAATGCAATCTGCAAGACCGCCGAAAAGTACCAGGGACCCTTAGAGGACGATCCCGAGAAAGTGATGCATCAAATATACTCAAACGCGCTCAGACACACAGAGGCTGTTAATTCAACGCTGAGACAGTTTCTAAGACCCATCGAAATATCCGTCTCATAACCGCCACCGTCTGTGGGGGTTTGGGAAACGGTCTGAAAAGGTGCTGTGAGGCAGCCTATTTCCTGTCATGCTGGATTCGATTGGAAGATTCAGTTGTTGGCGACTCGCCGTCGGTCTTGAACTGCTTACCTCTCGCCTCTGGTTGATCTTACCTTAGCAGGGGCCAGACGTACTTCCAGGCCAAGAAAGCTATCACTAAGATGCCAGCCACCGCAAGGACAACTGCGAAACCTCGACCCCGTTTGCGCGTATGCTGTTTAGTTTGAAGATGCTGTTTTGGCTGAAGAGCGGGTCTCACTTCGACCGCGAATTTCTTCTTAGGTTCAACGACTTCGATAGATGGTTTCTTCGCAGTCTCGTCAACCTCAACGGCCAACTCTTGGGAGGTCTCGCTAGCTCCGACGTTTCGCATCAGCCATTTTGTCGAGACTGAGGGACGAGGAACACGGAAGACCCCAGAACCAGTCTTCGCCACGAAAGCGGTCCAAGCAAGTTCTCTCCTATCTCGCAGAGCGTCAACCTCATGCTGGCGCATAGCGTAGTAGACGACGGGGCCGAGCATCTTCTCGACCTTGTTCGCGTCAAATGTCCCAGGCGTTCCAGTGCTTCGAACAAGAAGCAGGTCCGCGTCGGCCCGCAGATCTATATCGCCACCATAGAAACGATGGAGACCCGCAACCATGACCACCAGCCCCTGCCGCATGCCACGCTTGAAGAGCTCGCCTCGAATATCGTACCACTTGTCTAGCCAGTAATCGATCCTCCTCATCTTCTCCAACTGTCCATTAGAATTCTTCACCTCGACTGTGCCTGAGAGCTTCCTAAGCGCCTTTGTCATATCGTCAGCGAACAAGAGTATGGCCTTCGGAGGTTTCCGGAAACGGCCGAAGAGTTTGTCGATATTCTGGAATAAACCTGGAAGGTCGCGCGTAGCGCGCAGTGCCTTCACATTCCTCTGACCGTATCTGCGGGCTAACGCTTGAGCAATCGATTCAGCCAAGGTGGTTTTTCCAGTGTTTGGCTTTCCGAAGATTATGATGTTCAAGTGATGAATTGCATTGTCTTTGCCCCCAGATTCAGGGAGCGGATCAGGAATCAGCCTGTCAAGGATAGTGTCCAGGTCGAGCTTGTAATAGGTAACCTTCGCTAGCGAGTCCTGGCTCGGCATGACTGGCCTTGCTAGAGATGAATTCACTGTAGTGATGTCTGTGGGTGCGCGTACGATACTTGTTGGCGCAGGGATAATGTCAGTATCTTCTGATTCTGACGCTCCCCACCAGAATCAGGACGAAAGCGAGCCAGAATACGTTCCAGTCGAATGAGATGATCGAAAGCACGTTTACTGCGCCGATGATGCTGAGGAGTGGGAAGAGGATTCCGTCTATTCTGCAGTGGACCCTCCCGCAGGATCGACCGTTTATGAAACAGCCGGTCCCCGCCCACGCGACAGCAATTACCCAGAGAACTCCTCTTGCAGTAAGCGAGAGTACGTAAGCGCCGTAAGCTGCGCCTGCTCCGATTACCAGAAGAATAGGCACGCCCCAGAGCAAATAACACCAAGGAGCCCTCTCGAAGTTTCTTCCACGTGAAGGTTGTGCAGAAGGTTGGACTGGGAGTTCCATGATTACGATCCTGCCTCCAGGACGCAGCAAGAAATCAGAGTCAGAGGCCATCTGATCCTCAGACGAACTGGCTACATATCTTCCTTGGCAGCAACGACGAGATGAGGTAGGAAGGATCGGCTTCTAAGACGAAGAGTGGTGGGACGAGAGAGTTAAGAAAGTAAGTCACCAGAGTAGGCACCTGGACCATGTTGTTCACTGGGGACAGTTGTAGTTTCACTCTCATATTCTACAACGCGGGCTGCATTGGGTTTTAGGAACTGGGTCAATCTCACATCTCGAAAGACATAATCGCTGTCAGGGAGCATAACCTGATATTCCGGAGATTATCTTAGAACAATTGCGGTGAGTGCACCGTTCTCAAGGGTGACAGGCCATAGCAGAAGCAATCAATACCATAGGGCTAACCAAGTTCTTTGACAAGAAGCGAGAGAAGCGACGATTCTCTCTTCCCAAACGGGGGAAGGGATCTGAGCAGATTACCGCTGTCGACAAGGTAAACCTGTCGATTCCAAAGAACACACTCTTCGGGTTACTCGGACCCAACGGTGCTGGAAAAACAACCACCATCAAACTATTGTCCACCCTTCTGCTGCCTGACGAAGGCACCGCATACGTGAACGGATTCGACGTAGCCAAGCAAGCCAACGAAGTCAGATCATCCATCGGAGTAGTCACAGGTGGTGAACGGGGTCTTTACTGGCGTCTTACCGGTAGAGAGAACCTTCTCTTCTTTGCCCGCCTGTACGGAGTACGCGAAGATAAGGCGAAACCGAGGATCGAAGAGTTACTGAAGCTAGTAGAACTGGAAGATCGTGCAAACGACAATGTCGAGAAATATTCGCGAGGCATGAAACAACGACTGCATTTGATCCGTGGACTCATACACGATCCGCCGACATTGCTGCTCGACGAGCCGACCCTAGGCCTAGATCCCAACTCGGCGGTTGTCGTCCGCGAATTCATCAAGGAGAAGTTGCAGAAGGAACAAGGCAAGACGATTCTGCTTACTACTCACTATATGGAAGAAGCGGACCAGCTCTGCGATCAGATAGCGGTCATTGATCATGGCCAGATCATCTCCAAGGGGACACCCGCTGAGTTGAAGGCAGGAGTCCAGAAGATCGACGTTCTCAGGATAAACGCTACAAGTGTTCCAGAAAGCCTGATCTCTGATGTTAAACTGATTGGAGGCGTCCAAGAAGTCAAGACCTCCGTTATCGACCCAGTTGCCGGACTGACAGAGATTCTAGTCCATACAAGGAGTGCCGAGGAGACTCTTCCTCATCTAACCGAAACAATGGTCAAAGCTGGAGCGAGGGTGCGCTTGATTGAACAGTCGAAGCCGTCGCTCGAAGACGTATTCATCACTCTTACAGGACGGAGGCTACGCGATTGAACCTAGAGCTTGAGTGGCTTACCTTCAAAGGTGTCATACTACGCCACTTCAAAGAGTTCGTGTCCTATCGCACGTCAGTGTTTGCAACCATCATTTGGCCCCTTCCACTCCTCGCCCTGAATGTGTACCAGTACCTTGGACTAGCATCGGGACAACAGGTGGGTCAGGTTCTCAATGCAAAGTACGGTATTGCCAGTTTCTCGGGCATGATAATACTCGGCACCATCGTCTACCTACTCTACAACCGAATGCTCTGGGGAACAGGAGCGTCCCTACAGGAAGAACGGTTCAACGGGACGATTGAGTCCCTATTCCTTACCCCGGCGCTGGGTGATCTTCGGGGTACAACCAGCAATCGCAGACTGGGGTGCGGTTATCATTGCCCTAATCTCGACAATGATTGCGCTGATCGCCGTTGGAGTATTCTTCGCCAGCTTCTTCGTCCTGACAAGAGCCGCTGACCAACTCGCCACAAGTCTCCAAGCGCCCATCAGGTATGCTTCAGGAGTGGCCTTTCCAGTCGCGGCTTTGCCCGCCGTATTCCAATTGTTCGCCTACATACTGCCGGTAACCTATGGCATAAACGCGCTTAGAAGTACTGTTGTTCAGGAAGGCACGCTCATAAGTCTCGTTGGCACCCTCGCACCCCTGTACATCTTCACCGCAATTCTCATCGTCGCAGGTCATTTCATCCTGAAGAGAGTAGAAGCCCAAGCCAAGAGGAACGGATCCCTCTACAAGATCTAAGTGAGCCAGATGGGTTACGCATTCGACCTTGACGTGTTCAGGGGGAGCTACCGGTACAGCATGCTGCAGACATTCCGCTACATGAACGCTGGCTTTTTCGTCGGCTTACAAGTACTCGGACCAATATTTTTCCTGCTCACATCCTGGACTATTCTGCAAATAATTGGTCCCTCAGCATTGACGACTTTCACGACAACAAGCGGCTACGCTGACTACATACCCTTCGTCATTCTCGGATTTGCGTTCCAGGCCGTGATAATGAACGCGGTCTGGTCAGGAGCAAATGGAATCAGGAACGAGCAGCAGGCAGGAACCGTCGAAGCCATATTTGTCACTCCGTCCAGCAAGGTGGCCTGGATGCTGGGAAAGATTGCTGGAAACATCACCATGGCACTTGTCAGCACAAGCATCATACTAACAGTCGGAAGCCTCGTCTTCTCCTTCACCCTCCGAACAACCCCAAACATTCTGGCCGCTACAATCGGGGTGCTACTGACGCTTGCGGGGATGACCGCGTTCGCGTTCGCACTGGCAGGCCTAACATTTCTGGCGAAGAGGGCTGATGACATTAACCAGGTACTCTGGACAAGCCTCGTCTTCTTCACCGGACTCGCGTTCCCAGTAGAAGCACTACCACAATGGGCCCAAGCAATATCATGGATTTTTCCGATTACACATGGTCTCGCAATCACGAGGGGCGCTATTCTGAAAGGCTACTCTATCTTCGATCCGACCCTTCTCTTCCCCGTGGTCTCCATACTCATCTTGACCTTGTTGTACATTCCAATAGGCTACTTCTCTTTCAGAACTTTCTTCGACAAGGCGAGAAAGAAAGGAGCCCTTACCGGTTACTAGTACAACAATGGTGCGTCCGAGCAAATGATGTTAGTGGCGCTCGTTCCAGACGCTCACTTGTGGGCGACTAGAACTACTCTGTGTACGGGTGTTTCTATGCCTCTGTGAGTCATGCATTCTTTCTGAACTTTCCTCAACTTTATTCGGGCCTTTCGTGGATCGAATGATGGGATTATCGGCGCGGATTGCAGCCTCACCATGAGATCCGTCATTCCACAGAAAACCTCGGTTCCGACATAGTCTCGTGTCACAACTTTTCTGAAACCGACCCTCTCTAACATTTTCCTCTTGATGCCAGAAACCTGATCTTTCACATGGAGCATCTGGCCGCGGCCGAAAATTCTTGCAAGATTCTGCTTGTCCCGCTCGCCAATCTCAATCTGCATGAAAATCCCATTCTTTCTCAGCACCCTGTACGCTTCCGAAATAGTGCGAACGGTCTCACTACCGGGTCCGCGCCTGCTGTACACGACATCGAAACTTTTCGCGGAACCAGGTAGACGCGAAGCGTCAGCAAGACGAAAGTCTGCATTCCTCAACCCGGTTTTGATCATGTTCATCCGGGCTTGTGCAAGTCCAATCGTAGAAATGTCGATGCCCGTAACCTGTTTCGCCTTCTTGGCAATCTTCAGAGTGAACTTCCCTGAACCACAGCCTATGTCCAGGACAACCTTCCCAACGGTTCTCTTGCGAAGTTCTTCGTCGAATTCTTTTTCCCCATCACTGCCATCAAGGATAACATGTTCACGCCTATGCTCACCGTAGTCCCATATCTTGTCCCAATACTCCTTCGTGTCTTCATATCGGAAAGTCATAGCATGAGCGACAATAATTGTTAACTCGGCCCAGGTCCGCCATCGGTAGTTCGAGTAGGCTTTCCTCTCCGAACTACAAGATAGGAAGAAAGAATGACAGCCCCCGCTCCCGCCGCGGCGACGATCCCATAGAATTCGGCTGGCTGTAGTCCAAAGATTGTCGGCGCAGCGCTTGCCGTGGAGGTTACTAGGACCTGAACAGGCAACGTGAAAGCTAAAGCGTCCTTAGGGGCGCAGGAGCAAATGTACTCAGGGCGCAGGTAGGTGGCCGTAACCCAGACGACATAGGTGCCATCGGGCGTTCCTGATAGAACACTTACCGTGAGATTGGAACCAAGCGAAGTTGGCGCACCTGAAAAGTTGAGCACGCTCTTGCTTAGATTTGCTGAAACGAGAAAGCTCACGTCGGAAGTAGATCCTCCGATTTGAGCGGCCGGATTAACCCCCGACACTTTTGCCGATAAAGACACGGTGTCATTGAATTGTCCAATGCCATTGACCCTCACGTTGAACTGGGCTGTCGAGCCAGCCTTCAGCCCTTGGCTAGCTGGGCTAGCAACAACGGTGAAAGGAGTTGCAGTGACGTTGACCCATGCTCCATGCGCGAAGCCTGTAGAGTCTGAAGCAATCACAAGAGTAGAGTATGCTCCAGATGCGAACCACCAGAGAGTATAGCCTCCGCCTTCGCCACGATTGAGAGGTACGTCGACAGTAAGTGTAGAGGTCGCATTTACCCTCGGGATCAGAGAGGCATACGTCGGGTTTAGGCTGGCACCGATTCCATATCCAGCAAACAGAGTGAGGGGCCCTGTGAAGCCATTTGTGCCCAACAAATTGATTGTTGAGGTCACCGTGAACCCGAGGCTGGTCGATATGTGAACGGGGTCGACGTAGATTGTGAAGTCAGGACCCGTTACCGGTCCCTCAACTGTTATGTTGACTGCTAGCGATCTTCCTATCCAGCCCACGGTGGCTTCTACAAACCCAACGTACGTTCCGAGGCCCGTGCGGCTGTCCGCTGACACCACTAATCGGGTGGTGTTGGTTCCATCGGGAGCGAGCAGTGGATAGGAAGGGAAAAATTCCGTACTGGGATTTGGTGGCTGAACTGAAATGGGTCCGTATTCCAGCATTATGCCCCCTACCAGACCGTTCAGACTTGTGAAAGTGATGGTTGAAACGGCCATTGCCCCCTGGTGAACAATCACGTTTGTGATGCCGGTCGACATGGTGAAGTCTGGTCCGACTATGGCACTGACGAAAAAGGCGTGAGACAGGACTCTGCCGGGGGCCTGGACGACTCCGGTTATCTGAACGTTGTAGGGTGCAGGGAGTACGGACGCATTGACGCTGATCATGAGCTGAAAAGTCGCCGAAACCGCCGGAGTGAGAGAGACCTTTGTCGAGTTAGGAGCTACGAGAGGCATGACGTAGACTCCCGGAAAATTGGAGGATACTGACATCGTCATATTCACGTCGCCGGAGAAGCCGTCAGCACTAGTTACCTGGACAGTAGTTTGCAGGTTCTCTAAAACGCCTCCCGTGAAGGTCAGGCGCGAGGGATGTGCAGAGATAGCGAAATCTAGTCCGGTTACGTAGATGTAGATGTCCGTTGAACCATAGGAAGCCCCGTCATAGCCGAGTATGACAATGTAGTTCGTACCAGAAAGGGTCCTAGGTGAAACAAATATGGTAATTGTCGAATTCACCGAGGGTTGAGCTGCTGAGAGTTTAGCAACAGTCGGATTGAAAGACACGGTGAGATTCTCGGTGTTGGAGCCTGAGGCTACAGAGAGGCTCACATTTCCAGTGTAACCTCCATATCCCGTCACCATGATCGTTGAGAAAGAGCGCATTCCCTGGCTCGCGTTCAGAGTAGGCGTCAGAGCCTTCAGCGTGAAGGATTGACTCGGAGCAGACAATCGCTGAACAGGGAGGATAACCTATCCATCGAGGGAGCTAGCGCAATCGAGAGCAGCAGGAGAGAGAACAGAGTCACCGCTAGACGCAAGAATATCAATCAGGAGAACCTCTGCAGTCGATATACGCATTGCCCCGAGAATCATTGAGGCGCTTTCGAGAACGCAGGCGGGTTGATCGCATTCAGAAAAAAGTTTGTCCCGGACTTGGCCGATAGTATTCATCGATCAGTGATGCGTCCGGTCTGATCAGAGTGAAACTATTCTGCCCTAGACAGAGATCCATAATTCTCTTCTGTTCTATGGCTCATCCTGATTCTGGTAGACATGCCTTAATTCCCTCGAACGATACTCCATAGCTTAGTATCGGCAACAAGAAACGATCCCATAACCCTGCGCTAGCCTGTAGCCGCAAGACACGATCGCTCGTTATCACGGGTGTTCTGGAAAAATCTTGGACTACGGGACGGGACGCGCGGTGCATGAACGTTTCGATGCCAAGAAAAAAAAGAGATAGTGTTGGAGATTGGTTGAAGAGATTAGAGAAATCGGCCAGCGCGATGAGTTGCTGGCTAACATCCGACGGCTAAGCCGTATCGTCCTGGATCGTCTGGAAGAGGGGTCCAAGGAAGGAACTCTAGACCAGGCGCAGATCAGGTTGCTGGGGAGCATAGCTATGAAATCTCTCGGGCTCTGGCAAGAAGCGCTGAATCCCAGACCGCGACGAAGTCTCAGAAGAGAAACACGGGAAGCAGAAGAACAACTCTCCAAGCAAACAGCCGACAAGGGTGAGCAAGCCTAGTGGAAGGGACCGAGCGGGACGAGAACGACCTTCGGTCCCAGATAATCGACCAGCTTAAGCAGAGCCTTGCAATGTCGCGTGAGATGATGATGAATCAGAAGCTTGATCCGAAGACTCGCGAAAGATGGACACAGCTGCATACCAACACGGCGCAGGTGTTGAACCAGATCCTGCGTGACAAGCAGTTCAGAGAGTGGGAGAAACGGCTGAAAGAGCTGGAAGCCGCAGGGCATCTTCCCCGAAAGACCGACTGGTCCCGAGACACGTCGAGTCACGATAGTCGTCCAAGCGTGAGCTTCTAGGAGTTGAGATAGAGAGATGAT
>WNGN01007788.1_pt1 | contig 24218 bp, 30 predicted proteins | sample 5400561 | NCBI WGS metagenome assembly WNGN01 (sample SAMN13153379, study PRJNA577476) | soil metagenome | isolation source: 115 cm soil or saprolite under Garry oak tree replicate 2 | place: USA:California | collected 2016-06-15 | reverse complement strand
GTCGCTGGCTAATCTATCTGCTCCTATGTTCTCTGGATGATCTAAGCATCGCGATCGTAAGCAATCTTCAACCAGCGCTTGTTGCTGATGTCGCAACGCGTGATTTTCCCGCGCGACGATCACCCCAGCTTCCCAATTAGCCGGGACTGGTTAGCCCTTGAGCGGCTCTGCGCCTGACCATGGGTGACTGATGCCTTTTGCAAGCCGTCTACCGTCGTTATTTCCGGCACCGCGGTCCTGAATCACACGCTCGTAGAAGTCGGTTAACAAAGGTAAGACTACCCGCGGCGTGAAGAGTTGCTCGTACTTCTTACGCGCGGCCAGACCCATCCTGCGTCGCAAATCAGGGTTCGTGGCCAGGCGGGCCATTGCCTCAGCCATGGCTTTTATGTCGTCGGGCGGCACGAGCAGGCCTACGTCTTCGGTGACAACGTCGGGTACGCCGCCGACCGCGGTCGCGATGATTGGCTTCGCGTGCGCCATCGCTTCAATGATCGCGTTAGGCGTCCCTTCAGTCAGCGACGGCAGGACGAAGACGTCGATGCTGTTCATGAATTGACTTCTCTCTTCGAGGGTCATGTAAACGCCAACCAGATGACATTTCTCGGCCAGGCCCAGCCGGCGACTGGCAGCTAGGAACTCCTGGCGCTGCGATCCATTGCCGGCGATCTTAAGTTCAATTCCCGAAACCTCCTGGTGCGCAATGCGGAACCCATCAAGCAGCCGCAGCGGGCCCTTCAAGTGCTCGAGGCGCGCCGCGAAACCGAAACTAACACACTGCGCGTTACTGGGCGCCGACGCGCCATTTGCATGATCTTCGGAGATGAGCGGAACCACGCGGGCTGGTCCAAGCTGCGGCAGTGCGCGGCGGAGCTCCTGCGCGAGACGTGGCGAGAGCACCGCCACTTCCGCACAAAGTGGTAGGACTGAGGTAAAGCGTTCGTACACTTCCTCAAAACCTGGAGGATGAAACGGTATGCCAACTTCCTGGTAGACGACCGGAATTCCGGTCTCATGCGCGGCGCGGATGAGCATTACTGCGCCAGGATCAGGTGTCATTACGTGGATCACGTCCGGGCGATTGCGTCTCAGATACTCGCAGCACGCGCCGTGGTAGCGCTGTAAAAGATCAAATACGAGTTTGCGTGAGTTTGAGCGGATGAGGCCGCTGGCTGGTGAGCAGGCGCGCATCGCGCGAATCGCGAGCTTTCGTCCCGCGGCCAGCGAAGCACTGAAGGCCGTTGAGGCGAGCGTGTTCAAAGGCACTTCGGCCGCCCGCAGACGAGCAACCAATGGATCGTTTTTGGCCGGAGTATGCACGAGCAGAATGCTGGTCGTGTGACCGGCGGCTTTCAGCTCGACTGCGTAGGTAACTGCGATCTCATCGGCTCCGCTCATCGGCCCTGCGAAACTGTTTTTGCAAAAAAGAATGTTCATCAATGATCGACGTTTCCAATAGTTAGTTCACTTTGTAAATGTCCCAATCAAGTACCGGTGAAATTAAACCGCGACGATCGGGAAGTGGATTTCCAACCGAACTTACTTCGAACATCAGCAGGTTCTCGTACAATTCGAGCCACGTTCCATGCCGTCGAGTCCCGACCGTTAGAAAAAATTTTCCTCGCCGCAAGAGATTCCCCGGGATCTTGCACGCGGACACATACGACCCTTCAGTGCGCGCGCCCACCGTCGACACATTAGGCGTGTCCTGATCGCAGCTCGTAAAGATGATTATTCCCGACTCCGACACAACACGCAGCACGATTTGCAAATCAGCCATCGGCTTCCGAAGCTGGTACTCGATCTCCCCAGTGAAAGACAAGTCGAATCGAAAAATCCCATTGCTCTCACATCCGTATTGACTGAGGCGAACGGAGAGTAGCAGTGCCTCTTTGGTTGATTCGTCTCCGTTCTCATGGAGCGTCCGCTGCCAGTTGTGAGTTGCGCCGCGCCACTGTGAGCAGTATGCGGAGACCACGTCTAAGGCATTTCCGTCCAATTCGAGGTGGCCATCATTCAGCCAAAAAGCCCTTCGGCACAATTGAGCCACCGCGCCCAGATTGTGGCTGACGAGTATAACTGTGCGTCCTTCTCTCGCTACGCCTTCTACCTTCCCCAGACATTTCTGCTGAAATCCTGTATCGCCGACCGCGAGCACTTCATCGATAAACAGGATCTCCGCCCGAAGATGGGCGGCGACTGCGAATGCAAGCCGCAGATACATTCCCGTCGAGTAGTGTTTGACCGGAGTGTCAATGAATTGTTCCACTTCGGCGAAGTCCACGATCTCGTCGAATCGTTGCTTGATGTCGGACCGCGACATTCCAAGGATTGCGCCATTCAAATAAACGTTTTCACGGCCCGTCAACTCCGGATGAAATCCGGTGCCTACTTCGAGCAGGCTGCTACAGCGACCGAAGATTTCGGCTGACCCGGAAGTCGGCGGAGTAATGCGCGAGAGTATCTTGAGCAGAGTAGATTTACCCGAACCGTTTCGTCCAACGACACCGATCACTTCACCTGCGTGAACTTCGAAACTTACATCGTTCAAGGCCCAAATAGTTGACCCCGTGTGTGAAGTATAACTATTGCCATTCGGCAATCGGCTGAACGGCTTCTCAATTACCTCCACTATCGCCTCGCGTAAAGTTCTGTAGGCAGACACACTACTACCGAGGTGATACTGCTTGCTAATATTTTCAACCTTGATGACGCGAGGCATTAGCGTGTCAGCGGTTCATCCTTCCTTCACCTTTAACTTATTTTATTGAGACGTCATCGGGCGAGTCATCGACGGCCCTGTTTTAACCGTGTCATAAGGCGCGCTGAATATTAGCAGGAGTATGCGCGAACTGACGAGGAGCGTTGAGAAACCCAACCCCTTTTCTTTTTGAATTTTCGCCTGCGTGTGAAAATCGTTTCGACCAGTGAGGTCCATGAATTTCACAGAGTGTGTGTGACACGGGATACCTTCGACTGAACCTTGGTCGGATTCTTCGAGCCTCGGTGGACTATAATCACATAATTCCCAGTGATCGGATCTTATTATGGTCAAGTTCTGGCGCAGCGCGGAAGAGCTTTTCCGCCCAGATCAACACTCCCCCTGCCTTTGAATCGATGCCCCCGTTGCTAACCCATCGAGCGCGCACCACGTGAGACCTCGGGAGTGGAGACGCAGCGCGGCGAACGCACAATGTTGCGCGCGCAACAGGTGCCCGTGCGCAAGGGATCGAGCAGCCTCGAAGGCGAGGTGGCTTGCCATGTTCTTCGAGAACTGCCTCGACACGTCTCGTCTCAGCCGCGCAGTCGCACCGGCCGCGCGCGGTAGTTTGAGCCAGCGACGGTGGAACTGGCGCGTGCTCAGCGTGACGATCTCGACAGCGCGGGCGCTGCCCTGGTCGGAGCCGGGCGTGGTCTTGCGCCAGATCATGACGGGCTGCTCGAGCGCCACCACGGGGTAGAGCGCGGCGATGCGAACCCATAAGTCCCAGTCGTCGATCCCCGCGATTGAATGGTCGAGCAGCCCCACAGCGAAAAGACACGAACGGCGGAACACGGCCGAACCGCACGGAATGAAATTACTTGCGAGCAGTTTCCAGAAGACGTCTCCGCGCGGACACGTTTGTGGGTACCGGTCGTGTCCCGCACGATCCGTCTGACCGTCGTAGAGTGCCTGACCGTAGATCAGCCCAGCCTCGGGTGCGGCCCGAAGAGCGGCGAGCTACAAATCAAGCGAGCCAGGCAGCCGCACGTCGTCGTCATCGAGGAAAGCGATGTATTCACCGCGGGCGGAGAGCAGCCCGACGTTGCGGGCCCCGGCCACGCCTTGGTTACGTTCGACGCGCAGATAACGGATGCCTTCGAGTGCGCGGCAAACCTCAGCGGTCTCGTCGGTCGAGGCATCGTCGACGACGACGACCTCGATGTCCGCGCCGGCGGCACGCGCGCTCTCGACGGCGCGCGGCAGCATATGCGGGCGACTGTGTGTCGCGATGATGACGGTGCCCTCAGGCATAAAGGGCTCGACTTAAGTTTGGACTTCTCTCCGACTGCGTAACGGCTAATGGGCCCGCGGCGGCTCAGGCCCGGACACGAGCAGCATCAACGCCAAACGCCTGTAGCCGCTTGGGCGCAGGGCTCGCGAAGGCCTCAGTCGCAAGGCTGCCAAGGCGTTCGCCGCTGCAACACGGTACGAGCCTTCGCGCAACCGGCGGGCAGCGTTGAAGAATAGTGTGTCGGCGATGCGGATTAGAGTGCGCGCCCGAAGTTTCCTCCGCAAATCGGTCGGAGCGGCGGCCACGCGCGGCAGACGAAGCAGCTTTAAGTGGTGATCCGCGGCGCGCGAAAGGTGGCGCGCCTGGGCCGACGATCCCTGGCCGGAGGAAGGCGTTGGGTGCGTGTAGACGCCAACCGGCTCGTCGACGATGGCGATCGGGTAAAGCTCCGCGATGCGTACGAAGATATCCCAGTCGTCGAGACCAGGCAGCGCGCTGTCGAACAGACCGACGCGCGTGAAGCACTCCTTCCGGATGACGACCGAGATGGGCATGACCGGGAACGCCAGCTCCAGTAACTCCCAGAACGCGTCGCCGCCCGAGTGCCCCAGCACAGTGACCTCCCCGGTGAGCCGCCCGTCCTGGTCCGACATCAGCATGGAACCGCAGACGAATCCGGCCGCGCGGTCCGCATCCAGCGCCGCGACCTGCCGGTCGAGCGAGCCGGACAGCCGCAGGTCGTCGTCGTCGAGGAACGCGATGTAGTCGGAAGAACTGGCCAGAACTCCGACGTTGCGCGCGCCGGCCACGCCTTGGTTGTGTTCCAACCGAATGTACGTAATGCCTTCGAGCGCGCGACAGACCTCGGCGGTTTCATCGGTCGAGGCGTCGTCGACAACAACGACCTCGACGTCGGCGCCGGCTGCCCGCGCGCTCTCAACGGCACGCCGCAGCATGTGTGGGCGACTGTGTGTCGGGATGATGACGCTGACCCTTGCCATTCGATCTCCAACCGCCTGCGGCGGCGCATCCATATCGTTCATTTCCCGCGCCGGTGGGCCAGGTTCGCGAGCTTGCTCAGGAGGCCATCCAGCAGCGGGAGTTGCCCGACGCGATTCCGCAGGCGCAGCGTCAAAGAGTTCGCAAGCATCGACTCACACTCGGCCTGCCTCCGCCGCGCGCTTAGCGTCAGCCACCGCAGGTAGTCTGCCACCGCGCGATTCTCTTGCTCCGGGTCGGCCGGCGGCATCTCCCTGTACTCAGCGATGACGTCGGTGTAAAGCCCGAGCGCTTCGTCGACGACAGCGCCGAGGTCGGAGTTGGCGCGGACACGCCGCGAGACTTCAGTCGCATCCGCCGGATCGTATCGCTCGATCTCGCGCAGGAGCAGGTCGGTAGTAGTCTTTTCGCTGAGCGTACGGACGCCAAAGTTGAGCCGCCTGAGCCTTTCGAGCTCGGCTGATGTCACGAGCGGGCCGCTTCCATGCGCGTCACACAGGATGACAGCCGCACCGACGCCGAGTGCTTCGAGGGCACAGCGGGCCTTCGCGAACACCAGGTCATAATTGCCTAGGAGCGACTCGGGGCTGGAAGACGAAGCATTCACGGCGGAGCCAACGACGTCGAGTTCGATACCGGCCTGCACGCACGCCTCGCGCACCGCGCTGAGGTGCGTCCACTTGTTGGCGTTGTTACTGAAGACCAGCGCGCGGAGTGGCCGCGAGGGCAGCGGCGTGCGCGGCTTGAATCGTTCGAGGTCAGCCGCGTGCAGCATCACCCGCAGGCGTTCTTCCGGAATCCCGTGTTCGCACACGAGCCTGTCGCGGCAGGTGTCGTCCACGGCGACGTAAGCGAGGATGCGCGGGTGCGAGGGCGGCGAAGAGATCCAGTCTGTCCAACTGTGGCAGAAGAAGACCGCCGGGACACCCGGGAACTGAAGCAGCGCGGTCATCAGCTCCGTGTTATGGTTCCCGTGGATAACATCCGGCGTGACACCCAAAGAGCCCAGGTTGTCGATGACCGGTATCGTCGCGTTGCGCAGTTCCCACGCGAGCTCACCCAGTTCCGGGGCGTAGACGATAGGGGTGTGTCCCTTGCGCAGAAGTCCCAGCGCGAGGTCACGGACATAGGTTTCGGTTCCGGTGAGCGAGGCCAGCGTGGCGTTGGTGATCAGGATTCGCAGTCCGAGCATCGACGCTCCTCTCGACATAAGGGTCCGGGCGGCGGCGCGCGGTCGCCGTGTCATATCAGTCATCCGTGGCGCGACGACTCTCCGGCGCGCCAATGCCCGTTCTCAGTTGTTTCCGGTACACGCCGAAGATCTCAGGGAGCTGCTTGGTGATGGCGACTATTCTGCGCCACCGCGCGGCCGGTATGGCGGGCATTCCGGCAAGGACTGAGTCGGACGCCGTGTCGCTGACTACGAACCCGCGAGCCAGGACAGTCGTCCGCTCTCCGATGACGATGTGTTCGCGCGCTCCGGATTGCATGCACATGATCGACCCGGAGCCGACCTGCGTCGAGCCGGCAACGGCGGATTGACCGAGGACGATGCAGTCCGACCCGAGTTCCACGTTGTGTGCGATATAGACGAACTTGTCCAGCTTGCTTCCCCGGCCGATGCGGGTTTCGGCCAGCGTACCCCGGTCAACACACGCGCAGGCGCCTACTTCCACATCGTCCTCGATGACGAGGCGGCCGACCTGGCGGATGCGTCGGTGCTTGCCATCAGGTGACCGGCGGAAGCCGAAGCCGTCCACCCCCACGACCGCATTGGCGTGGATCGTCACGCGCTCGCCGACTATCACTCCCGAATAGAGCACGGCGCCGTAATGAATAATGGAGTCGCGCCCGATGCTGCACCCGTCGCCGATGATCGCGCCGGCCATCACCAACACGCCGTCTGCGACGACGACATCCGCCCCCACGATGGCCCCGGGACCGACCCGCAGCGGCGCCTCCGGGTAGAAAAGGTCGATCGCCTTCCGGTAGGCCTCACTCGCATCGCAGACTACGATCAGCGTCCGCTCACCCAATTCGACGCCGCGGTTGACGATGATGGCCCCCGCCCTGCTGTTCAGCGCGGCGTCGCGGTACTTGCCGAGGTGAAGAAATGAAAGATCCATTTCACCCGCAACGTGCAGAGGCTGGAACCCCGTCAACTGAAGCTCAGGGTTGCCGCGTACGAAGCCGTCGAGCTTCTCGGCGACGTCGGCGGCGCTCATCACGATGCGGGATGACTCAGTCATTTCGCAGTCTCCCCTTCCGGAGCATTCTCTCTCATCGAACCCCGTTCGCCCTGAGTCCCGTGGGAACCGGTGAGCACCCGCAGGAAAACGCGCTAGAGTTGAGCGTCGACGAAACGCCAGATGGCCTTTGCCAGGGGTGCGATGTGCTCGCGACGGCGGATCGCGTGCTCATACGCGCCGGCCGCCACCAGCATCTCGCCGTACCTTTCGTAGAATGGAATCTCGTTCGCCGCCCCGTACTCACGGGTTAAGTCACCCGCAGGGCGCAGGCTTTCCACCCGGTAAGCCTCGGCGCCCATATCACTCGTGACGAAGTCGGTGATGTGCGCACTTAGTTCGGGAAATGCCCGCAACGCCTCGAGCGCCTTCTGGTCGAGTAGGGCGTCGACTTCAGCTTTGAGCTCGGGGTATTCCCGCGCCACCGACAGTTTTCGCGCTAAGTGTGCCTCGTCGAGCGTAAGCCTAATTCCGCCGGCGTGAACCTCGTCCGAGACAGCGCTGTGGCGGCGGAACAGCAGGAAGTCTCGATTGATGATCTGGCGCCCGCTCGTGCGGCTCGCAAGCTCAGCCGCTGCGTCGATCACTATGCGACAGGTATCATGGAGGGGATTGTATCCTTCGGCCGCGTCGCCAGCGACGTACTCTATCTCATCCCAAACAAAGGCCTCAGCGAGTTCCGCGACCAGTCGCTCGAACAGCCCGAAATCGCCGCCAAGTAGCGCAACGTAGAGTTCGCGATCGCCGAAACGCCCGTAGACTGCTCCCGGGCTGGCGCCGGCGCCGGAAAGAATCTTTGTGGTTGACCTTAGTCTCGATATACCGGAACGCCCCGAGCCGTCGGTGAGGACAAACACCCGCGGGCGTGCCTCCTCAAGCCAGCCGTAAACGCACAACTCATGGCCGGGATGCGCAACGACCAAGGCGGCTTTACCGCTAACCTCGCCAGCTGTCACTGTTGATCCCCATGTGGGTTTCACCGGCTCGTGTTTTCACCTTGATTAAACCGGACGATAGCGAGAGCAAAACCCTTTGTAAACCACCGTCAAGTACTTTGTCCAGAAACACCGCGAATCGTGGCAGCGGCGCCAACCGTGGAAAGAACTTTGGTGGTAGAGTGGAGGCGTGGGCCATGATCAATTCCCCAGTGACGGCCGCCCTAAAATCTTTGTAATGGAAACGGGTCCGCATGAGAGCAGCCGGGCGAGTCAAGTCGTTTCTCAAAGTCGCCTTCCCGCGCGCCGTGAGAGTCTACCACGACGCCCGACGGAGATTGCGGTGTCCGCCGCTGCAGACAGTCTTCTCCGAAATCTACCACAAGAATTTATGGCAAGACCTGGAGTCGGTCTCTGGCAGGGGGTCGACCTTGGCGCGCACCGCAGCGATTATGTCCTATCTGCCCTCTCTGCTCGAGGAACTCGATGCAAAGACACTCCTCGACGCCGCGTGTGGCGACTTCAACTGGATGAAGCATACGAAACTGGGAGCGGTCAAATATACCGGCGCCGACGTCGTGCCGGACCTTATCGCCCGCAACCGTCGGCTGTACGGCGGCGAGGGCAGAACATTCGTTGTCCTGGACGTCACGAAAGACAGGTTGCCGAAAGCGGACGTGATTCTGTGCCGCGACTCCCTCATCCACCTTTCGTTCAGGAACATCCACGCCACCATCGATAATTTCAAGCGGGCGGGCGCCAAACACCTCATCTGCACGACCCACACCGTGGTTCTGGAAAACACGGATTGCTCAGACGGCGGATGGAGATCTGTGAATCTGCAGTTGCCGCCCTTCAACTTTCCGCCGCCGCTGAAACTAATTATAGAAGACGCAGAATTAGGGAAATGTTTGGGCGTTTGGCGGCTTGACGATCTGTAACCCGATTGGCTCCGCGCAAAATAGCCAGACGTTATGTGCCAAGCTCAAATGCTCGGCGAGGACGAGCGTTAACTTTTCTCCCCCACCCATCGCTTGCAGGTGGATATTGTAGATGCCGATGTTACATCTCATCCTGCACATTGTACTTGTGTGGCTCTGGATATTTCTGCAAAAAAGCAGCCTGCGATGTGCGTAAAGAAAAATTACAGCAGGGAAGGGTTCACCCGAGCGTCGCCACGACAGTGTCGGTCCAGAATCTCGTTTAACTTTCGGAACGAACTGAGACTAAACCTGGACATATGAGCTGAACTAATGGATCAAGACGACCAAGATCAAAGGGCTTGATAGCCGTTGGATCGCGAGAAACCGGCAGAAGATAGCTCTCAAACTATTTGATCTGCACAAAGGATGTGGATGCCACCGGACTCCCCGCCCACGCGGCAATGTCTCTGGTGCCCCCGCAGGGATTCGAACCCCGAACCAACAGATTATGAGACGGCTTGAGAGGCAGCAACAAGGTGAGACGAAGTGAGATGAAGCAGTATTTACCGAATCAGCAGCCGTCAAAGTTCGTTACATCTAGCTACGTCTCAGCACGCCATCGCGCCATAATCGCGCCATCCGCAAAGCCTTCCTCACGAGCCAACTGTGAAGACCTCGGCAAGGTCGTTTAAAGGTCTCCGCTGCTGCCCGTCAGGCCGGCGTCATCCTGAACGCTAGAGCCAGATCTTTTCTGCTTCTACGGATAATTGATTCTCCATTTTTGTTTGAAAGAATAGCTAAGGCGGCCGAGCGTCACGAAGTGGCAATTCCCGACAGCCCGGCGCTTGAACGGGTTTGCAGGAATCGCAGGGCCAGACTTAGCAGGCTTGTCACCGATTCGGGTCAAGTTTGCTCGCACATTCGAATGGAATGATAATCAGCTCTCATACTGGTGAAAAAAAAGTTCATACTCCTGCTAGTTCTCATTATCGGTCATTGTTACGTGCCCTTTCGCCTGGCAGCTCAACCGCAATCAGCCCGTGCGACGGCATCCTTGTTACCAATCTTCAAGGAGGTAGCGGAGCACGTGGGAATCAAGTTCCAACACTACAACGGCATAACTGGAAAAATGTATTTGCCTGAGATCATGGGCAGTGGAGCAGCCCTTTTCGATTTTGATAACGATGGTGACCTGGATGTCTTTCTCGTACAGGGCAGCGTGCTGGAACCGGGAACGCAACCAGCAAGTACGCTATTTCCGTGGCGCGGTCCAGGGTTACCGCGCAGCCGGCTCTTCCGCAACGACCTCGTGGTCGGCAAAGACGGCAGCCGGACACTCAAGTTCACCGATGTAACCGAAAAGAGCGGCATCGTGGCCGACGGATACGGGATGGGCGTCGCAGTCGGCGACATCAATAACGACGGCTGGCCCGATCTGTACATTACAAACCTCGGTCGAAACCAGATGTACCTGAACAAAGGTGATGGGACGTTTTCCGAAGTCACAGAGAAAACTGGGACGAATGATCCACGCTGGAGTACGAGCGCCGCCTTCTTCGACTATGATCGGGATGGCTGGCTTGATTTGATGGTAGTGAACTACGCGAATTTTTCCGCGACTAACAGTCCCACCTGTTACGCCGCCACCAGCGCGAAGGACTATTGCACACCACGCGTTTTTCGCGCGCCCGGCAACCGCCTGTTTCATAACAAAGGCGACGGTACATTTGAAGACGTCACTGTCAGCGCAGGCGTGGACAAAGAGTTCGGCCACGGATTGGGTGTGGTCACCGCCGATTTTGATGGTGACGGCTGGACAGACATTTACGTCGCCAACGATGGTGATCCCAATCAGCTCTGGATTAACCAAAAGAACGGGACGTTTAAGAACGACGCGCTCCTGGCCGGCGCCGCCGTCAACAGAGATGGAAAGGCAGAGGCCGGCATGGGTGTGGATGCGGGAGATTTCGACGGCAATGGCACCGAAGACATCTTTGTCACCCACCTGATGGACGAGACGAACACGCTTTACGTGAATCTGGGTAAAGCCCTTTTTGAGGACCGTACGCGCGAGGCAGGTCTGGGAATGCCCGGGCATCGTTTTACGGGTTTTGGCACGGCGTTCTTTGACTATGACAACGATGGCTGGCTCGATCTGTTGGTCGTCAACGGGGCTGTACAATTGTTGCCGGAGTTGATGCGTAAGGGCGATCCCTATCCTCTGGGTCAGCCGAACCAGCTCTTCCACAACGATGGAAGGGGGAGATTTGTCGAGGTCACAGATAATGCCGCCGTAGGCTTTCAGTTGCTCGAGGTAAGCCGCGGGGCGGCCTTCGGCGACCTCGACAATGATGGCGACACGGACGTACTGGTCACCAACAGCAATGGGTCGGCGAGGCTGTTCCTCAATCAAGTCGGCAACCGAAACCATTGGTTGGGACTTCGGCTGATCAGCAAAAACGGCGGCCGCTGCGCGTTGGGTGCGCAGGTAGAGATCGTGATCTCGAAGAACAATGTCCTGTGGCGGCGTGCCAGAACCGACGGCAGCTATCTATCGGCAAATGATCCGCGCGTGCTTGTAGGGTTGGGCGGTGCTGCTGCCGTGGAGACTGTGCGAGTGCGCTGGCCCGACGGCGCTGAAGAGGAATGGAAAGGTACTCCAGTTGATCAATACACTACCTTGAAGGAAGGCACGGGGTTGCAGAAGCAATGAGCCTCCTCGTCGAGAGAAACAGGGCTCGCGCGTATCGACAGGCAGTACTCTGCCTGGCGCTGGTGAGTATCTTTTCGCCCTCACTCGAAGTTCGCTCGCAAAACGCCGCACGGCCTGACGATCTTTTGCCGCCTCCCAGGTCCAACCTCGTACCAGTGCATTGGCCGGACTTGACGAAGTTGGAAGCCGATGTGCGCGAACAACTAATGTCGTTGCAATCCTCGCTCGCCGATACGGTGAAGACTAACGGCAATGAAGCGACGCTTAGCAATGCTTACGGCGCCATGGCAGAAAGCTACCACGCGTATTCGCTCAACTCTGCGGCCCGTGAGTGCTACCTGAACGCTGCGCATCTGACACCGAAAGAGTTTCGCTGGGTCTATCTACTGGGAAAGCTGGACGAGCAGGAAGGTCGCTTCAACGACGCGATACGCAGCTACCAAATCGCGCGTGGTTTGCGTCCGGACTACGCGGCCGTGCCGGTGAATCTCGGTAACATCTATCTGCAACTAAATCGGCTGGAAGACGCGAAAGAGAACTTCAACGCAGCGCTGGTGATTGACGAGAATTGTGCGGCGGCGTTTTACGGGCTGGGACAGGTCGCTCTGTCGCAGCGAAGTTACTCTCAGGCAATCAACAATTTTGAGAAGGCGCTGGCGCTGATCCCTGCCGCAAATCGAATTCATTATTCTCTGGCCATGGCCTATCGCGGGCTGGGCAACACGGAGAAAGCGACGGCCCACTTGGCGCAACAAGGTTCTGTAGGCGTGCGAGTTAACGATCCGCTTGTGGACCGACTGCAGGAGTTGATCAAAGGTGAGCGTATTCACCTGATTCGCGGCAAGCTGGCCCTGGAGTCGCAGAGGTATGCAGAAGCGGGTGATGAGTTTCGCAAGGCAATCGCTGCAAACCGTGACAGTATTCCCGCGCACTTGAACCTGGGAGTCGTACTCGCCTCTACTGGGGATCTAAAGGGAGCGGCCGAGCAATATGAAGAAACTCTTCGTATCGATCCCACCAATACCAATGCGCATTACAATCTGGCCATTCTGTTGGGTAAGGAAGACAAGCATGAGCAGGCTATCGTCCACCTGCAAGCCGTCCTCAGGCTTGACCCGAACGATCTCAGCGCCCGGTTCCTACTGGCTGGAGAGTTAGTGAAATCCGACCGCCTGGAAGAGGCGCTGGCAGAATTCTCGGGCGTGACTCTGGCCGATCCCGACAATGAAGAAGCACTGCTCGAACGGGTGAAACTTCTGCAACGAATGCGGCAGTACAAACAAGCGCTGGAGAGTTTGGAAAAGGGCCACGCGCGAAACCCACAGAACGGGCAGACAATTGTGATGCTCGCATATCTGCTCGCGGCGTCGCCACGGTATGATCAACGTGATGGTGCCCGGGCGCTCCACTTTGCCCAACTAGTTTTCAAGCAAACCGGATCATTGCAGCACGGTACGCTGGTGGCGATGGCTTTGGCTGAACTCGCGCGCTGTGGTGAAGCAGCCGAGTGGCAGCGAAAACTGATTGCCGTGGCCGAGCGGGAACACAAAACGGATCTGCTGCCAAAACTGAGGACGGATTTGAAACAATACGAGAAAGGACAACCATGCCGGCCGCAGGGTGAAACTGCCAGTCAGTGAAATCCCAAACAACTATTACGCAACCCCAGTTGATTGGTGCTCCCGCGCAGGGATTCGAACCCCGAACCAACAGATTATGAGACGGGCATGAAATAGCCGCGGGGCATCAACAAGGCCGTACGAAACGAGATAACCCAGTATTTACCGAATTCGCAGCCGTCAAAGTAAGTTACATCTGGTCACGTCTCAGCACGCCATCGCGCCATAATCACGCCATCGAATGGACGAAAGGTAGACTTCATCCAGCAATATGATGAACCGAATCTGAAAACGACAAAAGGTGAACTTCCTGATAACCCAGGTCAAGGATGGCTGACGTCTCGGTGGCAATTCCTTGCAATGGGAAAACGGGTCAGGAAATAAGCATAGGGTCTTCTTCTGCCAAACGGGATCGATTGTCAGAAATTCCTATCTGACACTGACACCCGCGAGAAACGCAGCGGCTTTTGACTTCTCTGGTTCGACTATCCTTTCATTTGTGCAATTCGGCTTGCCAAGAAAAGCATAAGTACAAATACTGGATCATCCTCCGGAGGGACTCGGAAAATTTGCTGCGGGATAAAGGTCGTTTGTGTCTGCGCCAGCAGGCCGATCAGCTGCGGCATCACGGATTGATAGAGCCCATAATTTTCGACGTCGAACACCTTACCAGAAACCGAAGAAAGAATGGCGTCAGAACTCGGATTGTACCAGCCTGTTTTGTACAAATAGAAGTACTGCTGCTTCCCACTAATAGTCGCGTTCGCAGCAACCAACGCTAATGTGAGCTTGACATCGGCCTTGTAGTCAGTCAGTTCGATAACCGCGCGAATAACCTGTCCGTAATGGAGTATCGTCTTCCCGTCGGTGGCGGTACAGGGCTTGAATCGGCGATAATCGCGGACGATTACAAGATAATTCGACGCCCCTGAAGCGTTCACAATAGGTATCCCAAGACTGGCAGCCCTCGTAGAAGACAGAAAATAGTCTTGGTAGGCGAGTTCAGCAGTGTTGACTTCGTCCTGAGTCGGTTTGGGAGAACACTCAAGTCCGTTTCGTGAAACATAGGCGTTGTCGTCCTGCTTTCTAGAAGCCTCAGCGTTGGGCCGTTGAGCGTGAGCGGTCGTAGACAACATCGATGGTGCAATCAATGCACAAGTAAACAGTGCTCGTGCGAACAGCATTGAGTGACGATGGAAAGCTAGCTTCATTTTGTGAGCCTCCTAAGGTTGGGATGAGTGAAGCAGCGACCTTCTATCGCGTTTCAGGAGAGAAGTCAATCGGTCAAGAAGCTGCGGGCCGGCGATATCAGTTCCACAAATTCGAGCCGCGCTTGTCTCTAGATTCGTGACAGGTATTCGAAGACAGAGTTTGCATTCAGACTAAGGATCCCCGGCCTGAAAGTTGAGCTAACGAGCTGAATTTGCAACCTGGTTCAAGTCCAGTTGTAAGGGTTGGCTGGTTGGACCTTGGGTCAGACTTCTACGAGTTCCTCTTCTTCTGCAACCGGCAGGTCAGCGTCGGGTTTGACATCAAGCCAACGGAGCATTCCAAGGTTGCGAATGGTGGACGCGACCATTTTTTCTTCAAGAGGTGGTTGACGTCTTTGCTTCCATTGCATTACAGAATCAAGAACTTCGGTTTCCGACGGCGTGGAGTTTTGTTGCTTCTTAAGCGCGTCTGCTGCGAAGATCACAGTTGCTACCACTTCCGCTTGATCGGTGTTCATCCTAAGGAATAGGTCGGTCGTTTTTTCAACAATCGCTTTCCACTGAGAAATTGACGATTGAAAGTCATTCCTTAAGCGTGCGAAATTCGGACCCACCTTTACCACGAACATGCTGCCCTTACGCTCTTCCTGAAGCAAATTGTTGGTAACGAGCTTCGTCTCAGCATTCTTGAGGTCTTTACTAAATGGACCGAAGCTCCCTCTTTCATAGTGGAAGCCGGTTGGTAGGCCTTCGCGCGTGGCGACATAAGCGATCTTCTGGAAGATCGTCCGTCCGGTTGGCCAGTGATAAGGCTTGGATTCGATTTGATGGAGAATCTCAATTAGGCCCAGCCAAGCGGGGTTGATAACTGATTGCACAGTCTTACGTTGAAACGTCGTAGCGGGCGCCTGCGACAGGAAGTCAATCGTCAATTCCCTGGGCGGCGTTCCGTACGGGGCATAAAGCTCAATTGGAATGTCCATTTGACGAGCATACCGATAGATCAACGGGCCTACCGTTTTCCATTCAAGCTGTCCGTTGCCACAGCCAAGTGGAGGGATCGCTAGAGCGGTTACTTCCCATTCCTTGTAATGACTCAACAAGTGCTGTAGACCTCGTTCGATATCGCTGATTCGCGAGACCGATTTCCAGTGATCCTTCGTTGGAAAGTTAATGATGTTTGGAGGGAGAAGACGCTTGTAGAGATAAGGGACGCCAGGCTTAACATCTTTACGTTCGCATCGCTTGACATAGTCTTCGAACATTTCTGGAAAGCGTTCTTTGAACTCCAGAGCGATGCCCTTGCCCATGATGCCGACACAGTTTACCGTGTTGATTAGCGTCTGCGCCTTAGATTGCAGAATGTCTGCGACGAGGACTTTCATTTGAGTTCTCTAGAAGAACATATCACCACGGATGCACACGGGCAATCCAGTTCTCAAGGCCTGAAAGGCAGTCAAGGCAGTTTGATTCGCGACATAAGCCCCAAGGACGAAACGCGCGTCCGCACGGTCTGGGATTAGAACCTCTGCCATTTTCTCCGACTTGTGACTCATCTCCTCATACAAATCCTCGGGATGCTTCCAAGAACGGGCAAAGAGTCGGTTCCGGTCGATAGCCCCCAATCCTTCTCCGACGGTCATAAAGCTCACCCAGCCGCTGGCCGCATTTCGATCAGTAACGATAACCCCGGGAAGATCGAGCACACCCGAGTCAACTTGAAGAACACAGATCGCAGAATTGTAACGACGACGCTTGCTCAGCATAGCGTTGTGCGCATCGAAATACAGGTTGGCATACTCGTGCAATCGACGAGCGCCCGGTATCTGTTTATTTTCTCGAATTTCTTGAATCTCAGGCATGGCAACGGAATCGTGCGGAAGTTCGGCAGCGAGTGTATTCGAGAGGATACCGTGCTGCAATATCGAAATCACGTTTGAGATGGCTGTGATGTAGTGAAGTTCCGTAACGTCAGCGCGATTCATGGCTTCGTCTTCTGCGCGGAACTCGAATTCGAGTGACGTGCATTCGGCGCTTCCCTCGCTCAAAAGCGAGAGCCTCCTCTAAAGCCTTCCTGAGAGCAGCAAATGCCTTGTCACTCATGTAGGTCGTTTCGTTCGTCTGCGCCTTCAGTGAGTCTTTTACTTTCATGATTTCTATCGCTCGGCCTTCGGGTACAGTCTATATGTAGATAATCTTCTTTGGCGAGGATGACAACACACAGAATGCACCCTAACGCACCTGCCACAATCAAAGCGACTGCGCTCAACCTTACGTCCTGCGAGTCTCATGACCAGGGCTTGTGAATCGTGAGTATCGTGATGGCGCTGTTGTAGTAGGGCATGAGAATCGAGTCTTCCCAGATTCTCGCATTAGAGGGTAAGTTTTCTGACTCAAGCCATGCGTCAGCCGGTACTTCGCCAAACGGTTCATCATCATGGGTTCCCGAGAAAAGCTGTGCAGCGTAGGACTCATCACTCACCTTTTGATTGACCCTAACGAAGTAGTGAAAGTTCTCGTTGCGACGAAACCATTTGATTGAGCCAGCGACACTGAACGCTACAGCGCATCCTTCAGTCGTCACGTCGACACACTTCAGAGTGGCCGCTGTGAGTGAAGCTTCGAATTCGGAACTAACTTTCTTCGCGACCTTCATCGTTACTTCGGTTTTCTTAACGAACGACTCTACTTCTCGATAAGGAAGCAACAACTCAGCGGCAAACTGATTCGCAGCGAGTTCCTGCTCCGGCATGTTCTTGCGCCATGATTCCACTTCTTCTGACAAGCATATACAGTCCGTTGTTCCGTGTCCTGGAAGGACGAAGTGGCCGACCTCGTGACAGAACGTGAACCTCTTCCGACCGTCCTCGCGGATATCGCGCTTGATTGCCACGATGCCCTTCAACTGCTGAGGGACTCTAATCAATGCCCCTTCAAAAGTATCCGAGTCCACTTCCTTTATTTTCAAACCAAGCAATGCCGCAAAAGAATTAATGTCTCCAATTCGCCGCAGCTTAACCTGAGACAGCAAAGAACGAGCGTAGACTTCAGGATTTGATGGTAGATTGAACAATCAGTCCTCTATTTCAGCTTCCAATTCACTTAGAATTCTTCGATCGTTTTCAGAGAGTCCGCCAGTGTTCCGATTACGAAAATTATATATAGGTTGAGCGTGAGAACTTGGCATCGCAGTCGGATTAAAGATTTCAGCGACCCATTGGTCAGCGGGAACTGGCTTAGGTTCTTTCTCCCTTTGGTAATCGCGAATATTGTTAAGCATTGCTACTAACATTTCAGGTACGTCGCCAGTTTCGTCTCGAGTTTTTTTGATTTTCTCCTGTACTTGGATTTTCAGGTTTTCCACAAGTTGTTCACGGGAAACGCCGTAACTCTGCATTATCTCTTCGGCGATGTTTTCGCTAATGTCCTCATCCGGACCAAATACTGCATCAAATAGTTCATCTTTGGCAGTTTTCGGCGGAAGATTTTTGTCCGACTTGAAATTCGACATAACTCCCTTAGTTTCCGAAGCACAGTTCGCTATCTAGCGATGCCGTGTGTAGTTGTACCTCAATATCTCCCATCGGTCTGTCACTTTTTGCGAAGAGATCTCAAGCCATTCTGCGATTTCACTTGGTTTGCGGCATTGACAGTAAATGACCGCGTCGATGACATCTATTAGCTCTGGGCGGCCTTCGGCATAAGGATAAAACGTTTCGGCCAAAATTTTCGCGTCAATATCCGCTAAACCGATCACTGGCTTCGCCAGAAGCCTATTCAGTGCCTGATCGAGTGCTGGCAAATCGTCGATAATGCTAAGTCCGTTCTCATCAGTAGTCGGCCCAACCAAACCCGCTTTCTTATGGCCGGCGCTTCGAACAAGATCGATAAAGTTGTTGTGCATTATTCTATAGGCCATAGGAAACGGGTCCGTATCCGGACTCTTCGGCTTCCATTTGCCTTTTTGACACGACTCAAAAAACTCCATAGCGGCTCCATTGATCAAAACCTCGGCAGAAACGTCGGTTCCAGGCAGAGCTTGCTCTGGGTTGAATCCCGATTGACTGAACATCTTCCTCGCCACGGGCATCAACCGCACGAGGAGTCGGCCCCAATCAATCTGGGGAGATCGGGATGAAGTCATGGGCAATATCGCTCCATTTATTAAAGCGAAGTGCCAGGCGAAAACTTACTAAACCTGAAGAATAATATTTCTTTCGTAAGTTTTGAGGTCGAAGATCGCTTTTATGTTTGGAGGGCGAGAAAAGGTCAGCGTAATGCAAAAATCGCACCTCTAGAGGATTAATACTCCAAAACCGTTCGACAACAAAGGAGATTTTGCCCAATGCAACCACAAACCAAAGAACACCCCGAAAAAGAGCAGCCGCAGACAGGTCCTAACGTTACAGTCACCGTCGACATGAAACCAAAGGCTGTGCATCGCGGAAGTTGGATCGTCGCGGAATTTAAGAAGGCCGTAGGAGTTGACGAAAGTCGCGAACTGGACGAGGTCATCAATGGTGAGTTCAAACCGTTGGCCGATAAAGACCGGATCACGATCAAGGGCGGCGAAATCTTCGTTAGTCACGTTCCGAAAGGAGGGTCCTCATAGCCTAATGATTTCTGATTCTGCGATGAGCGAACTTCGCGCGATCTGCGTGGGTGCTCAAGAAATGGTCGAGGCGGGTGTTACCTACGTTTATCTGCCTAAGCTAAGGCTGCCGAGTTCGCCATCAACCGCCGATGGTCTACTTTGCCTTGAGCAACACTCGGGTTACGCCACGCGTTTGTTTTTGTCCGCTCAGGTGCCGGGCAAGGGGAATAATTGGTCGTCGCACCAAATACTAGGCAAAACATGGTACACGTGGTCATGGAAGGACGTGTCGGCGGATCAAAGACCCGCTGAGATTTTGTTAGGACACCTCCACGCATTGCGATGAAGATTGATGTAAGACTGAGCCGCAGGCTATTGCAACATGTTTGCGCCGATTTGGCGCGACCACATCCCTTTGCTTCCGAACGAGTGGGCTTCTTGGCGTGTAAAGTGGCTGAGATTAAGCCCCGAAGCATCCTTCTGTTGCCCTCCCGCTACTTAAAAGTTGAAGACGAGGACTATCTAAACGACCCCGGCGTCGGGGCGATGATGGGACCTGCCGCAATCAGAAAGGCGCTCCAGTTCGCATACAACAATAATGTTGCCGTGTTCCACGCGCACATGCACGACCATTACGGACGTCCTTGGTTTAGCGACATTGATCTCTGCGAAACGAATAACTTTATTCCGGATTTCTGGCACGTACGACCTACATTTCCTCACGGAGCATTGATAATTAGCCGCGACTCATTATCCGGCCTGTGTTGGATGCCGGGTCGGAAAAAACCTCTTCGAATTTCTGGTTTCAATATCGTTGGATTTCCAATGACCTTCATTCGAGAATAATCATGCCTGAGTGGCTATTACGACAGAGTTTCCTTGGCGCGAACAGCGACGAAGTTTTTTCCCAATGCCGCGCAGCCGTCATTGGCTTGGGTGGCGGTGGTTCGCACATTGCGCAACAACTCGCCCACCTGGGTGTCGGCAACTTTGTTCTCTTTGATCCCGATCACGTGGAAGAAACGAATTTGAATCGTCTGGTAGGAGCAACGAAAAAAGACATCGCGAGGGCAACACCGAAAACTACGGTTTCGCGACGACTCATTAAGGGCATTAATCCGAATGCTCATGTGATCCGAGTGCCCACGAAATGGCAGGAGGAAGGCCGTTTGGTCGCCGGTTGCGATATAGTTTTCAGTTGTGTTGATACCTACATCGCCCGCGAAGAAATTGAGCGGTTATGCCGGCGATTCATGATTCCATTCATTGATATTGGTATGGACGTTACCGAACTGAGAGACGGGTATTTGATTTCTGGTCAGATGATCCTCTCGATGCCAAATGATCTATGTATGCGCTGCCTTGGGTTCCTTAATGAAGAACTCCTCGCTCAAGAGGCCGCGCGATATGGAGCAGCCGGGGGTCGACCTCAAGTGATTTGGCCGAATGGTATTCTGGCGTCAGCAGCCGTGGGGACTTTTGTAGAACTCGTGACGCCTTGGCGCAGGGGCCTAAAGCCGAACCTGTACCTGGAGTATGAAGGCAACACGCAGACGGTAATACCAAGTAACCGTCTGCAGTATCTTGCGGGAAAGCGATGCAACCATTTCCCACTCGACGATTTGGGCGACCCATTCTGGTAGTGATTGGCGTGCAAAAGGGACTCAAGGAGATGCTCGATGAAGAAAGTTAGACCGGTTGTTGCTCGCAATGCCAGAGAGCTCGCGAAGGTCTTGGGCCTGTCGCCACGCTCCGGCAGAGAAAGGATGCGAAAGATTTGGCCACCAAAGTCACGGATCACTTAAGTGTCTAATTTGAGCGCAAATAACGAAAGTAATCCTGGCTGATTTGAAGATCGAGGACTTCATCAATGACCGGTGCGAAGTAAGCAAGAGAGCGGATGAGGCCGAGAGGCGGCGGGCGGCAGCGAGCGGCAAGGCGTTCTCGACGGCAATCAGGGGCACGCCACATTCATGGCCCCTTGTCCTTCTTGTGGAAAAAGATCGTTGCTGAAAAGGTGGCCGCAGGAATAGAAGAACAAGCTCAGAAAATGATAGAAAGGGCGCAGTCTTTAAGAAGCAATGTCTGAACGAAATCGAAAACTCGAAAACTCAAATCGCGGATTCAAGTTGGAAGTGCAACAGAACCTTTTTTGTCGCTTCGCCCCAGAGGGGCGAGATGTTTATAGTAAGGGGGTCCTTTTCTTTACTCCGAAGCTCCGTAGGAGCGCAATCGCTTTTGCCTGCCCCGGCGAAGGTTCCGATGCCGAGTTTCGCTCCTAACGGAGCGAGATCTTTGGGTGTGGGCTCGTGGCTATAAACATCTCGCTCCTCTGGAGCGAAAACGAATTCAACTGTTGCGCTTGTAAGTTGAATTCACCAAATACAAAGAAGCTAAGGCAAGTCCTGGCTTCTTATTCTGGAAGACGTTTAATTCCTGGCAGCGACTTATTCGTGAAAGCCTGGAGCCGTTGGGATTGACGCAAGTGCAGTATTCAATATTGGCAGCGACTAGTTATTTGGAGTCAGCGGAGCATGTTACTCAACAGAACGTGTCTGATCAGCTTTCAATGGATAAGATGATAGTATCTGACGTGGTAAAGACTCTTGAAAAGAGGAATTTTCTGACGCGAAAGCCACATTCTGGTCCGGAAAGCCGACGGCACGTACAGCGTGACTTCCATCAAGCACGTCATCAAATACATCGCCAAAGCAGAGGGGTAGCCCCTTGACTGACTCAGGCGCCACGGGATCTCTCCGGATGAAGAAACACATCCTTATTTACGGTCTCTGCGGCGGAGTCCTAATCGTCATCTTGAAGCTGGTCGAGTATCGCTTTCTGGTCATCCAGCATTCCATCGAAATCTATGGGGGACTAATCGCGCTGCTTTTCGCAGTGCTGGGTATCTGGCTCGGACTTAAACTCACTAAGAACAAGGAAACGGTCATCGTTAGGGAGGTCCCGGCGCCGCAGTTCTTTACTTTGAACGAGACGAGACTGCGCGAACTCGGGATTACGCGCCGCGAGCTGGAGATCCTCGAGCTGATTGCCAACGGCGCTCCGCCGCCTGATGTGCGGAAGGTCTCTGACCTTCCGGCGGGCAACGAAATGAGTAGGGGCTATGCCCCAGAAAACTGGGCGCAGTCCAGAATGAGAAGGGTCGTGCTCGGTGGGGCAAGCCCCACCGCACATCAAGCGGCAGAGCCGCGACGAATAACTCATTCGAAAGAATGATTCTGACTCCGAAACGGCTAATTCACCCGAAAGTATGACGACAGATCAGGCCGCCGCGGCTATCTTTACGCCCGAAATTCGAAAACCTATCAGGAGAATCAAACGATGAAAAAGACTGTTCTGACTTTCGGGCTGATTTCCGGCGCTGTCATGACGGCAATGATGTTCGCCACCCTTCCTTTCACGGACTCGCCTTGGCTGCAATCGCATAGCATGGTCATCGGCTATACGACGATGGTCTTGTCGTTCATGCTGGTGTTCTTCGGCATCCGTTCGTATCGCGAGAATGTTGGCGGCGGCACCATCACGTTCGGGCGAGCCTTCGCGGTCGGCATTCTCATCACCCTCATCTCATCTGTTTTGTATGTAATCACATGGGAGATCATGTACTTCGGTATTCCCAGCTTTGGTGAGAGGTTCATGACCATGTGCGTCGCGCACATTAAGAACTCGGGCGCCAGCCCGGAAGCGATCCAAACCCAGCTCAATCAGTTGAAGTATTTAGACAACCCCTTCATCAATGCGGCTATGACCTTTGCTGAGCCGTTCCCGGTTGGGTTAATCATCACGCTGATCTCGGCATTGATCCTGAGGAAGAAAGTGAAACCACAGGCTAGTGCGAGCCCGGCAACAGTCGAGGCGTGATTTGGAGAACGCAAGGTGCAACAGCGGGGGGCAGTAGCCCGAGCGGTATTAGCCGCGTCCGTTCAACTCAATCGGTATGCGTCAGGAACACAACAGCTTTCGCAGGAGATCAATCGCAGAATTGGCTGATATGAAGAATGACGACCGCTATGTTGGTCTGTTTCAAGGCATGTTCGATAAGAACATTCTCACCTTCAACCCGGGCTGGACGAGCGATGCCCAGCCGCACTTCGATCTAGAGTTAGCTTTTCCCGTGAAGAAAATGAAAGGGGTTTTAGGAGACGACTATGGCAAAAATAACAGGAATCGGCGGCATATTCTTTAAAGCGAAAACCGACGATAAGGCTCTACGCGAATGGTACAAAAAGCATCTCGGCATGGAGCTTGACGACTGGGGCGGCGCCGGCCTTCATTGGACCGAGGACAAAGCAGAGGATAAGGGTGTTACGGCATGGCACGTCGCTGAGCCGACCACAAAATGGTTCAGTCCAAGTGAATCATCCTTCATGATCAACTATCGAATCGACAATATGGACGAAATGATCGGGCAACTCAACGCCGGAGGAGTTTCGATCCATCAGGGACCAGAGTATCACGAGAACGGCGCGTTCCTTTGGATCATTGATCCCGATGGAAACAAGATCGAACTTTGGGAGCCAAAAATTTGGGACGACAAAAATAAGAAATGATAATGAGGACTCTTATGCGAGCATTAACCTACCTCTCACTTTGAGTCCCCCTTCTGCGGAAACAACCTCTTGGCAGCCAGAGTCGCGAAGAAGTTCTCCTTTGACGCGGACGACAGCGAGGCCATTGACCTCCTCTTGTGTAAGGTTCGAGTCCTACCTCAGGAGCCATTAAACAACAAAAGGCCGCCCTCTCGGGTGGCCTTTGCCTTATCTGATTCGATCGATCCCATGAGCCTCCTCCGCGGGAGCAGGCGGATTCGAGTTCGCTCGCACGTGTTCTTCTTTGAGAAGCCGCATCATCTCTTCGCGCCGCTCGTAAAGACGTTTCAGCTTTCGGGGCTTATGACGAGCCAGCGCGTATGCGGTTATGATCGGGAGGCCAATTGTTGAATCCAAATAACAAACGACCGCGTCG
>WNGN01002212.1_pt1 | contig 24247 bp, 26 predicted proteins | sample 5400561 | NCBI WGS metagenome assembly WNGN01 (sample SAMN13153379, study PRJNA577476) | soil metagenome | isolation source: 115 cm soil or saprolite under Garry oak tree replicate 2 | place: USA:California | collected 2016-06-15 | reverse complement strand
AGGCAAACCGTCCTTGCCCTCCCCGCGATATGGCGTGATGCGATTCAAAGAAACACTGCATGAGCGCTCGCTCCCGGTGGGTCGGGTCTTCCCGAACCTCCCTACAGTTTGCGTCTGGAATGGTGGGCCCGCCCGGATTGATTCTCCGCGGAGTGCATTTTACCCACCGGCAGTGGCTTCCAGTAGTTCTCTGAGGGTTGTGCTGAGGACCTGTTTCTGGTGGTCTAGGAGTGATTCTGGGTCGTGGAAGGTTGCGGCTGGATTTGGGATAGCTTCGCTATTGAGGACTTGTTCTGGGTTCATTCCCATGGATCTGACCATTTCCTTGAGGGCTTCGATTTTGCTGACGCGTGGCGTGGTCGAATCGAAAGTCCTGCGTTAGCGCATACCTGTCGAAGTTCTTCAACACTTAGGCTCTGAACTTGGTTGTAGGTGTCGCTGATGTGACCGAGGAAATAGTCAGCACGGCTCTCCGGAACGCGTGATGCGACGAGATGTGTCTTTGAAGTACTGTGAGTTCGTTCATCACAAAGGTGGCCGGTACAAGGTTTGAGGAGGTTCGCCCTCCGGAAGCTGTTGTGGACTATCATTCGGATCTGCTTAGTGCCAATACTCCTAGGAGTATGGCTGGTTACGTCCCTTATGAGTGGGCCGTCGTCCTCTGGAGGGGTATGTGGAGTTACTTCGAACTGGGTCTGCTGCCGAGATTATTCAGGTCAGAACAGTAAGTTAAGCTGCAAGCTCCAATGTATTCATTCGTAATCTCATGTGGCAGGCAAGTCGTTAGAAAACGTGAGATGACGCCTTTTGGGAGTAGTTTTATAATCTCTGCTCCGATAGCCAAAATACAAAGTATCTGTGCAAAAATCCTGGGGTGAGCTAGAAAGAGTTGATGAATAACCTCTACTTCTGCAAACACCCTTACCAATCCTATCGGAGAAGAAACTCGAAACCCGTAAAGCTTCCAATGATGCAGCTAAGACAGCAGACTATTCTTTCGATTTTCCTGATTATCGTAATCCTAGGCATCCCAACCATTCCAAAGACAGCGGGTGCCGACTCAAGGGCGAACGGCCCTTTCGGCCCCGCATCGACAAGTGTGACAAGTAGCAGCACGAGTTTTCTCGTAAGCCCTGTCTGTAGCCATACTAGTTTGTCTGATCCTACTGTCTGCTACGGTGATTCGGCTCACCCATTCTGGGACTCAGCCGAAATGGGCGAAAGTATCGCTTCCGACGTTTCCTCTCAAGGGACACAGCTTGTGCATCAATCACCGATGACGGGAGTAAGCATAAACGTAGCTTTTCCCAACACTAGCGGCCCTTCTACGAGTTATGTTAAGTCGGGGAACTACCCGGCCACAGGAATGGTAGCGCAGTCACAAGACAACTCACTGGGACAGGACTATGCGAACTTTGCAATGGTCTATCTGACCAGTAGTGGCCAACCTATGATCATAGGCGAGGTTTGGACTCTTCCCGACGGGGAAGTGTACTGTGGATCGGCTCATCTTTGTTCAGAGGCAATCTTTGACTTCGCTAGCAGTTGGACTTGCAGTTGCTATACGTCTACCTCTTTTACAAAGATGATTACTCTTACCATGCAATGGAACTTCTGTAATACTCCGTGTAGCGGAACTCTCGACTGGAAAGCGACCGTGGACGGAGTCCCGTACACTCTTTTCAGCTACACCCCTGCTAGTAGCTATGCGCAGAGACTCTTCCATGTCGGGTTTCTTACTGATCATCAGTGCAATAACCCGATTACATTGTCTGATTGTTACTATCATTACTTTCAGTTCGGAGCGATGTTCTACGCTAATCCCAATTCTGGGTGGAATGCATACCTAGGTTCTCCCAGGTACTTCGATCAGAATAACGACATGTATAGACTGGTCCAAATTAGTAGAACTAGCTTTGGACCCAACGCGCCAGATGTGCCTGCTTTCGACTACGCGTACTGGATAGGGGGTGATGGATTCAGCATAATGAACGCGTTGGATGGCTGTAGTAACTCGGGTATTTTCCCAGGGTCTTCCGCAACACTGATAGCCGACCAACTCGTCATTCACCCGGGAAGCTTGGTCAAGGGTCAGATATGGGGGACTAATTGCCCTGCCGACATCTATCCCCCAACATCGACTATCACAAACGGTCCAGCTCCAGGATCTATACTGTATGGGTCGTTCGCTCTCTTAGTCGTCGATCAGGAGACTGGCAAGATATCGGCGGCACCTGGCGGTTTGGCTGAGTGCTTCTACTCGGTAGAATCTTTGGTCGGCTCCAATTGGGAAGTGACCCATTCGACCTCCACGAGAGCTTGCGGAACGCAATCAGTCTCCTCAAGCATAATTGTTACAGTTGGGGGTGTTCCGTCCGACTGCCAATCGGCAGGTTATAATTCCTGCCGGGTCAGCATCTGGTCTGAAGATTATGCGGGAAACATCGGTCCTGCCGCTTTGATCCCTGGGGACGGCGATTCTATTACGGAAGGACAGTCGGCCAATTTCTGGACTTGTCAAGTCAATGGGGGATTCTGCGGCGCGAGTTCCTCGAGTCAACATATTGTCGGGAGCAGCAGCGTAAGTGTTGACTGGGTGTCGAGCGGTGGGAGCTATATCGTGATGATGCAGTATCCTGCCACCATTTCGTCGAACACCTGGAACGTCGCGCAGATGGGTAGTCCCGGCAGTCCTCCTGAAATCTTTACATACGTTCAGAGTTCAAATCAGCCGTACTCGGTCGAGTTCGAGTTTCTGACCGATGCCAATGATGCCTTCATTAGTGATGTTCTCCCTGAAGGTTCGGCCACCGACACTAGCCTCTACGTTAGCAATACGAATTGGCACTTGATCCAGTACGCCGTTGGACCAAACGGGGGCTCGTTCACAAGCTTCGGCAGTCCAAACTGGCCCAATATCAACCAGATCGATATTTGCATTGGCTACTTACAGGGATTTACCTCAGGAACCACTTACGTTGATGGACTAGTTTTCCTCAACCCTGCCCTTACTCCCGCGACACAATATTTCAGCATCGGAAGCCTCACCGGCCTTGGAGGCGGTCATGTTCTGAGGAAGTGAAACTCTCGATTCTTAAGGCTGGGTCCTTTCATCAGGGTCCCTTTTCAAGCAGCGATTATCAAGCCGGACTCGTTGCTTGATGGCTCCAACCTTGAGAGAAAAGATTACAGGAGAATCCTAAAAGCTTCATTCAGGGATGAAATAGTCCACGCAGGTGATTTGGCAATGGACTGGAGGCTAAGTTCGTTGGGACTCGTGTTAGATGGCATGTCCTTCTTGTCGCCATTAGGTCTTCCAACCCTGGGCATTCCATGGTACAGCTATCAATCCTTTGCTGTCCAAGCGTTCTTGGTATTGGTCGGACTCTTCTTGACGCTCTTAGGATTGATCAAGCGTGGTTCGATAAGCGTGTCATCTTCGGAGGTCCTGATGTTGGCCTGTGGATTTCTCGTGTTTCTTGCATTATTCGAGTTCGGCTCAACAGCTATGGCCTCAGCGCCCTTCGGGGATCGTTGCGCCGAAATTGGTGACCCCGTGTCTTGTAGCATGATGAGCAATGTCAAACTTCTGGAATTGCTCTTTTGGCCTGCTGTGCTAACTCCGGGGTTGACGCTCTTTGGGACGGCTCTCGCTGCGAGACAAGCTGCCCGTGGAACCTCCGGCTCTACTCCGAGTAGCCTCTAATCTCCCGGAGGGAAAACCATGAAACCATTCATGTCGCTCGCTTCTCCCGAGTCTTCGTCTCAGCCGAAGCCTGCTCTCTGGACCAGGACAAAGCTTGCCACACTGATCGCCATCCTTGTTGTCGGGGCGGTCGGAGGAGGATAGCTTTAGTGATTCACAATCAGAATACTGCCCCACCATCACCTACCTCAACCTTCATGGATTATTCTGTGTCTGCACCAGCTCCCAGTTCTGCACTGGTTGGTTCGCTTTCGACGACCATAGTCTCGCTAACTTCATCGACGCGCTTCATCGGACAGGTGACCTTAACCATTAATCCTACTGAGAGCGTCTCCTGCAACGACCATGCGGACACTTTTTTGACTACCCTCTCCGTTCCTGGGTCTTTAGCTCTAATGTGTACAGCGACGCGCGAGGGAAGCTACTCAATCTACATCACGGCGGCATCAGGAAGTATATCGCACTCGATTCTTGTTCAGTTCGCGTTTAGGTTGAGGACTACAGAACTCTCTGTAGGTTGCAGCCCGTCCACGTTGATTCAGGGCCAGGGGACATCATCTTGCACGGCTAGCATTACTGATACTTCAGCGTCGCCAATGGTACTTACTGGGTCTGTTGGTTTCAGCTACAATTCGAGCAACCCTTACTTTCTAGTTCCCTGCCCTTCAGGAAGCGGGGACTGCTACTCGGACGCAACTCATTGCACATTAGTCTCAACCGGCACCTGCTCTGTTCAGTTCGGATCCTCAGGTACATCCTCTCCTGCACCAGCAACCTACTTGATCTCGGCATTCTTCTTCGGAGACAAGTTTCACGCGCCCAGCCAAGGACGGACGGACCTGACATTCATCTAAGATACGACCAACTCGCGTATGTCAGCAACGAATGAAGCAAGTGGGATCTTGGGGGCTTCATCGATCGACTCTGAGCTCTAGTTCGCTGGCGGGTTGGCTCAGACTTTTGTGGCTGGTGAAGCGTAGTAATGTGCCAATCAGCTTCCAGGAAAATTCGGGATTTTCGAACATGCAAAGTAGTAATCTCAAAAACATCGCCCGGCTCAAGGGAAAGATCTCATCTTTTGGGCGGATTCTTACGCTTCGGCGCTTCTTGAATTTGTGACGCTTGGTAATCGTTTGAAAGCTATTCCCAGCCGACTCGTGATGCAAAAAGGTCCTCTACGACTCTTCCCTGGGAGAGGAGATCGGCGAGTTTGACGTTCAGAACTTCTTGTCTATGCTCCTCGCCCATCTTGGTAATCTCGGCCCGAAGAGCAGTCCAGAATAAGAATTATAGAATCCCTGACACCACTCACGTCTGGCTGGCTATAGACTATTTCCACGCCTTTATTCTAGCAGCTCGTTCTGAGTGATGCGAATTAGTTGTGAAAAAACCCAGTCAAGATGTAATCCTGCAGACTACTCTCGAAGTTGCCGAGACTATTCAACTCAGAGACAGTTTCCGAGCCTCCAAAGTTCGGCGTCGAATTCCTCCGGACCATCTACGCGAAAGCAGGGCTCGCAGTCAGATCGCAGTCAAAACTCTCAAAACTGGGACACAATGAAAGGGTTCGCCCACGCCCAGGAGCTTGACGCGGAAAACATCCTAGTAGAGAAAGCATTCGCGGAACAAATGATGGCTTACGTGGACCCGCGATTGCCAAGAACTCGCAGAGGTCGAACATCTCTCCAGAGCAGTCATGCAACGGTTCAGGCAAGAACTCAACAAGGCTCCTCCCGAATCCTAGCTTATTCAATGTTAACGTGGTGGGCCCGCCCGGATTCGAACCGGGGACCGTCAGGTGTCTCTTGCAGTGGGCTATGAGCCTGCCGCTCTTTCAGTCCGTGGATGTGAAACCTGGCTGAGCTACGGGCCCTCAAGCCGGTGCCGTATGATCTGAAGTTTTAATGTTTGGCGAAACAGTCAACCAACTAGGACGGCTGTCCTCACAAAGTGGTTTCCGAGTCATCTGTGCAAGTGTAACTTGGCGTTTTCTTCAACAGTAACGATACGAGCTTCAACAGACCAGTTCTACTCGTTGTTTAGAACACGAAGGTCCACAGATTGCGATTCCGACCCCTTTTCAAGAACAAACGCGGGATAGACACGATTATCGCAGGGGTGCTCATGGTTCTCATCGTCGTGATCGCATCCGTAATGGTCTACGCCTACGCAACTGGCCTTTTCGGCGCGATTGCGACTCCGCAGAAGGTTGCAACAGAGGCCATCAGCCTGGAATACGCATCCTTCACAAACAGTAGTGTCGTGAACCTTTCCATCAGAGACATCGGCACTACTCCAATAACACTGAAGTCATACTACGTGAATGATTACACAGGGAACCAGTATACGAGAGCGAACTGGGCTCAGGGATCATATCCCCCTAACTCAATCCAACCAACAACACTGGGCAATGCGACAATCCTAATTTCGTCCGCATGCTCCGCCAGCTGTACATCCAGTGGCACCCCGTTCGTCTTCCAATCAGGATATCCCTACACAATAATAATGGTCACTGCTACGAATGAACAATTCTCCTTCATGATAACTAGATAATGCATCGCAATCAATCAAAAAAATCCCACCGATCGAATTTCTCTGCTTTAGTCTACCGAAGTTAGAAATAGCGTCCACCCGGTTCGGATTCGAATCGGGAGAACCCCACGAGTGAACAGAGTCCTCAGGAATTATGCGGGTCTCACTATCACCTGCATCATAGGGGTAGGTTTTGTTCTATTCTTCGAGGCCTCATCCACATCCTTCTCTTCCCTTACGCTAATTCTGGCCTTCTTCACTTTCGCCTCGGTAATTGCTGCAGCCATGATGATTGCCTGGGCAGCTGAAGCATCACAGTACTCCATCAGTCAGGGCCTTGCATTGGCGATTGTTGCAATCGTCCAGACGCTTCCAGAGTTCTTTGTCGAAGGAGCCATTGCCTGGAAAGCGGGACAAGATCCTGTCGGCTGGCTCCCCAACTTGACCGCGAATTTTACCGGAGCGAACAGATTACTCACAGGCTTAGGATGGCCACTGATACTCTTCACCACCATGCTTTCGAGAGTTGGGAATAAGCGATCTGGACTGCACGTGATTGCGCTGCGCAAGGAGCAGAGCATCGAAGTCGTATTCATGCTAGGAGCAACCTTGTACTATGTCCTGATCTGGCTCAGAGGCTCTCTAGAACTCATCGACACCTTCGTTCTCCTAGCCGCCTTCTTGAGTTATCTCTGGGTATTATCGAGGCTGCCGTCAGAGAGGCAGTACCCCCGGGAAGCGCTTGACTCGTCCCCTCGTGCGATAGTGGAGCTCAGAACAAGAAAGAATCGAATCATTGCAATCCTAGGTCTCTTTACCTTCTCCGGCTTGGTCTTCGTATTCATCTCTACGCCGTTCGTGGATTCGATCAATACTATTGCAGTTGCCCTGTTCGGCGCGGGTGCAGGATTCTTCTTCATTCAATGGATCGCCCCGTTTCTATCCGAGTTCCCTGAGAAAGTGACTGCGTTTCACTGGGCACGGAAGATCAAGCTAGCGCCCATGGCTCTGTTGAACTTCGTCTCATCGGCTGTAAACGAGCTGACGGCCCTGGTTGCAATCATTCCAGTAATCTTCGCCCTGAGCATAGGAGCTATTGGACCAGTGTCTCTAACAGCTCACAGGGACGAGGTATTGCTGACTATGGCCCAGTCCCTCTATGCTTGTGTTTGCCTAATGGATTTGAAATACGATGTTAGAAACGCTCTGCAGCTCTTCGGCCTATGGTCGGTATCAACAGCATTCGTAGAGACCAGATTCGCAATTTCGATCATCTTCCTTCTCGCGTCTGTCGTCGAATTGATCATCCAGCGCCGACGAATCACCGTCTTCTCCTCGTTCAAACAGACCCTTCACCAATACTTCTCCCGTCATTCCTGACAGGTAAACAATGCTTCCAATTCGAAGCTTGATAACTAGCCTGAAGCGTCAGATTGTTTCTTTGACCTATCATTTCTCCTGAAAATTCCCTTCAAGAGTCTCCTGATCATTCCTCGTCGGCCTTCAACGAGAACTTCCTCCCAGTCAACCCTCATCAAGAGGATCGCGACTAAGATCACCATGACAGCGGACAATATGGAGACGTAGAGCCCTCCGCCAAGAAGGTCCTCGAGGCCTCCCTGAGAGCTTCTTGCCGCGTAGGTGATGAGTATTGTCAGGACAAACTTTCCTGAATAGAGGGCGATGAACGTCTTGACCGGGCTGTATCTGATTATTCCGAGAGGAACAAAGACGATGTCGTCGGGCAGGGGCAAGGCGGCGAAAACAAGTGCGAGGAGGAAGGAGCTGCCGCCCACAAGTTTTCTGAATGAGTCGAACCTTGCGGCGCGTCCGCTGAGCGCTCGTCGAGCCCCGTACCCTACCCCATAGCTGACGAATTTTCCTATGGAAGCTCCCAATGCTGATACGGCGGCTATCTGGAAGAGCCCCAGACCGGGGAAGCCGGATGCGATAGTGATTACGAATAGCAGATACGGTACTGGGAAGAATGGGATCATGTTGCCTATGATGCTCACCAGAAAGACAACGAGGATCGGGTTGCCTCCAACCAGAACCACGATTGCGCCTACGATGTCGAAAGCCATTCTTGGCTAAGACCATCGACGACGCAGCAATAAGTCCGTCCGTCTTGTGGAACCCGCAGTCTCAAGCTTCTCGAAGGGCGGATCCCGAGAGCCTCTGCGTATTCGAACCGTGGTCAACACAAATGGCTCGAGCCCAAAGTCCTGTCCTTCGCCGGAAAGTGCTTTAGCTGTAGAGAGCGCGTCTCCAGTCAAGCCCAGCTTATGACCACGACGTTTCTCTTCGATCTAGGAATCGCGGTCGCAGCAGCTCTCCTCTTCAGTCTACTCTTCTACAAACTACGTCTTCCAATGATCGTCGGGCAGCTAGTCGCAGGCATGGTCGTAGGACCCTTCGGTCTCGGACTAATCCGAGACACAACCGCCATTGACTTCCTCAGTACTCTGGGAATAATTCTGCTACTTTTCGTAATAGGTCTCGAGCTAGATCCTCGCCATCTCAAGAGCGCGGGATCAAAGGCCGTAGTACTCACCACGGTAGAGTTTCTCGTCGCCTTCACAGTCGGGGTTCTCTCAGGACTCGCAGCAGGATGGAATGTTGGCACTTCTCTATTCCTCGGTTCAGTACTAGGCTTGAGCAGCACCGCAATCGTAGCCAAGATCGTCGCTGACCGTACCCATGAACACGGCGAAAACTTTGCTGCCACAATAATGATGGTTATGGTCGTCGAGGATCTAATAGCCGTCTTCCTCCTCTTCCTCACACCAGAGCTTGCTAGCGGAAGCCAAGTTCAGGCCTCAGCATTCCTCATCGTTACTGGAAAGGCAGGCTTCCTCTTCCTCGCCACCTTTGGCTTCAGCAGGTACCTCGGTCCCAGAATAATCAATAGGGTTAGCCAGTACGAGATCGAGGTTGGAGAAATCTCGCTTCTGCTAGCTCTCTCATTCGGATTCCTATTCGGGATACTGTCCGACTACCTAGGATTCTCAGCAGGCATCGGCGCCCTTCTGACAGGATTCTTTCTACCAGTCAAGCACTCTCGCTACGTGAGGGAGAAGATTCTGCCTCTAAAGGAGGCGTTCATTGTGTTCTTCTTCCTCTCCATGGGAGCACTCATTGATGTTGGCGCTGCGATATCTGTAGGTCTTCCTCTAGCGCTAATATTAGGAGCAGCAATCTTCGGAAAGCTATTCGGTGGCTCATTGGGCGCGCGTCTAGCAAGAACCGGGGCCCCGCTGCTCATTGGTAGCATACTAGTTCCTCGCGGCGAATTCTCACTAGTGTTGGCAAAAGCTGGCGCCGATTCCGGGCTGGTGAATACTCAACTCTACCCAGTCGCGGGCCTCGCAGTACTAGTTACTACCCTCGCATCACCGCTAATCGAAAGGTCCCTACACTCCTCTAGGCCCAAGACTGATCGCGATTGAAAATCTCTGAACCGCTTTCTTTCGCCAAAGTTTCAGAGTAGCATGCTGTAACCACAATTGTGCTTAAACGTACATGCTATTCTCAGCAGTGACATGGCTAACGCCAGAGCTCCAAGGTCCTACGCAAGATATGCGTGGACCCTTCTCTTCGCTTTCTGGGCACTCCACCTCGTCTTATCAGTGCGCGACTTTTTCCCGAGCCTGCAAGACCTTTGCCTCGCGTGTCTGCCGGGCGCGCAGACTGCGATACAGTCCTCTACTGGGATGACTTGGAGCCAGCTGACGTCTACAAACCCGAGATTCGCCAGTTTTCTTTCCTCCGCCCTCGTCGACGACGGCATTTCAGGCGTCGGCCTAGCAGTTTTCGGGATGATCATTTCACTTACGAGTTTTAGGAGGGGCGAGAAATGGGCCTGGTACGTCTCCTGGTCGATGCCAATTGGAATACTGGCTGCTCAGCTCAACGTGTATATGTTGACTGCGTCCGTGTTGGTGATTGTTCTGGGCATCGCGTTCGTCCTAATTTCTCTGCTGGCTCTCTTCTTACCTTACAGGCAGTTCTTTCCGAAGAAGATGACGCACGTTTCTTAGAATCCTTGTAAGAGTTCTGGACATCAGCCTTATGCTTTAATAAACGGAGTTTCCGGATTGCCTTTGCCGCCGGCTAGAAGCGGGCCGCCGTTCCCTCAATCAGGGGCGACAGCTCAGTGGTAGAGCAGCGGGCTCAGCTCAAAACTGAGGCTGAAGCTGTTAAAGATCCCACTGCAGCAACCCGTTGGTCAGAGAGCCCATAGGACGGGCCCGGCCAGAGGTTCGAACCCTCTCGGCGGCGCCAAAACTTCAATAAATCTAGTTCCATTTTTGGATAGTTCCTTTGCGGCAATCTTCGCCTTGGGTCCGATCGTATCTTCACTCAAAGGGCAAGGATTCTTCTCTAAGCATCTCGGTCCTCCATTACGAATATGGAAAGGACCACCTACGTCTCCAGCGGGCTTCCGTTCGGTGGATTTCTTAGAAGACTACCGTTCTGGCTTGGCGCCGTTATCGTAAGCTTCGTGCCGACAAAAATACTTTCGACAATAGACTACGCGCTCGCTCCTCCGCAGGGAATTGGAAACCTAATCCTCGATGATGCTCTCTTTCTCTCCCTCATTATGCTGTACTTCCTGTACGCGATGAGATACATTACCAGAAGAATAGATCGATTAGGCGACTACGTGAAAGGTATGAACCTTGGGAACACGGCGTTACACCTGGGAACGTCCTACCGACTTTCAAGGGTGTTGTTAATTTGGATCATACTCCTCGGAATCATCACACTACTCTCGCCCATTCCCTCGACAATTGAAAAAGTTGCCCTGGAACAGATTCCCGTCTTCGCATATTTCTTCCTCATTCTTGCTCTCTTCCTGTGGACGTACGGCTCTTCTATGCTAGCGATATATCGAGCTGGTAAACTTCCGTTTCAACTGAAACCCTTCACTGAAGATAGGATCCTCGGATTGAAGCCGTTCGGCACTGCTTCGCGATAATCGTGACAATCACCCAACTCTTCAAGATCAACGTGGAAGTCCCTGGTGGGGTAACTGTTGAGCCGGGTAACTTCGAGGCGGGCAATGCGATTTTCCTGGGTGGACTGATACTCGTTGGAGTCGCCCTCTTCCTCCTACCCCTAGTTGGCATCCACCGTCGGCTCCAAGACGCCCGGCGTCAGGAACTCAACTGGATCACACCTCGTTATACCAGTCTCGTCCAACGACTGAAAGATCGTATGAGCCATTCCGACAAGTTCGAGAGCGTGAACGAGAAAGACGCCCTGGCCAGTGAACTCTCAATTATCCGCCAGATAGAGAGTGACATTCACAGAATCCAAACTTGGCCCTTCGACATCGGAGTCATCACCCGACTCGCAACCGTTCTTGTCCTGCCTCCAATTCTCGGAGTAATCGCGAGAATTATGATCCTCATATTCCTCCGCATCTAGTAAGAGATCAAGCCTTTCATAGCTATACCTGACCAAGAGACATTTCAATGCCCCGCGTACAGATCCTTGCTTGAAGAACTCATGACTAAGAACAAGGGTGCATCGTTTGGGCGTCTCAGATATCTCTACATGGGAACATCCAACGTCCAGAAAGACGTTGACTACTATGCCAAGGTCTTAGGGGCCGAGAAGATTTGGGATATGTCCAGTTTTGGCGCCCGAGTCGTCGCCCTCCGGCTAGGTGAAGGCCCGCTCCTGCTTCTTGCGGACCATCGTCCCGCGCTTAGTTGCATTCTGATCTTCCAAGTAGACGACTTGGAGGCGGTGTCGAAGGTGCTTCGCCAGAGGGGCTGGAAGCCTGAAGGGGAACGGTTCGAAATCCCAGAAGGCCCCTGTTACAGGTTTAACGATCCAAGCGGAAACCCGCTCGCTCTTCTAGAAATAACAAGGCCGAATGTCCTCGGAAAGATCATCGAAGAAAAGGAACGACGTCATAGGACGGAACGATCCGATTAGGTCTGAGACCCCTTCTTTGATGAGCCATTGATCCTCAGACGGTATTGGACCTGCCTTCTATACTGCTTGAATCCCAGGCTTTCGTAAAGTCGCCTAGCAACTTTATTGGTCTCGGCGGTTGCTAGGAAGACGTTCCGAATTCCTAGCGCTTTCAATCTCCGCAATGCGTACAGAGTCAGTTTCTTTGCCACGCCTTGCCTGCGAAATTTCTCCTTGACTTGAACTTCTCGGATGTGGGCAAATCGTCTAACTCCTGGGCGAAGAGCGGATTCTTCCCAACATGCCAGTAGAGGAAGCCTGCGTATCTCCCGTTGACCTCGGCGACGAGGAGCTGGTCATACCGAATCTTCGTGAGCTTGCTGGTGTCGCAGAAAGGATCTCCAGTGTTGTCTAATGGGCCATACTGTCGTTCAATATTCGGCAGATCAGACGCGGTTGCCTGACGAACTTGTATGGTTTCACTGAATCGGACGATTGATTCCCACCCATATACGGTTTCATGGTTGAAAACGTGCAAGCAAAGTTCTGCCTTAATTATTCAGAGCCTGCGAGGGCTTTGTGAGGTCCGACTTGACTAGACAGATTACGGTCAACATGTACATGACGCTCGACGGATACGGCGAGTTTCCCAAGTACCCCGGGTCCGACGTTCCCTCGAAGGAACCCGGTGAGGGTTTCACTGATATGTGGATCAAACGATATGATTCGGTGGACACGATCTTGTACGGCCGGAGGTCCTACGAAGGTCACGTTGCCGTTCACTCCGAATCGGCGAGGAAGCCATCAGATCCGGAGTACCTGTTCGAGTTCTCACGATTCCTTGGCCGAAGCCAGAAGATCGTCCTGTCTCACTTTCTGAAGAAGACTGAATGGCAGAACTCTAGGATCATGAGAGGAGACCTCAAACGAATTGTTGCCCGCCTGAAACGGGAACCGGGAAAGGACATCATCGTGGATGCGGGTCCCTCGCTCGTCCAGGAGTTCATCCGGCGGGGCTTAGCAGATGACTACCGTATGATGGTTTGGCCGGTCATACTCGGACGCGGGAAGCACTACTGGGGTTCGATGTTGAAACAGCAGACCCTGAAGCCTCTGTCGGTAAAGATCCTCGTGCATGGAGAGCTGATGTTGCACTATGAGACGGTCCGACGCGCGAAGAGGCTGTAACCCCCCGGTGATTCTGACGCTCTCGCTGGCGAGACATTTCAGAAACCCTGAAACGCGGACCCCGAAACTCGGTGGAGATTTTATTCCGAGGGCTCAATTACTTTCTGGCTTTCGCTTTCTCTTCGTCTTCTAGGATTTCCTGTTAGCGAGTTCAGGGTCATTGATGTAAAGAATAATCGCGTTAGCATGACCATGCCCCAGCCCAAAGTCCGATTTGAGCCACAAGAGAAGCTCTGCATGCTTCACTAGTCCCTCTTCTTTGCGACTTTCTGGAAGTACTCAGGGTCCTTACCGGTCTTGGCCTTGATGTTGTCTATGTACGCTTTGAAAGTCATGGTTTCCACAACGTGTTAGACCATTCAAGTTCGGATTTGACTTAACTCTTTTCAAAAGAGAGAATAATCAAGAAGATACTCACCAGCTACCAAACAGTCACAACCGACGACAAAGGCAATTATCAGTCTCGATGGAAACTGTTCATTTACCGTTTTCGCGGAATCGTTCAAGATCATGGAGGTTTGATGGATGTTCCACGCGCGGGACACGTGGGTTGCGATACGGATTATAAGCCCCGAAGCACTAGATACTCGTAGAGCGCTGTTCCTAGATCTGCTCTGGTTGGTTGAGACATGAAGCTTGACCCAGGTGCTATGGGCGAATTACGGGTATTGGATTCCGGATACACAGACCAGGTCTTATTGGACACTATCAGCGAGGAGGTTCTAAGGATCAAAGCAACAGTCCGCAACAGCCTCCAAGACCTCAACAAGCTCTACATGGTCGACCGCGCACTCTACACCAACACACCCGGCATACCCCTCTACATGGAATTCACGCCTCAGATCATGAGGTCGATGAAAACGCCCCTGATAATCAGCGAAGTCAAGCTCTACACCGTCGAACGAGTCTGGGGCATGCGAACCCTAAGAGTCACTAGATAGTTCTACGACCGATCATGCTGCTCCGAGATGGGCTGGCTTAGGTAGATCCCCAACGCTTAAGGGTGGATCACGACAGAATTCTTACTCGATTCTGTTTGGCTTCGCCCTGGAGGAAGTTGACAGTCCTCATCCTGGCAGGGCTGGTTTTAGGCTCATTCGGATATTCTGTTTCAGCCTACGCGCAAATGCGTGGTTGGATAGTTTCAAACCCAGTCCTCTACAGCCTTTCTCGGATGTTCAATGCTCGTTCAGGCATCGTTGGGAGCATCGCTTATGACCGGGGCGCAGTCTCTTGCAGCATAGCTTTTCCTGATCCTCAAGGCAGCGTTCTCGTTCAACGCCCAGACGGAAACGTCAACCAAGTCTCGGTAAGATGGGCTTTAACCCCCTGCGATTTGAAGACTGGAGTTTTCAGAATCCTCGTGCAACCAGGAAACTACCATGTAAGCTTCACGGGCTATCCCTTGACTCTTCCCTCAAACGCGGAGGTAGGTGGCACCAATCTGCCTCTGACTGTTAATGTTGAGCCACGCCGGCTTACGCAGGTCGAGATCGGCATAAATTTCGGCATATAGCGCGAAATCTCGAGCTCAGCCTACTACCCTGCCTGGTATTGCAGAAGATTGGGTTACAGATCGGCTCTAGGAGAGTTGAACTTGTGCTGTCCAGCACCAGCAGCTCCAATAGCTCGAATCGTAGGTTGATCCCTATCTCCTCTCCGTTTCAGTTCGTGTATAACGGGAAGCCTAACAATCCAATAAATTACTATGACAGGTATCACGATGATCATAACAATGTGAGAGTTAGGTTCGCTGGATCAGCTAAGGCCATGGTTCAGAGATAGTGATTCCCGGCTGGAAAATCCTAGCCGTTCCCTTCCATGAAATGAATTCGAACCGGTGGATTTGAGCAATTTTCATGTTCAAAGCCTGAGGCCAAAGCTTTTCGTTCATCGTAACGATAGACGCTCGGCTCGTGAAATCGTTCTTGAAGAGACCTGTCTCGGCGGTTGTACTCGCCGTCGTGGTAGTCCTAGTTGCGGCTAGCGTAACATACTACTACGTTTCACACAATCGACCTCTATCCGATCATTCCCAATGCAGTGACCCGGACTCCATATCCAGTCACGTCTACAATCCATACCGACTCAACATAGTCGAGTCCTGTATGACGGCTTCAGGAATCGTAGACAACGTCATTCAAGAGGCTGACGGAGACTACCACTTACGACTAGCCCTCGACTCCCAGTACAGCAACCTCACCAATGGCGCGAATGACCAGTACCAGTACGGCGACCTAGTCGTCGAGATAATCTGCGCGCTACCCATAACCCAGTCCGATGCGGTGTCAGCTTGCCAGAACTACACGAACAATATTTCAATACCCAGTGTCAACGACCATATCACAGTCACCGGACCCTATGTGTTGGATACCGACCACTATAACTGGGCCGAGATCCACCCTGTTTACACACTTGCGATATCCTGACTTTTGAGAAACGGCCGAGAGAACTGCTAACAGGTCAAATGCTCACTTGGGTTGTGCAGCACCAGCAACCCTTGTTGAGACAGTCGCTCTGGAGATGATGGTCGCAGTGTCCGCAGACGCAGAAGAACTTACCCGCCTTCACCTTGCCCATCGTCGAATTATGGACCTCTACGGCGTTCGATACTAGGACCTGTTTGGTTAGAGACATTTCTCAACTGCAGTTGTGAATGGCGGCCATGCATAACTCGATGTTGTAACTTTGAGAGTTGGACGCTAGGTTCCTTCATCATCGAAGCAGGAACTCCACGCGACCCCGGGACTTGGAAGTTACTTCGAATAATGGGGTGGAGTTTCGTTCTGTTTAGATTGAACCGAAGAGTATCACACGTAGGATAAGTGCGAGCGAACTCTGCAGATGTCACTCTCCACAACTGAACGATCCAATCACTCCTACTCAGCGATCCCTGGCTATCTTAAGATCATCATCTTAGCTCAGGCAGCTACGATCCTCTCTTTGACGGTCTGGATGTACCAAGAATACCTGAACGACGCTTATTTCCAGCAATACGTGATTAGCCTTCTGCAGACGAACATCATCGCCGACGCACTCCTTTCCATGGTCACAATGTCGGTCTTCGCGCTTGGCACCTTCACTCTGATGGGTTCAATGCGCACCGGGCGCAGAGAAACCAAGGAATGGCGTCTCCTCTCAAAGCAAGCAAGGGCGCAACCTATGCCATCATTGCCGGTTCTAGACACGGTCGAGCGAGCCGCGAGACCACGGAGCACAAGCGGTCGACCCCGCACGCGAAAACCGAGAGCCGATATGGATAAGCTCCTTGATTCAATGCGCTATTTCGCGGACGATCACCGAGAAGGGTAGAACGCGAAGAGTTCTCAACTCTTAACCCGACGCCCCTTGGCAGTACCATCGCGTCGAGGTCTGGGTTGCAGATCAAAAAAATGATCTAACTGCTATCGAAGGAGGAATCCAAAATGGCCGCGCAAACAAAAGGTAGAGAGTCGTGGACCGAAGAAGAGTCCCATACGACAACTATTCGGCAATCGAACCCACTAAAACTGTCACGGGTCTTCCGATTCGTCGACCCACAAACGAATGCTTCTCAGATCTCAGATTTTCCAGACTCCAATCCTACGGGAGATACTCCGCTGGAGGTTCGGATGAAACACTTTACGGAGATCGAAAACTTCACCTTTCTGGGTTACACTCTTGCTCACGAGCTTGGAGGGACGACTCCAACCCCCATTCGTACGTTAACAGATCTACAGGTGCCTGACGAGGAATTTCAGAACTTCGTCAACGAGGCAAAGACCGCTACTCTCACTGACGAGGAGCTGGCTGACACTGTGCTCGATGTGGGAATCAACTGGGAGCACTTCGTAGCCTCAAACGATAATCTGCTCATCCCGGAGCATCCGCTGAAAATAACTGATGTTCTGATGCAAGAGAAGATCGACTCCCTCGACATCATCACCGAAGCATTCGTCCGAGAGGTCAACCTTCGTAGCGTAGAGAAGAAGACTGGGCGAAAGACAGACAAGGCCTAAGAACGTTTAGTGCAGAAAATCGGCCGAGGATATCATCCGATTCTTCTAGTCATGCTAGATGGTTGTAAGCCATCAGTGTCATGAACTCGGGGAAACCACTGCTAGTCGTCAGCTTGTCAAGTATGTCTTCAGCGCCTTTGTAATTGCTCGTATCATAGGTTCGCAATCCGATCTCGTCCATTATTCGCGCCGTCTCCTCTCTCAACATCGATCGGAATAACTCGCGATTAATGGTGGGTCCTTCGACTAGTTTGGCGGAGTGATGAATCCACTGCCAGATCTGTGCTCTACAAATCTCGACAGTCGCCGTGTCTTCCATCAGGTTGTTGATCGCGACGCAGCCGAGGCCTCCAAGCCAAGACTCTAGATACCTTAGACTAACTGCAATATTCGCTCTGACAGCTTGTTCGCCTATTTTGGGCTCTGGGACTTTCAGGAGATCTTCTCTGCTGACTACCACCATACTGCCGTTGTTGGATTCTATAGATGAGTCCGCGAAGACTCTCATGACGACAGGTACCAGTCCAGGGTGAGCGACCCAAGCGCCCTGATATCCCTCTGAAAGCTCGCGCCTCTTATCGGCGACCACCTTGTCGATGGCCTCGTGAGAACGTGGGTCGCCTCTGATCGGCACTTGGGCTGCCATTCCTCCAATCGCGTACGCGCCACGTCTGTGGCACGTTTGGGCGAGCAGTACGGAGGAGGACTTGAGGAACGGAGTAGTCATAGGGAGGAGTGGTCTTTCAGGTACGACAAATCTTGGGTCCTCGCCTAGGAATTTGATCATGCTGAAGATGTAGTCCCACCGGCCGAAGTTGAGGGCCGTTATCCTCTCGCGTAATGAGTGGAGGATTTCGTCCATCTGAAAAGCTGCAAGAATCGTCTCGATAAGTACGCTGCATTTGATGCTAGCGTGGGGAAGCTTGAGAGCTTTCTCCGTGTAGTCGAATATGTCGTTCCAGTGACTGGCTTCTTGATAGCTCTCCAGCTTAGGGATGTAGATGTAGGGTCCAGTCTCGCGACCGGCTAGCTTCTTTGCGTTGTGGTAGACGTAGAGGCCGTAATCGAAGAGGAAGGCCGGTGTCGGATTGGACCCAAAGTGCACATGCTTCTCGGTAAGGTGTAGGCCGCGGGGTCGAACGAAGAGAGTCGCAAGTTTCTCTCCAAGCTTGTAGTCTCTTCCCTCTGGACCCGTGTATGTGATCGTTCGGTCAATTGCGTCTCGAAGATTCACTTGACCCTGGAGGGTTCCTTTCCATGTTGGCGAGTGGGAGTCTTCGAAATCCGCCATGTAAACATCCGCCCCAGAATTGAGAGCATTAATCACCATTTTTCGATCTACGGGGCCTGTGATCTCCACACGGCGCTGGCGAAGGTCGGCTGGAATCGACCCGACCTTCCAATCGGAATTCCGAATCTCAAGAGTCTCGTTGAGAAAATTGGGGAGTGTTCCGGTTCGAAGGTTCTCATGAACAAGGATTCTCTGTCGCATTAGAGAATCTAAGCGCGGGGAAAATTCTCGGACCAAATCGCCGACAAACGCCAGTGCGTCAGGCGTCAGTACGTCTTCGAAGCCTTTCGAGGTTGGAAATAGTGTCATGAGGCTCGGTTTTGAGTCTGGTCGTGATCGGGTTCGGAGCGGCGGATCGGAGGTGTGACAACAGATGTCTGCTGTTTGAACTGAGCTGTCTCTGTTGATTCGTCCATCGCAGTGGTTGAGGACGATCCGCTTGATATTACGGTGGAGACCTCGTCGAAGTATCCCGTTCCCACGAACGCCTGATGTTTCACCGCGGAGTAACCTTCTTTCTCAGCCTCGAACTCCTTCGATTGAACACGAACGTAGGCGGACATGCCCTCAACAGCGTACTGTCTTGCGAGTTCGAACATGGACACTGATAGACTGTGGAAGCCAGCGAGGGTGACGAATTGGAACTTGTAGCCCATCGAGGCTAGTTCCTTCTGGAAGCTACGGATTGCATGTGGTTCGAGGTGTTTCTCCCAGTTGAAGGAGGGTGAGCAATTGTATGCAAGTAGCTTACCTGGGTAGACTCTATGGATGCCTTCCGCAAACCTTCTAGCCTCATCTAGGTCCGGGGTTGCGGTCTCACACCATATCAGGTCGGCGTATGGGGCGTAGCTTATTCCACGAGCAATTGCCGCCTGCAATCCCGGCTTTAGTCTGTAGTAACCCTCCGGCGTCCTCTCCCCCGTCGTGTAGGGAAGGTCTCGCGGATCAGCGTCAGTGGAAAGAAGTTTTGCGCCCATGGCGTCGGTTCGGGCTATTAGATAGGTTGGGACGCCCATCACATCTGCTGCGAACCGGGCGGCGATGAGCGTCCTGATGAACTGGTGGGTCGGGACCAAAACCTTCCCGCCTAGGTGGCCGCACTTTTTCTCGGAAGCCAGTTGATCCTCGAAGTGTACTCCCGACGCTCCTGCTTCAATCATTGCTTTCATCAACTCGAATGCGTTGAGCGGGCCTCCAAATCCAGCCTCGGCGTCGGCAATTATCGGCGCGAACCAGTCGATCGCTCCTCTGCCACTCATGTGTTGTATTTGATCCGCTCTCTGGAAAGCCTGATTGATCCTTCTTACTAGATGCGGAACGCTGTTGGAAGGGTAGAGGCTCTGGTCCGGATAGGTCTGTCCGGAGAGGTTAGCGTCCGCGGCTACCTGCCAGCCGCTCATGTAGATGGCCTTTAGGCCGGCCTGAATAATCTGAAGCGCTTGAGCGCCCGTGAGTGCACCTAGGGTTGGAATATACGGCTCGTCTCTTAGGAGGCGTCCGAATTTTTCGGCGCCCAGTTTTGCGATCGTGTGTTCGGGGTTGACTGTGCCGCGGAGTCTGCAGACGTCTTTTGCTGAGTAGGGTCGCCGGATACCGTTCCAGCGTTCTGAGAGCCAGCTCTGCTCTATTCGTTCAGCCTCTCCGCTGCCACCATTTATTTTGTCGGTCACGAGCCGTTCAACCTTCGATTATTTATTCCGTTGATAATAAGGCTTGATGATTAGCCCAACCCATTTCTATCCTTGGATATACTTGTATGTCCCGCTGAACATAAGATTCGCTGGCGTCTCAACGCTGCTGTTCGATTCCATGTAGACTTTGTCTCTCCGACATCCGAAACGAGAGAAGCCGAGGTCAGTTCGCGTCGGGCTGGCGGTCTACGAAGAGACTCTGTATAGGCAGTCTGCCAACTGCATACTGGATCGAGTGCTCTATCAGAGAGCCGACGACTAGGAATGCAGGACCAATCGGTGCGTAGAGTAGCCAGAGGCGTGCCCCGACTCCCTCACTGAGAGTCTCAAGAATGACCCCTCCTGTGATCGCGGCTCTTCCATTTCTGAAGCGAAGATACGGCTGCTGAGTTATAACGTTCTCAGTGATCTGGTGTTCAATGTAGAAGCCTACCAAGAAGTAGAGCGAGGCGAGGAGCGAACTCATCGAGGTCAGAGAAGAAGTGTTGGACAGGAGGGTCAGCCATACGCTCCAGTTGACCACTTCAAGCAAACTAAAGCCGAATATTTGGGCGAATACTCTGCCGGTAAAATTCGGATTCTCGGCGCGTTGCATGATCGAATGCTCGATGAGGAGTACGAGCAGGAGTAGGAGCGGGGCGATTGGGATACTCTTGTAGAACATCGAGGCGCGGGCTAGTACCAGCCATGCAATCAGTCCTGCATCCTCTATGATCGTGACTAGTAGAACAACACCAGCCGCTCCTCTCTTCGAATACGTGCTCATCGGTTCCGCATGCTACTCATCAGGAGCCTGCATATACTATCCATGTACACAAGTGCATCAAGAAATCACTGTCACATTCATGCGTCAAAAATGTGCAGTCCAGAAAAATGCTCCTCGCAATTAGCGAAGTAATTTGGACTCTTAAGATGGAAGCTCTTCATTGGGTAAGAAGGAGAGGGAGGTTCGTCCACAAAATGTCACGTGGACACCACTCATGTTTGTGGATTGACCGCTTCAGTCGCGATGCGAATTGGGACAAGCTACACTTTTTCTGACGTTGAAACTATTGTTCCGCTTTTATACAGGAAGCGATTACACCACATGTCAAGATGAGGTAACATGACGATGCAGCCGGAGCGGGGTATCAGCCGCGAGCTGGGTCTCGGCGAGGTCGTTTCGAAAACCTTCGAGGTGTATCGACGAGACTTCGCCAAATATTTCGTTCTCTTTGCGGTAGTCGGAGTGATCGTCCAGGTCGTTACCACGCTGGCACAGCAAGCGTTCGTCCTCCCGACTCTTCCTGTCAATCCCACGCCCCAGCAGGTCTCCAGCTGGTTCTCTGCACTGTTTGCAGCGTTTTTCCTGCTTTTCGCCGTGATCTTCATTGTGAATATCGTGTTCTCTACAATTGCAGAGGGTAGCGCAATCAAACTGGCCTCCGAGCAGATTACGAAGGGACAAGTCGACTTCGGAGCATCCATCAGATTCGCTGTCTCAAGACTTCTCTCGATCTGGGCGCTCAGCATAATCGTCGGGATCATCGTCTTCCTAGGCCTCATCGCTCTAGTCGTCCCCGGAATCATACTGGCGATAATGTTCTCCCTAGCACTCCCAGTCCTTCTGATCGAGAACAAAGGAGTAACCGAGAGTATGGGGAGGAGCCGTGAGCTCGTCAGCCATCGGTGGGCCAAGACCTTCGGAACATTCCTCGTCCTAGGAATAATCGTCCTGATCGCCTCGCTCATCTTCAGCGCGATAACCGCCCCCCTGGGCATCATCATAGGCCCAGTGGTCAACGGGATCCTCTCAGCACTCTACCAACCACTATTCCCGATACTCATGGTCGTCTATTACTACTCCAATCTTGCAAGAATCTCACAGCCTCCTCCTGGCCAGATGCCCATAGGACCAACGGCGACGTTCCAGGCTGGAATGAAGCTCTGCCCCACCTGCGGCACGCAGAATATCTCCTCGTCCACCTTCTGCACAAAGTGCGGGGCCAGGCTCAACTGACCGGAACGTGGGTCCTACCCATCCTCTGGGGTGAGAGGCTGATAGGTAGAGCTGACATGTTAATGGACAGGAAGAGCGAGAAGTTGCTAGTCAACTTGGTACATGCCGAACCAGGCGCACTAGGAGAGAAGGAGGTCGCATCAAAGGTCGATAGGACGATGCAGCAGTTCGCAGAATTTCTGGGTGTTAGGGAAGTCGTATACACGGCTCGCGTGCCGAAGGCTTGGAGGAATTCGTTTCGCTGATCCATTCTTCCAAATGTTACAAGGTGTGGATATCGGAATCATGAAAAAGTCAACCTCTCCGGCTACTGTCTAGGTGCTGGGCCTGCTGAGCTCTCTGGTTTCTACGTCATAGATTAGGCCATAGACCATTATGTCCTTCGGGACTACGGGATGGCTTTTGACTTTCTGGACTTGGTCTTTGACATTCTGTTCTAGGCTAGAGAACGAGTAGAACTTCATGGCGCCTGCTTCTTTTCCGTACTTTTTCTCAAGTCTTCCCTGAAGTTCCGGGTCCGTGAATTTGAGCATGGCACAATCGGTGTGGTTGATTATCAGAAATTCCTTTACACCGAAGAACTCGTTGGACACCATGAGAGATCGAACGACATCATCTGTTACGACGCCGCCCGCGTTTCTGATGATGCTAGTGACTCTTTCGAACCCCGGTACGAAATCAGGGCCTACCCGAGGGTCCATGCAAGTGAGGATGGCCAAGCCTTCTCCTGATGACGATTCTTGGATTGGGAATAGAGTTGGAAAGAGAGTCTTTGGAAACAGCGCTGGAAACAAGGGTCCTGACTTTGCCCGATCTTCGTTGGCCCTCATCAGTTTCTCCGTCTCACTCATCTGCCAACACCCATCATTTTGAGAATTTCTATTTCCTTGTCGAGCTCCGGAGTTTGAGCCATGAGATATTTACGGTCCACACTACTCATTAAAAGTGTCCGAATTCAAGGGAGGCCCATCTGAATTTCCGATTACGCAATGAATCGCAGAACATCGGAAATCGCAAGCAACGCGTTCACCATACGTTGGGATGTTGCCTGATTTGTTACCAGTTCCAGTAAGAGTAGATTTTGTTAGACGCTCTTAATGCTGCTTCATATGGCGATAGAGTTGGAGCGCCTCGGTCAGGCGCAGTCGCGCTTCGGGAGTGTAAGGCTCGACTTGAAACATAATGTGCTGGACGCCGAGGTCCGCGTAGCCGCGAATTGCCGTTGCGATCTCTTGTACCGTTCCTGTCAGGGGATTGTCGAAGAAGCCTGGTTTCTTTGCCTGGAGCTCTGGATACCAGAGGCCGATGAGCGCCGTAACGCCTAGCGTCGCGGGGTCGCGCTTGGTCTCGTGGCAAGCGGCTTCGATCTTGGTTCGCCGATCGGCCAAGGTCTCAGGTTTGCCCATGTAGCATGTGTTCCAGAGGTCGGCGTACTGTGCCGTCAGTTTCAACATACGCGGTTTGTCGGCTCCGACCATCAACGGCGGTCCTTCTGACCGGGGTCCGCGTGGCAAGATCTCACAGTTTGGCGCCTGATAGTATTGCCCCTTGAAATCGACGTGACCGTCACGCAATAGTGCCTTGAGAATCTGCAAGGCCTCTTCGAACCGGTCGACTCGATGATCGAAGGGCAATCCAAACGCGTGATATTCCGGCTCGTTCCATCCCGCACCGACACCAAGGATCAAGCGGCCCTGGCTTACTTCGTCGAGGCTCGTCGCCATCTTCGCAAGAATCGCCGGATGCCTGAAGGAGTTGCACGCCACCAAAGTACCGATCTCCACTCGACGAGTCGCCTCGGCCAACGCCGACAGCACGGTCCAGCACTCCCAGATTCCCCGCGTTGGCTCACCAGGACTACGATAGAAGAAATGGTCAGGAAGCCAAATACTGTCGAAACCATCCGCCTCCGCC
>WNGN01000839.1_pt1 | contig 24252 bp, 36 predicted proteins | sample 5400561 | NCBI WGS metagenome assembly WNGN01 (sample SAMN13153379, study PRJNA577476) | soil metagenome | isolation source: 115 cm soil or saprolite under Garry oak tree replicate 2 | place: USA:California | collected 2016-06-15 | reverse complement strand
CGACAACTACCTCGCCGACCTGCTCTACCTGGCGGTGCTGGCCGGGGCGGCGCGCCAGGCGTCGGCGGCGACGATCGCGACGTCCCGACCGATCGCGATAGCGGCCTGACGGAGCTGTCCAGGCAGACCACCAGCTTGCCGTGCTGAGTGACACGGTTATGCCGGCCCCAATACGGGTAAGAAGGTACGGTTGCGTCCTGGCGCGGCGCGGGCGATTTGACAGCCGGCTCGAAGCGGCCGTAGAATACGCCTTCGCGCCCTGAACAGGCGCATGGTCACCTTATGCCCACGATTTCACAACTGATCCGATCTGGCCGCAAGCCGCTGGTGAAGAAGACGAAGGCACCGGCGTTGCAAGGCTCCCCGCAGCGGCGGGGTGTCTGCGTGCGTGTCTACACGACCACGCCCAAAAAGCCCAACTCGGCGCTTCGGAAGGTGGCCCGGGTTCGCCTCACCTCCCGTCAGGAGGTGACCGCCTACATTCCCGGAATCGGCCACAACCTCCAGGAGCACTCGGTGGTCCTCATCCGCGGCGGCCGCGTCAAGGACCTCCCCGGTGTCCGCTACCACGTGGTCCGCGGCACCCTCGACACGGCCGGCGCCAAGGGGCGCAAGCAGGGCCGCTCGAAGTACGGCGCCAAGCGCGAGAAGGCGAAGAAGGCCTAATGCCGCGGCGTCCCCGGATTCACAAGCGTGTCATCCTGCCCGACCCAGTGTACACACACGAGGGCGTAGCCAAGTTCGTCAACGTTGTGATGCAGCGGGGCAAGCGGAGCACGGCCGAGCGGGTGGTCTACGGCTCCCTGGACCGCATCAAGAAGGTCGCCAAGAAGGACCCCATCGAGGTCTTCGACGCAGCCCTGAAGAATGCAACACCGGTGCTCGAGGTCAAGCCCCGCCGGATCGGCGGCGCCACCTACCAGGTGCCGGTCGAGATCCGGCCCGACCGCCGCTCGGCGCTGGCCCGGCGCTGGATCGTGCGTTACGCGCGGGCCCGTTCGGGGAAATCTATGCAGGAGAAACTGGCTGGAGAGCTGATGGACGCCGCCAACGGCGTGGGCGCCACCATCAAGCGCCGCGAAGAGACGCACAAGATGGCCGAGAGCAACAAGGCCTTCAGCCACTTCAGGTACTAGGAAATTGGCAGAAACGAAAATGGCTCGCACTTACCCGCTGGACAAAGTTCGGAACATCGGCATCATGGCCCACATCGATGCCGGGAAGACGACCACGACCGAACGCATCCTCTTCTATGCCGGCCGCATCCACAAGATGGGTGAGGTCCACGACGGCGCCGCCACCATGGACTGGATGGTGCAGGAGCAGGAGCGCGGCATCACGATCACCTCGGCCGCCACGGTCGCCAACTGGCGCGGGCACCGGATCAACATCATCGACACACCCGGGCACGTAGACTTCACGGTCGAGGTCGAGCGGAGCCTGCGCGTCCTGGACGGCGCGGTCGCGGTCTTCGACGCCGTCGCCGGGGTCGAGCCGCAGTCCGAGACGGTCTGGCGGCAGGCCGACCGCTACGAAGTTCCCCGGATCGCCTTCATCAACAAGATGGACCGCATGGGCGCCGATTTCTTCGCCGCGTGGAAGTCGATCCGCGAGCGGTTGGGGGCGAACGCCGTCCCGATTCAGCTGCCGATCGGCAGCGAGGAGAAATTCGAGGGCGTCGTCGACCTTATTAATAAGGTCGCGATCACCTATACCGACGACCTGGGCACCACGATCGAGACCGAAGAGGTCCCGGCCGAGATGAAGGACCAGGTCGAGCTCTACCACAAGCAGCTGGTCGAGGCGGTCGCCGAGTTCGACGACGCCCTGCTGCAGAAGTACCTGGACGACAAGCCGATCGCCGGCCCCGAGATCGTAGCGGCCCTGCGCAAGGGCACCATCAGCAACCGGCTGGTGCCGGTGCTCGCCGGCGCGGCGCTCCGCAACCGCGGGGTGCAGCCGATGCTGGATGCCATCGTCGACTTCCTGCCCTCGCCGCTGGACAAGCTCGGCGTGGAAGGGGTCAACCCCAAGAGCAACGCGCCCGAGGTGCGCAAGCCGGCCGACAACCAGCCTTTCGCGGGCCTCGCCTTCAAGATCGCCACTGATCCCTACGTCGGCAAGCTGACGTTCTTCCGGGTGTACGCCGGCACGCTCAAATCCGGCTCCTACGTCTGGAATGCGACGCGCGGCACCAAGGAGCGGGTCGGCCGCATCCTCCAGATGCACGCCAACCATCGCGAGGAGATCCCCGAGGTCTACGCCGGCGATATCGCCGCCGCGATCGGCCTGAAGCAGACGACGACGGGCGACACCCTCGCCGACGAGAACAACCCGATCCTGCTCGAGTCGATCGTTTTCCCCGATCCGGTCATCAGCGTGGCGATCGAGCCGCGCACCAAGGTGGACCAGGAGAAGATGGGGCAGGCGCTCGCCAAGCTGGCCGAGGAGGACCCGACCTTCAAGGTGCGCACCGACGAGGAGACCGCCCAGACCATCATCTCCGGGATGGGCGAGTTGCACCTCGAGATCATCGTCGACCGAATGCTGCGCGAGTTTGCGGTCGACGCCAACGTCGGTAAGCCGCAGGTTGCCTACCGGGAGACGATCAAGCGCAAGGCGCATGGGGTCGGCCGCTTCATCCGCCAGTCCGGTGGTCGCGGCCAGTACGGCCACGCCGAGATCAACATCGAACCGAATGAGGCGGGCAAGGGCTTCGAGTTCGTCAACAAGGTCGTGGGTGGCTCGATCCCGAAGGAATACCACTCCGCGGTGGAGAAGGGCATCATCGAGGCGCTCAATAGCGGCGTCCTGGCGGGTTTCCCGGTGGTCGACGTCAAGGCGACGCTGGTGGACGGCTCCTACCACGAGGTCGACTCCAACGAGATGGCCTTCACCATCGCTGGGTCGATGGCGGCCAAGGACGGCATGCAGAAGGGTCAGCCGACCCTGCTCGAGCCGATCATGAAGGTCGAGGTCGTCATGCCCGAGGAATTCATGGGCGAGATCCTCGGCGACCTCTCGTCGCGGCGCGGCCAGATCCTGGGCATGGAAGGCCGGGCCACGATGCAGGTGGTGCGCGCCTACGTGCCGCTGGGCAACATGTTCGGTTACGCCACCGACCTGCGGTCCAAGACCCAGGGTCGCGCCGTCTACAGCATGGAATTTCATCACTATCAAGAAGTCCCGAAGTCGATCGCCGAAGAGATCGTTGCGAAGTCGAGAGCCTAAGGAGGATTCGAAGAAGGAGTAACAATGGCGAAGAAGAAGTACGAGCGCACCAAGCCGCACGTGAACGTGGGAACCATCGGTCACATCGACCATGGCAAGACCACGCTGACCGCGGCCATCACGAAGGTTCTGTCAAAGAAGGGATTCGCTGAATTCCGCTCCTTCGATTCGATCGACAACGCTCCCGAGGAGAAGGCTCGCGGCATCACGATCGCGACCGCCCATGTCGAGTACGAAACCGAGAAGCGGCACTACGCCCACGTCGACTGCCCAGGGCACGCGGACTACATCAAGAACATGATCACCGGCGCCGCCCAGATGGACGGTGCGATCCTGGTCGTGGCCGCCACCGACGGCCCGATGCCCCAGACCCGGGAGCACATCCTGCTGGCGCGCCAGGTCGGCGTGCCGCGGATCGTCGTCGCCCTCAACAAGGTCGACGCGGTCGATGACCCCGAGATCCTGGAGCTGGTCGAGCTCGAGGTCCGCGAGCTGCTCTCGAAGTACGAGTTCCCCGGCGACGACATCCCGGTCGTCAAGGTCTCGGCGCTCAAGGCGCTCGAGGGCGATGCCCAGTGGGAAGACTCGATCATGAAGTTGATGGATGCCGTCGACAGCTACATCCCGGTTCCGGAGCGTGCCCTCGACAAGCCGTTCATGATGCCGATCGAGGACGTCTTCTCGATCGAAGGTCGTGGCACGGTCGTCACCGGCCGGATCGAGCGTGGCCAGGTCAAGGTCAACGAAGAGGTCGAGATGGTCGGCATCAACGACACGCGCAAGACGGTGGTGACCGGCGTGGAGATGTTCCACAAGCTGTTGGATTCCGGCCAGGCGGGCGACAACGTCGGCTGCCTGCTGCGCGGCATCAAGCGCGAGGAGGTCGAGCGCGGCCAGGTACTGGCCAAGCCCGGCTCGATCAAGCCGCACACCGAGTTCGACTCGCGCGTCTACGTCCTCACCAAGGAAGAGGGTGGCCGCCACACGCCGTTCTTCAAGGGGTACCGGCCGCAGTTCTACGTGCGCACCACGGACGTGACCGGCGAGGTCGAGTTGCCCGAGGGCACCGAGATGGTGATGCCGGGCGACAACATCGACATGAAGATCAAGCTCATCACCCCGATCGCGGTCGAGGAGGGGATGCGCTTCGCCATCCGTGAAGGTGGCCGCACGGTCGGAGCCGGCGTGGCGATCAAGGTGATCAAGTAAGGTCGTGGCCCAGAAGATCCGCATCCGGCTGAAGGCCTACGATCACCGCGTCCTGGACCAGGCCGCGGACAAGATCGTGGACACCGCGCGGCGAACCAACGCGTCGACGGCTGGACCCATCCCACTGCCCACTGAGGTCAACAAGTGGACGGTGATCCGCTCGCCGTTCATCGACAAGGACTCGCGCGAGCAGTTCGAGATGCGCACCCACAAGCGGATCATCGACATCCTCGACCCGAACCCGAAAGTCGTGGACGCGCTGATGCGGCTCAACTTGCCGTCGGGCGTCAACATCGAGATCAAGCTCTAAGCCATGGCGACGAAGGGACTGCTGGCCAAGAAGGTCGGGATGACCCAGGTGTTCACCGAGAAAGGTGAGCTCCTGCCGGTCACCGTGCTCGAGGCCGGGCCCTGCGTCGTCATCGCGCTGCGGGCCGTGCAGAAAGACGGCTACGGCGCGGTGCAGCTCGGCTGGGGCGACGTCAAGGAGAAGAAGCTCACCAAGCCCGCCGCCGGGCACTTCAAGAAGGCCGGGGTCGCTGCCCATCGTCACGTGCGCGAGGTCCGCCTCAAGGCGGACGCCCCCAGCTACGAAGTGGGCCAGGCGCTCAAGGCCGATCTCTTTTCGGCCGGCGAGTGGGTCGACGTCACCGGCACCTCGAAAGGCAAGGGGTTTTCCGGCCAGCACAAGCGCCATCACTTCGGCCGCGGCCCCGTGACCCACGGCTCGCACAACATCAAGCAGCCCGGTTCGATCGGCTCGTCCTCGACGCCCTCGCGCGTCTACAAGGGGATGCGCATGGCAGGTCAGCTGGGGAACGCGCAACGGACCACGACGCACCTGAAGGTGGTGCGGGTGGACCTCGATCGCAACCTGATCCTGGTCAACGGCGACGTCCCCGGCCACAAGAACAGCCTCGTGGTGGTCCGGGATTCGACGCGGCAGCCCAAAGGGAAGAAGTAATGGCGGAGACGAAGAAGTCATCGGCCACGGTCTATGACCGCGACGGGAAGGAGAGCGGCCAGGTCGAGCTGCCCGAGGCCGTGTTCAACGCCCCGGTGAACGCGGCCGTGCTGTACCAGGCCGTGCGCCGTCAGCAGGCGAACGATCGCCAGGGCACGCATGCCACCAAGACCCGCGGCGAGGTGTCCGGCGGCGGGAAGAAGCCCTGGAAGCAGAAAGGCACCGGTCACGCCCGCCAGGGCAGCACTCGGGCGCCTCAATGGCGCCACGGCGGCACGGTTTTCGGCCCGCACCCGCACACCTATGAGCAGAAGATGCCGCGCAAGCAGCGCCGCCTGGCGCTCCGCTCGGCGCTCTCGGTGAAGTCGCAGGACGACGCGGTACGCGTCGTCGAGGAGATCGCGCTGGAAGCGCCCAAAACGCGCGTCATCGCTGACCTCTTCGACCAGCTGGGGGCGGGCGCGCGGACGCTGTTCGTCATTCCCGAGCACGACCTGATGCTGGAGAAGTCGACGCGCAACCTGGCGGGCGTCAAGACCATCCTGGCGCAAAACCTCAATCCCACCGACGTGCTGACCGCCGACACCATCATCTTCACGCGGTCGGCGTTGACCCAGGTCGAGGAGTGGCTGGCATGAGAGCAGCCGTCGAGGTGATCCAGCGTCCGCTCATCAGTGAGAAGAGCTACGCCGCGATGGCGACCGGCAAATACCTCTTCCGGGTACACCCGAGGGCGACCAAAACCGAGATCGCGCTCGCGATCGCGGAGGCCTTCAAGGTCGAGGTCGTCAGTGTCAACACCATGCACGTGCGCGGCAAGGAACGCCGCCGGGGCAAGACCCACGGCTTCCAGTCGAACTGGAAAAAGGCGGTCGTCACGTTGGCAGAAGGGCAGAAGATCGAAAGCATGTTCCAGGGTGTTTGATCCATGCCGATAAAGAAGTACCGCCCCACCTCACCTGGCCGCCGCTTCATGTCGGTGAGCGCCTTCGACGAGGTGACCACGACCAAGAAGCCCGAGAAGCGGCTGCTCGTGTCCCTCAAGACCGATGCCGGCCGCAACGCGCAGGGAAAGATCACCGTCCGCCACCAGGGCGGTGGCCACCGAAAGCTGTACCGGATCATCGACTTCAAGCGCGACAAGCTGAACATCCCGGCGACCGTCAGCGCGGTCGAATACGATCCGAACCGCAGCGCCCGAATCGCGCTGCTGACCTACGCCGACGGCGAGAAGCGCTACATCCTGGCGCCCGTCGGCCTGACGGTGGGTGACAAAGTGATCAGCGGCCCGGAGGCCGACATCAAGCCGGGGAATGCGTTGCCGCTCGCGAACATCCCGCTGGGCAGCACCGTGCACAACATCGAGTTGAGCCGCGGCAAGGGCGGCCAGGTGGTCCGCTCGGCCGGCATGTCGGCGCAGTTGCTGGCCCGTGAGGGGGACTACGCGCAGATCCGCATGCCGTCCGGCGAGGTGCGGCGGGTCGCCGTCATCTGCTACGCGACGGTCGGCCAAATCGGCAACGTCGAGCACGAAAACGAGAACGTGGGCAAGGCCGGCAAGAGCCGCTGGCGTGGCAAGCGCCCCGCCGTCCGCGGCGTCACCATGAACCCCTTCGACCATCCGCATGGCGGTGGGGAGGGGCGTTCCGGCCCGGGCGGCAACCCGAAGACGCCCTGGGGCAAGCCGGCGCTGGGATTCCGGACCCGTCGCAACAAGAAGACGAAGAACATGCTCGTTCGACGCAGACCACCAAAGCGGAAGAGTAAGGGCTAATGCATGTCACGTTCAACCAAGAAGGGACCATTCGTTCATCCGTCACTGATGAAAAAGGTGACGGCGATGAATCAACAGAAGGAGAAGAAGGTGATCAAGACCTGGTCGCGAGACTCGAGCGTCTTCCCCGAGATGGTCGGGCATACGCTCGCGATTCACGACGGGAAGAAGCACGTGCCGATCTTCATCACCGAGAACATGGTCGGCCACTTGCTGGGCGAGTTCGCGCCGACCCGGCGCTTTCGCGCCCACGGACATCACACGGAGAAGTCGACCACCCTGAAATAACAATGGAAGTACAAGCAAAGGCCAAGTGGGTCAGGACCTCGCCGCGGAAAGTGCGACTCGTCGCACGGACGCTGCGCGACCTGCCGGTGAGTGAGGCGCTGGTCGCCTGCTCCTTCATGCCGAAGGCGGCCGCGCGGGACGTGGCCAAGGTGATCCGCTCCGCCCAGGCGAATGCCGAGAACAACTTCAACCTGGTCAAGGACGACCTGGTCATCAAGGACATCCGGGTCGAGCCGGGACCGATGTTGAAGCGCGGCCAGCCCCGGGCCATGGGCCGGCTGTTCAGCATTTTCAAGCGCACCAGCCATATCACCGCCATCGTCGAAGACCGCCCGGGTGTCGTGAAGCGCCGCAGTGCGGCCCTGCCGCGAGCGCCGCAACCGGCCGCCGCCGGCCGGCCGACCCCGGCCGCCGCTGCCGCCACGCGCGCGGCCGCCGCGCTGACGCCGGCCACCACCGAGTCAGACGAGTCGGTGGCTCCGGCCCCGCCCAAGAAGCCGAAGGCGCAGCCCGCGCCGTCTGCGTCAAAGGCGCTGACCGAGGGTAAGAAGACTGAGGCTAAAAAGACGCAAGCCAAAAAGAAGGACGACGGCAAGAAAGACACCAAGGAGAAAAAGAGCAAGTAGATGGGGCACAAGGTTCACCCGAACGGGTTCCGGCTGGGCGTCTACCGTAACTGGGAGGCGAAGTGGTTCGCTCCGGACAAGGAGTACAAGCCACTTCTGCTCGAGGACGTCCGCTTGCGGCGGATGCTGATGATCCGCTTGAAGAACGCCGGCCTGGCCCGGATCGAAACGGAGCGCTCCTCGTCGGCGCTGACCATTACGCTGCACACCGCCAAGCCGGGCATCGTCATCGGCAAGGGCGGGACCAGCGTCGACCAGCTCCGCGATGAGCTGGAGAAGATCACCGGCAAGCGCGTGCGGGTCACGATCCAGGAGATCAAGAAGCCGGAGCTCGCCGCCCAGCTGGTGGCGGAGAACGTCGCCGCCCAGCTGGAGAAGCGGATCGCCTTCCGCCGGGCCATCAAGCAGTCCCTGATGAAGACGATGCGGGCCGGGGCCCAGGGCGTGAAGATCCGCGTCAAGGGCCGCCTCGGCGGCTCGGAGATGGCGCGCGTCGAGTGGAACCGCGAGGGCCGGGTGCCGCTGCACACGCTCAAGGCGGACATCGACTTCGGCCAGACGGAAGCGAAGACCACCTTCGGCCGCATCGGCGTGTCGGCCTGGGTCTATACCGGCAACTTCCCGACCGAGGCGCCGCCCAAGCCGGCCGCCGCGGCGGAAGAGCCCGCCGACGCCGGCGTCCCCGTGGGCGTCGCGATCGGCGCGGCGCCCAGCCCCCTGGCCGAGCTGGTGCAGGCGGCCGTGCCGGCGCCCGCTCCCCAACCGGCGCCCGCCGCGGCCCCCGCGCCGGTGACCGCCGAGGCGCCCGCCGCCAAGCCGAAGCGCGCCACCCGAGCGACCAAGGCGGCAGACACCGGCGAAAAGCCGGCAGCGAAACGAGCCACCCGGGCCCGCGCCACCACGACCGAGAAATCGGACGCACCAAAGGCGCCGCGCGCCCGCGCGACGAAGAAGAAGGAATAAGAGATGTTGCTGCCCGCTCGCGTCAAGCATCGCAAGCTCCATCGGGGTCGCCGCACCGGCGTGGCCACCCAGGGTGCCGACCTTGCGTTCGGTGAGTTCGGCTTGCAGGCCTCAGAGGCGGCGTGGATGACGAACCGCCAGATCGAGGCGGCCCGCCGCGTCATGACGCGCTTCGTGCGCCGCGGCGGCCAGGTCTTCATCCGGGTCTTCCCCGACAAGTCGGTGACGAAGAAGCCGGCCGAGACCCGCATGGGAAGCGGCAAGGGTGCGCCTGAGGGTTGGGTGGCCGTCATCAAGCCGGGACGGGTCCTCTTCGAGATGGGCGGCGTTACGCCGGAAATGGCGAAGCGCGCCTTCCAGCTGGCCGCCTACAAGCTGCCGATGAAGACTCGCACGCTGGGCATCAAGTCGGGTGTCAAGGCCGCCGCCGACGTGAAGATCAAGGGACCGGCTGAAGTCAAGCCGGGTGAGGAGGTCGAGGGCATCGCGGGTGCTGCGACTGCTCCGACCGCTGCCGCTGCCGCGGCTCCGGCGCGGGGTCCCAAGGCGGCCCCTGGTGCCGCGCCGTCGGTGAAACCCGCCCCGGGTGCGGCACCGAAAGCCGCGCCGGGCGCGGCGCCGAAAGCGACGGCCGCGGCTCCGCCGAAGCCGGCCAAGGGTGGTGCGAAGAAATGAAGATGAAGGATCTTCAGGCGCTCTCCATGCCTGATCTGCAGAAGAAGCTGAAGGACTCCCGGCAGGAGCTCTTCAACCTGCGATTCCAGATGGCGACCGGCCAGTTGCAAAACCACCGCCAGATCCGGCACGTGCGCCACGACCTGGCACAGATCCTGACCGAGATTTTCCTGAAGGAACGCACCGGTGCCCCCGCGGCTACGCCGGAACCGGCGCCCCCCAAGCCGCGGCGCCGCCGGGCCTCGCCCGAGGCGAGCGGCGCTTGAGTGCCATGCGAGCGTTTGAGAGGTTTCTGAAATGACTGACGTTCGAAGTGAGGACCAGGCGATGGAACGCGCGATGCGCAAGACGCGCACCGGCACCGTCATCAGCGACAAGATGGACAAGACCGTCATCGTTCGGGTGCAGACCCTCAAGGAGCATCCGAAGTACAAGAAGCACATCCAGCAATCCACCCGATTCAAGGCGCATGACGAGCAGAACCAGTGCAAGGTCGGCGACCGGGTCCGCATCATGGAAACCCGGCCGCTGTCGCACGACAAGCGCTGGCGCGTCGTCGCCATCGTGGAGAAGGCAAAATAGCCGTCGCCATGGTCCAGCAAGAGTCGCGGTTGAAGGTGGCGGACAACACGGGTGCGCGTGAGATCCTGTTGATCCGGGTGATGGGCGGCCATTACCGCAAGTACGCCTCCATCGGCGACGTCATTACGGCCGCCGTGACAGTGGCCACGCCCGGCGGCCAGGTGAAGAAGAGCGAAGTCGTCAAGGCGGTCGTCGTGCGGACCTCGCGCGAGTTCCGCCGGCAAGACGGCTCCACCATCCGCTTCGACGAGAACGCGGCCGTCATCCTCGGCCCGCAGAACAACCCGCGCGGCACCCGCATCTTCGGCCCGGTCGCGCGCGAGCTTCGCGACAAGAACTTCATGAAGATCGTTTCCCTGGCACCGGAGGTCCTATAGGCAATGTCCCGGCTTCATCTCGACATTCATCGCGACGACACCGTGCAGGTCATGTCCGGAAAGGATCGTGGCAAGCGTGGCGTCGTCGTGCGCACCGTGCCGCAGCAGGGCAAGATCGTCGTCAAGGGCGTCAACATCCTGAAGCGTCACACGCGTGCCGGTCAGCAGAAGGGCTCGACGACGGTCCGCCAGGGCGGCATCGTCGACTTCGAGTCGCCGCTCGACTACTCCAACGTGATGCTCGTCTGCAACAAGTGCGACAAGCCCACCCGCATCCGCAAGACGGTGCTTCCCAATGGGCAGAAGGCGATCGTTTGCGTGAACTGCGGTGAGATCTACGAGCGCGTGAGGAACAAGATATGAGCGTCGCCGCCAGCCCGACCGGGACCGAGCTCCGGCTGAAGCAGCGCTACCAGGACAAGATCGTCCCGGCGCTGATCCAGCGCTTCGCCTACACCAACGCCATGCAGGTGCCGCGCTTGATCAAGGTCGTCGTCAACATCGGGATCGGGGAGTCGATCTCCAATCCCAAGGCACTGGACGCTGCCACCGCCGACCTGAAGAAGATCACCGGCCAGCAGCCGGTCGTGCTGAAATCGCGCAAGGCGATCGCGAACTTCAAGCTGCGCGCCGGCCTGCCGATCGGCATCAAGGTGACGCTTCGCGGCTCGCGCATGTACCAGTTCGCCGATAAGCTGCTCTCCGTCGGGCTCCCCCGGATTCGCGATTTCCGCGGCATCGCGCCGACCGGCTTCGACGGCCACGGTAACTACACGCTCGGGCTGCGCGAGCAGCTGGTTTTCCCGGAGATCGAATACGACAAGATCGATAAATTGCGGGGTCTCGAGGTCACCTTCGTCACCACCGCGCGCACCGACGACGAGGCACGCGCGCTGCTGGCGGAGCTCGGGTTCCCCTTCAGGAAGTGAGGTTGAGACTGAGTGGCTAAGAAGTCGACCGTAAATCGCGGACTCCGCAAACACAAGCACGCCGTCTCGCAGCACAATCGCTGCAACCTCTGCGGACGGCCGCGCTCGTACATGCGGAAGTTCGGCATCTGCCGCATCTGTTTTCGCATGCTCTCGTCGCAGGGACAGGTCCCGGGCGTGAAGAAGTCGTCGTGGTGAGGAGGAAGGCACAAGACTGATGAGCACCGATAGCATCGCCGACATGCTGACCCGGATCCGGAACGCGAATACCGCCGGGCACTCGCGCGTCGCCTTGCCGGCATCGCGGGTCGGCGTGGAGATCGCGCGCGTTCTCAAGGAAGAGGGGTACATCGCCTCCTACGACGTCGCCGCGGCGGAACAGGGTCAGAAGCTCGACATCACGTTCAAGCCGAAGTCGCCCCGCGGCAAGTCACTCGCCGGCCTGCGACGGATCAGCAAGCCGGGCCTGCGCGTCTACGCACGCAAGACAGAGATTCCGCGCGTGCTCGGAGGCCTCGGCATCGTCATCCTCTCGACGTCGCACGGCGTCATGTCGGGACAGAAGGCAACCAAGGCCGGCCTCGGCGGCGAGGTCGTGTGCTACGTTTGGTGACCCATGAGTAGGATTGGCAAGCTTCCGGTCAAGATCCCGAGCGGCGTCACGGTGACGCTTACCGATCACACCGTGGTCGTCAAGAGCGGAAAGGCGGAGCTCAGCCGCGAGCTGAATCCACAGATGAAAGTGACGGTGACGGACGGCACGGTTGTCGTCGAGCGGCCGAGCGAATCGAAGCTGCACCGCTCGCTGCATGGGCTGACCCGCACGCTCGTCTGGAACATGATCGAGGGCGTCAGCAAGGGATACCAGAAGCAGCTCGAGCTGGTCGGCGTCGGGTATCGCGCTTCGCGCCAGGGCGAGGCGCTGGTCCTCAACGTGGGCTACTCGCACCCGGTTCGCTACCCGGTGCCCAAGGGCATCACGATCGACGTGCCCGAGCCGACGCGCATCAACATCAAGGGCGCGAGCAAAGAAGACGTCGGCCAGGTCGCCGCCGAAGTGCGGAAGATCCGTCCCCCTGAACCCTACAAGGGCAAGGGCATCCTCTACCGCGGCGAACGGATCCGCCGTAAGGCGGGCAAGACCGGCAAGACCGGCACCGGAGCGGCGAAGTAATGAACAAGCAAGCCGATCGCCGCAACACGCGGATGCGCCGGCATGTTCGGCTGCGGACTCACCTGGAGGGCGGTCCTACCCGACCGCGGCTCGCCGTCTTCCGCAGCCTGCACCACGTCTATGCCCAGGTGATCGATGACGTCTCCGGACGAACGCTGGCCGCCGCCTCGACGACCGACGGCGCGCTCCGCAAGAGTCTGAAGTCGCCATCGAGTGCGGAAGGCGCGGCTGCCGTCGGCAAGTCGATCGCCGAGCGCGCCCGCCAGGCGGGCATCGAGACCGTCGTTTTCGATCGCGGCGGATTCCCGTATCACGGTCGGATCAAAGCGCTGGCCGAAGCCGCGCGCAGCGCCGGATTGAAGTTCTAGAAGGAGTCCATGAGTTACCAGTACGGAAGAGGCCAGTCGGAATTCACGGAGAAAGTCGTCCACCTGAACCGGGTGGCGAAGGTCGTCAAGGGCGGCCGCCGCTTCTCCTTCAGCGCCCTGGTGGTGGTCGGCGACCAGAACGGCCGCGTCGGGGCCGGGCTGGGGAAGGCGGGCGAAGTGCCCGAGGCCATCCGCAAGGCGGTGGAGTCGGCGAAGAAGCATCTCATCACCGTGCCGATGGTGGGCACCACCATCCCCCACGAGATCCGTTTGAAGAAGGGGGCTGCCAAGGTGCTGCTCAAGCCGGCCGCGCCGGGGACCGGGATCCGCTCGGGCGGCGCGATGCGCGCCGTCGTGGAGCTCTCCGGGGTCAAGGACATGATCACGAAATCACTGGGCACCAACAATCCCGTCAACACCGTCCGCGCCACGATCGCCGCCTTGCAGGCGCTGCAAACGGCGGATAGCATCGCCCAGGCGCGCGGCAAACCCGCCGATGAGATGGAGCGTCTCAGCCGGCGCGGCAAGAAGCCGGAGCCTGTGGCCGCACCAGCCGTCGCGGAAGCCCCGGTCGAGGAGCCAGTCGGCTGACATGGCGCGTTTGAAGATCACCTACGTCCGCAGTGTGATCGGGCAGAAGCCCGACCAGGAGCGGACCGTGCAGGCGCTCGGCTTCCGGCGCCTGAACCAGACGGTCGAGCACGAGGACAGCCCGCAACTCCGCGGCATGGTGCATAAGGTCCGTCACCTGGTCAAGGTCGAGGAGACGGCATGAAGCTCCACGAGCTGAAGCCACCGCCGGGCTCCCACCACCCCCGCAAGCGTGTCGGTCGCGGGCCGGGATCGGGCCACGGCAAGACCGCGACGCGGGGCCAGAAGGGGCAGAAAGCCCGGACATCGGTGAATATGCCGAAGACGTTCGAGGGCGGCCAGACCCGACTGACCATGCGGACGCCCAAACTGCGCGGCTTTCACAACCGCTGGAAGAAGCGCTTCGCCGTGCTCAACCTGACCCGCTTGAACCGTTTCGAAGATGGCGCCGAGATCCAGCCGGAATCCCTGCTGGAGGCCGGTCTCGTCAAGGACGTCGGCGCCGGCATCAAGGTGCTCGGGACGGGAGACCTCCGACGCAAGCTGGTGATCCACGCGCACCAGTTTTCGGCGGAGGCGCGCCGCAAGATCGAGGCCGCCGGGGGAACGGCCGCGGTGATCGAAGTTCCGGCGCCGATTCGGCCAAAAACCAAGCGCGCGAAGAACCAGCCGAAGCCGGTCGCGCCGGTGGTGGTCGACAAGGAGCTGCCGCCGGAAGCGGCAGCCGACGCCGCGCCGGCCAAGGGCTCGAAGAAGGCGAAGGCCGAAAAGCGCGAGGATTCCCCGAAAGCCGAGAAGGGTAAGAAGAAGAGCTAGGCCATGTTAGAAGCGATCGGTAACGCGCTCCGCATTCCCGAGCTGCGCCGCAAGATCCTGTTCACGCTGGGACTCTTCCTGGTATTCCGGATCCTGGCGCACATCGCCGTGCCCGGCGCGGACAAGGCCGCCCTCGACAAGCTCTTCAATACCAATGCCTTCCTCGGTCTGCTCGACCTGTTCTCGGGAGGTGGGCTGTCGACCTTCTCCATCATCGCCATGGGCGTCAACCCCTACATCAACGCCTCGATCATCATGCAGCTGATGACGGTCGTCTCCACCCGGATGAAGGAGCTCAGCAAGGAAGGTGAGTTCGGCCGGCGGAAGATCACACGCTGGACCCGCTGGCTGACCGTCGGCCTGGGGCTGCTCCAGGCCTGGGGGCTGACGCTGGTCTTCAGCCGGCAGGGCGTCTTATCCAACCTCAGCTGGCTGGGCATCGTCGAAATCATGATCACGCTGACCGCCGGCACCGTGATGCTGATGTGGTTCGGCGAACTCATCACCGAATACGGGATCGGCAACGGCATCTCGCTCGTGATCTTCGCCGGGATCGTGGGACGGATCCCCAACACCATCTACAACCTGCTGACCGGCGGCGGCCAGTCGAACCTGGCGCCGATGCTGCTCTTCGCGGCGCTCGCGATCGTCGTGACCGCGTTCATCATCGAAGTGCAGCAGGCCCAGCGGAAGATCCCCATCCAGTCGGCGCAGCGGGTGGTGGGCCGCAAGATCTATCAGGGCCGCAGCTCGCACCTGCCGCTGCGGGTCAACCAGGCGGGCGTCATTCCAATCATCTTCGCGATCTCGATCATGTTCTTCCCCGTGATCATCGGGAATTTTCTGGCGACGGCTCCGGAACCGTGGGGGACCATCTCGCGAGTGCTGCGCACCTACTGGGTGCCGACCGGCCCCAACATCCCCACCGATATCCTCTATAACTTCGTCTACTTCGTCCTCATCTTCGGCTTCACCTACTTCTATACCGCGGTGACCTTCGACCCGGTCGACACGGCGGACTACCTGAAGAAGCACGCCGCCTTCATTCCCGGGATCCGGCCGGGCGTGGCGACGGCGCAATACCTGGATCGCACCATGACGCGTATCACCTTTGCCGGAGCCCTTTTCCTGGGTGGGGTCACGGTGCTGATCCCCCTGCTCGCTACCGCCCTGACCCGAATACCGACGCAGAACATGTACCTGGGCGGCACAGCGATCCTGATCGTGGTCGGCGTGGCGCTCGACACCATGAAACAGATCGAGACGCAGCTGATCATGCGTCAGTACAAGGGGTTCATAAAGTAGCGACCGCAGGTCGCGAGCTGTCCCTATGAACTTGATTCTTTTCGGCGGGCCTGGCGCGGGCAAAGGCACGCAGACCGGGTCGCTCATCGAGACCTATCACATCCCGGCGATTGCGACCGGCGATATGCTCCGCGCCCAGCGGCGGGCGGAATCCGCGCTCGGCGAGCAGGTCAAGGGCTACATGGACCGGGGCGAGCTGGTGCCGGACACGCTGATGATCGACATCATCCGGACGCGCCTGCAAGAGCCCGACGCCAGGAACGGCTTCATCCTCGATGGCTTCCCGCGGACTGTTGCCCAGGCTGAGGCGCTGGACGCCATGCTCGACCAGCTCGGCCGGCGCGTTGACGCGGTCATCTACCTTCGGGTCAGCCGCCAGGTGCTGAACGACCGGCTGTCGCATCGTTACTGCTGCCGCACCTGCGGAGCGGTCTACACCTTTACGCCGCAGCAGGCCCGCGACCTCCCTCGGTGCACGGCCGATGGCGGTGAGCTCTATCAGCGGCCCGATGACCGGCCAGAGATCGTGGCGCACCGCATCGACGTCTTCATCACGCACACGGCGCCGTTGATCGACTATTACACCGCTCAGCACAAGCTCGAGAACATCGACGGGCAGATGTCGGTCGACGATGTGCGCGCCGACATCACCCGGCGGCTCAGCGCGCTTCGCAAGGGGGCCGGCTCGCGATGATCATTTACAAGTCGCCGGCCGAGATCGATCTGATGCGAGAGGCGGGCGCCATTCTGGGTGAGGCCCTCGCGCAGTTGCAATCGATGGCCCGGCCCGGCGTGACCCTGCTCGAGCTCGACCGCGAAGCGGACCGCCTCATCCGGGCGCGTGACTGCATCCCCGGGTTCGTTGGCTACCAGGGCTACCAGAACGCCATCTGCACCTCGGTCAACGACCAGGTCGTCCACGGCATTCCGACCAATCGCAAGCTCCGGGAGGGCGATCTGCTGAGCCTCGACGCCGGCCTGATCCACCGCGGCTTCTGGGCTGATGCCGGGCTCACCGTCGGCGTCGGTAAGATTTCGCCCCAGGCCCAGCGTCTGATGGACGCCACCCGCGAGTCGCTGAGCATCGGGATCGAGCGGGCCCGGGTTGGCAACCGCATCGGTGACATCAGCGCCGCCGTGCAGACCCACATCGAGCAGGCCGGCTTCTCCGTCGTCCGGTCCTTCGTCGGGCACGGCATCGGCCGCGACATGCACGAGGATCCGCAGGTCCCCAACTTCGGGATCGCCGGCACCGGGCCGCTGCTCAAGCCGGGAATGGTGCTGGCGATCGAGCCGATGGTGAACGCCGGCGGGCCGGATGTGGCGCTTCTCGGCGATGGCTGGACGGTGGTCACCGTCGACCACAGTCTGTCCGCCTATTTTGAACACTCCGTGGCGATCACCCTGGACGGGCCCGAGATCCTGACAGCCTCGAAGAAGGCCCTTCCGGTGCGCCCGTGAGGGCTTCAGTCCCTCCACCCCTTGCGGGGAGGGTTAGGGTGGGGGCTCCTGTGGTAAGCTATTTGTTCGTGCGCCGGAAATCCGGCGATCTCGTCATGGGTATTTGCCGGTGACGGGGGTTGTCGTCGGACGAGTGGTGGAGCCGATGCCCAACGCGCTCTACCGTGTCGAGCTCGAGACCGGCCACAGGATCGTGGCTCACGTGGCGCCGGCCGCGCGGCTTCGGTTTCTCCGGGTGATCCCGGGTGACCGCGTCCGCGTCGAGGTGTCAAAGCTCGATCCGGGGCGTGGACGAATCGTGAGAAAGGCAGATTGAGAAATGAAAGTTCGAGCGTCGGTCAAGAAAATATGTGCGAAGTGCAAGGTCATCAAGCGCGGCGGCGCGGTGCGGGTCATTTGCGTGACGCCGAAACACAACCAGAGGCAGGGATAAGAGGGTAAATGGCACGAATTGCCGGCGTTGACATTCCCCGGGAGAAGCGCGTCGAGGTCGCCCTCACCTACATCTTCGGGGTTGGTCCTCATACCGCGCGGCGTGTGCTGACGATCGCAAACGTCGATCCAAACATGCGCGTCAAGAATCTCAACGACGAGCAGGTCGGTCGTCTCCGCGACGTCCTCGACAAGGAAGCCAAGGTCGAAGGCGAGCTGCGCCGCGAGATTGCGCTCAACATCAAGCGCCTGATGGAAATCGGGACCTACCGTGGGCTGCGCCACCGGCGCGGCCTACCCGTCCGCGGCCAGCGCACCCGTACCAACGCCCGCACCCGCCGCGGTCCGCGCAAGACGGTTGGCGTCCGGAAGAAGGCGGCCGAGAAGAAGTAAATGGCAAAAAAGAAAGTCGTCCGCACCCGCCGGCGCGAGAAGAAGCACGTCATCGTGGGGCAGGCGCACATCCAGTCCACCTTCAACAACACCGTCGTGTCGCTGACCGATGCCCAGGGCAACGTCCTCGCCTGGGGGAGCGCCGGCAGCCAGGGCTTCAAGGGGTCGCGCAAGAGCACGCCCTTTGCCGCGCAGATCACCGCCGAAGCGACGGCGCGGCGCGCCATGGAGCACGGCCTCAAGCAGATCGAGATCTTCGTCAAGGGCCCGGGAGCCGGCCGCGAGGCCGCCATCCGCTCCCTGCAGGCGGCGGGTCTCGAGGTCACGGCGATCACCGACGTCACGCCGATTCCGCACAACGGCTGCCGGCCGCCGAAGCGGAGGCGCGTCTAAGTGGCCCGTTACGAGGGCCCGGTCTGCCGCCACTGCCGCCGCGAGGGCGTCAAGCTCTTCCTCAAGGGGGAGAAGTGCTTCACCAAATGCACCCTCGATCGTCGCGCGATGCCGCCCGGGATGCACACCCAGGTCCGCCGCCGCAAGGTGTCCGACTACGGGATTCAGCTGCGGGCCAAGCAGCGCGCGCGCCGGATCTACTTCCTGCTCGAGGGCCAGTTCCGGCTCTACTTCAATCGGGCCGCGAAGATGGCCGGCGTCACCGGCCTGAACCTGCTCCGCCTGTTGGAGACGCGGCTGGACAACGTCGTCTACCGGGTCGGCTTTGCCGCCTCGCGGCGTGACGCCCGGCAGCTCGTCTCCCACCGACACGTCACGGTCAACGGCCGTCTTGTCAATGTCCCCTCGTACGCCGTTCGCGTCGGCGATGTGATCGCGATCAAGGAAAAGAGCAAGGAGGTCGACCGGATCAAGAATGCTCTCGATGCCGGCGAGCAGCGGCCGGTCGTTCCCTGGCTCAGCCTGGACAAAGACAACATGACCGCGAAAGTCACCGCGCAACCCGGACGCGACGACATGGACCAGACCATCCAGGAGCAGCTGATCGTCGAGTTTTATTCGCGCTAATTCCATTCATTCAAGGAGCACCATGATCGATATCGCCCAACCCCAAGTCAAAAGCATCGAGAACTCGAGCACCTACGGGAAGTTCGAGATCGAGCCACTGGAGCCCGGCTTCGGCACCACGCTGGGCAACGCGCTACGCCGCGTGCTGCTGAGCACGTTGAAGGGCGCCGCCGTGACCTCGATCTCGATCGAGGGCGTCGCGCACGAGTTTTCCTCGATCCCGTACGTCAAGGAGGACGTCACCGAGATCATCCTCAACCTCAAGGGTCCTCAACCTCAAGGGGCTGAACCTGATCTCCTACAGTGACGATCCCGTCCGCCTCACGCTGGATGTGACCGGCCCCCGCGAGGTGAAGGCGGCGGACATCCAGGCGCCGAGTGACGTCGAGATCGTCAATCCGGAGCTTTACATCTGCACGCTCGACAGCAATAAGGGCCGGCTCCGCATGGAGCTGACGGTCGAACGCGGCAAGGGCTATGTGCCCGCCGAGCGGAACAAGAAGGAAGGCCAGCCGATCGGCGTGATTCCGATCGACGCCATCTTCAGCCCGGTCGTGAAGGCGAACTTCCTGATCGAGAAGACCCGCGTCGGCCAGGAGACCGACTGGGACAAGCTGATCCTCGAGGTCTGGACCGACGGGACGATCGTCCCCGACCAGGCCATCAGCGAGGCGGCCAAGCAATTCACGTCGCACCTGGGCCTCTTCACCCGCTTCACCGAGCGGATCAAGGACGCCGACGTGCCGCAGCAGAAGGGGAACGACCTCTCCTCGCGGCTGGCGGACGTGCCGATCGAGGACCTCGACCTCTCCGTTCGCGCGCTGAACTGCCTCAAGGCCAACGAGATCACCAAGGTCGGCCAGCTGGTGGCGCTGCGCGAGGAGGATCTTCTGAGCCTGCGCAACTTCGGCCGGAAGTCTCTGGACGAGATCAAAGAAAAACTGGTACAGCGCGGCTTCCTTACGCCGGATGAGCTGACCAAGGTCCTGGTCTAGGAGCCCAAGTCGGGTGCGACACCAGAAGGCGGGACGCAAGTTCAGCCGGAGCACGGCCCATCGCAAGGCGATGAGCCGCAACCTGGTCACGTCCTTGCTCGACCACGGCCGCATCGAAACGACTGAGGCCAAAGGCAAGGAGCTGCGCCGCTGGGTCGAGAAGGTCATCACGACGGCCAAGAATGACAACGTGGCTGCCCGACGGGCGGTGGATGCGATCGTGGAAGATCGCGAGGTCACCGAGCGGCTCTTCACCAAGCTGATGCCGCGCATGAAGGAACGCACGGGAGGCTATACGCGTGTGCTGAAGATCGGCCCCCGCCAGGGCGACGCCGCACCGATGGTGCTGGTGGAGCTCGTCGACCGATGAACGTGAAGCTGGTCATCGAGTACGAGGGAACCCGCTACCACGGCTGGCAGGCACAGGCGAGCGCACCAACCGTGGAAGCGGCGTTGCGGGAGGCCATCCAGTCGCTCACCGGGGAGTCGCCCCTGCTGACGGCCGCCGGTCGGACCGACGCCGGCGTGCACGCGCTCGGCCAGGTTGTGAATTTCCACCTCGAGCGCGACTTTCCGATTGCGCAATTGCCGGGCGCCCTGAATGCCCGCCTTGCCCCCGACATCGCGGTCCGCCGCGCCGAAGCCGTTGATGACAGCTTCAATGCCCGCTACTCGGCGCGGGCGCGCCTCTACGCCTACCGGATCCGCCAGTCGCTTCCTCGGGGCGCCTATCAGCGCCAGTACGCCTGGGGCCTGCGCGACACGCTCGACGTCGCGGCCATGCAGGCGGCGGGGGACCGGCTCACCGGCTCGCACGACTTCCGGGCGTTCGGCCGGAGCCCACGGCCGGGTGGCCACACCGTCCGCCACGTCCGCGACCTGCGGGTCAGCCGCGCCGGCGACTGGGTGACGATCGCGGTCGCGGCCGACGCCTTTCTCTACGGCATGGTGCGCCGCATCGCCGGAGCGCTGGTCGAGGTGGGCCGCCGCCGACAGCCGGTCGAATGGATCGACTCGCTCTTGGGCGGGTCCACCAAGGGATTGCGCCTCGCACCGGCCCAGGGGCTGGTGCAGGTGGCGGTGGAGTACTAGACAATGCCCGTACCTGGAAAGACCTACAGCGCCAAGCCATCGGAGATCACGGCCGGTTGGTTCATCGTCGATGCCAGCGGGCAGACGCTCGGCCGGCTCGCCGCCAACGTCGCCAAGGTGCTGCGCGGCAAGCACAAGCCGACCTACACCCCGCACCTCAATACCGGCGACCACGTGATCGTCATCAACCTCAAGGGCATCCGGGTGACCGGCAAGAAGCCGACCGACAAGGTCTACACGCGCTACACCGGCTACCCGGGCGGTCTTCGCAAGCGCGCCTACGAGGACATGGTCGTCAAGCATCCAACCTATCCGTTCCGGCATGCGGTGTCTGGCATGCTGCAGCACGGGACGCTCGGCAAGGAGCAGCTGCGCCGCCTCAAGGTCTACGCTGGGGATGCGCATCCGCATAAAGCCCAGCAGCCGGTACCAATTCGCTTTGGAACGAAAGGAGACATCGAAGTCATTGGCCGATAACGCCACCTACTACTACGGCACCGGACGGCGCAAGAACGCGGTCGCGCGGGTCCGCCTCTATCCTGGCGAGGGCACCATCATGGTCAATAACAAACCCCCACTGCAGTACTTCGGCCGGCGGATGCTCGAGATGGTCGTGGTCGAGCCGCTCAAGTTGACCGAGAGCAGCAAGCGCTTCAATGTCAGCGCCATGGTCGATGGCGGCGGCATGTCCGGCCAGGCCGGCGCCGTGCAGCACGGCATCGCGCGCGCTCTCTGCGTCGCCGACCTCGCGATGCGACCGGTCCTCAAGAAGCACGGCATGCTCACCCGCGACCCGCGCATGAAGGAACGGAAGAAGCCCGGCCTCAAGCGCGCCCGCAAAGCCCCCCAGTACACCAAGCGCTAAGCACGCCCGCGCGACAGGCGCGCGCCAAGGCCTGCGCAAGTAGCGGAGGCCGGTGCGGTTGAACTCGAGAGTGGGCGTGTGGAGCGACCGTCGCCGGAACTTTCTCTTCGGGCTGGTCTTCATGGTCGGTGCCTCGTACGGGGCACCCATCGTCCGCTCTAGCCTCGGCCTCTCAGCTCTCGAGACGGATCTCATTCAGGTGAGCCTGATTGCCTGTGCGCTCTTTTTCTTGCTACGAGGAATGCGAGCGACCGGAGTCAATCAGGGGCAGGTGTCGGCGCCCAATCGAAGGCTCTATGTTGTGGCGGGCGTGGCTCTAGCCGTCGTCGCGTTCGCGGCCGCGCTCCTGGTCGGGAAGAATCCCTGACCGAGTCTTAGCTTGATCCGCGTCGCCGGGACATAAACCAGGCAACGGCGGCGACGATCACGATCAGAGCGACGACGCCGGCGATGATCTTGTTGGTCGTGATGGCCGTCGTGATCAGGGGCGCGATGAGGGCGAACACCATGCTCATAGCCATGGCGGCAGTCTAGGCGTTTTTGCGGGGCTGAGTTAGACGATACTAGTCACCGCTAGTGGACGTGATCCTGCGGGACATCCTGGTGTTTCTCCAGAGCGGGAACATCTGGCGCCATGTCCTCGACCTGATCGACGTCACCGTGGTGGCGTTCTTTCTCTACCGCCTGTTCCTGCTGGTCCGGGGAACCCAGGCCGTCCAGCTGACGTTCGGCGTCCTCCTCCTCGCCCTCATCGGCTTGCTGGCCAACCTGCTCGAGCTGCATCTGCTCTCGTGGATCTTCCGCAACGCCGCCCCGGCCGTCCTGATCGGCATCATCGTGCTCTTCCAGCCGGAGATCCGTCGCGCCCTCGACCAGTTCGGCCGGATCGGCTTCATCGGACGGCCCATGGCCCACTACAACCTGCAGATCTTCAACCGGATGGTCGACGAGGTGATCCGGGCCACCACCAAGCTGACCCAGCGTTTCACCGGCGCCCTGATCGTTTTCGAGAAAGAGACCGGATTGGAGAACTACGCCAACAGCGGCATCCGGATCAATGGCGAGCTCACCGCCGAGTTCCTGGAGGCGATCTTCTTTCCGAATTCGCCCCTTCACGACGGCGCCGTCATCGTCCGGGGGAACCAGATCCTGGCGGCGGGATGCGTCCTTCCGCTGGCGGAGGAAGGGACCGTCCGCGAGCGGATGGGAACCCGCCACCGCGCCGGGCTCGGCCTCTCGATGCAAACGGACGCCGTTGTCCTGATCCTGAGCGAGGAACTGGGGCAGATCGCCGTGGCGCACGAGGGAAAGCTGCTTCGCAACCTCGACCCCGACCGACTGCGGCAGGTGTTGACATCCTTGCTGCAGCCCCGCTCCGAGCTGCATCGGCCACCGCTCCCCGTCTGGCGTCGGTAGGGTCAGGCCGGGTAAAATAGCGTTCCTGCTCGCGAACCTGCGACTCAAGCTGTTGGCGATCGCGTTTGCCGTCGCGCTCTGGAGCGTGGTCGCGTACGCGCAGAATCCAACCCAGGACCACAAGTACAGCCTGCGAATGGACGCTCCGGTGCTGCCCGCGGGCCTCGTGCTGGTTGGTGACGTCCCGCAAGTGACTATCACGGCCATTGGCAGCTCCGACCACATGCGCGCCTTTGATACCCTCCTCCGGGCCAACCCGGCCGTGCTGCACATCACCGGCAATTTTTCCGCCGTCCACGTCGGCAGGAATGACGTGCCCATTCGCGTGAATAACGCCGATCCGGCCGTCACGACCGTTGCGCCGAGCTCGGTGTCGGTCACCGTCGATGAGCTGGGCACGACCACCCTGCCCGTTTCGATCGAACGGGTCAAAGCCCTGCCGCCCGGATTCCACGAGCTGGCTAGCGCGACCACCGTAACACCCGCGAGCGTCCGGATCGACGGCCCCAAGAGCCAGCTCACGGGCGCCCAGGCCGTGGTTCTGATCGACCTCGACGCGCTCGTCGCCCCTGGCTTCAACCAGCCCTACTCGGTGGTCGTCTGGGACAAGAACAAGAAGACGCTAACGTCGCTGGTCGCCACTCCGGCCCAGGTATCGGTGAAGATGGTGATCCAGGCGGACGCCATCACGGTCGCCAAGTCGATC
>WNGN01001256.1_pt1 | contig 24270 bp, 16 predicted proteins | sample 5400561 | NCBI WGS metagenome assembly WNGN01 (sample SAMN13153379, study PRJNA577476) | soil metagenome | isolation source: 115 cm soil or saprolite under Garry oak tree replicate 2 | place: USA:California | collected 2016-06-15 | reverse complement strand
GAGGTTCGTGTAGCCAGCATTGCGCAGGGCCAGGATGCTTGCTTCGAGCTGCCAGGGCGTGGTGTTTGCAGCCGGGAAGGGGAAATGCCAGGAGATATTATCTTTCAGAATGGTTGGCCTGGCAGGATCAAGGGCTTGCCGGAAGCCAGCCAGTTTCATCAGTTGCTCGTAATCGGCAAGAACTGTTTCGGGTTTTGTCTTCAAGACGGCTACTGTTGCACGTCTGGTCATGTGTCCTCCGTTTGTCTGGGATGATTCCAAATTGATTATAGCGTATGGTTCATCCGTAGTGCTACTGATTTCCATCCTTTAAGGTGAAAGAGACAAGCGTTAGGGCGGGGCGCGATAAATTCGCGGTCCCACGATAAATCGGGGACCTACGAAAGACTCCGAAAGGTGGATCGATATGCATATCGTCATTTTTGCTGGAGGTAGTGTGCGAGCGGGGAAGGCGGTTGATGCAGTTATTGCTCAGGCAGACCGCATCATCGCGGCGGATGGTGGAGCAGCGGCGGCACTGCGCTATGGACGCGTTCCTGCTGCAGTAGTGGGAGATTTCGATTCGCTCGATGACAGGGTGCAGCAACAACTGAGGGAGCAGGGAAGCCAGTTCATCCAGGCTGCCGTTGAGAAGAACGAAACCGATACAGAACTGGCGCTGCAGGTTGCCATCGAGCAGGGCGCGAGCGTGATCACGCTGCTCGGAGCAATTGGAGGGGCGCGCTTCGACCATACAATGGCGAATATTCTGCTGCTGGCCGGCTTTGAAACGATTCCTATACGCATTATCGATGGCCCATCTAGCTGCTGGCTACTGCGGGGTCCCGGACTAACAACCATCTCCGGTCATGTTGGCGACCTACTCTCGCTCCTGCCTCTTACGCTCGAGGCCAGCGATATACGCACCACTGGCCTCTATTACCCGCTCCACGGTGAGACGCTGTACTTCGGCAAACCACGCGGCGTGAGCAATGTGCTTACGGGAGAGAGCGCCGGGGTTTCGCTGGAAAGAGGCATGCTGCTAATTATTCATACAGATAGCACGGAACTTAAGCAGTAAGGCGAAGGTCTGGGCATGGGCCCTACGATTGCTTGAAGGATGCTCTATCTTAATTTGCTCGTCAGTCCGTAGGGGCGGGGGTGATGTGGAGCGGAGTGGGGGCCTTTATGGCCGCCCGTGCCAGGGGACCTTTACTCCTCTATCTTAATGTGCCCAGGCCGCTCGTAGTGAAAAAATAGAAATCCTTCTGGCCTTTCGTGTAATGCAACGTACTCAAGATGTAACTGTAACCTCAGTGTATCAGAAACCAAACGCTCTGCCTCTTCTTTAGACTCAGCGTAAAACGTAAAGAGGCGTGTTATGTACAAGTAATTCCTATCCTTGCACTCCAAGAGCCACAGGTACAACGTTTTTGCCATTGCCATTTTCTCCCAATATGGTAACTGAATACTCCTAACACAATACTCTCATTACGATAGGAGTTTTGTCAATACTTTTGCTACGTTACAATGAGGAGAAAAAGGAAGCAATCATGTTATGACACGCTTGCGAGTAAAGGAGTTGGCACAGCAAAAGGGCTTGAGCATGGGAAAATTATCCCGTACTGCTGATGTATCATATCGAACTATCAGGCTCATCTATAAAGACCCTGGCCGCGATGTGTCGCTTTTTACCTTGCAGAAGTTAGCCAAAGCTCTTGGCTGTGCAACATCCGATCTTATCGAAGATGTACCCGACGAGGTGTGAAAGAAGGCATCCCCCATTTGGTCCCCCGTGCTATACTGTCTATAGAGGCTGTCTCTCAAGACAAGTCCTCCCGGCTTGCCCTCTACCTTCACGTTTCACCACGAACCGGGAAGCCAATCGACCCCCTTCATTCCAATCCCCTGGCAGGAACACCCTCCCGTTCCTCCTCTTAACACACTCCCGAAAGGAGCATCCCCGTGAAAGAAGAATCCCCTATGAAAAGTGCCAAGGCCTCCCTTGCTGCCATGTCCAAAACCCTGACACACATGGGTAAAACCATGCGTCAGGAACGCAAACTCGAGGCTCAAGAAAACGAGCGCCAGGGGCGTATGAGAGACCTCAAAATCGCCGCCGAAATCCTGGATTTGAGACACGCCAGCCCGCGCTCCCGCCGCATCGTCTTCACCGGCTTCAACGAATACTGGCGCGTCATCGGCAAGCACTCCCAGCCTGAGCTTGAGTCTAAACTCGACCCCTCCGTTCCTGGTCTCCTGCTCTCCGACATCGTCGAGCGCCCCGTCGCCTGGCTCTGGCAGGACTACCTCCCTTTGGGCGCCCTCACCCTGCTCGAAGGCGAACCCGGCTCCGGCGCCTCCCTGCTCGCCCTGCATATCGCCGCCTGCGTCACCAGCGGCCATGCCCTGCCCGGTGGCTCCCCCGGCACCCAGGGGACCGTTATCCTCGTCACGGGTCAGGACCATAGCAGCTACACCATCAAACCCCGCTTCCTGGCCGCTGGCGGCGACCCCGCCCGTGTGCTCCTGCTCACCACCGTCGCACAGGTCGACAGCGACAAAGTCACCATCGAGGATCGTCCCTTCTCCCTGGCCAGGGACCTGTGCTTCCTGGAAGAAGCCGTCGCCCGCACCAACGCCGCCCTGGTTATCCTCGACTCCCTGGACACCTGCCGCCCCGGCGACCTGCGTCAGGCCCTTCCCGCTCTCGCTCAGCTCGCCCAGCGCACCGGCTGCGCCATCCTGCTGGTGCGCCCCATCGCTGCCCACCCGCCCACTGCCGCTCCCAAACCCGGCTCGCTGGAACTGCTGGCCGCCGTGCGCAGCAGCCTGCTCATCCAGTCGGACCCCGAGGACCGGCAGCGCCAGCGCCTCTTGCTCGCCACCAAACACGCCCTGTGCGCCCAGCCCCCCATCCTCAGCTTCCAGCTCACCACCGGTGAGCAGGGCGTCCTCGCCCTCGACTGGCTGGGCACCTACACACACCCCATGCCCTTCTTCGAGAACAGCGAGATGCACCTGTGCAGCGCGAACTATTCGCTGTTGCAGCAGACCGTCCTGCGCACGCTGCAGGAGTGCGCCGCGCCCATGAACGCCCGCAGCCTGACCACCATCACCGGCTTCCCCTACGAGAACGTGCGCAAACTGCTGCAGCGCATGGTGCATGCCAGGCAGCCGCAGGTAGTCAGCCCGGCGCGTGGCCTCTATACCACCCTGGGGCACCCCTGCCTGGCGCAACCCGCCGCCTCCACCAGCACACCCCCGCCAGAACCCCCTGTCCCACTTGTCGCATCTGTCCCAGGTGAGCCAGAGCAAGCTGTGGCGCAAGCAACCCCGGCAGAGACCCCTGTCCCACCTGTCGCATCTGTCCCAACCGCCCCGTGTACTCCACCGTCTCTCGCTCCTACACATCACCCACCTGCCTCCTCTTCACAATCACCCGCTCTCCCTGACGAAAGCGCACAGCGCTCCGCCCCCGCGTCCGCACACGACCCGGCCAACGACTCTCCAACACCACCCGTCTCCGCTCTAGAAGGTGATGCATGTTCCATCTCTCCAGCATCTCCTGTCCCAATCATCCCAAGTGTCCCAACCGCCACCCCACCTGGTCGCGGAAAACCGTCCTTGCCGCGCGTACAGAACCCACTGATACGCGACAATCCTGAATGTGCTACACTGAATGCTGCATTAGCAGAAAAGAGAAGGCAAGGAGGCGCAATGGAATATCGACCCTTAGGCCGCACTGGCTGGAACATCTCGCCCATCGGTTTTGGTGCCTGGGGCATCGGTGGCAGTGACTGGGGTGCCACCGACGACACAACATCGCTGGCTGCCCTCCATCGAGCTATCGATCTGGGAGTCAACTTCATCGATACCGCTGACGTCTATGGCGATGGGCATTCCGAGCAACTGATCGCACAGGTGCGCAAAGCGCGCAGCGAACACCTCATCATTGCTACCAAAGCCGGACGCAGGCTCAACCCCCATACAGCCCAGGGCTATACCCGCCAGAACCTGACCGCCTTTGTCGAGCGCAGCCTGCGCAACCTGGAGATGGAGGCCCTCGATTTACTACAACTGCACAGTCCGCCATCGGCAGTCTACGACATGCCCGAGGTCTTTAGCATCCTGGATGACCTGGTGCAGCAGGGCAAAATCCGCTATTATGGGGTGAGCGTAGAGCGGGTGGACGAGGCGCTCAAAGCCGTCAGCTACCCACACGTCCAGAGCGTACAGCTCATCTTCAACCTGTTCCGGCTCAAGCCATCAGAACACTTTTTTGCGGTCGCGCGTGAACGGCAAGTTGGGATTCTGGCGCGTGTCCCGCTGGCAAGTGGACTGCTGACTGGCACATTCGGCCCGGAGACACACTTCGCTCCCAACGACCATCGCAGTTTCAATCGTCATGGCGAAGCCTTTGACCAGGGCGAAACCTTTTCAGGAATCGAGTACAAGAGGGGTTTGGAGGCCGTTGAGGAACTGCGTCCCCTTGTACCTCAAGGGTGGACCATGGCACAGTTTGCACTCCGCTGGATACTGATGTTTCCTGAAGTGACCAGCGCCATCCCCGGCGGCAAGAACCCGCAGCAGGTAGAGGAAAATGTGAACGCGGCAGCGCTGCCCCCGCTCAATCCTAATACGATGATTGATGTACAGGTAATCGATGATGTCTACATCTGGCCTCAGGTGCATGATCGTTGGTAGCCCCTATCATTTGCTATGCCTTGTCTGCTCTAGCTTTGTCCCGTAGAAGCCCTAGGATTGTTTCTTGTACCGCACTTATCGCATTAGTGTAGCCAGAAGGGCAGCCTTAATCGCTACAAGAATTGATTCGTATACAACGCATCGAAATTCATGTTATGCACGGGCTTGCCCGAGGCGTCATCGATGCCGCCGGAGTTCAGGATGAACTGCGGGTAGCCATGCCAGGCCACCGCGTCCTGCATGCCCCATTTGCGGCCAGTATCGGCATAGCGCGGGCTGAGAAACTGCTGGCTGGCAAGGACCAATCCCGGATCGGGGAAGGTGCCCTTGGGAGCTTCTTTCAGCAGTATCTGGGCTGACTCCTGCGCGTGAGTACGCGCATACTCGTATCCCCGCTCGGTCGCTGCCATAAAGCGGCGGAGCAGATCTGGTTTCTGCTTGATTTCCGCCGGGCTGGTGATGATTGTAGGTGTGTAGTAGTCGGCCACGCCGTAGTTCGTAATGGGGAAGACGTTGAGTTTGACGCCAGCGCGCTGCGCCTGGATCACTTCCCAGCCCTCGAAGACCCATACAAAATCGATGCGGTGGGATTCTAACGCCTGCATGGCATCGACATCCAACGTCACGCTCTTGAATACGCCCCTACCGCCGTCTCGCTTAATGATCTCACCTACCACTGCGGTCTCGTAGGGCGCGCCAAAAGCTCCATATGTTTTGCCATCAAACATGCTCGGCCGCGTCAGTCCCGAGCTGGCTAAAGAGACCAGTGCCGAGGTATTGTGCTGGATGATGGCAGCAATCGAGACCACCGGCTGCCCGACGGCGGCATCGGCCACCACCCCTTCGGTGGCGCTAATACCGACGTCCGCCTTGCCACTGCTCACCAGCACATCAGGTGACACGTTGGACGAATAAGGTAACAGCTGCAGATTGATACCTTCGTCACGATACCAGCCCTTGTCTAAAGCTACATAGATACCCGTGTGGTTTGTATTGGGCGTCCAGTCCAGCGCCAGCGTCATCGTCGTCAGCGGGCGCGGCCCCTGTGAAGTTGGCACAGTCGATGCAGTGCGCTGCTGGTACAACAGGAAGACTCCTACAACGAGAATGATAAGTACGACAGGTATGCCAATGCTTAAAAGAAAGCGGGTACGAGTATTCATAAAGGAACTCTCCTTTCGCTTGCTTAACCAATTCGCCGTGCCGCGCCGTGATACCAGGGGAGCGCGATACGTTCAATCAACGATACCAGGCCGAAGAGTAAGAGACTGAGCACTGCTGTGACCAGGATAGCGGCAAAGACCAGGACGATGACGTGCGAGTTCGCGGCGCTTTCCATGTAGATGCCAAGCCCCTGGATACCCCCCACGTACTCACCAAAGATGGCCCCGGTCACGCTATAGGTGGCGGCGATACGCAGACCTGAGAAAAAAGAGGGCATGGCGCCCGGTAAACGGACCAGCCAGAGCGCCTGCCAGCGCGAGGCACGCATGCTGCGCAATAGTTTCATGAGTTCGGGATCGGCGCTTGCCAGACCATCGGCACAGGCGACGGCTATAGGAAAGAAGCAATAGAGGGTGACGACAAGCACCTTCGGCCCCAGATCAAAGCCAAACCAGATGAGGAGTAACGGCGCCAGGGCTATCATTGGGATAGTCTGCGATGTCACGAGAAGTGGGTAGATCGCGCGCCGCGTCCACGATGATATGTCGAGCAGGGCCGCCAGCAACAGTCCGAGCAGGGTGGCTGCAGCCATGCCAAGCACCGTCTCCAGCAGTGTCTGCAAGGTATGAACTGAGATGACATCCCAGTTGTCAATCAAGGCCTGGACGATGCCGGTTGGTGTGGGCAGGATTGTTGGACTGATCCGGCCGGAGCGCACATATAGCTCCCAGAATGCCAGCAACCCCACGGCCAGAACAAAGGCAGGTCCATAGCCAGCTATCCCACGTAGTTTCATGGTTTTTGCTCCTTGAGCAGGAGCGTTACCAATTCCTGCTCCAGTTGTACGGATTGTGCCCACGCGAGTTGTTCTGGTTGGCGTGGGCGCGGCAGATCTACCTCTACGAGACGCAGCACCCGCCCCGGGCGGGCACTGAAGACGTAAATGCGGTCTGACAACAAGATTGCCTCACGCACATCGTGAGTGATGAAGAGGACACTTGAATGGAAATCCTGCCAGAGGTCAAGCAGCCACATCTGCGACGAGAGCCGCGTGAGCGCATCCAGTGCGCCAAATGGTTCGTCCAGGAGAAGAAAGTCGTGATTGAACAATACGGTACGCAATAGGGCAATGCGCTGCCGCATGCCGCCCGAGAGGGTTGCCGGATAGTTCTGGGCGAAGTCCGCCAGTCCGAAACGCTTGAGCAGTTCATAGGCTTCCTGCCGCGCCTTTTTACGCGGGGTGCGGCGGATATCCTGACCCAACATGACATTCTCTTCAATTGTGCGCCAGGGCAGGAGCAGTGGCTGTTGAGGCATGTAGCCAGATTTGCCGGCACGTGCTTCGCCGGCGCTGCCATCGATGGCTATCATCCCTGAACTCGCTTTCTCAACGCCGGCTATAATGTTGAAGAGCGTGCTTTTCCCACAGCCGCTTGGCCCGATAATGGAGACGAATTCGCCGGTGGCGATTGCCAGGTCAATGGGCGCGAGCGCCTCCAGGGACCGCCGCCCGTCACGATAGATTTTAGTGACACCCTGCACCAGTAGTTTTGGAGGGTCCATGTTTTTTCCTCGCTTCGCTCGTCCCCCGATGAATCGGGGGCCTACAGGCTGGAACACAAGATGAATCGGGGGCTCACAAGCTGGAATACAAGTGCCTGCTGGATAGTTGATAGCTGTAGCAGGAGCGCCCACAAGATGAATCGGGGGCTCACAAGCTGGAATACAAAAGGCCGCAATCCTGGAGGATGGCGGCCCGCATGTCTTAAGAAATTTGATGCACAGGCCAGATCAGGTTCATAGGGTCAGCAGCACGCCCGGTGCGACTGCCTCTCAGCCAGATGGCTCCCCTAGCAGCGATTTGATGCTCTTCTGATGATGTAAATGTACAAACGCCTCTATGCTCTATTATAGCGAATAGATGAGCGTGATTGCAATGACCCTGGCAATGGTGAAAATCTGACACAGGGGTAGCGATAGTTCGCTACACCCGCTACACCCACTACTCCTGCTACTCTTGTGAAAGCTTGTCACGGCAATAGTCGCGGTCTCCCTGCTATCAGGCTCCAATTAGCCAAATTGGACTACTGCTCTTTCTGCCTCTTCAATACTTATGTTATGCTACATTGGTATGCATAGATGCATTTTCATAGGGGCAAAACAATGCAATTGGAAGGGCTGCAAATCGGCTCATATTGCCTCCAGAGGCTCATTGGAGGTGGGGGCATGGGCGATGTATACCTTGCAGAGGATAGGCGCGTCAACCGGCAGGTAGCCATCAAGGTCATTCAAACCAAGACCAGCTCCTACCTTGATACCAGCACGGCTCAAGATGCAATACGTCTCTTCCAGCGCGAGGTAAAGGCTATTGCCAACCTCGATCATCCCCACATCCTGCCCTTCTTCGACTGCGGCGCTGGAAATTTCAATGGCTTGAGCATCACTTACATGGTGATGCCATTTCGCAAAGAAGGTTCTCTGCTGAACTGGCTGCGCCAGCACAACCCCTCAAAGGCGTTATCTCCCAAATACGTGGCACATTTTTTACACCAGGCGGCTGACGCGCTGCAATATGCACATGACCAGCAAATCATTCACCGGGATGTCAAACCTTCCAACTTCCTCATTCGCAGCAATAACGAGAACGCGGACTATCCCGATCTGTTACTGGCTGATTTCGGGCTGGCGAAACTCGGTACGATGACTTCCTCTGTAAGCCGCGCGACCCGCGGTAATTACGGGACGCCCATCTATATGGCTCCCGAGCACTGGGATGGCAAACCCGTGCCCGCGACCGACCAGTATTCACTGGCAGTGATGGCCTACGAGCTCCTGACCGGGCGCCCGCCGTTCCTGGGCAATCAGCAGCAGATGATGTATCAACACCTCCAGGTACAGCCGCAGCCACCCAGCAGGCTCCATCCAGAGATCCCCGCGAGCCTGGATAACGTGATTCTGCGCGCCCTGGCGAAGCGACCCGAAGATCGCTTCGGCTCTGTCGCAGCATTTGCGCAGGCCTTCGAACAAGCACTACAGGGCTCCGGATATCAAGAATATCCAGGCAGAGGAGACGCCTTCCAGCAGCCACCAGGCCAGGACCTTGAATATTCAAGTAGAGGTGGGCAGATCACTTATGTACCTGGCAGCACGAGTGGGAAGGTACCCGCCCAGCAGAGACAGGGATTCGCCAGCAGGATGATGCCGCTGATCGGGTTGGTATCACTCATTCTGATTGTGAGCGCGGGCGTGCTCTATCTGGCAAACACGAACCAGGGAACCCAGAGTCCACCTGTGGGAACTCCCATTGTCCAGGTCACCAGCGCTACCGCAGCCATCACTCCAGCGTCTAGCAGCACTACGGTTCCGTTACAAAATCCTTACCCGCCGTACAAAGGGACGCTAGCCCTCTACGATCCACTGCATGACAACAGCAGCGGCTACAATTGGGACGAGGTGACCAACAGTAACGGCTCCTGTACCTTTACAGGCGAAGCTTATCATGTTGCCACGTCTCACTCAGGACATTTCCAGCCCTGCACCGAGCCTACCAACTTTAGCAACTTCGTCTACCAGGTGCAGATGACCATCACCGCGGGCGAATCCGGGGGGATTATCTTTCGCGTTGACAGCACACACTCAAATTTTTATTACCTCCGCATCGGCCAGGACGGGTCTTTTGAATTTGGTCTGTCTTCAGGCAAGGGCATCCAGGTGCTCAAAAGCGGCACCTCTCTGGTAATCAAAACCGGCTTGAACCAATCCAACTTGATTGCCGTTGCGGCCTCCGGCAGCAATATCGATTTATACGTGAATCACCAGCACATTGCTTACTTTAGCGATAGCACCTATAGCCAGGGGCAACTGGGCGTTTGTGCAGTGGACGCCAGCCGGGCAACCGAAGTCATCTACAGCGATGTGCTGGTATGGAAGCTGTAGCCTATTCTCTCACCTTCACTCCTAATCCTGGAGCATCGGGCAACACCAATTTTCCATTGACCACTTTGACACCCTCATATGGGTCGTTATCGATGAGTAGATGGCCATCGAGATCGGCATAATCGACCAGAGGCGTGAGGTGAGCGGCGGCGGTGATTGCCAGCGAGCTTTCGATCATACAACCAATCATAACGCGCAGATTGTGCGCACGTGCGACGTATATCATTTTGAGCGCGTGATGGATGCCACCACATTTCATTAGCTTGATATTGATGCCATCGACACAGCCGGCAATCCTGGGAATGTCTTCGACAGTGACACAGCTCTCATCAGCAATAATGGGCACGGGGACGTTATCACGAATAAGCTTTAATCCAGTGAGATCACGAGGAGCGATAGGTTGTTCAACAAACTCAATATTGTAGTGAGTCAGAGCGTTAATCATCTTAATTGCTTCTTTGGGAGTCCAGGCAGTATTCGCATCGACACGAATGGTTGCTGATGAAACCTCACGGATGGCTTTCAGGTTATCAAGATCGTGTTTTGTGCCGACTTTGACTTTGAAGATGGGGTAGTCACGCGCAGCCAGGGCCTTTTTGGCCATGTTGACGGGACTATCGATGCCCAGGGTAAAAGACGTATGCGGTGTATGCGCAGGGTTAAGACCGAGCAGCTTATACACAGGTACATGCAGCATTTTACCAACCAGATCATACAGGGCCATATCGACGGCGGCCTTGGCGGCGGGGTTGAGGCGGATGAGGTGATCCAGGCGAGTGAGGATGTCTTCGATTGCAAAGGGGTCATCGCCGAGATTGCCCACAAATTTTGTAATGCAGGCCAGCACTGTCTCCTGGTTTTCACCGTAATATTCATCGGGAGCGGCCTCACCATAGCCTATATACTCGTTATGAGTAATTTGCACAATGATGTTTGGTGAAGTATTTTGTACACCTCTGGAAATGCGAAAAGGCGTCGTGAGTTTGAGTTCGATGGGTTTGGCGTCAATACGCATACGATTTGTTCCTCCTTATGTTGTTTTAATAAGCCGGGCACAAGCCCTCTACCCTTTGTATTTCTGCTGCTTAATAAATTCTTCTAGGTCTTCAGGGCGTATACGCCAGAGGCGGCCCATTTTCACAGAAGGCAAATAGCCAGATCGCATCCAGGCATAAATAGTTTGAACTGTCACTTGCAATCTTTCTGCAACCTGTTCTGGCGTCAGGAGTTTCTCATCGGCCATATATGGCTCCTTTAAAGTCTATGCTTGCAAGCATTATACATCTTCCAATCCTTGACAACAAGAGCCATCATCGTTTATTATATGTTAGTAGCACTAAACATCACAAGAAATGAATTGTTTTTATCAGAATGTTGAAAAACACTTCTTATATCCTGATATATCTAGTTGACATTTAAAAGCAGTTGTTTTTAGGTAGAATCTCGTAGCGCGACAACAAGAGGCAATATAGTTACAACTGGTTTTACTTAGCATAGGTCTCATAGGAGAAGTTCTAGAGACAGAAAAAGCCTGGCGGGAGGAGTGAGGCAATGCAGCGAGTAGAACAGCATGTGATCAGTAGAGGGGACCCGCTCTACGCTGTGATCGATGAAGCAGCATTCAAATCAAAGAACCTGTATAATGCTGCCAACTATGAGATACGGCAAGCCTTTATTCATGAAGGACGCTATCTCAACTACATCGAGGTACAGCGTCGGATGCAGTCTCATGAGGCATACAAAGCCCTACCAGCCAAGGTCAGCCAAGAAATCTTGATGGTGCTTGACCGGAATTGGAGAAAAGGGTTCTTTGAAGCACTCAAAGCCTATGAAGAGAACCCGTCCAAGTTCACAGGACGCCCAGGACTCCCCAAGTACAAGCACAAAACCGAAGGTCGCAACGTCCTTATTTACACTGTCCAGGCAATCAGTAAGAAAGGGTTGAAGAAAGGACTCATTCAACCTTCTATGCTGCCCATCAGCGTCAAGACGAAACAAAAGACCATTGATCAAGTACGCATTGTCCCCCGCAACGGCTACTATGTGGTTGAGGTGATTTACACCAAAGAGTCTATTCAAGCCAATGTAGACCCATCCTTCTGTGTAGGTATTGATCTTGGGGTCACCAATTTAGCGGCGATAGCTTCAAACCGTGAGGGCTTTGTCCCTCGACTGGTTAACGGTCGGACGCTGAAAGCGTGGAACCAGTGGTACAATAAACGCATGAAAGAGTTAAAGAAGCACCTTCCCAAAGAAGACCGAGAACGGGTCACGAAGCAGATGGAACGTATTACCAACACCCGCAACCGGCGCATCGATCACTACCTGCATACCGCCAGTAAGCGCATTATTGACTTCCTAGTAGAAAACGGGATTGGGACGGTCATTGTCGGGAAGAACCCGTTATGGAAGCAAGAGAGCACCATGGGGAAGCGGAACAATCAGAACTTTGTCTCTATTCCGCATGCGCGTCTTATTGACATGCTCACCTACAAAGCAGCGCTCGTGGGCATCCAGGTAGAAGTCAGGGAAGAGAGCTATACGAGCAAAGCCAGCTTTCTTGATCTTGATCCTATTCCTGACTACAAACCCAACGCTGAAGAGCGACACGTCTTCAGCGGAAAACGGATAGGGAGAAGAAACCGCCTCTATCGCACGAAAGATGGACGCAAGATATGTGCTGATGTGAACGGCGCATACAATATTTTGCGTAAAAGTAGACCCGATGCCTTTGCGAAGGGAATAGCGGCCTATGTAGTTCAGCCCTTGCGGCTAGCGATAGCCGTATAAATCAAACAAGAAATAGGGCGTGTGCAATACAACGTTCTAGTTTTTGGAACTATAGCAGTTTCCTTCTCGCTATGCCAAGACAGCACAGCGATGGTCTATACAGCTTGCTTGCAGCATTCCGCTATGATAGTAGAGAGGTCTATGTCATTCTGGAAGAAACATAGCAATGCGCTGAAACGTAATAGATAATGTATGTTGCCTTGTTTGATACCTGAAACGTATATATACGGCGCCAGGATGAAGAAGGACATTATGAGCGTGCCGATTGTGGGCCGTCTCATTTTTCTTTATATACATGTACCGGGGGAAGTCCATGTCAGAAGAGTCCATCAATACATCTATACAAGCAATGTCTACTCAACCTGTCAATGAAGTAACAGAACAACCACAGCCAGATGCTTCCTCCCGTGAGAATGTGGCAGAAGCGCAGTCAGAGGACTCATCCAGTCAGAGCAAGCCTACAGGCGAAGACAAAGAAGAAGACGCGCAAGGGCTCAACCTTCCTGATAAGGTGTTCCAGGGATTTCTCCCTGGGATCACCAAGCGATCGAAGCGTCGCCCTATGCTCTCCCTGGCCCTCGTGATCGCGCTCCTGCTCGCTATACTGGGTCCTGCAGGCATTGCAGCCGGATATGGGATCAGCGCATACCAGACATACAATGCATTGCGCAACCAGGCTCACAGCGCGGTACAACACTTGCTTACGGTCAAAACCATTTTTACCGGAGTAAAAACTCATCCCAGCGGTTTTCTTGACACTACGAAACTGCACCGCGCTCAGAAGGAGTTGGCAGCATCGTTCCAGGATTTCCAGCACTTGCGCTATATGCTCGACCACACTCCCATCATCAATACCATCACGAGCTATGCCCCACAGTACACTACACAGGTAAATACGGCTCGCGCTGCAAGTCAGATTGGAATGGATGTTACCACAATTGGACAGAACTTAGTCACCACGGCGGAGACACTTGCGCCGGCGTTCCGCGGCCCGTTGCTCACCGACACTCAGAAGCCGCTGGTGACACCAGCCATGCTTAATCTTATAGGCACAACCATTGACACAATTATGCCTCACCTGAGCGATATCCAGGCGCAGGCGCACGCGGTATCGCTCGATTCGTTGCCGCTCAGTTCGCAGCAGCGCGATCAATTTGTGCAACTGATAGAGCTTGTGCCCCAGGCAAAGTCCGACTTGATACAGACACGACAGCTCCTGGGCGCTGCGGGCTGGATACTCGGAGTTGATGCCCCGCGCACCTTCCTGGTGCAGACAATGGATCGCGCCGAACTGCGCCCGACCGGTGGCTTTACGGGACAATACGGTGAACTGCAGATCAATAGTGGCCGCCTCGCACCATTTGCTTTGAAAGATATCTCGCTGGTCGAGTATGCCGACAATAGCCCGACCAGCGGGCAGCTGGCTCCCCCGCAGTATCGCTCCTGGTGGCCTTTCGCCAACTGGGGGCTGCGAGATTCCAATCTTTCCGCCGACTTCCCCACTTCGGCCAGAATAGCTATTGAGCAATACCAGTACGAGGTCGGGCACCAGGTTGATGGAGTAGTCCTCTTCACCACATTCTTCATTGAACATATCCTGGAGGTCATAGGTCCTATTCAGGTGCCTGGCTATAATGAAACTATCACTGCCCAGAACCTCGAGGACCGCCTGCACTACTATCAATTAGATAACGCGGGCATCTCTAAGCAAGTGGTTATCCAACCTGGCATCAAATCAACATCGGATCGCAAGCGTTTCACATCTTTACTGGCTCACTTATTAATGGACCGGGTACGCCATGCTCCACCTGATGAAATCATCGCTATTGGCCGCCAGATATTGTACGACTTGAAGACCAGGGATTTGCAGGTCTATGTCACCAACGGGCAGATTGAAAACCTGCTGGTGCAGTACGGCGATGCAGCCCAAATTGATCGCTCCACCACACACGATGGACTGTACGTGGTGCAGACGAATATAAGCGCGAGTAAAGCTTCCCAGTACGTGCAGACGATTATACACGATAGCGTAACTCTTGATGCCGCTGGTGGCGCGACCCATTTCATGCAACTGCGCCTGGTCTATAACCAGTTGGGCCCGGTTTATGGCTATGATGGCTATCGCGACTATATTCGCGTGTACGTGCCGCCGACTAGCAAGTTTCTGGCGGGCAACGGCTTCGATACAGGCACGCCGCTGTGTGGTGGCATCTATGTTGCCTGTCCGCAGTACAATGTCTACCAGCATGGAGAACTCTTGTGTCCTGCAGGTCAATCTCAGCCGGGCGCGGAGCCACCCTCGATCACCGACCCCGATGGTGGACGTTGGCGGCCGCTCGACACGATTGGGCCACCAACGAACCGCACCAGCGATGAGCCGGGGCGCGCTATGTTTGCAGGCCTGGTAGTCGTGCCCAAGAATTGTACCATGACTGTGACCCTCTCGTGGTATGTGCCCCCGATTGGGCACGGCCCATATGCCCTGCTCATCCAGCGCCAGGCAGGCACCTTTCCAGAATTGGACTTGACGATCCTGCCCACCCCTGGCGACTGTGCTGTACTCAAGACAGCGGGACAACACTTTGACGGCGTTCTCACGGAGGATGCATTCTTCCCTGTGAAGGTTTCTCATCCCCCTTCAAACGGGCAGTTAGCTTGCTACCCACAGCCGGGAGTGTAAGGTCTCCTTGAAGAGATAAACTCTCGACAGCCCATTTCCAATATGCTACACTGCTCATAGAATATGAGGTAGGAGAGAAGAAGCACTAGAGAAGACGCCATGGAACATCCAGCCCTACTTAACATTATCCGCAAGGACAATCAATACCGGTTTCGCCTCGACCTTCCAGAGAGCCCTATGCCCATGGGGCAAGAGCATGTGACCGAGCTCACTCCTGAGACACGCGAACGGCTGCGACGCGCTTTGCAGGGGGCAACACAACAGATGCAGGCAGTCGGGTCCACTGATTTGAGGAATCAGACAACAAAACTGGGAGCGGTAAATGATCCCTTGCAGGCATTAGGCCGTTTTCTCTTCGATGTGCTGCTGCCATCTCCTCTACAGGAGGCTCTACGCCACCTTGACAGAACGCTTATTCTCAGCGCCGATACACCTGATATCCCCTGGGAACTGCTGTTTGATGGAGGACCGAAGTCAGGGCGCTACCTCTCTCGCCATCTTAGCGTTGGGCGCCAGCTCGGTCTCTCACGAGATATGGCTCAACGTGCGGCGCTACCGGAACGTCCCCAGCGCAAAGGAGGGAGACGAGAGCCACAGACGCTTTCCGTATTATTCCTGGTCAACCCCACAGGAGAATGCCCGCGAGCGGAAGAGGAAGTAGCTGCGCTTTGCACCACCTTGCCCGAGGTCGTATCGCGCATTATCCTCTATCGCCAACAAGCGAACCCGCTGGAGATGCGTATGCGCATCTCTTCCGACTCGCCACAAATTTTGCATTATGCCGGGCCAGAGCCAACAGCGAATGCAGAGCTACTATTAGCCGGAAGTTCTCGCCTGGACGAGGGCATTGCGGAGCAATTATTTCATGCATCATCCCGGCGTTCAGTGGTTTTTGTGAGCCATCATGAGAATGAGCGTCTACAAGGACGCAATGGAGGCGCTGCTCCTAGCCAGCAGGAACGAGAAGAACTTATGGAGCAGTTGGCAGGTAACTTGATGGCGGCAGGCGCCGGGGCGGTTGTCACAATACGCTGGCTTGTTAACACGCTGCGCGTCCAGGAGTTCGTCGCGCTGCTCTACCAGGAGTTGGCAGATGGCATACCGGTCGGTGAATCTATGCGCCGGGCCCGCTCAACTATGGTACAGCGTCATCCAGATGATTTATCATGGGCAGCTTATGTTCTTTACGGCGATCCCGCGCAACGGCTGACCATAAACTCGCCTACAAGTAAGGAACGGAACATCGAAGCGAACCTTAATGGACTCGACGAGGAGCATCTGATACCACCGATACCGTCTTCTTCCAACGCTCTCGACCGCCGCTTTCTACAAGAAGTGCTAGGCATCGCGTTGACAGAGGCGCGGCGCATGCACAAAGACTACCTTGGAACGCCGCACCTCTTCATCGCTTTGACCAAGTTAGATGGTGGGTGTACCCAGGATGCCCTGCGTAACCTGCCCGGCAATTTTTCGCCCAAGCAGGTACGCGATGTGATTCGACTTGCCCTTGGCTCTGGTAAGGCGCCCAGCGACACTCCTATTCTACCCACGCGCCGCTGTAAAGAGATCTTGCAGACGGCAGAGCACATTGCGTTGGAAGCAGGCTCATCCCTAATAGATGAGCGGTCTTTAGCCCAGGCAGTGCTCGGTGAAGGTGATGGAGTGACGCATGAGCTACTCACCAAGCTGGGTATTAACCCGGCTCAGCTCATTGAGCTCATTCTCATGAGCAATGCGCGGTCGCTGCTTGAACTCGTCCCTTCAGTGAGCGCCAATCCGGCAGCACCAATAGAACTCCCCGTGGGCATCAGTCCAGAGGGTATCCCAAAGGGCGGCAACTCCCTCTTGGAGCGCCTGGGGCGTGATCTGACCAAGCAGGCTGCCATGAGACAGCTAGCGCCGCTGATCGGACGTGACAAGGAAATACGGAAGTTGATGCAGACACTCATGCTCAAGGATCGCAATAACCCTGTCCTGATCGGCGATTCGGGTGTAGGAAAGACAACAATTGTGGGCGGGCTGGCCCAGCGTATCGTCGACGGAGCAGTCCCCCCCGAACTGCGTGGGAAGCGTTTGATCGAGTTATCCGCTAGTACGCTGGTCGCCGGTACCAAGTACCGTGGCGAATTTGAAGAGCGATTCTTGAAGGTGCTTGAAGAGGCAGAGAGTAGCGGCAATGTGATCCTGTTCATCGACGAAATGCATCTCCTGATCGGCACAGGCAGGGCAGCTGATGGAAGCATCGACGCCGCTGGCATCCTCAAGCCCGCACTCGCCGGTGGCCGCCTGCGCTGCATCGGAGCTACCACGCCGCAAGAATATCGCTTGATCGAGAAGGACGCGGCGATGGAGCGCCGCTTACGCCCCATCACAATAGAAGAACCCTCGATCGAGGAAGCGCTGGCAATACTGACGGGTATGCGTGACCTCTACGAGCAGCATCACCATGTAACCATCACCAAAGAGGCACTGCATGCAGCGGTACATCTCACGGTACAATACCTGCCAAATCTGCGCCTGCCCGACAAAGCATGCAGCATTCTGGATGAAGCGTGCTCGCAGGCGCGTGTATTTCTCGTAGAGGATGTCCCGCCCGCGGGTGATGAGGAAGATGAGTTTGTAGAACAGCCTGTGATTACGGCTGCAATGATTGCGGAGGTCATCTCTAATCGCACAGGGATTCCTGTACACGCGCCAGGCCGCGAGGAGCGGGATCGATTGTTGAACCTGGAGACATTGCTCAAGAGGCGCGTCATCGGCCAGGACGAAGCTATCGGGCGCGTCGCGCAGGCAATTCAGGTGACACGCGCGGGCTTGAAGCCGCACAATCGTCCTGCTGGCGTGTTCCTTTTCCTGGGGCCGACGGGTGTGGGTAAAACTGAGCTGGCGCGCGCTCTGGCAGCCGAGGTATTTGGCTCTGAGGAACATCTGATTCGCGTGGATATGTCAGAGTATATGGAGAAGCACTCGGTCTCGCGCATGGTTGGCGCCCCACCCGGCTATATTGGACATGACCAGGAAGGTCAATTGACGGGCAAACTGCGCCGTCGCCCGCACTGCGTCGTGCTGCTGGACGAAGTGGAAAAAGCTCATCCGGAGATGTTCGACCTCTTCTTACAGGTTTTCGATGCAGGTCGCCTCACCGATGCCCAGGGTCATACCGTAGATGCCCAGCACGCTATCTGGATTATGACCTCAAATGTTGGAACCGATATGCTGGGGCGCTCAATGCCGAGCGGCTTCCGCGCAAGCATGAAGGGGACCGCTGAAGAGATGCAGCGCGATCGCTTAATGGAGCGCCTGCGCCAGACCTTCCGCCCAGAATTCCTTAATCGCATCGATGAGATAGTGATCTTCCACCCGCTGGGGCAAGAACAGGCAAGCGCAATTACTCGCCTGCAGATGGCCGAACTGGCAACTCGTCTCCTGGAGCAAGGATTGACCTTACACGCCGATGATAGCGCCATTGATCTCCTTTGCAAAGAAGGCTTTAGCCAGACCCAGGGAGCACGACCTCTACGCCGCACCATCGAGCGACTACTGACAGTGCCACTGAGCCTGCGTATCCTGCTGGCGAGCATACCTGAGCACGGTGAAATACATGTGAACGCGGAGGATGGTCAGTTGGCGATCGATATCAGGGAAGTAGCTGCAGAGGTACCTTTCGCAGGAACACAGGAGAGCGCCGAGGTAGACGCGCTCTAGAAACCTACCCACCTTGCAGTAGACAGCAAGGCGGGACGCACGAAAAGGCCTTTTCGTGCGTGTGCCTTCCGTGGTGAAGATGACCGGAGTATGTCTGGAGCAGCGCTCAACAGCACGTGCCCGGAGTGGACGCGATAGATCGGCTCTCGGGCGCGACAAATCGGCCCCTACAACAGGCTGCGCCTGGAGCAAGCTCAACAGAGCACATGGCACCCCAACGATCATCATTCACCACACATTATATTATACTCCCCCGTCGCTTTACATAAGAACCAGTATCTGCTCTGCTAAACCAGCACGCCGCAGCACAGTTTGTGGTATGATGGTGCTAGTGGACTTTAAGAGCCCTTTAAAATTTCATGAGTGAGGCCTGGTGACTCATGTCTATATACCAGCCGTATAGGAGGCAAATGGTAGCTATGAAAGCCGTGAAAACCCATGTTGGGCGATGTGATACCTGTGGTGAACCAGCGGCGTACGCCCAACTTTTGTCTGGGGGCCGCACCTTTCGCTTTTGTGAGCAGCATGCGCCCCTGCTTGTTAAAAAGCAGGCCGAGGCCGCTGCTGCTACAAACAAAGAAGGGCAGAAGGCGAAAGAGTAATGGTGGGGACCGACTCATCGTGGTCCCACGATAAATCGGGGAGCTACGACCCAGGCAGGGTGCCTACGGCATTGGTAACTGGATGTAGAACGCGGAGCCTGCTCCTTCAATTCCTGTACTCTCAACCCCGATCTTCCCATCCATAGACTCGATCAAGCGACGAGAGATGTAGAGCCCGAGGCCGGTGCCGCGCACAGGGCTGTTCACATCTCTCTCCAGGCGATAGAAGCGCTGGAAGAGGTGTCCCTGCTGCTGTGGAGGGATGCCCTTGCCTTTGTCAAGTACACTGATGACGACCGAAGGAACAGAGTCCATCATGGCGCGGGCGGCAAAGGCGATTGGCGTTCCTTGCTCCGAGTATTTCAGAGCATTTATACTGAGATTGAGCAGAACCTGGCGCAGCCGCCCAGCATCAGCCTGTACAGAGAGGTGAGCCGGGATGTCCAGGTAGACTTTGCGCTGTTCTTGCGTCACATGAGGCTCAATCAGATCAACGACGCTTTGTATCATCTCGCGTACCGATACTCGCTCTATATGAGCAGGGCGCAGGCCCGATTCAAGCTCAAGCTGGCTGGCATCCATTACATTGCCGAGCAGCAAAACCAGCTCATCACAACCACGGCGCGCTTTTTGGAGGAATTCTTGACGTTGGGCAGGGGGAAGGGTTTCATCGTATTGTGCCACCAATTCTAGATAGCCCTGCACGGCAGTGAGTGGCGTGCGCAATTCGTGCGAAGCTGTAATCATAAACTGGTCTTTGAGCTGGTCGAGCTCCTGCTGACGTCGATGTGCATCGCGCAGTTGCCGGTAGAGGTGGGCATTCGTAAGAGCAATCGCGGCCTGTTCCGCAAAATCCTGAGCCTGTGAAAGATCCGCCGAGGCAAAGGATTTTTTGTCATATGTTCCTGGGTGCACGGAACGTGCCAGGACGAGCAAGCCCACAGGTGCATTTCTCGCGACCAATGGCGCAAGTATAGCCGTATATACAAAGCGCTGAACCAATGTCTCTCGTAAGGTGTGCGAACGCCGTCGCAGTCCTCCAGCCGTGATACGACCCGAGGAGGAAGCGCCTGAAGGTGTGAGCTTCATGGAACCATCCCTCGAGGTTGACCAGGATGGAAGAACAGCGAGGCTGCGGGAAGAACTCGGAGTACCCTCTGCGTCTGTCGAGAGAGCAGGCGATAGCTGTGACACATTTTGCGGGAACATGTGATCAAGCTGTATAAGCACCGGTTGCAGTGAATTAAGTGCCTTGGCTTCGTATTCGTAAGGGTGAATGGGCGGCCATTTCATTTTGTCGAGAGCAGGAGTTGGCAGCTCCTGCTCATTGACAAAGGCATCCAGCGGAACGAGATATCCATTGTTGCCAGGAACGTACAACAGGGCGTAGTCGGCCTGCAGGGCGTTGGCGCCTTCAGCGCAAATAAGTTCATGTATTTCCGCAGGCTCTGCAAGAGCAGAATTCAGGCGTACCGCTATGTTCACCATTGCTTTAGCAAATAATGCGCGTTCCTGCGCTTCCTGGTAGAGCCGCGCATGTTCGATTGCGGTAGCAGCCTGTTCAGCAAAAGCTTCGGCCATCTGCCTGTCATGCTGGCTAAAAGACTGCACGGCATGCCAGGAAAAGCCTATGCACCCCTGCACCTGTCCATGATAGATGAGAGGGATAAAGAGTGTCGCCCGGATATGCTGCTGTTGCCGCCAGGCATCCACTTCTAGCGGTAGGAGGTAGCCCTGCCCTTGCCAGTTCACCTCTATCGCTTTTCCCGACAGGATGGTCGCATGAGGCAACTGCATTCCCTGGAATCGCCATGCTATCGTCTCCGGCGAGCCAGACGCGGCTGCACGGATCAGTATGCTAGAATGCTCGCCCTGTTGTGGCTCATGGTAGTTCCCGATCAGCAGGAGCATAGCGGCGTCAAAATCCAGTGAAGATGCCGCTACAGTGACAACACGCTCAAGCAAGGGATCGAACTCGAGCACTTCGTTGAGTTGTGCTGCCAGAAGACGCAAGTGTTCGGCCGCCTGGTGTTGGCGCTCGCGCTCACGCCGCAATACTTCGTTTTGTTGCGTTGCATATAAGTAGCGAACAGTGACGAGCATGCCGACGATAGCAGTAAGTACTACCAGAAAAAACGATATTGCGTTATTCTGCATGATCTCGCTATACAGTGTAAACAGCAGTAGAACGGAGAGGGGGAGATAGATGAGAAAACTTTGCAGGAGTACCAGGCGACGCCGATGTATTTCATCATGATCGTAGAGGGGGGCCTTGAGGATGTTGTGGCTGGATGACACTGATAGAAGGCTCTCCGCCTCGACAATGCTCTGGTTGTGATGGCCTCTCCGGACTATCGCCAGGTACTGGTAGAGGCCGGAGAGGCCAATCGCCAGGGAACTAATGAACCAGAAGGTGTCTATGTAATAGGTACCGGTGGTATAGGTTCCAAGGGCAGTGAAGTAGGCATAGAGCATGTCAGCCCAGATGAGGGAGAGGATACCTCCGGCGCAGAGAAACAGGGATGGGCGCAGGATTGCCTCTGCTCGCCTCCAGATAAGGAGCACAATAGCGAGGATGAGCAACATATCCCAGAAGGGATATGATATGGCCATGACGAGCGAATTCAGGGGGGTGCCGCTGGATTGCTGTAGGACGAACGAGGGGCCGATGATAAAATACCAGGCTACACCCAGGACGCAGAGCGTAGTGATGGAGGCGTCAAGTCCGATACGCACGCGGAAGCGCAAGGACTGTTGCTCGGTGGGCATAAGCAGCAAGCCTGCAAAGACCAGTGGGTAGAAGAGAGTGAAACCGATATCCGCCAGGGAAGGTGTAGGGTTTGACCATCCGTTCTGTTCCAGGTAGGCGAAGTAGACCCCCCCCACGCCATCAAAGAACATGCCCAGGCTGATCAAGAGCCAGCCTAATTGATGGCTTGGCGCCAGGCGCAATGGGCCATGGCGCATCCTGTATGCAGTGATGAGAGCCCAGGAGGCGCCAATCCAGTCAGCCACGCTATACGTGAGATTGGAGAAGAGGGTAACACCGTGGTCTCCCCCGATGTGGAAGAGCATCCAAAAGAAGCTGAGTGTCACAAGCAGGATAGCAACGCCCGTGGCAACATAAGCTTGCCGGTCCAGCCTCTGAAGGTAGGTACGATTGAGCCTGTCAGTTGCAATGGTCTTCATGTGTCTTCCTGGCACTCTCGCTGTTGGCTTCCCCGGCGTTGTCAGCGCCTGTCTTTGCCATGCGTGCATTTTGTCCAAAGGGTGACTAAATCATCCTGTAACAGCAGCAGCGTTGAACATAGTATACCTGAATAATAGATACTTTGTCACATCTCTATGCAAGAAGTGTGATATCCACTCATCATTCTTCTGGCGGGCCTGCGGCCCGTTTGGGGAGGAGAGAGCAAGCGAGGACACCTCGCGCTCCGGCAGGGGACGCAGTCCCCTGCACCCCTGCTTTTAGGAGTGGATCTCAGAAGAAGTCCCTTGACAGGTAGTGGTGCTGGTACGTACAGTGGTATAAAGCAGCAGGTATAGCAAAGTTTAAAAGTAGTTCGATGAAATACCGCCATCGACCATGAGCCATGCACCCGTTGTCCAGGAAGATTCGTCGGAAGCCAGGTAGAGCGCCATGTAGACAATATCCTTCGCCTCACCGAAGCGACCCAGCGGGATGCGATTCAGGCGCAGGTCGCGGGCTTCTTCACTCGTCCACAGCACCCGCAGCAGAGGCGTCTCGATCGGGCCAGGGCAAATAGCGTTGCAGCGTATACCGTGGCGGCCGTATTGCACTGCGAACGATTTGGTCAAGGCGAGCATGCCGCCCTTGGAGGCAGTGTATGCATCCTGCGGCACGGTGCAGCCCATGAAGGCCACAAAGGATGCGACATTGATGATCGAGCCTTTACCCTGCTTCACCATATGTGGGATGACATACTTGGAGCAGAGAAAGGCGCTCTTGAGGTTCACGTCCATGATCCTGTCCCAGGTGGCCCCGGTGATATCAGTCACGCTGCCGTCCTCCGCCGGCATTATGCCAGCATTGTTATAGAGTACATCCACGTGTCCAAATGCAATGATGGCAGCGTCAACCATGCGCCTGACATCTTCCTCGTTGGCGGCATTGGCTTTGACAAAGATGGCGCTGCCGCCCGCATCACGAATGCCCCTGACCGTCTCCGCGCCCTCAGCTTCGGCAATATCGGTGACGACAACGCTCGCGCCTTCACGCGCAAATAGTTCGGCCGCAGCTTTGCCCATTCCACCTGCTGAACCGGTAATGATTGCTACTTTGTTCGCTAAACGCATAGAATACAAGTCTCCTCCAATACGAATGAAATCAGGGTCTACGTCCATCGGGGTGATTGACGAGAGCAGGCCGATAATGAGTTTTAATACATTCATCCAGGTATCGGAACAGCCACCGGGGCCGATACATCGGCGCTGGCGGCGATAAATCGCGCCCTACGTTCTGTTGCCGGATTATTTCGTTAATGTTCATAATCGGCGATGGCCGCGATAAATCGGGCCCTACGTTTCACTCGGATGGATGAAGAGCCGAAGTTAAGAGCGTAGCAGGTCGAGGTACCAGAACGGCACACGCTTGCGCAGGTAAGGCTTGCTGCGTACAACGTTGCCAGGAATAGTGTCGCGAATGTCATAGGCCAGTTCGCCGGTCAGCGAGCCTACCAGCTCGCC
>WNGN01000492.1_pt1 | contig 24301 bp, 28 predicted proteins | sample 5400561 | NCBI WGS metagenome assembly WNGN01 (sample SAMN13153379, study PRJNA577476) | soil metagenome | isolation source: 115 cm soil or saprolite under Garry oak tree replicate 2 | place: USA:California | collected 2016-06-15 | reverse complement strand
CAGCCGATTGACGCTTCAATTCGGAAGCTCTGGAATCCGGGGCAAATATGGGGAAACCATCGGCCCGGATACGGCTTTCGAACTCGCCAAGATACTGACGCGAGACCTCGGTCTCAAGCTAGCACTTGCGAGAGACCCAAGACTCTCAAGCCCAGTCTTGAGGTCTGCCTTCCTTTCGGCTGCACTCGAGCAAGGCGCCCGCATCACGGACTACGACATGATTCCAACACCGGCCTTAGCCTACCAGTCTGGCCATATTCACGAATCAGGGGGGGTGATGATAACAGCGAGCCACAACCCTCCAGAATACAACGGGTTCAAGATTTTCAACTCGAAAGGTGAGACCTTTGACGACGAGACCATTCGCTCTCGGACCGACTCGAAGAGCAAGGCGAAAAACCCAAAGGTCAAACCGCTCGAAATTGAGACAGCGAAACCAACTGAGTACAAGGAGCGTCTCAGTCACATACAATTCGAAAGAGAATGGCACATCGTCCTGGACCCTGGGAACGGCGCAACGTGCCAGCTAGCGCCGGAAATATACCGTCAGTCATCCACGAAAGCCACGGCAATGAACTCTTTCCCAGACGGAAATTTTCCGAGTCGCGGTTCTGAACCAACGAGAGATAGTGAAGCCTCATTGTGCAAGGAAGTAGCTGCGTCAAACGCTGACGCCGGAGTTGCGTTTGATGGCGACGGGGACAGAGTCTACATAATCGATGAGAAGGGTAATTGTCCTCTTCAAGATAGAGTACTCGGTTCGTACATCACCTGCCTTGCAAGGAAGTCGAAGGGACCATTTCTCGTCCCGGTTGACGCCTCAATGGCGATCGAGGAGGCCGCCACCAAGTACGGAGCAAAACTCCTGCGAGGTCCCGTAGGAGACGCAAAGCTCCTAGTCGAAATGAAAAAGGTAGAAGCCTCGTTCGCAGGTGAACCCTCAGGCGCCTGGATTCACGGAGAATACAATCTCTGTCCAGACGGAATCCTTTCGGGGCTCTTGTACCTTAAGCAACTTGAAACGCTTGGTCTCTCAGTCTCCGAAGCCGTCAATGAGATTCCAGAATACTTCATGGTCAGGAAGAGCGTTAGTCTCACAAAGAAAATGTCCTCGAACTCCGTAACGAGGCTCTCACGAGAGCTTGAGAAAGTTATCGGAAATGACTCCACCGTTGAGACAAAGTTTGGAGTCCGGGTAAGCTCTGACGATTCTTGGGTGCTGGTCCGAGAGAGCGGCACAGAACCAGTCATACGTATTACCACTGAGTCAAAGCAGCGATCAAAGGCGAACAGTATCATGAGAGAAACCCTCTCACTAGTAAAGTGGGTGCTGAAGGGGAAGGTCTAGTTGAAGGCCGTCGTCTTGGCCGCTGGCCGAGGCGAGAGACTTTGGCCGCTTACCGAGGACACTCCCAAATCGCTCCTTCCTCTTGCGAACAAGTCTGTTCTAGAGCGAACCTCGGAGGCACTGGTAAGCGCCGGGGTTCGCCAAATCATATGGGTCGTAGGATTCAGAGACGAGAAGATCCGCGACAGACTTGGAAAGGGAGAAACCATTGGCTCAGAAATAAAATACGTTAAGCAAAAAACCCCGAAAGGAACCGCAGAGGCTCTCGGAACGTGTAAGGACGAACTTCAGGGAGAGGACAGATTTCTAGTCCTATACGGAGACGACTATTATGAGACGAGCGTCCCTAGAACCTTCCTAGCAAAAGCTAGACAGAACAAGGGAATCACAATCGGCGCCGCTAAAGTCCAAGACGCTTCACGTTTTGGCAAAATAGAATCCAGACGGGGCCTAGTCACAGAAATACTGGAGAAAACGTCCAAAGCTGAACCGGGACAGGTGAACGCCGGGATCTATCTGATGGATCAATCGATATTCCCCGCGATAAAAAAAACCAAACGGTCGATCCGTGGAGAGCTGGAATTGACTGATGCTATAAGAATTCTGATAAGAGATGGCAAGCCAGTCCACACGCATCTATTGGGCTCACGGAAATGGCTGGGAATCAGCTACCCCTGGGATATGCTCGAAGCTAACCAGTGGATCCTAGAATCTGAGAGATCCATCTCTAGAGGAACGATAGAGAAAGGCGTTCACGTGTCAGGCCCCGTAGTTCTAGAGGAGGGCTCGGTCGTGAAGGGAGGCTCGTACTTGGAAGGGCCGATCCACGTGGGAAAGAGGTGCCACGTAGGTCCCAACTCTTACCTGCGACCATATTCCTCCCTCGGTGACGATGTGAAAGTTGGCGCGGCATGCGAGGTGAAGAACAGCATAGTGATGAAGAACACCAGGATTCCACATCTCTCCTACGTCGGAGACAGTATCATCGGTGAAGACTGTTCACTTGGCGCGGGCACTGTAACAGCCAATCTGAGATTTGACGAGGCCAAAGTCAAGTCAAAAGTGCGTGGCGCTTGGGTAAATAGCGGCAGAAAGAAGCTTGGAGCCGTCTTGGGAGACGGCGTGAAAACTGGGATCAATGTCTCGACCTTTCCCGGGGTCAAGATAGGCCGAGGAGCATGGATAGGACCCGGCACAATCGTTGACCATGACGTCGCTTCTAACGCAAGGTACAAATGGTCCTGAGAGTCCTCTTGCTCATTTCTCATGGCGTACTTTGCGGCGAACCGACCCGAGAGTCGAAACTTTGATTTCAACGACCGAGTACTAGAATCGCCAAATCTGCGTGAAACGCGACTTCTTAGGTAGCGGGGCCAGAGCCGGTGGGCAAGCAATCTAAGATGAAACATAAACACGTGCCTGCCATTGAACGTGCTCTGCCAATGGAGCGAATAATCGGAGTGTTCGAAGAACGCTTCGACGATCCGTATCTCAATCCTATGGCTGAACTAACTTTCGAAGAGCTCATCACAGCGTTCCCGGACATGCCGAAAAATGAACTGGAGGAGGGCTTGTCGCACTGGACCAGCCATTCCGGCGAGAAGACGCTTCAGACAAAAACCGTTGAAACTGGTGGGCGTGAAAGCCGTGTCTGGTATGTTCATGGCCTAGCTAGGCATCGTGTCGATCCGTTTTCGCCCAACCAGGGGTATGTCGCTTTAGGCTAGCAGCTTCGACCTACCGAACCATTCGAGATCTATCGAATTCAATCGGTTTGAAATCGGCCGGAACAAGCCCTGTTCCGGAATCTGGGAGGGGGTTCCATATGATGCCGAGTTTACGCGCGCTTGGTGCCGTCATTACGCGTATTGAAAATTTCTGATTCGGCTGTTCTGCTCGAAAAATCGATGATCTCGCCGAGAAACGATTTCGGACAGGAAACGGTGTCTTCCCATGATTTGCAAAAACAATTTTCCCCGCGACACAAAACTCGCAGTTTGGAGGGAATTAACAATTAGTAACTCTTCACTCACTCCCGCTCTTCGAAGATAGAAATCCGCAAAAACTGTTCGGTTTGAAAGTGGACAGGCGCAGAACAAACCCTGATTCGGAATCGGGGCAGGCGATTTCAGGTCGCGAGATTTTCACGATGAGCTATACGCCTGATTTCCACTCTGGAAAAACGGTCGACTAGCCTATTTCACCCCGTAAATCAGAAGACTCGCCCAGAACAGCTTCAACTGGCGAGAGTCCCTCGAAAAAAAGGGGGCCGCAATTTTATTCTCGCGACGCGAGAGTGCTCTTTGGATGTCGTCTACGCTAAGAATCTGCTCAGAGCAGCCGAGACCCTTAGACCGGTTACTTACGCCCAGACGCGCTAACTATGCTAACAATATCCCCATTGTTCAAAACATATGACTCACCCAGGCGCATCCCACTCCTAGCGTTCACTCCGTACAGAATATGTTCGCCTAGATCCGAGTGAATCCGAAGTGCAAGATCCTTCAAGGTCGATCCCTTCTGAACAAGGATCGCGTCAGGCAGAACATTGCCTGAATGGTCGGTCCACCGTTCCGGATCTTCCACCGGATAGACAACGATCATGTTCAACAGCTTGAAGAAAGCGGAGTTGATGCACTCTTGGACCCCGGTCCCACCGTAAGGGGAGAGCACCTGCCTCCTTATCATTTCCAAAGCAGCATCCTGCTGCGACGTCAGCACCACCGAGGCTCCGGGAGAGAAGTCCGAATCTCCCGGCTTGTAAGAGATCAAACCCTTCTCCGCTGCCCGTCTCAGCGCGAGCTCCGCTTCAGACGAAGAAGCGACTGTAAGGTTCCCAGTAGCCGCCAACCGTGCAACGTTGCTCTTAGAGGAGGGGAGGTCGATCTTGTTCGCGGCCAGCATCATCGGCTTGGATGCTCTCCTCAGTCTTTCAATAAGACGCATCGTGTCTTCACGAGACCACTGCGCGGGCTTCTCGTTAAGACCGGGTTGCTTGAGTCCTTCTTCGACCTGAAACTTCCTCAGACCGAGTCCACTGAGTCTTTCCGCGATTGATTGGGCTAGCTCCTCTGCAGTCAAATTGCCCTTCCGCGTGATTTTGTCCCAGTCCTTCGAGAGTATCTGGTACATCCACGCCTCAAGCTCACTCTCAAGGAAGCTAACGTCCTCGAGTGGATCATGAGTCCCCGCAGCTACAGGTTTTCCCTCAGAATCCGTCGAGCCAGACGCGTCAACAACGTGAATCAGAGCATCCGCTTTCCGGAGATCGTCAAGAAACTGGTTCCCGAGGCCTTTCCCTGTTGAGGCGCCCGGCACTAGTCCGGGACAATCGATCAGTTCAACAGGAATGAACCGTTCCCCATCTATACAACGGGAATTACGAGGCTGATCTTGAACCCCGAGAGCCTTGCAGACGCACTGCGTTCGGAGATACGAGACTCCTCGATTTGGTCTGATAGTTGTAAAAGGATAGTTAGCAATCGGTACTACCATCAGCGTTGCAGCGCTGAAGAAAGTGCTTTTTCCAGCGTTCGGTTTTCCTACAATTCCAACCTGCACTTACTACCACTAAGAAATCAGGTGCTTGAATGAAGGCCAGTGATTCTCAACCCAGCAGTCTTAACACCATACCGAATGTTCAATGAGACAAGAAGTGCGGTGAGCTGCTCAATCGTTCTCGAATTACTCAAAGGACCCGCGTCTACACCGCGAACCCCGGGAATAGCCTTCGCCAGGTCGAGCACGACTTTCTTCGCATCCGCATCGTCCCCGCACACTAAGACATCGCAGTCCACTTGCTTGGATATGTCGTTCAATAATTCCGCGCTTACGTTATTGAAGGCTGAAACCAACCTTGAACCTTTAGGCAGAAATCTCGAAGTGAACTCGCCTGCTGATCCATCCCAGACTCCCACTGTCCGTGTCGGTGAGCCCCCTACGGCAGTTTCGAGCGGAACCGTCACGTTGACTATTATCTGCCCGGGTCTGATGGAGGATTTTAGCGATTTGATTGTGTCTGGGAGTGCTACGAAGGGAACGGTGACGACAAGAATGTCTGCTTTCGACGCTACCTCCGGGTTGACTAGGCCGTACACCCGAGAACTACTGCCGATAGTCGTCTGGATCTTGCTCGCAGCCGCTTTCGCTTTGTCCGCGTCTCTCGATCCGATTATGACTTCGTAGCCGTGCTTGGCCCAGCGCAGGGCTAAGCCGTAGCCTTCGTCCCCGGTACCGCCGATTACTCCGATCTTGAAGTTAATCGCCTATCTCCTTCTCCGGCGAGCATTCTGCGGCAGGCTCTTGATCAGACCCCTACGCATCAGGAGTTCAGTGGACTTGCGTGCGTGAGTGATCATGCTTACAGCCTTTTCGTAAAGCTCCCTCCTAGTTAGACGGATTCTCGCTAAGCCTTGTCTTACCGCCTCGGCTCCAACAGCTGCCGCTTCTCGGGGGAAGAGTTCCCAATCGCTCATGCTGGGAATTATCCTGTTCTCGTCGAGACCTTTCTCCTCAGCCACTTTGGCGATTTCCCTTGCAGCGGCAATGCACATCTCATCGCTAATCATCTTCGCTCTCACATCAAGCGTGCCTCGGAATATTGCAGGGAATCCGATGGAGTTGTTGACCTGATTCGGAAAATCCGAGCGGCCAGTAGCAACGATCTTGGCTCCGGCCTCCTTTGCCTCCCAAGGCCAGATTTCTGGAATAGGGTTGGCACATGCAAAGACGATCGAGTCGTTATTCATAGTCTCAACGAGCTCGCCGGAAACCACGCCGGGTCCAGGGGTAGACATTGCTAGTAGCGCGTCAGCGCCCTTGATCGCCTTGTCTAGTCCCCCCGTTCGGCCCTCTCGATTTGTTTTGAGAGTCATATCCCACTTGGCCTTGAAACTCTCGCTCAGGTCGGTTCTTTCCTTGCTTAAGATTCCCTTACTATCGACCATGGTTATGTTTCCCAGACTTACGCCTGCTTCAACTATTATTCTTGCGACCGCAATATTCGCAGCCCCTGCTCCTAGCATGCAGATCATAGAGTCCTTCATCTTCTTACCAACTATCTTCAAGGCGTTCATCAGGCCAGCGCACACAACCGTCCCAGTTCCCTGTTGATCGTCGTGCCAGACAGGTATCTCCATATCTCTCTTGAGTACATCAAGAATGTCGAAGCACTTGGGTTGCGAGATGTCTTCCAAATTGACTCCTCCGAAGGAAGGCTGCAGCCACCGCACCGCGCTTTCTATTTCTTCAGGAACTTTTGTTCCGAGACATATCGGATAAGCATCCACGCCGCCCAGATACTTGAACAAGAGGCTCTTTCCCTCCATTACAGGCAAACCGGCCTCCGGTCCGATGTCGCCCAGCCCCAGAACTCGGGTCCCGTCCGTTACGATGGCTACATTATTCGACTTGTTAGTATAATCGAAGACTTTCTCCGGGAAATGTTGAATCTCCCTGCAAGGGTCCGCAACTCCCGGCGTATACCAAATCGCAAAGTCGTCGTAGGAGTTAACAGGAACCTTTGAGCTGATCTCGATTTTTCCGTGGTAGTAAGGATGATACTTCATAGCAAGTCGAGCAGGCGCGTAGGCACGCTTCAACAGTTTGACATCTTGAGCCATAACTCGCTCCGCACTTCCACTAGATTCTGAGCCCCCACGATTGTGAGATTTAACGGTGTTGAACTTCACCGGTCGAGTAAGCCTTATCAGACGTATGCTTAGTGTCCGGACTTCGAGACTGGATCTTATGGCCTATTCTCGCATGGAAGGGTGGTGGCGCGACGGCACAGCCGATTTCCGAGACTGGCTCCGGCGAGCGGCAATTAGCTGGAGAAGAGAGCCCGTCGTGAAGAGAATCCATCGACCTACCCGCCTTGTGACTGCCCGACGCCTTGGATACAAGGCAAAACCGGGAATTGTTATGGTAAGAGTCCGAATCCGACGTGGAGGTGCAAGGAAACCAAGACCTGTTTCTGGAAGAAGACAGAAGGCAATGGGAGTTTCTAAGTTCACCCGGTCTATTTCCCTCCAGAAAGTGGCCGAGAGGCGAGCGGGAAGGAGATACCCAAACTTGAGTGTCCAGGAATCATACCACCTTTATTCCGACGGAATCAGCCACTGGTATGAAGTGATTCTTTTCGATCACCATCATCCAGCGCTACAACACTGAATCGAGTCGCACTCCATAGCAAAGAGTCGCCCAGGACAATCGCATACGTATCTTCATGGCGGACCTCAGAGTAAGCAAGGTGAGTCAATAATGTCAACGAACGCATGTGAGGAGTCGAAATGAGCCATTCGGGCCTCGAGAAGTTTATTCGCATAGGCCAACAGGCCGACCCAGTTATCCTCGACGCCTTAAGCCGTGGCGCTCCTGCTGATTTCAAACCTGCACTCAGGTACCACTTCGAAGTGGCGGGGAAACGGATGAGAGCTGCCATGCTTGTTCTAAGCTGCGCGGCGGCTGGCGGAAAGGTCGAACGAGCAATCAAACCTGCTGCAGTCGTTGAGATGATCCATAATTATTCACTCGTCATGGACGATCTCATTGATCGGGGAGAAATCAGAAGGGGAAGACCAACTGTACGAGTGGTGATGGGGGATTCAATGGCTTTGTTAGTTGCCATGTTTTACCGCGAAGTCCTCGATGACTTGATCAAAGATTCGCCGGCTAGTGACAAGATCAGAAATATTGCCGTCAGAACCATGAAAGAAATAATCGATGGAGAGCGACTAGATCTACTACTAGAACAAGCGGGCCGAAGCGATCCTTATCTTATCAGAAACAGAGTCTCCAATCCTAGTTTCAAATTATACTTGGACATGGTGGGAAAGAAGACCGCATGTCTATTCAGGGCAGCAGGCCAAATGGGCGGTCACGTGGCCAAGGCCGAATCCCGAGTTGTAAACGCCTTGGGGAATTTCGGATGGAAGGCAGGACTTGCCTTCCAGGTAATGGACGACGCGCTGGACATTTGTGGGACGAAGACAGGAAAGCAACAGGCCAAAGACATCATTGAGCACAAACTGGGCAATGCTGCGATCTTGGTGGCGCTGAGATTCCTTTCTCGAAGAGAGCGCCTAGAGCTGAAGAAGATTATCGGGTCTGAAAAAGTTTCGAAGCAGATGGTGACCAGGGCCAGGAGTATTGTGAACATGACCCCTGCTGAAAGAGAGTGCAAAGAGATTGCGATGAGTTATCTGGAAGACGCCAAGATGAGCCTCTCCATCCTGAGGCCTTCCTCCTTCAAGGATGCCCTAGCTAGTCTCGCGGATCAGATAGTAGCGAGATCCTACTGACCTATTTTTCCACGGGACGAATCTTGTTCCAATTGATGTGGATCCCTTTAGCAAGTTTCGTAGGTTCGGCGATTCCGTGAGATTGAAAATATAGCACTCACAACCATGCTTGGCCAGCCTAAGTGCCTCCAAGGCCTTTCCTCGCATACCACCAGTCACATCGCCTTTGCTCGCTCTCAACCCTTTCAACACCTGGGAGTAGTTTCTTCGACTGACTTCCACGATGAGTTTGGCCCTTGACGACGTCTTTGGATTCCCATCGTAAAGGCCGTCTACATCGCAACCGAATAGGACCCTCGGAATTCCAATCTTTTCACCAAGGAGAGAAGCAATTCGATCCGCTGACACAATACTGCAACCTCGTGTTTCATCGAATACGATGTCGCCATGGATCAGAGGAATCAGGCCCAGTCCTAACGCAGCAGTCACGGGACTAAGAAACCATCTGCCTACAACGCCACTTCTTAGCGTCATGAAGCTCATCGGTGCCAACGGAACGAAAGGCCTATGCTGAAGCAGGAGACCCACCCCAATTATTCTTGTCAATTGATCGAGATTTAGTTCGATTTCTGATATTGAGGCCAACTGGGATTTCTGTCTAAAACCGTTTCTGAGCGCAGCCTCTGACACGAAGGGATGAGCGAAAGAGCCGCCACCATGGAGGAGAACCAATTGCCCTGAGTAGGATGCGACTTCCTTGATCGCATTGTGAATCACTTCGAGTCTTGCGGTGGAAGGTTTTGACTTGTCAGTAATTGCAGATCCTCCGAGCTTAACTACGACTGGAGCTTGCATCATTTTCTGGTTCATGTCAGATTAGCATTTAGCGACTTCGGCGGCTTCGGGATGACTACTATCTTGCCGTGCCGGTAACACGCGCCTTATGATAAACATGGATGACGGTCTCCGTTGACAGTCAGAGTTGACAACCAGATTCGAAATCGAAGATGGTAGCCTGGATCTAATCGAAGATAAGATTGTTCACTCTCTTGGTGAGAGACCTAGCAGTTCAATAGGCGAGATTGCGAGAGAGCTTCGAGTCAACAGATCCACAGCGTCAAAGTACCTACACGTCCTCAGGGCAAAACGAAGGGTCAACTTTCGACAAGTCGGACCAGTGAAACTCTGGTCTCTGGAGGGCGAGAAGTAATGGAGACCCGCAGACCTAACGTTCCAGCGCTCCAACAAGCCGATGAAAGGGCCCAAACTGGCATCGCAAGCCTAGATAAGATAATCGAAGGTGGACTAGCTAGGGGAGATACGATCATCGTAGCCGGTCAACCGGGAACCGGAAAAACCACCCTCGGTCTGCAATTCCTGTACCACGGAGCGGTCAGGTGTGGGGAAAACGGAGTCTATGCGTCTGTGATAGAGAGTGGTGAGAAGCTGAAACGCAATGCTCGACGGTTCGGATGGGATCTTGACATGCTTGAGAAGGAAGGAAAACTTCAGCTAGTCTCGCTCCAATCAACGATGAAGGCAGGCGTAAGTACGGCATTAGAAACTGTCCTTGAGGCGTTGCACAGCATCAACGCTCGAAGGCTTGTCTTCGACTCCTTGTCGGCTCTGATGACCGCATTCGAAAGCACGGCGGAGGCCAGAAGCTTCTTGCACATTATGCTAAAGTTCTTGGAGGCAGCGAACTGTACAACATTAATGATTAGCGAAGTCCCATGGGGCAAGCAACAGTTGGGTACAAACTTTGAGGAATTCTTGGGAGATGGCCTAATTGTCCTCGACGCCAGCTTTGACAATTCGAGAGTGCGAAGGCGGATATACATTCCCAAGATGAGGGGAACAGAACACCGGCTTGAAGGCTACGACTATTACATTACCCGGGAAGGATTCGCTTTAGCCCCGACCCCGATCCCGCCAGACAAGATCCGCTAGCTACGATTCTGGATCTGAGGATGTCCCTTCTGGAAAACAAGGGCAGCGGTCGAGTCGATAAGGGACCCTCAAAAGCCGATCTAATAGAGAAACTTATCGGATCGGAGACAAAGGCGGAGCTCCTGATGTTTTTCCACGAAAACCCCGAGTCTACAGACACTGTCGAAGGAATCGCCAACAAGATCCGTCGGAATCCGAAAGAGATAGATAGAGACGTGTCAGATCTTGTCGAACTGGGACTTCTCAAAGAAGTTAGGACAGTATCTTTCAACAAAGCCAGAGATCAAGAGCTTCAACGAGAGATCTCGAAGAGACTAATATCGCCCCCATCCGGAGACGAGACGGAAAGATCTTCCTCAAGAGAGATGACAGGAATAGGAATAGTCGACGAACTCCTTCCCGAAGGCTATCCTTCAACCTCTGTCGTATTGGTCATGGGAGATCCAGCGACTGGGAAGACGACACTCTTGACGCAGCTTGTCGTCGAAGCGCTCAGGAAAGACAAGAACGTTGTCTACGCAAGCTTGGACGACTTCCCTGACAGCGTGCGAGAATCTATGCGCATGATGGGAATAGATCAGCAAAAATACGAAGTTGAAGGACGGAGAAGATTTGTCTTCATCGACTGTTACTCCTTCCTTGTGGGTGTAAAGAGCAAAGAGCAGTACAGCGAGGACCCTCAACGACTCTCTGACCTGAGTATCGTCGTTTCCAAAGCGCTCTCTGAGACTCGCGACCCGAGCAACACGCTGCTAGCAATGGACTCGTTGACAACCCTGTTGCAAAGGAGTGGAGTAAGACCATCCTTCGACTTTCTCCATACCTTAGTCGCCAAGATCCGAAGTTGCAAAGCAAGTTGCGTAACTTCCCTCTCCAGAAAGGCGTTTCATCCCGCAATCATCGCGGCTATCCAGGATAAAGTAGATGGTGTCATAGAAATGAAAGTTGAGGACACAAAGGACGGGCTAGCTAGGTTCATTCGAGTTCCGAAAATGAAAGGTGCGCGTCATGTTACTGCGTGGACGCCTTACAACAGAGATCCGGGTTTGGGCTTGATCCTACCTTCTAGTACAGGCGTTCGTCAGAGCTAGAGAACGCTTTCCCTCGGAAATACCTCGATTCCCGTGTCGGTGATTCTGTATGGTCGCGGTTGGTTGTCGACGGGGGTCTTGCGCATCTTTTCGATCTGGATGACTCTCAGTAGCGATTTTCCTACTTGAAGCTGCTGTAGCAAGATCACGCCGTGAGCAAGATATTCCTCGTAATCTATACTTCTTTCAAATCCAGGTCGTCGTAATTCGGTTGTAATCAGACACGTTGCACCGGTGTCCGCGAGGGCCTCCATCAACTCCACTAGAGCATTGCGTTGAGCAACTAATCCATCATATTGGAAGACTAACGTTGTTACTGGATCAACGACGATCCTTCTCGCCCCGATCTCCTTCACGCTAGTCTTTATCATCTCAATCAGTGTTGCCATCGAGAATTCCTTACGCCCAACCGTCAGCTTTCCAACTTTGATTTCAGCTGGAAGATATCTGATCGGAGAGGCTTCTAGAAAGATGAACTTCTTGCTACTCTCTAGGTCTTCAAAATCCCATCCGAAGTCTAACATTTCTTCAAAAACGTGAACTTTGTTCTCATCGAGACTGACATAGACTCCTGGGTCCTCATAGTCTAGAATTCCATTCACAAGAAATTGCGATGACATTATCGTCTTTCCAGTGCCCGGGCCTCCGCAGAGAAGGATGGTTCTGTTCTTGGGTAAGCCGCCGGTCAGCAGCTTATCCAGTCCTGGAATACCGGTTGGGGTCCTAGAATTGGCCGATGGATCGGCCGCAGTGTCGGCCATGAATCTTCCAAAGCTCCCAGCGATGTCACGAAAGCATATTCGTTCTGATACGCTAACCTTCACGAAAAGGGTACATTGAGCGGATATCGATGAAGGATCGGTTCGTTTGGTCAGAAGAGTCTGAGAAAGGACCAATCAGGCGTCGCCAGGCGTGACATCGAAGGATAGGCTAGCTTTGTACCAGGATGCATCTGTTCAGCTACTTCTAAGTAAATTCGTTAGGGGAGAGATAGTTGAGCTCGTGCCGAACTTCGATCTAAATCAGACCGTCCGATACCCGGAGGTGGAAGAGGTTGTTGAGGGGGACACAAGTGCTGCGAAGCAGTTGGTGGAAAAGCTCTGGGACGTTGGCATTTTCAAGCGCAAGTTTCACGAGAAAATCTTGGTATGTCCCTCATGCCTATCTGTGAACGTAAGTAATGACTACGTTTGTCCCAATTGCAATTCCATAGATATTGAACGCAAGACTCTCCTTGAGCATACGGCGTGTGGAAACATAGACAGTGTCGACAACTTTCTCGTTGAGGGAGGTCTGCTCTGTCCGAAATGCAACAAGGAATTGCTTGAGGCAGGCGTTGATTATCAGAAGCTTGGCGCCTGGTTTCAGTGTAGTCAATGTGGAAAACGGTCTGACATGCCCAGCCCTATCCATCGATGTAGAAACTGTGGCCACATCTTCACCATAAGGGACACAGGATTCGTCAATATCTACGCGTATAGGCTAGGCTCGGAAGCTGAAGAAGAGTTCAAGCGAAGCTATCTGGTCATGAAACCGATAGGACTTGTACTGGAAGATTTCCAGTTTAAGGTGGAGATGCCAGGCCAGATAGCCGGCCGGTCTGGTGCCTTGCACAGGTTTGACGCAGTCGCTACGAAAGGCTCCTCCGAGGTCGTCGTGCTCGATGTTATCGCCAGCGATAAGCAGATCGACGAAGTTCCCGTCGCTTCAATGTATGCGAAGATTTTCGATGTCACCCCGACTCAATCGATACTTGTCGCTATGCCAGGGCTTACGGAGAAAGCAAAGAGGCTCGCTGGACTATACAGAATCTCGACAATCGAAGCCGAAAACTCCCAACAGGCAGCAGACCAAATCAAGGACAAGTTCGGATGGGCAGGGTTGTCGGGTAACGAAGAATCTCTCGGCGACTTACAGTTGTAACCGCGCAGCATGGACAGCGGTTCCAGTATTCCCATCCCTCCGATCAACTTTGCGCCTACAAAGTTGAGCCTACGTGACACTGAAAGTCCGTCCGGTCAAGCTGAGAGATAGCCTCTACCTCCTAATCCCCGTTGACATCGCACGCTTACTCGGGGTTGCCTCATCATCTGATTTCCAGCTAAGCCTCAACGAGAACCAGGATTCTGTCAAACTAGTCTACGAACTGAAGAAAGAAGAAAACCAAACTGTCGATGAAAAGAGAGAATGAAATAGCCTGGGGTCAGTATTCTGACTAATGTCCTAGACTTTCTCGCGCTCGCCGCTTCGTGCTCAGCGCTGTACTTCATCCTTCGTGCAAAGAAAACATACTTTCTGGATTCGGGCTTCTTCATAGCGCTCGCCAATGTAGGCTTCATTCTGTTTCTCATCGAGAGTACGTATGCTCACGCCTTTGACTTCCCGGTATCGCCCACCATTGACACCGCGTTGATAGCGATCATGGCCTCATCCATCGGGATCGCGTCCTACCTCCTACGAAACGGCGACGAGACCGATCCTCGACGAATCTGGAGATTGAGAAGATTCGTTTCGCAACCACCTTTGCCTTTCCTGATTTTCTTGGCGGCCGTCGGGATCTGGACTGCTGCTGGTTTCATCTTCAGTCCTTGGTCGCCAAATCAAACCCTTGTTGGAGGTGCGACGTACTACTTTTATTCTTACCAGATCTGGTATGTTGTAGCAAGCGCTCTTCTATTGGTGTGTTTTGTCTCTCTACCAGTTCTCTCGTTTTACCATCAATCGAAAATCGTTCAAGATAAGAAAGCTTCTCTATCTATGAAAATTATCAGCGTCTCTTGGGCTTCCTTCGGCGTGCTAACGCTTTTCCAAATTGCTGCAGGGGGGCTTTTTCTTCCTATCTCCGAGAGTATCGGATCCGTCGCTGACAGCCTTCTCTTTGTACTGATTGCCTTTGCCTTGCGAGAACCCACAATCCTAGGTAGGATAGTAACGTCGGGAGAGACCGTGAGCCAGGCGGTGTATTCTAATCCCAGCATTGACACGATAGTGCTGTACAATACTGAATCCGATCGGAGAAGCCTAGTTGAGACCTTTGTCAAGGATGGATTAGCAACAGGACAAGACGTCATTTGCCAGGTAACCAAAGCCGAAGTGCCATTCTACCGTGCGATACTGAAAGGGTCAGGCCTAATGGACTCGTCCCCTACGGCGCACTCGGTTACTATCCAACCGATAGAAACAACCATCGCATCAAAAGCGATCTACAGTTCTTCAACCGTATTCGTCCCCGGCGAAAGGAGAGAGCTTGTCGATCTCGATGAGTTGGACCTAGATCACTGTCGTGACATAATTAGCAAGATCACTTCCCCAGGCTCTATCCCGAAGTCGAAGCACGTAGGTCGAATTTGGGCCTTGAATGTAGAGGGAGCCCACGCAGGAATCCTTGACTTGCTCCGGGAAGCTAACCCGACCTCTAGGGTGATTGACTTGGCGATGCAGCAAGACGCTTTTTCGAGCATGTTCAATATGAAGCATCAAGATATTCTCGGAAACCGATTGCTGTTAGAGTATGAGCCCACAAGCGACTATGAAGAAGTCGTCCAAAAATTCGTGAGAGAATTCCAGGCTAACGTCGAATCGGTTGCAATCTTCACCAGCGCAGGCAGCCCTATCTACCGTCAATTCAGAGACCAGAGAAACATCAGTCTCTTCAGCTTCAGCACCAAGACTTCGAGTCCTGCAAGGCTTTCCGACGAGCAGGTGTTGTTGCCTGAGAGAGATACCTCGCTTCTGTTAGACGCGGTAGACAAGCTGCTTCAAGCTCTCTCAAATAAGAGAATCGGAATAGTATTCGATGTCTTCACAGATGTCATTCTCTCACAGGGATTTGAGAAAGCCTATGGCGTATTGTCATCTGTCGTAGAAATGACAGAATCGGAAATGGCTTCAATTCTAGTGCTCATCAACTACGGCGCGCTTGAACCGAGAGTTCTGGGAGCGGTACAAGGTCTCTTTCGATCACAACTGCGCTTCAACTTTGACGGTCTCAAGCTCGTCAAACTGCAGGGAGGCCGGCAGGAGAGAAGCTACGACGAGGAGCCATTATCCGGCGTTCAGGAATTCTCCGGAGGAATCAGGGCCTGAGCACCCGTAGTCAACCTTTCGAACAGGTCTTGCTGGAATGCATTGACGAAGGACTCTCGGTCCTTGGGAATGAGCCACGTCAGGCGCTCTATCAGTATCTCCTAACAATATGCTCCCTGCCACGTGAGGAGATTCCAGGTCGCGTAGTAGACTTTGCTGCAGGACTAAGGAAATCATTGGGTGGAGCCTCGAAGGTCATAGAGCGCCTGATATTGAGAAAGCTGTTCCAAAAAACCGGCTCTAGTTTCAAAGAAGCAATCGACACGGATTTCACCGAGTATGTCGCTGATGCGAAGCGGCGATATGAGATAATTTCACACAGGCACGGACTCGCAGAAGATTCCATTGACCCCATGAGGTCAAAGAAGGGACAGATCACCAGTTAGGTTGTCCACTAAGTTCGAAGGCGCGGGGCCTATCCCAACACACGTAACAGTATCTGGAGGCACTTGGGTGAGGCCCCTGTCTCGGACGAGATAGACCGGAAGCCGATTTCTCCTTGCGGTATTCTCAAGATGCAACAATGTCTCGAGGTCAGGCACCTTGAGAGCAATCTTACGCTGACCCTCCGCTAGCCATTGCCTCCACCACTGCGGAAACCTGACACGCGCCTCTTCAGAAGCGCTTACAGCAGCGTGAGAACACTGAACAGCAATTTTCCCTCGCCCAATCTTTAGGTCCATTCGAATTATCAGCGCTTGCTTGCATGCGTATTCTTGCGACATTTTGCACTTCCCCCCATTATCATAGTATTTAATGGAGCGGGAAAGGACATGAGAGAGTCTAGGTTTGACGAAGTTGGAAGTTGTTTCAGCGAGGATCTCGGCTATCGTCCATGCAACAGAAGATGTTGATCGGATCCTTCAAGCGCTAAACATGGTGATTCCTGAAGGATCTTTTCGTTCCAAAGCGGAGACACGAAGGTTCCAAGGACACTATGGAAACGAGATTCGAATGGTTGACATATCCATTCGCGGTACTCTCGCATATTCATTCTTGGAATGCCTCTGGAAGAGTCTGCCGAGTTTCGATCGCGCATCAGTTCTTAACGCATTGGACAAGCATCTTGACCCGAGTGGTGGGCTACATCTGCGTCTGGACAAGCAAGAAGTTTCCCGCGGAATCCTAAGGATGAAAGATCAGGACCCGATCAAGATCCACTTGTCGTTCCAGAAGAAAATAAAGTCCAATCTCGAATTTGGCGATGGAATCAAGCAACTCCTACAATCGCTCGAAAACAGTTCGAGAACCCAGTCACTCGGAGGTCGCAAGCTATACGATATTACATAGTCCGTGACAGTTCGATTGGGGGATGAGGAAGCCAGTCCCAGCATGACCTCTCCACGGGATGATATTCTCTGCGACGGGCCGACCCCGCGTTTGAATCGTCGGAGAAACGGATCGTGGGAAAGGTTTTAGTACGCACATACGAGTTCGCTTCTCCGAAATCTATCTAGGTGCAAAATTTGTCGATGTTTGCTGTGCCTGGCGCGTACGATCGGGCCATTACTGTGTTCTCCCCAGATGGGAGACTCTTCCAAGTGGAATACGCTAGCGAGACCGTTAAGCGGGGCGCGACTGTTTTGGGAATCGCTTCCCCGGAGGGAGTCGTTCTTGCGGCGGAGGAAAGAGCCGGATCCAAACTTCAAGATTTATCCTTCATGTGGAAGATATTCCAAATCGATGAACATGTCGGAACAGCCGTCGCTGGACTGAGCTGTGATGCCCACATTCTCGTCGATCAAGCCAGAATTTACGCCCAAAGCAACAAACTCATGTACGACGAACCCATCGACATTGAAATCCTGACAAGACGAATCGGCGAGATCAAACAGCTCTACACTCAGCATGCTGGCGTAAGGCCTTTCGGGATCTCGATGCTCTTCGGAGGAGTCGACAAGAAAGGCAGCAGACTATTCTGGACAGATCCCAGTGGAGCCTTCTTCGCCTATCGGGCCTGGGCTATAGGAGCTGGGGGAGACGCTGCGAACGAGATCCTTGAAGCGGAATATCGAGACAACCTCACTATGGATGAGGCACTCTTACTGGGAATGAAGTGCATGACAAAAGTGCTGGAAGGCAAGGCGGAGCCTCAAAAGATTCGTGTAGCAATTATTCCGCGGGAGACCGGAAAATTCCAGAAACTCCCCGTTGAAGAAGTTGACAAGTATCTCAAAAGGATGGACGCTAGCAAAAAGGCTCCGGCTGGCAAATGAGTGACAAGTACACAACAGCTCGCCTAGCAAAGGGACAAGAACACTTCGAAATACTAGTAAAACCTCAAGCCGCATTAGACTACAAGCTTGGAAAACAAGTGCCCATCTCTCAAGTCCTTCTGATCGAGGAAATATACTCAGATTCAAGCAAGGGAACTCGGGCCTCGGAAGAAAAGCTTCAGAAATACTTCGGCTCCACCGACCCACAAAAAATAGCCGAGGAGGTAATGAAGAGTGGCGAACTTCAGCTCACAACTGAACAACGCCGGCAACTCATAGAGGAGAAGAGACGACAGATCGTTACAATAATCACCCGCAACGCCATCGACCCCCGAACCGGGACGCCCCATCCACCCTTGAGAATCGAACAAGCGATGGGACAAATCCGTCTCTCGATCGATCCATACAAGAGTGCCGAAGAGCAGGCGAAGTTGGTTATCGAAGAGTTGAGACCCATTCTTCCACTAAAGCTGGAACAGATGCGCATTGCCGTCAAGGTTTTTCCTGAGCATGCCGCCAGAGCATACAATGCGTTCAAGAGCTTCGGGACGGTCAGTCGAGAGGAATGGCAATCCGATGGATCTCTAACGGCTGTTATTGAGATGCCAGCTGGAATGTACGGGTCATTTATTGACAGAGTTGGAAAGCTGACACAGGGAACTATTCAGACAAAGGTATTGACATAGAGGTAGAAGAGATTGGTCCTCGTCGCAGAACCGAAGCAAGTAGTGGCTCCCGGAGAGCTTCTTGCAGAAGGCGATCATCTTCTTGGCGACAACGCGTACAAGATCGGTACTCAGATATTTTCGGCTTGCATTGGGATCCTGGAAGTGGACGGAAACAGAGTCTTCGTTGTCCCACTAAAGGGCGGTTACTTTCCACATGCTGGCGATCTAGTCGGCGGTCGAATAGTCGACATCGGATTATCCGGATGGTCTGTAGATATTCGTGCACCTTACGAGGCAATGCTGCCTGCGTCTGAGACACCGGGCCCAAGAGGGCCAAGGCGGCGAGATCTTTCCTCCAGCTTCGATGTAGGAGATATGGTGTTAGCGGAAGTACTCGATTTTGATCGAACCAGAGATCCGCTCCTCACGGCAAAAGGTCCCGGGTTGGGAAAAGTATCAACTGGTAGGGTCGTCGAGATTAGCGCCGCTAAGATCCCACGTCTAATCGGGAGAAAAGGCTCCATGATCAGTATGCTCAAGCAGGAGACCCGATGCCAGATTACCGTAGGGCAGAACGGCGTCGTGCTCGTCTGGGGCAAGTCCCCGGAGGACGAGCGAGTCGCGGTAGAAGCCATATACATGGTTGAACGTGAGGCGCATACAAGAGGACTGACCGACCGGATAAGGGAAATGATATCGAAATCTTGGATGGTTGAACAAGTTGCCGGAACCCAAACAGCCTGAAAAACTGATCGACGAGAAAGGATTGCGGATCGATGGCCGCCGCTTGGACCAATTGCGGCCTTTGAAGCTTGAGGTCGGCCTCCTCGACAAGGCCGACGGCTCCGCCTACATAGAACAGGGAAAGAACAAGATCCTTGTCGCGGTGTACGGCCCGAGAGAAGCTCATCCTAAACACATAGCCATGCCGGAAAGAGCGGTCATTAGATGCAGGTACCACATGGCCCCATTCTCAGTTGACGAGAGAAAGTCGCCCGCACCATCTAGACGCGAGATGGAACTCTCCAAGGTCATCCGAGAATCCCTCGAACCCGTCGTCTTGACTGACTTGTACCCTCGAACTACGATAGATGTTTTCATAGAAGTACTCCAGTCTGACGGCGGATCGCGATGTGCTGGGATCACAGCAGCTTCGCTCGCGCTTGCGGATGCCGGAATCCCGATGAAGGAATTGGTTGCGGCTTGTGCAGCAGGAAAGATTCAGGGAAAAATGGCGCTTGATTTATCGGACGCGGAAGACAAGTACGGAGATGCAGATTTACCAGTCGCCCTTGTACCCAATATGGGCCTCGTGACGCTTCTACAAATGGATGGTAATCTGACCACCGCGGAGTTTGAGCAGGGACTCTCTATGGCCATAGAAGCTTGCAAGACAATTCACAGTATGCAGAGAGAGACTCTCAAGAAGAAATATGCGACCATTAAAGACGCGGTTGAGGAAAGAGAAGAGCCGGAGATCGTGGCATAGTGTCAGCAACCCCCCAACTTCCACCAGTAGCCAAGCTAGAACAGAAGACCGTAGTGGATATGGTTACGAAGGGCAAACGGATTGACGAGCGAGGCCTAGAAAGCTACAGACCAATCCAGATCCAGGTAGGGCTTATCGAAAAGGCAAACGGTTCTGCCCAGGTCTACCTCGGCAAATCAAAAGTTCTTTGCGGCATCAAGATCGAGACCGGCGAACCATTCCCAGACACCCCCGACGAAGGGGTCCTGACTGTGAATGCGGAACTGGTCCCGATTGCATCCCCATCCTTCGAGATGGGTCCACCCAGCGAAGCTGCCATTGAACTCTCTAGAGTCGTTGACAGGGGAATAAGAGAGTCCAAGGCAGTCGACCTAAAATCCCTCGTCCTGCAGAAAGGAAAGAAGGTCCAAGTCGTCTACGTGGACGTTTACGTCCTCGACCACGATGGCAATCTGATCGACGCAGCATCCATGGCCGCATTAGCGGCACTCGCCAACTCGAAGGTCGCTAAGATGGAACTTAAGGGCGATGAGGTGATCATGAAGGGCGGGCATCATCAACTGCCCCTCAACAATCACCCGGTCGCGGTCACGTTCGCCAAGATCGACAAGACGATCGTTGTGGATCCGTCACTTGAGGAGGAACAAGTGATGAGCGCGAGGCTGACCGCAACAATAGACAAGAACGGCCACCTGTGTGCAATGCAGAAGGGCGGACTCTACGGCTTCACACCAGAAGAACTGAAAAAGGTCGTTCACTTGGCGGTTGAAAAGGCGGCGGAGAACCGGGCCAAGATTATGGCCGCGGCGAAGGGCTAATGACCCGTAAAACGGGCTTGGCCGGTGGCTTCGGCGCGCGATACGGTACAGTTACCCGGCGCCGGTACATATCGATAGTTACAGGTCTCCGTTCCAAACACGAATGCCCCAGATGCATGTTCAAGACTGTAAAGAGATGGAGCGTAGGAGTCTGGCACTGCAGAAAGTGCGGTTACAAATTTGCCGGAGGCGCCTACGCGCCAACGACAAAGCTGGGGGAAATAGCCGCTCGAGCCACACGAGGACTCATGAGCCCTTCCACATTATCGACTGAGCTTGATAGCCTGAGAGGAGGCGCCAGAGTCGCCCCGTCGATGGTCGTCACGATAAAGAAGCCAAGAGCTAGGAGAAGAAAAGCCCCCGTCGAGTCCATAGAGAAAGTTGAGGCAAAGAGCGAAGAGGAAGCACAGGGAGAAACTGAAACTCCCGCCGAAAACTAGATCCAAGAACGCTTCTGCAGAAATCGTATTAGAGATCGGCCTACCAAGTTCGAGACTCACCGAAACCGTTTACAGGTCTCTTCTGCCTGAGACCAAGCAACCCTCGGGATTCAGATCTCGTGTAGTCGTCAAGCGCAAAGGGCGAATTCTGGAATTGCACATTAGCGCAGACGACGTCGTCGCATTGCGAGCCGCGTCCAACACTTTTCTCCGATTTGTTGCAGTCGCAGTAAAGACGGTAAATGTTGTTGCACCCTTTTATAGGGAAACTGACCCTCACCGATTTCAGGATTCATCAGGTAGCACTTTTGACCGAAGAAGTTGAGCTTCCACCACAGCTACAAGAGCAACTCGGCAGACTACAACAACTACAGCAGACGTTGCAAGCAGTAATGACCCAGAAACAGCAACTTGAAATCGAGGCCTCAGAAACAGACAAAGCAGTTTCAGAACTCGACAAGGTGACAGACCAGACTCCCGTATTCAAGAGCGTGGGAAGCCTCCTCGTAAAATCGGACCGGCAGACACTCTTGACAGAGCTCAAAGAGAGAAAAGAGTTGCTGGGAACCAGGATCACGGTTCTGGGCAGGCAAGAAGAGAGAACCAAGGAAAGAATCAAGGAGCTTCAAGTGAAACTACAAGAAAAGCTCCGGCCGACCAATTCGGCCAACTGAGAGATAATCCTCTGAAATCCACCGAGACCGAAAAGGCCAGCTGGGCTTCCAGTCTCCGATCGCTCGTCTCTCGAGTCAGATCATCAAACACCATAGCAATACTCTGCCATCAGAACGCGGACCCGGACGCTACCTGTTCAGCATTTGCCCTCCAAACATTGCTGAAGAAGCTCTCACCAGCCACCTCGACCAAAATTGTTTGTCCGGAAGGAGTCAGCGCCTCAACAAAACAATTACTCGAAAACCTGGGAATGACGATACCTGACGGAATCCTTCCAGTCGGTATGGATGCGGCGGTACTAGTTGACACCAATACACCAGACCAGCTAGGAAAGATTGGAGAGAGAATTATGCAAGGTGAGACGCCGATAATAGTAATTGATCATCATCATCCACACCCTGACACCACGAAGATCGCTTCGCTAATGATTGTAGAAGAGTCTGCGGCCGCAGCTGCCGAAGTAGTATACGCGCTGTTCCGCGCATCCAAGACCGAGCTTGGTGTGGTAGAGGCTAGAGCGTTGCTTGCCGCGATATTCGTCGAGACGAAGCACTTCTTGTTAGCTAGGGAATCGACTTTCAACGTCGCGGCTAGCCTGGTTAGGGCAGGCGCGGACCCTAGACACTTATCAGAAATATTGTCAACTCCAATGAGCAGGTCTGAACGCGTCGCGCGTCTCAAAGCCGCGGGACGGTCCGAAATATCTTTGATGGGCAACTGGATCGTCGCCACGTCCGACCTTGGGTCCTACCAATCATCTGCGGCACGTGCTTTGCTGTCGCTTGGTGCGCACGTCGCCTTTGTTGCTGGAGAGTCCAAGGACAAGGTTCGCGTAAACATGAGGGCCACGGAGGATTTCTACAACAAGACAGGAGTTCACTTGGCGAGAGATCTCTCAATCCCCATCGGGAAAAAACTGGGCGGTGTTGGGGGTGGGCATCCCACCGCAGCCGGGTTGTCTGTTCCGGGACAGGTCCAAGACATCTTGAAGATCTGTCTTGAGTTACTCAGAGAGTCAGCAGGTCCACTCCAGACCTAATATAGCTCGCTGGACCAATTCTTTCAAGTTAGAGTAGCAACCCGAAAGTGAGTAGGTCGTGGCCCATGCCCCTAGAGAGATCATTATTGCGAAAAATCTCGGGTTCCAGTACGTTGGCGCACGGCGCGCGGCTATTCAAGGGATCGATCTCTCTATTAGAGAAAACGAGTTCATACTCCTCACAGGCCCGAGCGGCTGCGGAAAGACAAGCCTCTGTCGCTGCCTAAACGGGCTGATTCCCAACTTCTACCAGGGAGAATGGACAGGTGAACTGAGTGTTGACGGCCTAAGCGTGACGACTCAACTCACCAGTGAACTGTCCCGTAGAGTCGGGTACGTCTTTCAGAATCCCGAGAATCAATTATTTGCTCTGACGGTCGAGAAGGATATCGCGTTCGGTCCTGAGAATCTGGGTCTGAGCAGGGAAGAGATTAGACAGAGAGTAGACGATGCAATGAATGTAACAGGCACTCTACCTCTGAAGGATCTCGCACCCTATGAGCTGTCTGGCGGCCAGCAGCAGAGAGTAGCTCTCGCGGGGGTTTTGGCGATGAAGCCTAGCGTGATCGTCTTGGACGAGCCTACATCGTTTCTTGATCCTCGGACAGCGGAAGAAGTGATGCGAGCCACGGATGATCTCCGGAGAGAGCTCAGACTAACCATTGTGGTAGTAGAGCATCGGCTGGACCTTGTTGCGAGGTATGCTGAGCGGATCGTAGTCATGGACGGGGGGAAGATCGTTGCCGATGGTGACCTCGAAGAGACTCTCGACGAAAAGTTTGATCTGCTGGAAGGCTTGGGCGTTGGAGTTCCCCGGGTGAGTCTTCTCTGGACTATGTTGCGACGCGACGGTTTGGTGTCGGGGAAGGTTCCGACCCATGTCGAAAGTGCCGCTACATCTCTGGGAGGAATGATGAATCAATGATTACTCTCGAGAAGGTCTCTTTCACATATCGCTCGGGTCAGAGGGCCCTTCAAGATATCGACTTGAACCTCGAGGGGGGCGATTTCATCGCGATAATGGGTGAGAACGGCGCAGGAAAGACTACCCTCGCCAAGCATCTGAACGGTCTCTTGAAGCCCTCTCAAGGACGCGTCTTGGTTGACGGGGAGGATACGCGAAAGGTTAGCGTGGCGAAGTTGTCGAGGAAGGTTGGTCTTGTCTTTCAAAACCCGGATCATCTATTATTTTCAGAGACGGTCAAGGATGAGGTTGCGTTCGGATTGAAAAACTTCGGAT